>ERZ824473.81-NODE-81-length-169529-cov-23.656042_pt1 | contig 169529 bp, 109 predicted proteins | sample MGYA00519874_ERZ824473 | MGnify/ENA primary metagenome ERZ824473 (study PRJEB31778, sample SAMEA3449151) | human gut metagenome | biome: human gut; feature: human-associated habitat; material: faeces | place: United Kingdom | collected 2010/2012 ...
TTCTTTATTGTATTATGACCTGTCTCCGTTACACCCGGAATGCACTTGCTCCGTATCAAGGCCGTACTTTCTTCGGTCAGAGGTACCTGTGAGTGGAGAATGTACGGAGCAAGTATCTGCTACATTTGGGCAGGCGCTGGAATTGGAATTGCAAAAGCGCGATACGGTTTTGGTATTTTAGGAGCGTACGTCAGTTGCTCATTCAAAATATATTTTTGAAATAAAAAATCCCCCTTCCCCGTTTTACCGGTAAAAGGAGGATTTCACTTAAAATTATGATGGACTTTTTATTTCAAGTCTCTCAGTTCCCAGCCCAGTGCACTGGCACCTAAAACAGCTGCATCAGAGTCCTTCAACTCAGACATCAACAATTTGGCTTTACCTTTATAGATATTCAGCACATTGTCATCGATAGCTTTCTGGATGGGTTTGAAGATATAATCTCCGGATTTGGCCAATCCGCCAAACAGGATAATAGCTTCGGGGCTTGAGAAAGCGATAGCATCAGCAATAGCTTCACCCAGAATGTTGCCTGTGAAGTCGAAAATATCTTGTGCCAGTTTGTCACCTTGAACCGCTGCATCGTATACGTCCTTTGAAGTGATATTTTCAGCAGGGATAGAGCGAAGCAAACTTGGTTCGGTACGTGCAGTCAGGAATTCGCGGGCTGTACGTGCTACACCGGTAGCCGAGCAGTAAGTTTCCAGACAGCCGTGACGTCCGCATCCGCAAAGACGACCATTTTCGCGGCGTATGATAACGTGACCCAATTCTCCGGCAAAACCGTCGTGACCATAAACCATCTGACCGTTGATAACGATACCGCTACCTACACCTGTACCCAGAGTAATCATGATAAAATCTTTCATACCACGTGCAGCACCATAAGTCATTTCACCGATAGCTGCGGCGTTAGCGTCGTTAGTCAATGCAGTAGGTATACCCAAGCGCTCCTCGAACATAGCTGCCAAAGGTATTACACCTTTCCACGGCAAGTTGGGGGCAAATTCGATAGTACCGCTGTAGTAGTTACCATTGGGAGCACCGATACCGATACCTTTGATTTTATCTACACCGCCATTAGCGATAATCAAAGGCAACAGATTCTTGCAGACTGCATCTACATAATCATCTGCTTGATCGTGAGCGCCGGTTTTGATGGAACCGCTTGCAATAATAGTTCCGCGTGCATCCACAATACCAAAGACGGTGTTTGTTCCGCCTATGTCAATACCTACTACGTAGGGTTTTTCCATGCTTGAATTCATGATATTAATGTTTTGTTTAAAGGGTTAGTTAATTAGTATTATGGTTACAAATTACACAAAGAAAAACGACACTTCAAAATCTTTTTGAAAAAAAGTTCACCCTCTTTGCAACTTTTCGTAACATAGCTGCGTCTAATAGTGAAAATTAATAAGAAAACAGACTAAAACAGAGGTATACGTGATACAACTGAAAGACATTAACAAGACCTACAACAACGGAGCACCCTTGCATGTGCTCAAAGGCATCAACCTCGATATCAAGCGGGGTGAGTTTGTTTCCATCATGGGAGCTTCGGGTTCCGGTAAATCCACCTTACTTAATATATTGGGTATTTTGGATAACTATGATACCGGTGAGTATTATCTGAATGGTACACTGATCAAAAATCTCAGTGAGACTAAGGCGGCTGAATACCGGAACCGTATGATCGGGTTCATCTTTCAGTCGTTTAACTTGATTTCCTTTAAAAATGCAGTAGAGAATGTGGCGCTTCCGCTTTTCTATCAGGGAGTAAGTCGCCGCAAGCGCAACGCCATGGCACTGGAATATCTGGATCGCCTGGGATTGAAGGATTGGGCGCACCACATGCCGAATGAAATGTCCGGTGGACAGAAACAGCGTGTTGCTATCGCCCGTGCCCTTATCACTCAGCCTCAGATTATCCTGGCCGATGAACCTACCGGTGCTCTTGATAGTAAGACTTCCGTGGAAGTTATGCAGATTCTTAAAGATTTGCACAGTACGGGGATGACTATCATAGTGGTTACCCACGAAAGCGGTGTAGCCAATCAGACAGATAAGATAATCCATATCAAGGATGGTATTATCGGCAGCATCGAAGAGAATCGTGATCATGATGCTTCTCCATTCGGAAAAGACGGATTTATGAAATAAAAGAATGTACAATGTACAATTTACAACGTACAATTGAAGCTTCGCCAACATTCCGGAAGGCAAATTGTAAATTGTAAATTGTCAAATAGTAAATGAATATATGTTTGATATTTGGCAAGAAATATACGGAACCATTAAGCGGAATAAGTTGCGTACGTTCCTTACAGGGTTTGCCGTGGCATGGGGCATCTTTATGCTTATCGTGTTGCTGGGTGCCGGAAACGGTATCATCCACGCCTTCGAGCAATCGTCCTCAGAACGTGCATTGAACTCTATCCGCATTTTTCCGGGATGGACTTCCAAGCCTTATGCAGGATTGAAGGAGGGACGTCGTGTCCGTTTGGAGAATAATGACCTGGAGGCTACTGAAAAGTATTTTCCGGATTATGTAATCAGTGCCGGTGCTACCGTGCGGCAGAGCAATGTAAACGTCAGTTTTGGGCAGGAGTATGTGAATATCTCCCTGATGGGAGTACACCCCAACTATACGGAGGTAGAGACGGTGAAAACTGCTGACGGGCGTTTTGTTAATCAGAATGATTTGAAAGAACGCCGCAAGGTGATCGTTATACATAAAAAGACTGCCGATATTCTATTTGGCAAAACTCATACCGAACCTATCGGGCAGTTTGTCAATGCAAGTGGAGTAGCATATCAGGTGGTAGGTATTTATAATGACCAGGGAGACCGCGAAGCCAGTGAGGCCTATATTCCTTTTTCTACTTTGCAGACTATCTATAATAAAGGCGAACAGCTGAATAATATTATCTTCACTACTAAAAATCTGGAAACAATAGAAAGTAACGAGATCTTTGAGGCCAACTATCGCAGGGTAATTGGTGCCAGTCGTCGTTTTGATCCTCAGGACAACAGTGCCATCTGGATATGGAACCGCTTTACCGATTATATGCGGACACAAAACGCCATGGGGATGCTTCGTACAGCTATTTGGGTGATTGGTATTTTCACCTTGCTGAGTGGAATTGTAGGTGTTTCAAACATCATGTTGATTACGGTGAAAGAGCGTACGCGTGAATTCGGTATCCGTAAGGCTCTTGGGGCGAAACCATTATCTATCCTTTGGCTGATTATTGTGGAGAGCGTTGCTATCACTACTTTGTTCGGGTATATAGGGATGGTGGCCGGCATTGCCGTCACGGAATGGATGAACTCGGCTTTCGGTAATCAGACTATGGATGCGGGTATGTTCCAGCAAACCATGTTCTCGAATCCGACCGTAGATTTGAGTGTCGCCATTCAGGCTACGCTGACCTTGATTATAGCGGGAACGCTGGCCGGTTTCTTCCCGGCAAAGAAGGCTGTAAGCATCAGTCCGATAGAAGCATTGAGAGCGGATTAGTGGCTATAGTATGAATCATTTATCACTAATCACTAAACATTAATCACTATTAACATGAGAATAGATATAGACTCTTGTGAGGAAATCCTCATCACGATTACAAGAAACAAGACGCGAAGCTTGCTGACGGCATTCGGTGTATTCTGGGGTATCTTCATGCTGGTGGCGCTTATCGGTGGCGGGCAGGGGATGCAGCAGGCTATGAGTTCCCAGTTCGAAGGCTTTGCCACGAATTCGGCTTTCCTGGTTTCGCAGAAGACGGGAGAGGCGTATAAAGGTTTCCGGAAAGGACGTTGGTGGAATCTGGAACTCTCTGATATTGAGCGTCTGCGCAATGGGGTGGCGGAAATTGATATCATCACTCCTTCTATCGCCTATTGGGGAAGAACGGCAGTGCATGGAGATAAGAAATATGAATGTAGCGTAAAGGGATTGTATCCCGAATATGAGCATATAGAGCACCAGGAGATGGCGTATGGACGCTTCATCAACGATGTGGATATTAAGGAAGCACGTAAAGTCTGCACAATAGGTAAACGTGTGTATGAAAGTTTGTTTCACCCGGGAGAAGACCCTTGTGGAAAGTATATCCGGGTAGACGGTATTTACTATCAGGTGGTGGGTATGTGCTCGTCCGAGGGCAACATGAATATTCAGGGACAGGCTTCGGAAGCAATAACATTGCCTTACACAACCATGAAACAAGCCTATAATCTGGGCAACCGGATACATGTGGCATGTTTCACCGTGAAGCCCGGTGTCAAGGTGACGGATATTCAGGATAAGGTGGAGCACATAGTAAAGGCGGCTCATTACATCTCTCCGGATGATAAGCAGGCAGTGATGATGCTGAATGCGGAGGCCATGTTCTCTATGGTGGATAATCTGATGACGGGAGTCCGAATATTGATCTGGATGGTAGGTTTGGGTACCTTGTTTGCCGGAGCTATTGGCGTATCGAACATTATGATGGTGACAGTGCGTGAGCGTACCACGGAAATTGGCATTCGCCGCGCCATCGGAGCACGTCCGAGGGATATCTTGCAGCAGATTCTTTCTGAAAGTATGGTGTTGACTACTATTGCGGGTATGGCAGGTATCTCTTTTGCTGTACTGGTATTGCAGGTATTGGAGGCTGCCGCCAATGATCCGGGGCATATCACTACTCATTATCAGGTTTCATTCGGCCTGGCTATCGGTACCTGTGCGCTGTTGATTGCTTTAGGAGTGCTTGCAGGTTTGGCTCCGGCCTATCGTGCCATGGCAATTAAACCTATTGAGGCTATCAGGGATGAATGATAATAGGAGCGATAACTCCTTAATTTCCTAATATAAAAATAAAGAAACAATAATATAATAATAGTATGAAAAAGTATCTGAAAATCGCATTATTGGTAGTTGTAGCTGCCATTTTCATCTTCACGTTTGTATTCCTTTACCAGAAGTCTAAACCCAAGATTACGGTGTATGATACAGTAACTCCGACAGTGGCCGACCTGGAAAAAACGACTGTGGCAACCGGAAAGGTAGAACCGAGGGACGAGATTCTCATTAAACCCCAGATATCGGGTATCATTGACGAGTTGTATAAAGAGGCGGGACAGACTATACGCAAGGGAGAAGTGATCGCTAAGGTGAAAGTGATTCCCGAACTAGGTACGTTGAACTCTGCCGAGAGTCGTGTGCGTCTGGCGGAACTTAATGCGAAACAGGGCGAAACGGACTTTGCCCGCATAGAGAAGTTGTTTGAAGACAAGCTGATCAGTCGTGAAGAATATGAAAAAGCCGAGGTAAGTGTAAAGCAGGTGCGTGAAGAGTTGCAGACTGCTAAGGATAACCTGGAAATTGTGAAGGAAGGTATTACAAAGAGCAGTGCTTCTTTCTCAAGTACGTTGATCCGTTCCACAATTGATGGTTTGATACTGGATGTACCGGTAAAAGCCGGTAACTCGGTGATTATGAGTAACACGTTCAATGATGGTACGACAATCGCTACGGTTGCCAATATGAATGATTTGATTTTCAGAGGTAAAATTGATGAAACGGAAGTCGGTCGTGTTCATGAAGGTATGCCTGTGAAGTTGACAATTGGTGCTTTGCAGAATCTTTCATTTGACGCTACACTGGAATATATCTCGCCGAAGGGGGTAGAAGAAAACGGTGCCAATCAATTTGAGATAAAGGCAGCTATACAGGTGCCCGATACGGTGATGATTCGTTCGGGGTATTCTGCTAATGCGGAAATTGTACTGGAACGTGCACAAAAGGCACTTACTTTACCTGAAAGTACTATTGAGTTCAGTGGAGACAGCACATTTGTATATGTGATGACGGATAGTGTGCCTGCCCAGAAGTTCGAGCGTAAAGAGGTGAAAGTGGGTATGAGTGACGGTATCAAGATTGTTATCAAAGACGGTGTGGACGGCAAAGCCAAAGTGCGCGGTGCAGAGAAGAAGGATAAATGAATGCCGGTGAAGTAACCTTGTATAATTCAATAATAACAGATTATGAAGAAGAACTTAATAATAGGATGCATGGCTGTCTTTGCTGTCTCGGTGCAGGCACAGGAGGGCTGGACATTGCGCCAATGCATCGACTACGCTATAGAACATAATATCAGTATCCGTCAGAGTGCTAATACAGTGGAACAAAGTGCCGTGAGTGTGAATACTGCCAAATGGGCGCGACTCCCGAACCTGAACGGTAGTGCAGGGCAAAGTTGGAACTGGGGACGTACGCAGACGGCCGTAAAAGATAAAGATACAGGTGATTATTCTACTGTTTATGTGAATACGAGCAGCAATAGTACCGATATGTCCTTATCGACTAATATACCTATATTTACAGGTTTGGAGATTCCAAACCAATATGCATTGGCTAAATTGAATCTTAAAGCGGCTATGGCCGACTTGGAGAAGGCGAAAGAAGATATTTCGATTAATATAGCTTCTGCTTATTTACAGGTACTGTTTAATCAGGAGTTGCATACGGTTGCTCTTGGGCAAGTGAAACTGAGTAAAGAGCAGTTTGCTCGCATTTCCCGCCTTGCAGAGTTGGGCAAAGCGTCTCCCGCGGAAGTTGCTGAGGCCAAGGCTCGTGTGGCTCAGGATGAGATGAGTGCTGTGCAGGCTGATAACAACTACCAACTTGCTCTATTGGATCTTAGTCAGCTTATAGAACTGGAAACTCCGGAAGGATTTACATTATCAGCTCCGGCTGTAACGCTGGATTTGATTCCTCTGACTCCTCCGGATGAGGTTTATCAAACGGCGTTAACGAATAAGGCTTCTGTAAAGGCAGCGCAATATCGTTTGGCGGGTGCCAAGCATAGCATTCGTATTGCCCAGAGCGATTTCTATCCGCAATTGAGCCTTGGTGGTAGTCTTGGGACAAGATATTATTCTACTATTGACCGTAATTTCAGTCAGCAGTTGCGGGATAATTTCAGTAAGTATGTAGGATTTAGCCTGAGTGTTCCTCTCTTTAATCGCTTCGCTACTCGTAACCGTGTGCGTACGGCACGATTACAGCAAGAGAACTACTCCTTGCAATTGGACAACACCAAGAAAGTGCTCTATAAAGAAATTCAGCAAGCCTGGTACACTGCACTGGCTTCCGAAAGCAAGTATACCAGTAGTAGTACGGCAGCCAATGCCAGTATGGAATCTTTCAAGCTGATGAGTGAGAAGTATGATAATGGCAAAGCTAATGCCGTAGAGTATAATGAAGCGAAACAGAATTTGATGAAAGCCCAGTCTGATGAGTTGCAGGCTAAATATGAATATCTGTTCCGTACAAAGATATTGGACTTCTATAAAGGAATACCGATTGAATAACTTTTTTAGTGTCTTTCTCTTGAAAATCCTTCTTTGGCTGCGAGGCTGGGGGAGGATTTTCTGTATATTTGCCACATGACTCCTTTTATCAGTATAATTATTCCTTTTTATGCTACGGCAGACCCGGTATTGCTGCAACGCTGTATTACTTCTATCCGTGAACAGGGAATGGAAGAGGGGAGTTATGAAATCATTGTAGCAGATGATGAGAGTCAGACTACGGGGGGAGCGCGTAATAATGGAATGCAACAAGCGCATGGTGAATATCTTTTTTTTGTAGATGCTGATGATATTTTAGTACCGAATACACTTCGTTCTTGTTTACCTTTGTTGAAACTATACTCTCCTGATATTCTGAGGTTTGGTTTTAAGGAGTTTACCAGTGCCTCTTCGTTGGAGAAGCAGAATCCGACCAATCAACTGCCGTCTTATGTAGAATACTCATCCGGTGCCCACTTCATGGCATTGAATAATTTTACGGGAGTTGTTTGGGCGCATTTCTTCCGTCGAAGTTTATTGGAGACGTCTTCTCTTTATTTTAGTAAGACAAGCCTTTTTGAAGATGAAGAGTTTGTTGCCAAAGCTTACTTCTTCGCTCGAAAAATGTTGGTGACTTCTTATAAAGTGTATGGTTATTACTGTTCATCTTCTTCTTTAACGAGAATGATTGCTGAAGATGAATGCCGGAGGAGGGTATCTGATTTTAAAGAAATGCTTTTTCGGTTGAAAGCGTTTAGTCAGGCTTGTCAGTCTGACGCCTCTGTTGAGCGTTTGGAGGCATTGAATAGACGAATCCATTTTCTTGTTATCGACTATATCCGTCAGATGTGGCGGAATAAATGTAGTATAAATGAGATGAACCGGCAATTAGCTATCCTGAAACAAGAGGGATTAGTACCTTTGCCCTATAAAAAGTATTCTTGGAAGTATCGTTTGGTTTGTCCTGCCATTAATGTTTATATTCGTTTTGTTATATGAAGATATTGTTACTTGGAGAGTTTAGCGGGCTGCATTGGAATCTTGCGGAAGGACTTCGGGCATTGGGGCACGATGTCTGTGTTGCTTCTGATGGTTGTGGTTGGAGGAACTATCCGCGTGATATAGCTCTTGACCGGCCGACGGATAGTTTGCGTGATGGTATCTGTTGCCTTCTCCGTATATTGCGTCATTTGCCGGGTTTTCGGGGATATGATGTTGTGCAGATTATCAGTCCTTATTTTTTGCGTTTACGCAGTGAACGTACTTTGCCTGTTTACCGTTATTTGCAACGGCACAATGGCAAGGTCTTTTTGGGAGCTTTCGGGACCGACTATTATTATATTCGTGCTTGTATGGAAACAAGCACTTTTCACTATTCGGATTTTAAGATCGGAGACCGGTATCGTGATACGGCTTTTAATCAGATTACTCTTCAGGATTGGTATTATGGTGGGGCAGCTCGTGCCACTCGGGCTATAGCCGAAACTTGTAATGGCATTATCGCCTGTTTGTGGGAGTATTATGCTTCCTATCAACCTTACTTTTCAGATAAGACAGCTTTCATTCCTTTACCTATCGATTTGCGTGAGGTAACATCCCGCGTTCGCGGTGTGCCGGAGAAACTGAATTTCTTCATCGGTATTCAGTCTGCCCGTAGTAATTTGAAGGGGACTGATGTTATGCTGCCCGTTTTGCAAGAAGTGCAGCACAAGTATTCTGAGCTTTGCAGCATCACTGAAGTGCATGATGTGCCTTATGCCCGCTATCAGCAGTTGATGGATGATGCTGATGTCCAGTTAGATCAGTTGTATTCGTATACCCCTTCCATGAATTCACTATTGGCTATGGCAAAAGGAGTAACGGTAGTGGGAGGCGGTGAGCCGGAGAACTATGAGATATTGAATGAAACAGAACTTCGTCCCATTATCAATGTCCTGCCCGACGAGCAAGATATTTATCAAAAGCTGGAAGATATAGTGCTTCATAAAGAGCGTATTCCGGAATTATCGGCGCAAAGTATTGAATATGTAGCCAAGTATCACGATCATGTGAAGGTGGCCCGCCAATATCTGGACTTCTGGGAAAAACATTAATCATTTCTTCTTGTATTTTGCCCTTGCAATAACTAAGTATTGTAAGGGCTAAATTTTATTAGGCAAAGTAATCATTTTCCCTTTGCCAAGGTAACTCGTATTATGTCTTCTAAGTACTTATAGATGCCCGATGTAACGTGAGTGAAAGATTATGAAACATACATCGGTAAAGATGTAATATCAGCGAAAGAATGTGTAAAATGATTATAGGTATCTCTTGGATTCGATACTGTATATTTGCTGTCGGTAAATTTTGCCTTTTCAAAAACAATAATAAATAAGGATATAACTATGCGAAAACATTTTTGTCTTTTTCTGTTGGCATCTATTTTCTACAGTTATGCGACTCTTGCGCAAAACGCTTCTGCCAAAAATCCGGTGGTTCATGCCGATGTACCCGATATGTCAATGATCCGGGTGGGAGATACTTATTACATGAGTAGTACCACCATGCACATGGCTCCGGGAGTACCCATTATGAAATCTAAAGATCTAGTGAACTGGGAGTTGGTGAGTTACTGTTACGATATACTGGCCGATGTGGATGCACTGAACTTGAACAATGGTAAGAATGCTTATGGCAGTGGTACATGGGCAAGCTGCATTCGCTATCATAATAATATGTATTATGTGACAACATTTGCCGGCACCACCGGGAAGACCTATATATATACTACGAAAGATATAGAGAAAGGTCCTTGGAAAGCAATATCCTTTAATCCTTCTTATCATGATCATTCTGTTTTCTTTGACGATGACGATCGTATTTATATCATCTGGGGAGGTGGTAAACTGCATATAGCGGAACTGAAGCCCGATTTATCCGGGATAAAAGAAGGTACCGAACGTGTCTTTATAGAGAATGCCAGTGCTCCGTCAGGAGATAATGTCGGATTACCTGCCGAGGGTTCACAGTTATTTAAAGTAAATGGGAAGTATTATTTATTCAATATTACTTGGCCGAAAGGAGGAATGCGTACAGTGGTTATTCACCGCGCTGATAATATAAATGGTCCTTGGGAAGGTAGAGTAGCTTTGCAGGATAAAGGTGTTGCCCAAGGTGGCTTGATAGATACGCCTGATGGCAGATGGTTTGCATATCTTTTCCGTGACAATGGTTCTGTAGGCCGTATCCCTTATCTTGTTCCGGTGAAATGGGAAGATGGATGGCCGGTTCTCGGAATAAATGGAAAGGTTCCGGAAACATTGGATCTGCCGGCAAGTAAAGGTTTGATACCGGGTATTGTTGCCTCGGATGAGTTTACACGCAAGAAGAAAGATGCGGCTTTGCCGTTGGTTTGGCAGTGGAATCACAATCCGGATAATTCTCTCTGGTCAGTTAGTGAACGGAAGGGATATCTGCGACTCAAAACCGGACGGATAGATACTGATTTCCTGTCTGCAAGAAACACGTTGACACAGCGGACGATTGGTCCGGTATGTTCAGGAACTACTTCTATGGATGTGTCTGATATGAGAGAAGGCGATTTTGCAGGGCTTGCACTTCTTCAGAAAAAATATGGATGGATTGGTGTGAAATATGAAAACGGGGTAAAGAAGATTGTAATGGTAAGTGCGCAGACTGACAAACCGGAAGAGGTGGAAAGTCTGCCACTGAACCAAAATACAGTATTCCTGAAAGCCGAATGTGACTTTACAGATAAGAAAGATATAGCGGATTTCTACTATAGCCTGGATGGTAAGAAGTGGACAAAAATAGGAAGCCAGCTCAAGATGGCTTATACTCTCCCGCATTTTATGGGATACCGTTTCGGATTATTCAATTATGCTACCAAGACTCCCGGAGGGTATGTGGACTTTGATTATTTCCGTATAAGTGACAGTAAATGAGATAACGAGTAATTATAAATCATAATTGATATTAGACATGAAAAAGGTGAAATCGACGCTTTCCGTGGGTAAGCGCATCGTTTTGTTGTCACTTTGTATGACAATGTTTTCAGTGGCAGGTTTTAGCCAAGGGGCTAAAGGTAAAAAGGTGAAGGGTGCTCCGGTATTCTTGCAGGCGGTTTATCAGGGGAATGATCAGGTGTACAACGAGAATCCGTTGCAGGCCGGTGAGTTTTATAATCCCATTTTGCAAGGTTGTTACCCCGATCCGTCCATAACCCGCAAAGGGGATGACTACTTCCTGGTGTGTTCATCATTCGCCATGTTCCCCGGTGTGCCTATCTTCCATTCAAAGGATTTAGTGAACTGGACGCAGATAGGCCATGTACTGGACCGTACCTCACAGCTGAAAGTACATGATACGGGTATCAGTGCCGGCGTGTATGCTCCGGCCATCAAGTATAACCCCAATAACGATACTTTCTATATGATCACCACCCAGTTTGCGGGGGGATTCGGGAATATCATTGTAAAGTCGAAAGATCCTTTCAAAGGATGGAGTGATCCTATCAAGTTGAATTTTGACGGTATCGACCCCTCTATCTTCTTTGATGATAACGGCAAGGCGTATGTGGTTCATAATGACGGACCGAAGCGTGGTGAAGAACTCTATAACGGACACCGTGTGATTAAAATCTGGGAGTATGATGTGGAAAACGATCAGGTGATTCCCGGTTCGGATCAGGTTATTGTGAATGGTGGTGTGGATTTGTCCAAGAAACCTATCTGGATTGAAGCTCCGCATATCTATAAGAAGAATGGACGCTACTATCTGATGTGTGCCGAAGGCGGTACCGGAGATTGGCATAGTGAAGTAATCTTTGTGAGTGACAACCCGAAAGGTCCCTTTATTCCGGCTCCCAATAATCCTATCCTGAGCCAGAGATACCTGAATCAGAACCGGAAGAATATGGTGGATTGGGCCGGACATGCCGATTTAGTGGAAGGTCCTGACGGCAAATATTACGGTGTGTTCCTGGCTATCCGTCCGAATGAGAAGGGCAGAGTGAACATTGGCCGTGAAACGTTTATCCTGCCGGTTGACTGGTCGGGAGAATTCCCTGTCTTTGAAAACGGATTGATTCCGATGGAGCCAAAGTTGAAAACACCTAAAGGAGTGGAGAATAAAGCCGGAAAAGACGGTTACTTCCCCAATGGCAATTTTACGTTCACTGAAAACTTCACATCTCCGCAATTGGACTACCGCTGGATTGGTTTGAGAGGCCCTCGTGAAGAGTTCATCTCAGTACTGAAAGACGGAGGATTGCAGATTACTCCTTTCCCGGTGAACATAAAAGAGGTGAAGCCTACTTCAACCCTCTTCTACAGACAGCAACATAATAACTTCTCGTTTACTACCACATTGCAGTATGTTCCGAAGACAGAGAAAGATCTGGCAGGCATCACTTGCGTACAGAGTGAAAAATTCAATTATGTCTTTGGCTTGACAAAAAAGGACAAAGATTTCTACATGGTGCTGGAAAGAACGGCAAGAGGTAAATCCGGACTTGTTGCAAGTGCAAAAGTAGATGTGAAGAATCCCATTCAATTGCGAGTAAAGGGTGAAGGAGATGGCTATGGCTTTTATTATTCAACGGATGGAACTGACTTCGTACAGTTAGGAAATACCGTGCCCGGTGATATTCTTTCAACGAACGTGGCAGGTGGTTTTACCGGTTGTCTGATAGGCTTGTACGCTACTTCTGCGAATGATATTGTTGTGAACAACCTGAAAGATGCGTATGCTGATTATTTCACTGTGGGATGTGCCATAAATATGGCAAATCTGAATTCACCTCAACAGATGGCATTGATTACTTCCAACTTTAACAGTATCACTGCAGAGAACGATATGAAACCTCAGCCTACGGAGCCTGTGGAAGGACAGTGGAACTGGGAGAGCGCTGATAAGATAGCCAACTTTGCCCGTGCTAATAAAATAGGACTTCGCGGTCATTGCCTTGTCTGGCATGCCCAAACTCCGGACTGGATGTTCCATGATGAAAAGGGAAATTTGGTTTCCAAGGAGGTACTGTTTGAGAGAATGAGAAAACATATCCATACGATTGTAAATAGATATAAGGATGTTGTCTATGCCTGGGACGTAGTGAACGAAGCGATGACGGATGATCCGAAAGCAGAAGTTCCTTATCGTCAGTCTCTCTATTATAAGATTGCGGGGGACGAGTTTATAAAGAAGGCTTTTGAATATGCTCATGAGGCAGATCCCAAAGCATTGCTTTTCTACAATGATTATAATGAGACCAACCCGGCGAAGCGTGACCGCATTTATAATATGGTTAAAAGCATGAAGGCTGAGGGAATACCCATCTCCGGAATCGGAATGCAGGGACATTATAATACCCTTTCTCCTACGGAGGATGAGTTCAGAAAGGCTATCGAGCTTTATTCGCAGGTGGTTGATAATATCCATATCACAGAACTGGACGTTCGTATTAATACGAGAGAGCAGGGAGGACAGTTGAGTGTGAACCAGGATAACAGGACGTTGGAATTGACTCCTGAAGCGGATGAGGCACAGGTAGCCCAGTATGATATGCTGTTCCGGGTGATGCGCGAATACAAGAATGTGGTTAGCAATGTTACTTTCTGGAATGTATATGATGGTGATTCATGGCTGGATCGCCGCCGTGGTAACCGTCAGCGTAACTATCCGCTTCTGTTTGACGAAAACTTACTGCCGAAATCGTCGTATTATAAAGTGTTGAATTTCTAAATAAAGGTATTTGCACAGTTAATAATCCGCTCTATATCTTCATTCGTCAGTAATGGAGATATAGGGAGGCTTAACTCCTCATTATGGATGCGTTCCGTAATGGGGAGTTGTTGCATTCCATATTCTTTTTTCAACGCTTCCTGGCGATGGGGAGGGATAGGGTAATGAATTTGAGTACAAATGCCGTGACTATTGAGATAACGTTGCCATTCATCTCTGCGGGAAGAAAAGACGGGGAAGATATGAAAAACATTGGCTTCATTGATATCATCCGTATGGACAGTACTCTGTAATTCCAGACGCTGCCAGTCAATCCCTTCTTTATATAATTGTGCTATTTCCCTTCTACGGATATTATCCTGATCCAAACGAGAGAGTTTCACGGAAAGAACTGCCGCCTGCAACTCGTCCAGACGGCTGTTTATACCTTGATACCGATGGACATATTTCTCCGTGGAGCCATAATTGGCTATGGAACGCACTGTAGCGGCAAGCCTTGCATCGTGAGTGGTTATAGCGCCGCCATCCCCTAATGCCCCTAAATTCTTGGCTGGATAAAAACTGAAAGCAGCGGCATCTCCCAGATTACCGGCACGCAGAGGATGATTCCCTTTCCCCGGTAAACCTTTGTTCCAGACAGCTCCATGTGCTTGTGCAGCGTCTTCTATGACTTTCAGTCCGTAGCGGTTGGCTAACTTGCATATCTCTTTCATGTCAGCTAAACGCCCATACAGGTGGACGGGCAATATGGCACGCGTGCGGGAGGTAATCAGTGTCTCGGCATAGGCAGCATCTATATTGCATGTTTCGAAAGAAGGTTCACAAAGCATTGGCTTCAGGCCGGCACGAAGAATGGAAAGTAGGGTGGCAATGTATGTATTGGCGGGAACAATAACTTCATCTCCTGCATTCATCACTCCCAGTTCCCGGTAAGCCAGAAATATCAAAGTAAGAGCATCCAAACCATTTCCGGTGCCAACGCAATAAGAAGTACCGCAATAAGCAGCGAACTCCTCTTCAAAACGGGCTGTAGCTTCCCCGTGCAGATACCATCCGGAATGGGAAACACGCAACAGAGCATCCGACAGTTCGGGTTCGAAGGAGGCATTGATCTTTTGCAGGTCTAAATACTTTATCATAAGCGTAATTCGTAAACGTCATACATAATTGCTCTTGCGCCGAAACCTTCTTTTTGGAAGAGTAATCCCTCATTCAATATTTGTCCGCCGTGTTCGGTAGATATGCCAAAGTCGAAGTATCGCTTCTGCGCATAACGGTCGTATATTAATTGGTGGAAAAGCAGGTCGAGCGCACCGCATTTCTTTCCGCGTGGGGAAGCTGCGATGTATTGCACATGGGCTACTTCGTCAGTCTCATACACAATGCATCCACCCAATGTTTCGGCTCCATCGCATACACGGAAAAGGGAAATCTGGCGGGGGAAATTGCTGTGCAGACGGGTAATCTCCTCTAGTGAATGTACGGGAGAGACACCGTATCGTTCGTGCAGGTTTTCTTCCAGTATCGGCCAGAAAGAAGCAAAGTCTTCATCTTCTGCAATCGTCAGTGAGGATGCCAGGGCTTTCTTCAGTTGGCGACGGCGGAGAGTACGGAAAGGCAGACGGTCGTCCAGTGGAATGACGGATGAGATGCTTCGTGCCACAAGGGTTGCACCCAGCCGGGTGAGGACATAAAGGTCTTCTTCTGCAGGATAGCGGTGATAGATATGTGGAATAGCACGATAGACTATCGACTGCACACTGCATTCCTTCTGCAGATAATCGAGTGCGGCATGAAATACGCTTTCTACTTGTTGCAGGGTGATGGAAGGAGAAAGGAGCATTCCGCCATACGTCAGTCCTTGATGGGAATAGAAACAATTGCCGGAAAGATTACCGAGAAACAGGGCTGTTAACTTCCGGTTACAGAAGATCATTAGGGAACAATCCTGGAAACGGTCGGCATGATAATCCATATAGTCGCGCTGCATGAGGAACGTACCGTTTTTGGAGCGGCGCACGAAGCGGTCCCAGCGCTCTTTATCTCCTGCTGAGTAGCGGATTATATGCCATTCCTGATCGGTTGCCACACTTATTTCCATGTATCTGCCTGTCTTTTATATTACTTTCGGAATTCAAATATAGGTATATTTTTAAAGTTTTGCATATATGTCAGCCTGAAAGGCTATATGCGGAACTTACGTATAATTTAAATAACGTGAGTTTAGGTGGTTTATTATTTATGCGAATCATCAGGAGTTGAATTGGGATCATATCGGAAAAGTTACGAGCTATCGGCTACAAGCTACAAGTAGCTGCGCTATATTCCGAAAGGCACTTGTAGCTTGTAGTCGGTAGCTGATTCATAACGGAATAGAAAAGAACAAAAGTGATTCGTGTTTAGTGATAAGTGATAAGCGCCATTCGGTATATTATTTTTTAGACGCGGATGACACGGATAACGCGGATTTAAAAGGCTGCGCTATAAAAGTGGATAAAAAAGATCCGCGTCATCCGTGTCATCCGCGTCTAAAAGATTATTTATCATTTAACTCATAACCCTACAGAGAAGAGCAAACCAAAGTTCATATGTCCCGTAACCACCTGTGTGACAAGAAACTTGGTGTTCCATCATGATCAGTCGTAGTGAAACACGAGTTCAGTCCTAGTGGGAGGTACCTTCAGTCGTAGTGGGAGATATCTTCAGTCGTAGTGGGAAGTACCCTCGGTTTAGCATAGTGAATGAATCATTGTGTTGTTCATGCCCCGCCATAACTGTGTCTCAACCGTACTTGCTCCGTACCTTCTTCGCTCAGAAGCACCTCTGACCGAAGAAATCCCGGACTTGGTACGGAGCAAGTGCATCTCGGGTACAGTCAGAAGTTGTGTAAGCCGTTTAATGTCGAAATATCCCGAAACTTAAAAAAATGTGTCTGAAAACGAAAAAGTTCATCTTTTTTCTTTCCGTCAGGACAGGATAAGAAAGACTATTCGTTATATTTGTAGCAATTTAAAAACCCGAACAAAATGAAAAGAATAACTTTGAAATTTATTCCCGGTGTATTTCTGGCAGTTATATTCCTGCTAAGTTCTTGTACTTCTGCATATAAGGTGACGAAGTCAGAGGGAACCATGGTGGCGATTGACTCTACTTGGGATGTGAACCCGGATGCTGAAGCGGTGGCACTGCTTGCTCCTTATAAGGCAAAAGTTGACAGTATCATGTATCGTGTGGTGGGTACTGCGGAAATGAGTATGGATAAAGGAGCTCCGGAGAGTTTGCTTTCCAATCTGGTAGCGGATGTATTGCGCAATGCTGCCGCACAAGTGCTGGGCAAGCCTGCCGATATGGGGCTGATAAATATGGGTGGTTTGCGTAATGTACTGACAGAAGGCCCTATCACTACCGAAAATATCTATGAGATATTACCTTTCGAAAATTCCCTTTGTGTATTAACAATGAAGGGAGTCTATCTGAAAGAACTGTTTAATAATATCGCTGTGCGTCATGGTGAAGGTATCAGTGGAGTACAGCTCCTGATTACGAAAGACGGGAAATTGCTGCAAGGTACGGTTGGCGGGCGTCCGATAGAAGACGATCAACTCTATACGATTGCTACAATCGACTATCTGGCTGACGGAAACGACGGGATGACTGCTTTGCCTCAGGCAGAGAAACGGGAATGTCCGGACGGAGCCACTTTGCGCGGCCTGTTCATGGACTATGTGGAACGTCAAACTGCTGCCGGAAAGAAGATCACTTCGCGTCTGGAAGGTAGAGTAACTGTGAAAGATGAGTAATCCTGCTCACCGAGAAAATAAATCATAATTCATAAATCAGAAATCATGAAACGATATATTCTTTTAATGTTGGCAGTCTGCTGCCTTCTTCCGGCATCAGCACAACAATCTATCCGGGAAATCTCCAAGGAACCCCTTTGTCTGCTGGCTCCCGACTCTGCACAGAAAACCAAGCAATTGGTGATTCTGCAAACAAGTGATACACATAGCCGCATTGAGCCCATTGCCGTAAATGCTGCCGACCGCTATGCCGGTATGGGCGGAACCGTGCGCCGGGCCACCTTTATTAAAGAGGCACGCAAGGTGAACCCTGATCTGTTGCTGTTCGACTGTGGAGATATCTCTCAGGGAACTCCTTACTATAATCTGTTCCAGGGAGAAGTAGAAGTCAAGATGATGAACCTTATGGGTTACGATGCCATGACGATTGGTAATCATGAGTTTGATTTCGGTCTGGAAAATATGGCACGTCTGTTCCGTATGGCAAACTTCCCGGTGGTATGTGCCAACTATGACGTAACAGGTACGGTGTTGGAAGGACTGGTGAAACCTTATACTACTTTCAGCCGCAATGGATTGAAGATCGGTGTCTTTGGTCTTGCTCCGAAGATGAAAGGATTGGTGCAAGCCGATAAATGTGAAGGTGTGGTTTATAATGATCCGATAGAAGTGGCACAGAAGACGACGGATCTGCTGAAGAACCAGGAAGGTTGTGATGTCGTTATTTGCTTGTCGCATCTGGGTTATCAGCTTAAAGGTGCTCCTTGTGACGAAGAACTGGCACAGAAAACAAATAATATTGATGCCATATTGGGCGGACATACCCATACTTTCATGAAAGAGCCTGCTATTTATTTGAATAAAGACGGTAAGAATGTACCTGTGATGCATACAGGAAAAAGTGGAATTTATGTGGGAATGTTGAAACTGACACTTACAGAAGAAGAAGCCCAACCATCATCTAAGTAATACATAATAAAAATGAAGAGAACAATTCTCTTGTTGTTGGCTATCCTTTTATGGGGTGGCACATCCTTGCTTCATGCCCAGGCAGAAGCCCCTTTTCTACCTTCAGCGGCAGATGCACGTTGCAAACAGTGGGTAGATTCCGTATTTTCCGGTTTGAACCTGCAAGAGAAAGTAGGGCAATTGATTGTCACCACCTTCCCGGCCAAGGCGGATAAGCAGAAAAAGAAGCAGATACGTGATCTTGTGAAGAAGTATAAGATCGGAGGTCTGCTCTTTGCCGAAGGTACGCCGGAAGAACAGGCAATACTGACGAATATTGCACAGAAGAACTCCAAAGTTCCCGTTATGATCACTTTTGACGGTGAGTGGGGGCTCTCCATGCGTCTGGAAGGTACGCCCTATTTCCCAAAGAATGCGGCTCTGGGCTGCATTGAAGACAATCAGTTGATTTATGAATACGGACGTGAGGTGGCACGGGAATTTCGTGAATTGGGTGTGCATGTCAATTTTGCACCTGATGCGGATGTGAATACCAATCCTTTGAATCCGGTGATTCATGTTCGTTCGTTCGGTGAAGATCCGAAGAAAGTAGCCGAAAAGGTGCTGGCTTACAGTCGTGGGTTGGAAAGTGGTGGCGTGCTGTCCGTAAGCAAACACTTTCCCGGTCATGGAGATACGGACGTGGACTCGCATAAGGGACTGCCGGTGCTCTACTATAATCGTGAACGTTTGGATAGCGTCGAGCTGTATCCGTTCCGCGAAATGGTGCGTGCCGGATTGGGCGGTGTGATGGTAGGTCATTTGCAGGTGCCTGCTTTGGAACCGGACGCCAAAACGGCATCTTCACTTTCCAGAAATGTAGTGACGGGATTACTGAAAGATGAAATGGGTTTTCAGGGCTTGGTGTTTACGGATGCGCTGGATATGAAAGGTGTCTCGTCTGTGCCCCAGCTTACTACAAAAGCTTTACTTGCCGGAAATGATATGGTACTGGTGCAGTACAACACCGCAAACGCTGTGCAGGAAGTGCTGAGTGCTGTGAAAGAGGGCGTTCTCTCTGAGAAAGAAGTGGAAGCGAAATGCCGTAAGATACTTACTTATAAATATTTGTTAGGCTTGCGCCAGCCACGCCCGCAGTTACAAGTTAGCGGAATGAGCTATCGTATCCATACGGATGAGGCGAAGGCTCTGGTAACCAGGTTGCGCCAAGCCTCCATTACGGTGCTTGGCAATCATTTCGGGATATTGCCTTTGACACCGGTCGGTGGTGCTCCTATTGCTCTTCTGAGTATAGGCGAAGGCAAAGACAGTGTTTTTGTGGATGAGATGAAGAAATTATCTCCTGTTCCTATGGAGTGTTTTCGTTTGACAAGAGAAATGTCGGAAGATGGTCGCCGTGAACTGGCGCGTAAGTTGGCGGACTATCGGCGTATAGTGGTCAGCGTATCGGGAAAAGATGCCGATGTGGTTGCTTATGCCGATTTCCTGGCGGGATTGGACTTGTCCGTGCCGCTGGTATATGCTTTCTTTACGTCTTATCGTGGAATGCAACCGTTAGAGCCTGCTTTGAACCAAGCCAGCGCCGTAGTGCTGGGACATTCTTCTGAAGCGGATATCCAACAATATGTGGCAGGTGTCATCTTTGCCAAAGTGCCTGCCCAAGGCAAGCTTTCCATGAGTATCGGAAGTCTTTATCAGGCCGGTGAGGGAAGTGTGATCACTCCGGGGATGAAGCCGGGAAGTATTATTCCCGAGGATTTGGGGATGAAGTCCAATGAGTTACATCGCATTGATGCTATCGTGCGGGCAGGATTGGCTGCCGGAGCTTATCCCGGTTGCCAGGTGCTGGTGCTGAAAGACGGTCAGACGGTGTATGATAAATGCTTCGGTATACATTCCGATAAGGATACCACTGCTGTACGTCCTACGGATCTGTTCGACCTGGCTTCTCTGACAAAGACTACCGCAACGCTGCTTGCCGTGATGAAACTTTATGATGGTGGCAAGTTGAAACTGACGGATAAGGCTTCCCAATACTTACCTTTCCTGCGAAGTACGAATAAGAAGAATATTACGATTAAGGACTTGCTTCTTCACGAGTCTGGCCTGCCGCCTTATATTCGTTTCTATCTGGAGGCTATCGACCCGAACTCCGTGCATGGACCGTATGCCCAAAGTTGGGTGGATGAATGGCATCGCACGCGGGTAAGCGAACATAGCTATTATTGTTCGGACTTCAAGTTCAAGAAAGGACTGGTGTCGGAGAAAGAATCATCGGTTTACAACTTGCATGTAGCTGATAAGATGTGGTTGAATAAGAGCTTTAAGAATACCATCCTGCAAAAGATTGCCCGTTGCGAAATGGACAGTAAGCGGTATGTGTACAGTGATCTCGGCTTTATACTGTTGCAACAGGTGGTAGAGTCAATTGTCAAGTTGCCGATGGACCTCTATCTGGCTAAGGAGTTCTATGCGCCTATGGGCTTGCAGCGTACCATGTACCTGCCTTTGCAGAAATACTCCAAAGAAGAGATAATGCCTACGGCTGCAAACGACTTCCTGCGTCGTCAGGACTTGTGTGGCTATGTGCATGATGAGGCTGCTGCTTGCATGGGTGGCATATCCGGTAATGCCGGTCTCTTCTCCACTGCCTCCGAAGTGGCTAAAATCTATCAGATGATATTGAACGGTGGCGAATGGAACGGTAAACGCTATCTGAGCGAAGCGACCTGCCGCCTGTTCACTACGGAAACTTCCGCTATCAGCCGTCGGGGATTGGGCTTCGACAAACCTAATCTGAAGGATTTGAAGAATAGTCCTTGTGCTGCTTCTGCTACCGCTGCCGTTTATGGGCATACCGGTTTCACGGGGACTTGCGCCTGGGTGGATCCAGAACACGGGACGGTGTACGTCTTCCTCAGTAACCGCCTGTGTCCCAATGTGTGGAATACGAAATTGGGTGAAATGAATATTCGCACGGATATACAGGAGGCGATTTATAAAAGTCTGAAATAGCTGGAACATAGAAATACGGGAGACATGGGAAATACAGCGTTTTTTACTAATTAGTCGAAAAAACTCTGTGTTTTCCGTGTCTTTGTGTTTGAAATACTATAACTTTGGTAGCCTTAATGTATAGATAATAATGAAGAAACTATTCCTATTCCTCTTGATACTATTCAGTTGTTGTGCCCGTTTTGATGCTCAGACACATCGCTTACCGGCACCGCAATCTCCTGTTACGCCTGTTGAACCTATCCTGATGCGTCCCTTTACCAATGATGCTCGCTGCCGGCAGTGGGTGGACTCAGTGCTCAACAAGATGAGTCTGAAAGAACGTATCGGACAGCTATTCATTTATACCATTGCCCCCCAACAGGATAAAGCAAACCGCGACCTGTTGCGCAAAGTAGTGGACGACTACAAAGTGGGTGGCCTGCTTTTTTCCGGTGGTTTAATGGAAAACCAGGTGGCACTGACTAATGAAGCGCAGAAAATGGCGGATATTCCGTTGATGATTACCTTCGACGGTGAGTGGGGACTTTCCATGCGCTTGCGGGGTACACCGGTGTTTCCGCGAAATATGGTTCTGGGCTGTATACAAAACGACAGCCTGCTCTATGAGTACGGGCGCGAGATGGCCCGGCAGTGCCGTGAGCTTGGCGTGCAAGTCAACTTTGCTCCCGTGGCGGATGTGAATATCAATCCGAAGAATCCCGTTATCAATACCCGCTCTTTTGGAGAAAGTCCGGTAAATGTGGCGGATAAAGTGATAGCTTATGCACGTGGACTGGAAGATGGCGGTGTACTTTCCGTAAGCAAGCATTTTCCCGGTCATGGAGATACGGATGTGGATTCGCATCATTCATTGCCGAAGTTGTCGTTTTCGCGTGCACGTCTGGACAGTGTGGAGCTTTATCCGTTCAGAAAGGCGATTCAGGCCGGACTGTCCGGTATGATGGTGGGACATTTGGAAGTGCCGGTGCTTGAGCCGAAACGAGGAGTACCTTCCTCGCTTTCGCGCAAAGTAGTGCATGATTTGCTGACACAGGAGATGCAGTTCAAAGGGTTGGTGTTTACGGATGCACTTGCCATGAAGGGAGTATCTGCCAATAACACGAGTATTTGCTTGCAGGCATTGCAGGCGGGGCACGACCTGTTGCTCGTTCCCCGGCGGATAAAGGAAGAGGTGGAAGCTATACTGGATGCCGTGAAGAATGGTGAATTGACAGAAGCGGAAATCGAAGCGAAGTGTCGGAAAGTGCTTACCTATAAATATGCTCTCGGATTGTCAAAGAAACCTTTTGTCCGTCTTTCCGGTTTGGGAAATCGTATCAATACGGCACATACGCGTGATCTGATACGGCGTCTGAACCAGGAGGCGATCACTGTGCTGAGAAATAAAAACAATGTGCTTCCATTGGATGCGGATACCCGTGAAGTGGCAGTGCTCAATGTGGGGGATGCGAAAGAGGTACAGCCGTTCCTGAAAGAACTCTCCGGATATATAAATTCCGTCGGGACGAAAGGAAGTCCCACCGTCTTTCAGCTGAAGAAAGACTTGCAGCCTGCTGCACGCAAACTGTTGCGTGATTCATTGTCGCAATATAAACGTATTCTTGTCTGCGTCACGGAACATCGTCTGGCACCTTACCAACCATTCTTTGCCGAGTTTACTCACGATGTGCCGGTGGTTTATCTGCTTTTTATTCCCGGTAAGCAGATGTTGCAGATACGCCGGGCAGTGTCTGCTGCGGACGCCGTAGTATTGGCACATTCTTCGATAGATGATGTGCAGTGCCGGACAGCCAAAATACTTTATGGAGATGCAACGGCCGACGGACGTCTTTCGGCAAGCATCAGCAATTTGTTTGCCACAGGTACGGGGCAGGTTATTACTCCGAAGACACCACTCCACTTTGTGCCCGATGAGTATGGAGTGAACTCTCGTCTGCTGACCCGTATCGATGAGATTGCGAAAGAAGGAATTAAGGAAGGTGCCTATCCCGGTTGCCAGATCGTGATATTGAAAGATGGAAAGGAAATGTATAATAAGGCATTCGGAACGCATACCTGGCCGGGCACTTCTGCCAGTAGACTTTCTGCATCCGTTACTCCAGGTGCTACCTTGCCGGTATCCCCGACGGATGTTTACGATCTTGCTTCGCTGACAAAGACTACGGCAACGTTGCTTGCCGTCATGAAGCTGTATGATAAAGGACGTCTGAATCTTACTGACCGTGTGTCGGACTATCTGCCTTGGCTTCAGGATACGGATAAAAAGGATATTACTGTCCGGCAATTACTGTTGCATGAGTCCGGATTGCCTTCCACGTTGTTGTTCTATCTGGAAGCTATCGATAAGGAAAGTTATGAAGGAACTCTTTTCAAGGCAAAGCCCGATGCCGCACATTCTGCACAGATCGGTGTACGTACTTGGGCAAACCCGAAGTTCAAGTTCCAGAAGGGGCTGACATCCAAAGTACGCACGGCAGAGCATACATTGCAGGTTTCTGATAGCTTGTGGCTGAATCGCTCCTTCAAGGAGGCATACCGGCAGAAGATTATAGAAACTCCGTTGCGCGACCGGCGCTATCGGTATAGTTGTGTCGGCTTCATCCTGTTGCAGCAGTTGGTGGAAGCGCGTACGGGAATGTCGATGGATGCTTTTCTGGAGCAGGAGTTCTATGCTCCGATGGGACTGAAACGTACCGGATACTTGCCGCTGCGAGGTGCAGCTACTGCGGGAACGGCTTATGCCGGCATTGTTTCCGGTAGCCATGCTCCTCTGTCGAAAGCCGAAATTATACCTTCTTCCTTTGATCCTTTCTTGCGGAAGACTGTTCTTCAGGGCTTTGTACATGATGAGTCGGCAGCTTTCCAGGGTGGTGTATCGGGTAATGCCGGATTATTCTCTAATGCAACGGAAGTAGCGCGAATTTATCAGATGTTGCTGAATGGTGGTGAACTGGATGGCAAGCGTTATCTGAGTCCGGAGACTTGCCGTGTATTTACTACTACGGTTTCACGCATCAGCCGCCGTGGTCTGGGATTTGATAAGCCCGACCGTCAGAATCCGGCAAAGAGCCCATGCGCTGCCGCTACCCCTTCTACCGTCTATGGTCATACCGGCTTTACGGGTACTTGTGCCTGGGTAGACCCGACGAACGGCCTTGTTTATGTCTTCTTGTGTAATCGCATTTATCCCAATGTATGGAATACGAAACTGATGAAGATGGATATTCGTACACGAATACAGGAAGTGATGTATCAGGCGGTGAAATAATTACGAGTTACAAGCTACGAACTACAAGTGCCATGCGGCATAATTGTTCGTAAACATAGCGCAGCAACTTGTAGCTTGTATCTTGTAGTTCGTAACTACAAAAGGGAATAGCCCCCCGCTCACGCGGCCGGTTATTCCCTTTTTCACGTCTTGAAACAATCAATTAATACCAGTCAAACTTATTGTGTTGCAATGCAAATTATGTTAGAATGCAATACCCAGGCGTAGACCGAAGTTGCTCAAACCATCTACACTGTATGTGAACAAGTCGCCCTTGTTCGTGCCGTAGCTATAGTAAGCGGCAACGTGCAGACCCGGACCATAGGCCCATGGGTAGATGTTGATACCAATTTCCGGTGATACGTAGAAGCCCCAGGTGCTCTTGTTAGCTTCGTACACATTGAAAGTAGATTTGATTTCGGCATATTGAGGACCTACTTTCAATCCAACGTAAGGTTGGAAAGCGCTACCGCGGTCGAAAGTATAACGTCCGGCAAGGCCGAAAGGCAACTGGAACAAAGTGTGCTGTTGGTCAGTATTGATGCTACCGCCTTCACCTACGGGAAGTGTCTGGCGACCGAAGTATTCGTGGTTGCTGTGGTAGGCCAGGAAGGCACCAAGAGCAATGTTCGGAGTCACATAGTAACCACCTTCAAAACTCATACCCCATCCGCTGGCTTTATCAGCGAAGTGGTTGCTCAGGGGGAAGTTGAATTGCCAATCGATGTTGGCATAACCGTTATCGGTTAATTGTGCCTTTGCCGGCATGGCGAAGACGAGAGCCAGGGCAGTGATTGCCAGTACTCTTATAGAAAGATATTTTATTGTTTTCATACTTGTTATTGTTTTTAGTTATGAGATACTTCAGGCTGTACCTCTCTACTTAACTATTTACTACTAACAATTACTTATTAGTAAGGTAAGAAGATTGAGTGTAGGCTTGGTTCACACCTTCAATGGCCAATTTGGTGTTTACAGCTGTAGAACCGCTAAGCAATCCGCTCATGTAGCTTGTCCAGAGTATGGGCAATTTTTCCTTTTCGCCTTGAGTGGCTTCCAGGTTGAGAAGCTCGGTGATGAATGAACCGGTGCTATATGTATAAGTCACAGCATACGGGTAGTACCATCCGCCCCAGTTGCCCCAGTAAGGTGCATCCCAGTAGCCCGGGTAATTCCACCACCATTCGGGACGTCCGTAGTCATTAAAGTAGTAAGTGCTCTTGATGTAGCTGACCTGCAAACCGAGGTTGGCTTCTTCACGATCGTCTACACGGACAAAACCGCGATTGTTCATATTGGTAGCGTAGGCTTGCAGAATTTCCTGAGCGCTCTCGTCTTTCCAGTATTCAGCTTCTTTCTTATCACCGATGATAAGGATACTGTCCGGCATGTAGTACGTTTGGAAAGCTTTGAAATCAGCTTTCGTGTCATAGTTGGTATAAACCAGATACTTGTTGTCCAGCTTATCCGTGTCAGGGTCTTTTTCGCAGGCTGCGAAAGTCAAGACCACCAATAATAGGGGAATTAATTTCTTCATACTTTTATAATGTTTAGGTTAAATATAAAAATCCTGCCCTGGTACCTCAGGCTTTTGGTACATGAACAAGATAAAAAATAAAAGGTTCAGAAGGAGGTATGTTAAATTTTAATCTTTTGCAGAAAAACGGGGCGCTCTGAATAGGGGGAATAGGTGCATAGACGGTATTTTACAGGCTATAAGTCCACAGCTGTTTCCTTTCATGAAAATTCAGTTACCCCAAATGGTAACTGTGTTGACTCTACACGGTGACTCTATTTACACACCGGGGTAAAGCTCGTTACATATCGAGGTAAATGTCGTTACAATAAGGGGGAAGTGTCATTACATACAGTGGTAAATGCTTTTACATATTTCAGTAAACTATTGGTAAATACTATTTGCTGATTATCAATAGAGTAACAGAATATCCTTCGGTAACCTTTTATTCTTTTTTATCGGGTTATGAACAAAATGATAAATAATCTTTTAGACACGGATGACACGGATGACGCGGATCTTTTTTTATAGCGCAGCCTTTTAAATCCGCGTTATCCGCGTCATCCGCGTCTAAAAAATAATATACTGAATGGTGCTAATCACTTATCACTAAATCCTAATCACCTTTATTCCTTTCTAATACTTTTTAGTCCAGTATCCGTTGGATCGTTTCCAACTCTTCCGCTGTGAACTTTGTATTTTCTATGGCTTTCAGATTATCCGCCAGTTGGGCTACGGAACTTGCACCTATAATGACCGAAGTGACCATTTCATCTTTCAGCACCCATGCCAACGCCATTTCGGCAAGAGTCTGTCCGCGTTGGGCAGCCACTTCATTCAGTGCCTTTATTCTATTGAGCACTTCTTTTGTCAGCGCTTCTTTCTTCAGGAATCCACCTTTGGCAATCCGCGAATCTTCGGGGATACCATTCAGATAACGGTTGGTCAGCAGGCCTTGTGCCAGCGGTGAAAAGGCAATGAAACCGGTACCGTTTTCGCGTGCCTGTTGCAGAATACCTTCTTCTTCCGGTTCCCGGTTGAACATATTGTATCTTCCCTGATAGAGCAGGCAGTGCACATCTCTCTCCGCCAGATAGCGGTATGCGAATTCGGCTGCTTCTTTCGGGTATTTGGAAATACCCACATACAGGGCCTTGCCTTGGCGCACGATGTCCACAAGCGCCTGCAATGTTTCTTCGAGTGGAGTTTCCGGATCGTAACGGTGCGAATAGAAGATGTCTACATAATCCAGATTCATCCGTTTCAGGCTCTGATTAAGACTGTTCATCAGATATTTCCTGGAACCCCATTCACCGTAAGGACCGGGCCACATATCATGTCCGGCTTTGGTTGAGATAAACAGTTCGTCCCGGTAGGGCATGAATGACTTCTTCATAATCATGCCGAAAGTTTCTTCCGCCGAACCGTAGGACGGGCCATAGTTATTGGCGAGATCGAAATGCGTGATACCCTGATCGAAGGCGTAATGTGCCATTGCCTGCGAATTGGAGAAGGTGTTTACATCTCCGAAGTTGTGCCACAAACCTAAAGAAACTTCGGGCAGCAATATGCCGCTTCGTCCGCAACGACGATATTTCATGCCGTTGTCATACCGCTTGGAATCGGGAGAGTAAATGGGGTTTATCATATCATTCAGTTTAAGTGAGAAATGTACTTTTATCAGGAAACAAAAATAGGTAATTTCTCCGGAAAAGACCGTTTTTCTTTGTCTAAAAGTGAGCGGATTACAACAGATGCCCCGACTGGAAACAAATTATACTATAATTGGATAAGAAAATGTTACCGGAAGTTTCCGGAGAGCGCTATCTTTGCGGGGGTAACGGGAAAGAAAGGAAGGAAACCAGTTGACGAGTTGACAAGGGAACAAGGGGCTGCGCAATGCTCCTATGCCGCATGGAACCTTGTCCCCTTGTCAACTCGTCCCCTTGTCAACTTTCCCTCAAAACCCTAATAATAATGAAGAAAATAATCGCAACTATGGCAATCGGAGCTTGTTTGTGTTCCTGCGGCGGAAGCCAGAAGGAAGTGTATAAAGACTCTACCGCACCCGTAAAGGACAGGGTAGAAGATCTCTTGAAAAGAATGACTCTGGAGGAGAAAGTAGGTCAGATGAACCAGTTCGTCGGTGTGGAACATATCAAGGCAAACAGTGCCGTGATGACCGAAGAAGAATTGAAGAATAATACGGCAAATGCTTTCTATCCCGGCTTTACGGAGAAAGATATAGAGAAGTGGACGGAAGAAGGCTTGATCGGTTCTTTTCTGCATGTGCTGACCATTGAAGAAGCCAACTATCTGCAATCTCTCGCTATGAAGAGCCGCTTGCAGATACCTATTATATTCGGTATCGATGCCATCCATGGCAATGCCAATGCGCCGGATAATACGGTATATCCCACCAACATCAATCTTGCCTGTTCCTTTGATACGCTGATGGCCTATAAGATAGCCCGGCAGACAGCGAAGGAAATGCGTGCCATGAACATGCACTGGACGTTTAATCCGAATGTGGAAGTTGCCCGCGATGCCCGTTGGGGACGTGTTGGCGAAACGTATGGTGAAGATCCTTATCTGGTCACTTTGCTGGGCGTACAGTCAGTGAAAGGTTATCAAGGCGATTTGAATGGCAACGAAGATGTATTGGCTTGTATCAAGCATTTCGTCGGTGGCAGTGAACCCATCAACGGGACGAACGGTTCTCCCACTGATTTGTCAGAGCGTACACTTCGTGAAGTTTTCTTCCCTCCCTTTGAGGCAGGAGTGAAGGCGGGAGCCATGTCTCTGATGACTGCCCACAATGAGCTGAACGGTATCCCTTGTCATAGCAATGAGTGGTTGATGCAAGACATTCTGCGTGGCGAATGGAACTTCCCCGGATTCGTAGTCAGCGACTGGATGGACATTGAACATATCCATGACCTGCATGCTACTGCCGAAAATCTGAAGGAAGCTTTTTATCAGTCTATTATGGGAGGTATGGACATGCACATGCATGGTATCCACTGGAACGAAATGGTAGTGGAATTAGTGAGGGAGGGGCGTATCCCAGAATTCCGTATTGACGAGTCTGTACGCCGCATACTGGATATCAAATTCCGTCTCGGCCTTTTCGAACAACCTTATGCCGATGAGGCCGAAACCATGAAAGTGCGCCTTTGCGATGAGCATCGTGCAACGGCTCTTGAGTCTGCCCGCAATGGCATTGTATTGTTGAAGAATGACGGTGTGCTCCCTCTGGACGCTTCCAGATATAAGAAGATCATGGTGACCGGTATCAATGCCGACGACCAGAATATCCTGGGTGACTGGAGTGCTCCTGAGAAAGATGAAAACGTAACTACCATCCTGGAAGGTCTGAAAATGATTGCTCCCGATACTCAGTTTGATTTTGTAGACCAGGGTTGGGACCCGCGCAACATGGATCCGAAGAAAGTGGCTGAAGCTGCCGCGCGTGCCAAGAGTGCTGATCTCAATATTGTAGTGGCAGGCGAATATATGATGCGCTTCCGTTGGAACGACCGTACGGACGGTGAAGATACCGATCGTTCGGATATCGACCTCGTAGGTTTGCAGAACGAGTTGATAGAGAAAGTGGCTGCATCCGGTAAACCGACTATTCTTATTTTGGTGAACGGACGTCCTCTCGGTGTGCAGTGGGCGGCCGAAAATCTTCCCGCTATCGTAGAAGCATGGGCACCGGGGATGTACGGTGGTCAGGCAGTAGCCGAAATTCTGTATGGTCAGGTGAATCCGTCCGCCAAATTGGCTATTACAATTCCTCATAGCGTAGGTCAGTTGCAGATGATATACAACCATAAGCCGTCACAATACTTCCATCCTTATGCGGCAGGTAAGCCAAGCACTCCGCTCTATCCGTTCGGCCACGGCCTTTCTTATACTACTTACAAATATGATGACCTGAAATTGGCACAGAAAGAAATCACTAAGGACGGTACGGTGGATGTGAGTGTAAAAGTTACGAATACGGGCGACCGTGATGGAGTGGAAATCGTACAACTGTATATCCGCGATAAATTCAGTAGCGTCACCCGTCCGGTGAAGGAACTGAAAGACTTTACCCGCGTACTGTTGAAAGCCGGCGAAAGTCAGGTCGTGAACTTTAAGATTACTCCCGATAAACTGGCTTTCTATGATAAAAAGATGAAGAAGATTGTAGAACCGGGTGAGTTCATTGTGATGGTGGGTGCATCTTCTGATGATAAAGATCTGCTGAAAGATTCTTTCTTTGTGAAATAAAATAGGAGAAATAAAATACAGTTATTGCTTTTTTCTTTTAAGGTTATACCTTTCCGATGGTTAGGTATAACCTTTCTTTCTTTTATAACAAATCTTACCCCATAATAAAACAAATTCTACCATTCGGGATTAAAAAGAATGGTTATTTTTGTGACATGATACTATTTTAACCAATCAATATGGAAAACTCAAACTACATTATGAGGGAGATTACTCCCTTGTCCGACCGCGATTGTTTTTATATCGCCGACCGTCGCAAGACGGAGTTTACTTATCCTATCCACTGTCATGCCGAATTCGAACTAAACTTTACGGAACACGCAGCCGGTGTCCGCCGGGTAGTGGGAGACTCTGCCGAGGTGATCAGTGACTATGATCTGGTACTGATTACCGGCAAAGAGCTGGAGCATGTGTGGGAGCAACACGAATGTACTTCGAAGGAGATACGGGAAATCACGATTCAGTTCTCATCCGACCTGTTTTTCAAGAACTTCATGAATAAAAACCAGTTCGACAGCATCCGGCGTATGTTGGAAAAGGCGCAATGCGGCATTAGTTTCCCCATGCAAGCCATCATGAAGGTGTATAACTGGCTGGATAAACTGGCTTCCGAAGAACAGGGATTCTATGCGGTGATGCATTTTCTGCGCATTCTTTATGAATTGTCTTTGTATGATGATGCAAAGGTGCTGTCCAGTTCTTCCTTTGCTAAGATCGAGACGTTCTCTGACAGTCGCCGGGTGCAGAAGGTACAGAAATATATTGCCGATCATTATCAGGAAGACATCCGTTTGAATACTCTGGCGGATATGGTGGGTATGACACCGGTTTCGTTCAGCCGTTTCTTCCGTTTGCGTACAGGGAAGACGCTTTCCGACTATATTATAGATATTCGTCTGGGGTTTGCTACACGCTTGCTGGTGGACTCGGCGCATACCATTGCCGAAATCTGCTATGATTGCGGCTTTAATAATCTGTCCAATTTCAACCGGATGTTTAAACGTAAAAAAGATTGTTCACCAAAGGAATTCAGGGAAAACTATAGAAAGAAGAAGATTGTGATATGATAATATTGTATCATTATTCTTCTTCGAAACCACGTACATTTGCAACAACGAACAAATCTTAGTTTTCTACCATGAGAAAAATATCACTTCTTTTTGGATGTCTGTTGTGTATGCTTGCTGCAACAGCGCAGATACGCGGTAATGAAATCCGTGTAATGGTTTCTCCTGATCATACCGATTGGAATTATCGTTTGAATGACAAATGTACATTTACCGTGAGGGTGCTGAAGGCTCAGAATCTTTTGCAGAACGTGACGGTGGATTATGAGCTGGGGCCGGAGATGTATCCTACCGAAGTCAAGAAAGGCGTATTACTGAAGAATGGTGAATTAAAGTTGCAAGGGACGATGAAGACACCCGGATTCCTGCGTTGCAAAGTGACGGCACATGTAGGTGACCGTAAATACGAAGGATTGGCGACCGCTGCTTATGCTCCCGAACAATTGCAGCCTATTACGGAGTTTCCCGCGGATTTTCGTGAATTTTGGGTGAAAGAGCTGGAAGGTGCCCGTCGGACATCGCTTCAACCCTTGATGACTCTGCTTCCCGAACGATGCACTGCGACAGTCAATGTTTATCATGTAAGCTTTCAGACAGATCGTTGGGGTTCCCGTTTCTATGGTGTCCTCTGTGTACCGAAAAAAGAAGGTAAGTATCCGGCTCTGTTGCGTGTGCCCGGTGCAGGTATTCGTCCGTATGCCGGCGATGTTTATACAGCGGAACAAGGTGCAATCACATTGGAGGTTGGCATCCATGGTATTCCCGTTACTATGGAGCAATCTTTTTATGATAACCTGATGAATGGTGCATTGAATGGTTATTGGACTTTCTGCCGGAATGATTTGAGGAATTTCTATTATCACCGGGTGATTATCGGTGCTTTGCGTGCAGTAGATTTCATCTGTGAATTGCCGCAATATAACGGGCAGGCACTTGGTGTGACAGGCTCCAGCCAGGGTGGGGCACTTTCTGTGATGACGGCGGCCCTTGATCCGCGCGTCACTTTCTTTGCTGCCGTTCATCCGGCACTGTGCGATCATGAAGCCTTTATGAAGAAACGCGCTTGTGGCTGGCCGCATTATTTCTATTATTATGGTGCTCCCGATGCTAAAGAACTGGAAGTGGTGCGTTATTATGATACGGCGAACTTTGCCCGTTGTCTTACAGTACCCGGTTGGTTCAGTTGGGGGTATAATGATGATGTTTGTCCGCCGACTTCCATGTATGCCGCTTATAATGCGGTGACTTCTCCCAAAGAACTCCATCCATATCTTGAAACTGGTCATTATTGGTATCAGGAACAATGGGACGAATGGCTGGCATGGCTGTGGAAACAGATGGGAATAGGGAAATGATAAAATTGTTACTAAAACCTGATAATATGAGACACTTATTCTTATTGACTCTTCTTTTATCCTTTTTGGGCGCATGTACTCCTAAACCTGTTGAAAACTCATTCGTTCATGTGAATGCGAACGGACAGTTCATCCGTAATGGAAAACCCTATTATTATGTAGGTACCAATTTCTGGTATGGTGCCATTCTTGGTTCTGAAGGTGAAGGAGGCAATCGTGAACGCCTGCATAAAGAATTGGATTTTCTGAAAAGTATCGGTATTAATAATTTGCGTGTATTGGTAGGTGCGGACGGTGAAAATGGTGTGAAAACCCGTGTACAACCTTCTCTGCAAGTAGCTCCCGGTGTGTATAATGATACTATTTTAGCCGGATTGGATTACTTCATGAATGAGTTGCGCAAACGGGATATGACTGCCGTACTTTATTTGAATAACTCTTGGGAGTGGAGTGGTGGTTATTCTGTATATCTGCAATGGTCGGGACACGGTAAGGCTGTAGTGCCTGCAATAGACGGTTGGCCTGCCTATATGGAGTATGTGAAACAATTTCAGCAATCGGATAGCGCGAAGGTGTTGTTTGCCAATTATGTCAAAGACATCGTCACAAGAACAAATAGGTATAATCAGATAAAATATGTGGATGATCCAACGCTTATGTCCTGGCAGATAGGCAATGAGCCTCGCGCTTTTTCCGATGAAAACAAGGAGCCTTTCGCTCAATGGATGGCAGATGTTGCCGCTCTTATTAAGTCACTTGATTCCAATCATATGGTTTCTTCGGGAAGTGAAGGTGCTGCGGGATGTGAGGGGGATATTGCATTATATGAAAGAGTGCATGCAGATCCGAATATTGACTATCTGAATATCCATATTTGGCCTTATAATTGGGGATGGGTAAAAGCTGATAGTTTGAAAGAACTTCTTCCGCGAGCTAAGGAGAATACGAAGAAATATATTAATGATCACATGGTGGTTGCGCAGAAATATAAGAAGCCTGTGGTACTTGAAGAATTTGGCTTCCCTCGTGATGGTTTTCGTTTTTCTAAAAGTACTTCGACAGAAGTTCGTGATGAATATTATCAATATGTATTTGATTTGATTCGTCAGGACCGGGAGAACGGCGGACTTTTTGCCGGATGTAACTTTTGGGCATGGGGTGGTTTTGCTGAACAGAATTCCGACCATATCTATTGGGAAAAAGAAGATGATTACACCGGAGATCCGGCTCAGGAAGAGCAGGGATTGAATTCTGTTTTTGCAACGGATACTACTGTTGAGATTATAAAAACTGAAAATGCAAAATTGAAATAATATGATGAATATCTGGAAAAGTTTGTTGGCCGTTTGTCTGCTGACCGCAATGTTTGGATGTGGGGCGAGTGCGTCTAAAAAAGCAAATCAGGAAGGTGCTGCAAAGCAGTTGCCCCGTCTGTGTGTGACTGGTACGCAATTGATGAATGAACAGGGCGATACGGTTGTTCTGAAAGGTGTCAGTTATGGGTGGCATCAGTTTTGGCCTCGTTTCTATAATGCTTCTACCGTAGCTTATCTTTCTGGAGATTGGGGTGCGGAGGTGCTTCGAGCTTCTATGGGAGTGGACTTGGATAGTGCCTGCTATGTATACAAGCCGGAGTTTGGCATTAACTGTGTTACGACAGTAGTGGATGCGGCTATTGAAAATCATGTTTATGCAATCATTGACTGGCATAGCCATAATCTGCGTCAGGAAGAAGCCAAGGAATTCTTTGCACAAATGGCAACCCGTTATAAGGGTGTCCCTAATGTGATTTATGAAGTGTTTAATGAACCGGTGGAAGATAGCTGGGAACAAGTGAAGGCTTATTCTGTCGAAATTATCAAAACCATCCGTGCTATAGAACCAGAGGCTGTTATTCTGGTAGGTTGTCCGCATTGGGATCAGGATATTCACTTGGCGGCAGATGATCCTATTACCGGTTATAATAATATAATGTATACTGTTCACTTTTATGCTAATACTCACGGACAATGGTTGCGTGACCGTACAGACTATGCTTTGGGCAAAGGGCTTCCGGTATTTATATCCGAATGTGCCGGTATGGAGGCCAGTGGCGATGGTGCGGTAAATAAAGAAGAGTGGCAAAACTGGCTGGACTGGATGCAGCAACGTTCCATAAGTTGGGTAGCGTGGTCTGTTTCGGATAAGAATGAGACTTGCTCAATGCTTCTTCCCTCAGCTTCTTCTGGCGGCAATTGGGCTGATCAGGATATGAAGGAATGGGGGCAGATAGTACGCGATGAACTACAGAAAAAATAGAATCATATAATCAATTCAGACATTAAAGCAAGGGTATGGAACTGATACTGTTATTTTGTAAATATAGTATTAGTTCCAGATAAAATTGTACTTGTTTGTGCCACTGATATCATCTACCTTTGTCGTGAAAGATTTGTGACATATTAAATCTAATAATTATAGTATGAAGAACTTTATGTTGTTTCTGATGACGCTCTTCCTGAGCTGTCATGTGATGGCCCAACAGACCACAGTTACCGGTACAATTACTGACGGTACGGATGGTTCCCCTCTGATTGGCGCCAATGTCCTGGTAAAAGGAACCGGTACCGGTTCTATAGCGGACGTAAATGGGAAATTTAGTGTGAGTGTTCCGACCGGTAAAGATGTTCTGGTAATTTCCTGTATCGGATATAAGCAGCAGGAAATTACCTTGAAGGCGGGACAAAAAGTTGTGAATGTGGTAATGAAGGAGGACTCTGAACTTCTGGATGAAGTGGTCGTTGTAGGCTATGGTACAATGAAAAAGAGTGACCTTTCAGGCGCCTCGGTATCTATGGGCGAAGATAAAATTAAAGGCTCGATTATTACCAACCTCGATCAATCTTTGCAGGGACGTGCCGCTGGTGTTACGGCGGTACAGACTTCAGGTGCCCCGGGGTCAGCTTCCTCTATCCGTGTACGTGGGCAGGCTACCATTAATTCCAATGCCGAACCACTTTATGTGATAGACGGTGTGATCGTGCAAGGTGGAAGTACCAGTGGCTCTTCTTTAGGCTTTGGTGATGCTCTGGACAATGGTACTACGTCCACTATTTCCCCATTGTCAACCATTAATCCCGCTGATATCTTAAGTATGGAGATTCTGAAAGACGCTTCTGCTACAGCTATCTACGGTGCACAAGGGGCGAACGGTGTGGTTCTGATAACTACTAAGAGAGGTAGAGCCGGTGAAGCTAAGTTTTCTTACGATGGTATGATGGCTGTAAGTCGTCAGACCAAACGTTTGGATATGCTCAATCTCCGGGGCTTTGGAGGTTATTATAATGATTTTGTGGCTTCAGGCTTCGGTGGTGTGAAAGAAGATCCTTATTATAGTGATGTTTCTCTGTTGGGAGTAGGTACTAACTGGCAGGATGCCATTTTTCAAACAGCTTTTCAACAACAACATCAAGTGTCGGCACAAGGTGGTACGGAGAAAATCCAGTACTATGTATCGGCCGGTTATATGGATCAGGAAGGTACTATCATCGGTTCTGATTTCAATCGTTTGTCGTTGCGCGTAAATTTAGATGCGCAGTTGAAGAAATGGCTGAAGTTGGGCTTGAGTGCTACATTTGCTGATTCTAATGATGACATAAAGCTGGCTGATGGTGCCGAAGGTATTGTCGGTTTCGCTTTGACTTCTTTGCCTGAGGCTCCTATTTATGATATTGATGGCAACTATGCCTCTTTTGCCCGTGAGAACTACAGCATTCATAATCCTATTGCCAAGGCTATGGAGCACAATAATATGTTGAATCGCAAGAAACTTTCAGGCAATATTTACGCTGAATTGACACCTATCAAGAATATTACATGGCATGCGGAACTAGGTTATGATATTGGTTACAGTAAGGCAGAAGTGTATAATAACGCTATAGACTTACCTAACTGGAAAGAAGCTAATGAAAGTAGTATTCAGAAAAATAACAATACTTTCTGGCAGTTGAAGAACTACGTGACTTATAATAACACGTTTGCCGAGAAGCATTCTGTAAGTGCAATGGTAGGTCAGGAATGCTGGGAAAGTAAATATGACTATACTAAAGTCGCTAACTCCAATCTGCCTTCCGATGCTGTACATAACCCGATGCTGGGTACCAATACTCCGACCATCGGTGCTGGTTTTGGTAGCAGTTCCATGGCTTCGTTCTTTACCCGCTGGACCTATAGCTATGACAACCGTTACAATGCTACCTATACTTATCGTTACGACGGTTCCTCAAACTTCGGCCCAAACAATCGTTGGGCAGGATTTCACTCTTTCGCTCTGTCTTGGCGCTTTACTAATGAGAAGTTCATGAAGAATATTAAATGGATTAGCAATGGTAAATTCCGTGCTGGTTGGGGGCAGACTGGTAATTCCAGTATTAATTCTTATGTGTGGGGTGTGAATATGCAACAGGTGTATACCTCGCTTGGAGCCGGTTACCGTCCGCAGAATATTCCTAATCTGGATGTGAAATGGGAGAAACAAGAACAGATAAATCTGGGACTTGACCTCGGTTTCCTCAATGATAGAATTAATGTAACTCTCGATTGGTATCAAAAGGAATCCAAGGATATGCTGATGGATTTGCAGATGCCTACTTACATGGGTACCTCGGGCAATGATAACTCTAAACTGCGGGCACCGATGGGTAACTACGGACACATCCGTAATACCGGATTAGAGTTGACGCTGAATACTCACCCGTTGGTTGGTAATTTCCAGTGGGACTCAGAATTCCAGATCTCTTGGAATAAGAATAAGTTGATAGCCTTGAACGGTACAGCCAGTTCGGCCATTATGGGTTATGCGCAATGGGGAAGTACATTAGTAAGCCTTTCTGATACAGGCGAAAGTCTCTACTCTTTTTATGGATATGTGACAGATGGTATTTATCAGGACCTTGCCGATTTGCAAACTTCACCCAAACCTGTGAAATATCCGGCGAATGGAGTGTTTGATGGTGCTAATACTGTATATGTGGGTGATATTAAATACAAAGACCTGAATGGTGATGGTGTGATAAATGAGAATGACCGTACCAATATCGGTTCACCCATGCCTAAATTCACATTTGGATGGAACAATACGTTCCGCTATAAAGGCTTCGACTTGAGTATCTTTATCAACGGAAGTTATGGTAATAAAGTGATGAATCTTACTAAACGCAATCTGACTACTATGAGTTCTCCTTGGGCCAATCAACATGCTGATGTTTTGAACCGTGCCCAATTGGAACCGATTGATCCTTCTATTGTATATACCGATGGTACGAAGTGGTACAATCATGTGGAGAATGTACGTGTTGCCAATCCGAGTGCTTCTTTACCGCGTGCTATTATCGGTGACCCTAACGATAATGACCGTATCAGTGACCGCTACGTAGAAGACGGTTCTTATATTCGTCTGAAGAATCTTTCGTTGGGTTATACTTTTCCTAAAAAGTGGATGAGCAAGTGCGGTGTGGAGAATCTGCGTGTTTACTGTAATATTCAGAATCTGTTAACCATTACAGGCTATGATGGTTACGATCCCGAGATTGGTGTCAGCACAATGTCACCGAATGTATATGGCGTGGATTTTGGACGTTACCCTTCACCCACTACTTACTCCTTTGGTTTGAATCTCTCTTTTTAACCGTTTAAATAGAATACACATGAAAGTATCAAGACTTAAATATATAGCAATGGGAGCGATACTGGGATTATCTTTTGTATCGTGCGAGGATTTTCTGGACAGACCCAATGAAGATAGTTACAACGATGGCAACTATTTCCAAAATGATGCCCAGACCAAAGTAAGTGTCAATACACTTTACAATTCACCGTGGTACGACTTTTTGAGTCGTGGGTATTACAAGATTCCCGAAGCTTTGTCGGGTAACTTGCTCTTGGGTGGAAGTCCCTATGCCAATTTTACGGTAAATGGTAGTGACGAAGATATGAAGAGTACTTCTAACTCATTGTGGGCTGTCAATGCACAGGCCAATACCATTTATAACCGATTAAAGACAGCCAATGCCTCAGAAAGTGTGAAGAATACTGCTATGGGTGAATGCCTGGCCTGGAAGGCGATGGCTTATTTCTATCTGGTACGTATTTTTGGGGAAGTTCCAATTGTACATGATAATAGTTCGGAAATAGCAGCAGGCAACTATAATGAAAAGTATAAGGTGAAAGCTGCCGACATTTATGAATATATCATTATGACTTTGGAAAAGGCTATTGAATTACTACCAGAGGAGAATCAGGCCGGACGTATAGACAAATGGGCTGCTAAGGGACTGCTGGCTAAAGTCTATCTGACAAAATCCGGAATCAATGCTAATGGTAACGGACAACGAGATGCTGACGATTTGGCTAAGGCTGCCAGTTATGCAAAAGACGTCATCAATAATTCAGGCAAACAACTGATGGCCAATTATGAGGATATTTTCAAAGGGGAGAATGATCTTTGTGAAGAGAGTTTATTCGGCTGGCGTTGGACTGCCGAACAAAATAATTATACTTGTGGAAACTGTCTGACCTCGGAACTTGCCATGAAGGGCTTTGAAACATACCAATGTTGGGGTGACTGGACTGCACCTTCCGTTGACTTACAAGATGCGTTTGGTGTTTCTCCGCTCGATAATCCTACTCAGCGAAATCAGAGTGATGCTCGTCGCAAGGCCACAATGATGATGGCTGGTGATAAGTACAGTTACTGGTGGCAGGACAAGGGAGGATTTAATTATTTGGATTTCCTGTATGATAAAGAATATGCACCAGGCTCTAATGATGGACTGCAATCGGGTACCGGTGCCAATATCGCCAAACATCTTTATGGAAATACAAACGATCATATTAAAACTTTTGGTATCAGCCCGGGGCAGCAGTGCAGTTCACTAAATACTCATGTACTCCGTCTGGCCGATATATATCTGGTTTATGCCGAAGCTGTAATTGGTAATAACAATTCTACTACAGACGCAAGTGCTATTGATGCTTTTTACAAGGTTCGTCAACGTGCTGTTTCTGCTTATGAAAGACCCGCCAGTATTACACTTGATCAGGTATTGAAAGAACGCCGTTTGGAACTGGCTTTCGAAGGTGACTATTGGTTTGATCTTGTTCGTATGTCCTATTACGATGTTAATAAGGCTATGAATATCATTAAAGCGCAGCGTCGTAATGGCTATTATGGATTGCCCGACCTCTACAAGGAGTATAAGATGAATAATGTATGGAATGTGGATGAATCTTCCATGTACTACGAAACCAATACTCCGAAACCGAATGTAACCGCATCTATTTTTAAACTTCCTCTTCCTGACGAAGATGTGGTGTATAACCCTCATTTATTGGAAGATGCTCAGCACTTGGATGTAAGAGCAGAGTTCGTTTATTAATCAGTTAAACAGTAATGAATATGAAAATGAATATATATTTCAAAGGGTTGGTAGTAAGTCTGCTGCTGATTGCGGGAATGTTTACTTCATGTGAGGACCAACCTGATAAGTTTGAGCTTACCGGTGGTCTGCCCCAGGTGAGTTATATACGTATGCCTTATTTGGCACAGTCGGACTCTCTCATCGTGGAGGCAAGCCTGAAATCTATTATTTGCCTTGTGGGTGATAACCTTACAAGTATCAAGGAACTCTATTTTAATGATCAAAAGGCACAGTTGAATACCAGCTATATCACATCTCACACTATGATTGTTCAGATTCCTGACAATATACCAGAAGAAGTGAGTGATAAAATTTATATGGTGACTGCCGCGCAAGATACGGTAGAATATGGTTTCCATGTGATAGTTCCCAAGCCAATGATAGCTTCTATGTCGTGTGAATATGCCACCGCCGGAAGTGAAGTGACTCTTTATGGAAATTACTTCATTGATGATCCTAATGTACCGCTTACTGTAACTCTTCCTGATGGAAAGCAACTTACTACGTTTACAAAGCTCACTAATAGCACTATCACTTTCAGAATGCCCGAATGTGATACAGAGGGTTCTATTCGTGTAGCGTCTATTTATGGCGAGAGTACTTCTACGTTCCACTATCTTGATTCACGTGGTCTTATGTTCGACTTTGACGGAAAGACTGGTTTGAGTAATCACGGTTGGCACGAAAGAGAAATCAAGACGGATGAAACTTCACTTACAGGCAACTTTGTCCAGTTGGGTGACGGTACATCAAAAATGAGTGTGGACGGTGCTTGGAACGATGCTGTATTTGCATTCGAATATTGGTGTGGTTCGTGGGATAAATTGCAGAATGTGACATCGGGCGACGGCATTGCATTGCATAATCTGGTAGATTTCACAGATTTTGCTAATATGGCCTTGAAGTTCGAGATGTATATTCCTACGTCTAATCCGTGGAGTGCGGGTGCTATGCAAATTTGTTTTGCAGGCTATGACAAGGTGACACTGAGTGGTAATCCGATAGAAGGCTTTGATGGTGTTGTTGCAGGAGCCAATGCCAAGGTATTTAATGGAGAAGATGGTTTGGGGACATACGGTCGTGCGTTGTATCGTCCTTGGATGGATACCGGTTCTTACGATACCGGTGATAAATGGGTAACTGTAACCGTGCCTATTTCCAACTTTACTCTCGACCGTTTAGGAGCAGCGGCTGAAAGTATTCCCAGTTCACCGGGAGATTTTGCCAGTCTGACATTCTTTGTTGTAGGTGGAGGAGTGAATGGTACAGAGTGTACGCCGATTATCAAGCTTGATAATATCCGTGCGGTTCCCAATAAATAACCTTTAAAGATACTATAGATATGAACAAGACATATAAACTTTCGGCACTTTGGATGATGTGCCTCATACTCTTGGGTTGCTTGTCATTTTCGGCCTGCGATGATGGAGATGAAGAAGATACTAACCAATATAAAGGTGGTATCAGTTTGAATGTGTTTGGTCCCAGTCCTGTAGCCCGTGGCGGTGAACTCCGCTTCCTGGGTAGCGGAATGGACAAGATACAATCTATATCTATTCCCGGATGCGGGGAGATTACTGATATAGAAGTAATCAGTGCGAATGAGATACGTGTAACCGTTCCTCAAACGGCTGAAGTGGGATATGTCACTCTGAAAACACCTACGGGAGAGATTACTACAAAGACTAAGATTACTTATACCGAGCCTATAGGCGTAGAGACGATTACACCTAATCCGGTGAAACCAGGCGAAGTACTTGTCATCAAGGGTGAATATCTGAATCTTATCAAAGAGGTAATCTTCTTTGAAGAGTTGCCAGTGGGTGAGGACGACTTCATAGCTCACTCACGCAAGGAAATCCAGGTGAAAGTTCCAATGGAAGCAAGAACCGGTGACGTGACTTTGGCTGATGCTTCTTCCGAGGATTCCGATGCTTTGCGTAATTTAATCCATGTGAAGGGACTTGTTGTTATTTTGCCTTCTGTGGAAGCACCGCTTGATCTGACAGCAAAGAAACCGGGTGATGAGATTGTAGTGAAGGGTAAAGACCTTGATTTGGTGAATATTGTGAAGATGCCGAATGGGGAAGAAGTGGAATTTGATTATGCCAAATCAGGGGAAGGTGAAGAAACTATCACATTTATATTACCAGAGAATGCAACGAATGGCGCTGTTGTGATGATTCCCGCTTCAGGTGTGGAAGTAGCTATTGCCAACATTGGCATGGCACTGCCTGAAAAAGTGGTAGCAACTCCGGATAGCGGACTGCGCGGTGGCGACATGATTACATTGACCGGTATCAACATGGAACTGGTGACTACTGTTACATTCCCAGGTGTGGAAGAAGCTATGGAACCTGCTTCGAAGAGTGCTACCGAGGTGGAAGTGGTGATGCCTGTCGCAGCCATCAGTGGTGAATTGTTATTGAATACGGCAAGTGGTACTTCTGTACCGGTGGCTATTACCACTCTAAAACCTGAATTCATGGCATTTGTCAATGATGTCGTTTCTTTGGGCAGTGATGTAATTATTCAGGGTAAAAATCTTGATTTAGTGGCTAAAGTGGTTTATACCGGGGGCGCCGAAGTGGAAGTAACTCCAACCTCTACTACGGAGTTGACCATCGCTATGCCTACAATGGGTACTGAATCGGGTGTATTAACCTTGGTAATGGGCAATGGTGAAATGGTGGAAACCGGTAAGCTGACTATTAATGCTCCTGAGTTCTGCTACATTCCGGTGCTACCGGGAGAGGATGAAGAACTGAGGGGTGGCGAGGTGCTTCAGCTCAAAGCAGAGAATGGTGATAAACTTACCGGTGTACAGGTGAATGGGACAAACGTACAGTACATTCTTACTCCTGATGGCAACTTGTTTGTCAATATTCCTCAGATGGCAGGTGAAGGCAGTACAATAAAACTCATCTCTTCCAATGGTTCTATAGAATATACCATTGACTTTATTCCTGCTACTGAAATAGAGAATGTTGTCATGAATGAAATGCGTGACCTTGGTTCATGGGCTGGAGAAGATGCTGGTGGTACTTTCAGATTATATAAAACAGATCTTGTTAAAGCGGGATTTGCCGTTGGTGCTAAGCTTCGTTTCTATGTCAAGGCTTATAAATATACGCAAATACAGATGAACGATGCCAATTGGGGAGGATATAACACGCTGCAATACGAAGCGGATGAATGTCCTCCGATGATCGAAGTAAATGTAACGCAAGAATTGTATGATAAGATTATGAATACATCTGATGGCTGGAGCGATACCGGATTTATAATTCAGGGTGAAGGATGTATTGTTAATAAGGTTTCTGTATGGTATGAAATTTCTATGAAAACCTATTTGTGGAAAGGCTCTTGCGGACCTACGAATTGGAATGGTGATTGTGTTGTAATTATTGCGGATGATGATAAGAAACTACTGAAACCGGGAAAGACTATGGGGTTTGAGTTCTATTGTGACTCTGCCACCGATTATTGGCAAGTGGAATTTATGAACTCCTGGTGGAATACGCTTCCTTCATTGATGAATGCTGACGGCTCTCGCCACATTTGGGAGTTTGCCGCTACAGACACTTCTCTCACCTATGTAATGACTCAAGCTGATATTGACTTAATAAATAGTGCTGATTTGCTATTTGGTGGTAATGGAGTTGTGATTACAGCTGTTTATGTGGAATGATAAAATTAATAGAATAGCATCGATTATGAAAAATATGAATATAAAATGGACGCTTTTGCTTGCGGCAATGTTCTCTTTCGCCGCTTGTGATACCGATGTCGAATATGATATTCCCGAAGTGGAGGCACCTGTACTGGTGTCCACCACTCCGGAGGCGAATGCTGCCAAAGTGAAGAAAGGCGAAATCACCATTGAGGTGAAGTATGACAAAAACGTGTTTTTTGCTACGGAAGACTTGAAGCAAATTTCGTTTACGGGTGGCACGCTGATTAGTGCTGATGTATATGGATCGAGTAATGTCTTGGCATTGACTGTAAATGTCCCCGAACGCGAAACCTTATGTACACTCTCAATTCCTGAGGGTGTAGTGCTGGGACCGAATAAGATGCCTGCTCCGGCAGTATCTCTTCAGTTTACTACCATTGCTTTGGACAAAACACCGGTAATGGCTGTTTCTACCAATGCTGTGAAACTTTATGATTATCTGCTCGCTAATTATGAAAAGAAAGTCCTTTCGGGTATGATGGCCAAAGAATCATGGAATACGGATATGGCTGAACGCGTGTATGAGTGGACCGGTAAATATCCGGCACTCAATACTTTTGACTACGGACATCTGGCATGGTCTTTGGCTGGCGCCAATTGGATAAACTATGGTGATATTACTCCGGTAAAGAATTGGGCTGATAACCATGGGATTGTATCATGCATGTGGCATTGGAATGTTCCTAAGTTCGCTCCCTTAGAAGAAAGTATTGCCGCTACTGTTTGGGAAGGAGAAAAATCGACGGGCAACTGGGCTGAAAGCATTGATCTCCGCAAGAGTGAAGGCTTCGATACTTCTGTATTTGATAATGCAAAAGCCGGAGACTACATCATTGTCAAAGTGAAAGATTTGGATGCCGCTGTCGGTTGGTGGCAAGGTTCCGTGAAGAATGCCTCTTGGACAGATTTAGTGACCGGGTCAGGTGTGGTGGAGTTAACTTCTGCTCAAACTTCCTATGCTGTCCGGCTGACTGAAGATGCCTTGAATGAGGTGAAAGAGAATGGTTTGGTTATCAGTGGATGCAACCATACGGTTACGGGCGTTTACATCGGTACACCTGCTACGGTTTATGACTTGGGGACGGATTATACTTATAAACCTGATGAGACGACTTTCGATGCTGCCAACGCTACGGTGGAAGGCACTTGGGAAAACAAGGTTTTCACTTCGGATATGGCTGCCGTGGCCGGTTACCTGAAACTGCTGAAAGATGCTGGTATCCCTGTGTTGTGGCGTCCGTTCCACGAAGCTGCAGGCAAGTGGTTCTGGTGGGGAAAAGACGCTGCCAGCCATAAGGCTATGTGGATTGCTATGTTCAACTACTTCAAGGCTCAGGGATTGGACAATCTGATTTGGGTTTGGACTACTGAAACAGGTGATGAAGATTGGTACCCGGGCGATCAGTATGTAGATATTATCGGACGTGACATCTATTCGAAGGATGCGGAGACTTGCGCATCGCAATATGCGGCTATCTCGGCTACTTATGGTAACAAGATGATTACGCTGAGCGAATGTGGTACTGTGGGTAAGATTTCAGAGCAATGGGCCGCCGGTGCACGTTGGTCTTGGTTTATGCCGTGGTATGATGGCGAGGAAGAAGATGGGACTCCTATAGTACATGCCGATGAGGCTTGGTGGAAGGATGCTATGGAACAAAGTTATGTGATAACTCGTGACGAGGTGCCTTCTATGGAGTAATCGGTTGTTTGCTGAGATTTGATGAATAAAGAGGCTTTATCACAAGCTGGTGAAGTCTCTTTATTATAAATAAAAATAAGGCAGTAAAATGATAAAATTGTATCAGTATGTCTGTGACTAATCCGCTATCTTCGCAAAGAGAAAAAGTAGAGATATAAATATGAAAGACCTTAGATTAATAACGATTACATTGGCCATGATGACTTTTGTTGCATGTGGACCGATTCAGAGAACACGGCAGAGTGAAGATACTCCGGTGCGTACTCCCGAGACTGAGAACCTGCTTATCAATCTTAAAAAAGTATCAGCTCGCGGATTTATGTTCGGGCATCATGACGATACCAACTACGGTATAGGTTGGGAAGGCGACGAAGGACGTTCTGATGTGAAGAGCGTTTGTGGAGATTATCCTGCAGTTATAAGTTTCGACTTGGGACATATAGAACTGGGTGATACTATGAGTCTGGATAAAGTTCCGTTTACTAAAATAAGAAAGGAGATATTGAATCAGTATAAGAGGGGCGGAATGTCATCTTTAAGCTGGCATCTGCGCAATCCGCTGACGGGGGGAGACTCCTGGGATGTATCGGATACGACGGTGGTGAAATCTATCTTACCCGGTGGAGCCAATCATGAGAAGTTTACCGGTTGGGTAAGTAAAGTATCAGCTTTTATCAATTCTCTACAAACAGAAGAGGGGGTAAAGGTTCCGGTACTATTCCGTCCGTGGCACGAACATACAGGCAGCTGGTTCTGGTGGGGCGAAAAACTTTGTACTCCCGAAGAATACAAGGCGCTTTGGCATATGACGGTGGATATCCTTCGTAACGATGGTGTGGATAATGCACTTTATGCTTACTCGCCTGGTTCAGAACCTCAGGATACCGCACAATATCTGAAACGTTATCCCGGTGATGAACTTATTGATCTGATTGGCTTCGACACTTATCAATTCGAGCGTGATACGTACCTCGCCAATCTTGAAAAATCACTTGCCATTGTGGACAGCATCGGTAAAGCGCACAATAAAGTAATTGCCATTACCGAAACCGGATATGAAGGCATCCCTGATCCGAAGTGGTGGACGGAGACCCTGTTGCCGGGCATTGGAAATTATCCGATAGCTTACGTTCTGGTGTGGCGTAATGCCCGTGAGCGTATCACTCACTTTTATGCTCCCTATCCCGGACAGACCTCAGCAGAGGATTTCATGACATTCTATAATAATCCTAAGACACTTTTTGCGGCAGACATAAACTCTTTGTATAAATAAGAAAAAACAATCAATATGGAAACTTTTAATGAGAAGGTAACAAGACTCTTTCAGAAGCATGAGGCACTGATAACAAGAACGAACGAGCCGATAGAGGAAGGAAACGGCATATTTACGCGCTATAAATATCCTGTAGTGACGGCAGCGCACACACCGGTATTCTGGCGCTATGACCTGAATGAACAGACCAACCCTTATCTGATGGAGCGTATCGGCATGAATGCCGCACTCAACTCCGGTGCCATCAAGTGGAATGGTAAATACCTGATGGTGCTGCGCATGGAGGGGGCTGACCGTAAATCATTCTTTGCCGTGGCAGAGAGCCCCAACGGTGTGGATAACTTCCGTTTTTGGGATTATCCGGTCACTATGCCCGAGGATGTGATTCCGGCTACTAATATATATGATATGCGTCTTACAGCACACGAAGATGGTTGGATATACGGTATATTCTGTGCCGAACGCCATGATGATAATGCACCCGTGGGAGATCTATCTTCGGCTACGGCTACGGCAGGTATCGCTCGTACCAAGGATTTGAAGACATGGGAACGTTTGCCGGATCTGAAAACTAAGAGCCAGCAACGCAACGTAGTCCTTCATCCTGAATTTGTAGATGGTAAATACGCGCTCTATACCCGTCCGCAAGATGGGTTTATTGATGCCGGAAGTGGTGGAGGCATCGGCTGGGCATTGGTAGATGATATGACTCATGCCGAGGTAAAAGAAGAGAAGATCATAGACTATCGTTATTATCATACTATTAAAGAGGTGAAGAACGGTGAAGGGCCTCACCCCATAAAGACTCCAAAAGGTTGGCTTCACCTGGCGCATGGGGTACGGGCCTGTGCTGCCGGACTGCGTTATGTGCTCTATATGTATATGACGGCTCTGGATGATCCTACGAAACTGATTGCTACTCCCGGTGGCTATTTCATGGCTCCCGAAGGAGAAGAACGGATTGGTGATGTGAGCAATGTACTCTTTACCAATGGCTGGATTGCCGATGAAGATGGTAAGGTATTCATCTACTATGCGTCTTCGGATACGCGGATGCATGTAGCTACCTCTACTGTAGATAAATTGGTAGATTATTGCATGAATACTCCGGTCGATGGTTTGTCTTCTTCCGCTTCCGTAGAGACTTTGAAGAAGCTTATCGACAAGAACCTGAAATTAAACATTAAATATTAGGTATGAAGCGCTATTTTTGTACTTTTATGCTCTTTTTTTAATACCTGATACTTAATACCTCATATTTCATACCTATGGCAACACTTAAAGAGAAAATTGGTTATGGCTTTGGTGATATGTCTTCCTCTATGTTCTGGAAGATATTCTCCTATTATCTGCCTATATTCTATTCTAATATATACGGGCTGAGCCTGGCGGACACAGGTGTCCTACTGTTAGTAACGCGCATTTGGGATGCGGTATCCGATCCGATGATGGGAATCATTGCCGACCGAACACATACGCGATGGGGAAAATACCGTCCTTATCTGCTGTGGATTTCTCTTCCGTTTGCTGTTTGCGGTATATTGATGTTTACCACGCCCGATTTTGGACCTACGGGGAAACTCGTCTGGGCCTACGTTACTTACATTCTGATGATGACGGTTTATACAGCTATCAATGTTCCTTATGGGGCTATGCTGGGAGTGATGACGGACGATTCGGATACGAAAACCGTGTTCTCTTCTTACCGGATGTTCTTTGCCTATGGTGGTAGTTTTATAGCCTTGTTTGCTTGGGAACCGCTTTGTACATGGTTCAGGGAGATGACTGGTTCAGTGACCGTCAGTTGGCAATATTCCATGATTGTGATTGCTGCATTGTGCTTTGTTGTGTTCTTGCTTTGCTTCAGTATGACGAGGGAATATGTAAAGAGTGTTTCTACAGTTTCTATCGGGAAGGACTTCAAGTCGTTGTTGTCCAATGTTCCCTGGTGGTTGCTGATAGGTGCGGCATTGTGTTCTAACTTGTTTAATACGGTGCGTGGTGCTACGGCTGCTTATTTCTTTAAAGATTATATAGGTGACAGTATCTTTTTAAACTTGGGTGACTTCACGATTTTGTTCTATGCTGGGTTATTCCTCGGAGTGGGTGAAGTTTCTAATATGATAGGGGTAGTACTGGCCGTTCCCCTTTCGCGTGGGTTGGGTAAGAAGTCTACCTATATTTTCACGATGGCGGCATTGGCGGTATTGAGTATCCTGTTCTTTTACCTGCCTTGCACACCGTTTGGTTTCTGGTTGATGCTGATAATGCAAATCATTATATCTATTTGTACGGGTATCGTTTCACCATTGATATGGAGTATGTATGCCGATGTTTCGGACTATGCCGAACTGAAGGATGGAACGGCTTCGACAGGACTTATATTCTCATCTTCATCTATGGCACAGAAGTTTGGCGGTGCGTTTGGCGGTGCGGCTGTGATGTGGATACTGGCGTCATTCGGCTACAATACGGCGGAAGGTGCCGTGCAGACAGCGGAAGCATTGACAGGACTGAATCTGCTAATGAGCTGGATACCTGCCGCTGTGGCTGTGGTGGCAATGATAGTCGTGTACTTCTATCCGTTGACAAAGAAGCGTGTGGAGGAAATTAACAAAGGACTGAAGAAAGTGCGAGCATCAGACTGAGGATTATACGATACGTATTTACCGATCCGCCAAATACGTATGCAGCGATCTGCCAAATACGTATGTGGTGGTCCAACAAATACCTATGTGTCGGTCTGCAAAATACTTGGAGTATAAGCTAACTAAAAAACTCATTGGCGAAATTCATTCATACCGGGAAAGGAATGAATAAGACTCACCACAGATTACACAGATTCACACAGATTTATCAATCTAATAATCAGTAAAATAGAATCTGTGTCAATCTGTGTAATCTGTGGTAAATTAATTCATAACCCTACAGAAATGAATCCCGCCAGAAGTTAAACTAAAAACAAAATCTTATGAACATCACGAATCTGCGAAAAGAGATGGAAGAAGAGTTAGTAGGCAACATTCTTCCTTTTTGGCTGAACAAGATGACAGACAAGGCGAACGGTGGCTTTTATGGCCGTATCTCGGGAACCGGAATCTTGATGCCGGAAACAGAAAAAGGTGCTGTATTGAATGCCCGTATTCTCTGGACTTTCTCGGCAGCCTACCGTTTGCTGAAGAAAGAAGAATACCTGTCTGCGGCAATGCGTGCCAAACGCTATGTGATAGATCATTTCTATGACAGGGAGTTCGGCGGCATTTACTGGTCGCTCGATTATAAAGGTCACCCATTGGATACAAAGAAACAAATCTATGCTATCGGCTTTGCCATCTATGGTCTGAGCGAATATCATCGTGCCACGGGTGATACCGAGGCTTTGGAATATGCCGTTCGTCTGTTTGAGGATATCGAGAAGTATAGCTTTGATTCTGTGAAGAATGGCTATTGCGAGGCTCTTACCCGAGAATGGGGAGAGATTGCCGATATGCGTCTTAGCGATAAAGACGAGAACGAACGTAAGACAATGAACACCCATTTGCATATCTTGGAGCCCTATACTAATTTGTACCGTGTATGGAAAGATGATCGCCTCAAGAAGCAACTTCGCAATTTGATAGAATTATTCACGGATAAGATTCTTAATCCTAAGACAGGACATCTGGAATTGTTTTTCGATGACAATTGGCGGAGTAAGTATCGCATTGTTTCTTACGGACATGATATAGAAGCTTCCTGGCTGATACATGAAGCCGCTTTGATTCTGGATGATAAAACTTTACTGGAGAAGGTAGAACCTTTAGTTGAGTTTATTGCCGCCGCAGCTGATGAAGGACTGACACCTGACGGTGCCATGATTTATGAAACTTTTCTGGATAGGCAGAAGACCGATACCGACCGTCATTGGTGGGTACAGGCAGAAAATGTGGTGGGACATGTCAATCTTTACCAATATTTTGAAGATGAAGTAGCATTGCAGAAAGCATTCCGTTGCTGGGACTTCATCAAGAAGCATTTGGTGGATTACGGGAATGGTGAGTGGCATTGGAGTGTGCGTGCTGATGGCATGGTGAATATTGAAGATGACAAGGCCGGATTTTGGAAATGTCCGTATCATAACGGACGTATGTGTATGGAGATAATGGAACGTTTTTCATAAAATGGTTTAGAGGTTAGAATGAGAAGATCGATTGGATTTTGTGTTGTGTTGTGGATAGGGATTGCGTTACAAGCGCAGTCCCTTTATCCTGATTTCAGTAAGATGAATTTCGGTTGTGATGGAAATAGCATCACGGCGGGTGAACAATGGTCGAAGACGGTGGTCGATCTGCTTGGATTTGCCACCCATCATAATGTAGCGGTAGGTTCTGCAACCTGGGCCTGTCATTCCGATACACAGGATTATGGAAGTGCAGGTTTTGCAGGGATATCCGGTGGTTGGCGTCCCACAGAAGACAGCCATGAATTGCAGATGCGGCATAATAATGTTTCTAAAGTTCACATCCAGAAATTCATTGCCGAAGTGGAAAACGGGCAATATCCCGTTCCCGATGTCTTTGTCTTCTCTATGGGGACAAATGACAAGAACCTTGGTTCTGCCGAAGAGTCCTTGAAAGGTAAGACTCTTGCTGAAGTGGACGTTACCACTATGGCAGGTGGTGCCCGTTGGGCTATACAGACCATTCTGGAACATTATCCCAAATGTCGTGTTTTTGTTTGTACCCCTATTCAGACCGGTGATGTAACCCGCAATGAACGTAATCTGGAGAAGATTGCCATTCTGCGTGAAATCTGCCGTGCTCTTTCTGTACAACTGATAGATTGTTACTCCAATAGTGGTATAACCGAGAAATTCGAACAGCCTTCGGGCAGGGGACGCTATCTGCGCGATGGCTTACATCCCGATAAAGAAGGGCAGGAGTTGATGGGGCGTTATATTGCGAAAGAAATACGGAATAATTTCTTTTAGGTGCGGGTTGATTTCTTTCTGTAGGGTTATGAATATAATTTTAGGCGCGGATTACGCGGATTACACGGATTAATGGCTACGCTATCATACTATATTACAGGAAAAGAATCCGTGTAATCCGCGTAATCCGCGCCTAAATCATTATCAGCATTTAGTTCATTACTATACCATTATGAATTAATTCCGCCAACAGGTGATATAGAGAATCTTTTCAAGACGCCTTCTTAAGCAACTTTTCGTCAAGCAACCGGAGTGCTTCCGCCTTGTCCGTTACTTTGACCACCAGCGACACATCATTCTCATCACTTCCGTAAGAAATCATCTTCAGCGGAATATTCCTCAATGCATCCATAATCCGTGCTTCGGTTTCGATGCACGATGATTTCATGTTTCCTACCACAGAAATGATACTCATCTTATCTTCCACCCATATCCGGGCATACTTGTTCAGTTCCCGCAGGATGAGAGAAAGAAAGTTCCTGTCATCTGTGGCTACGGATATGTTATCGTTGGATGAAGTCAGCAGACAGGGCATCGTCTTATATTTGGCGAAGATATCGAAAATCTTGCTGATGAACATATAAGGCCGGAGTGTATGGTTCGATTCGAACCGGATGTATGTGATAGAATCTTTGGTAGCGACTGCCTTTACCATGTTTTCGTTCAATCTGTTGGCGGATATATAAGTCCCTTCTGATGTCGGATTCATCGGGTTGAGCAGACGGATGGGAATATTCTCTTTCCATGCTGTAGCCAGACAAAGCGGGTGCAGGATTTGGGGATTAAAGTAGATGAGCCGTTCAGCTTCACTGAAACTCAGGTTTTTTATGGTGTTGGCATCTTTCACTACCAGTGTATCATTGCTGTGTATATCGACATCTGTCCATATCCGTATTTCCTCTGCCTGTATAGCTGTCCCTATTAGGGCGGCGGTGTAGTCACTTCCACCTTGTTTCAGATAATCGGTCTCACCAAAGGCATTCCTGCAAATGCTTCCCTGTGTGAGAAACAGATGTGTATTGGGGTATGCTTTACATATCTCTTTCACCTTTTGGCTGATATATTCCTCATCCGCTTCCCCGTTCATACCGGTGCGTATGAAGTCGAAAGCACAAATCACGCTGTTGTCCATTCCCTGCTCCTGTAAGTAGAATCCCAGCAAGGTGGATGTCAGTAACTCTCCTTGTGCCAGAATTTCCTTTTCATCGGTAGAGTAGAAAGGTTCCATACTGTATTTCCATATTGCCTGGAAACAGTCGAGAATGCCCCGGATGGCTTCGTGCTTGATAGTGTCGTTCGTAAGTAGTTCATTGGCAAAGTCAATGAACTGGAATTCCAGTCGGGTTATTTTGTCGTGTGCTTCCTCTATGTTTCGGTTGAAGAAGCTGGCAGCTACCTCGCCCAAATGTTTGGTAACATCTTTGGGAGCGGATAGTACGACTATTTTAGACGTATTGTCTTGAATCAGTTTTGCCACATGTTGCATACCTCTTACGGATGCGGTTGCATTTCCATCGAATTTGTAGATTCTCATATTCTTCTTTTTTTTAGTTATTAATCAAATCTTTTTGTGAAGCCCCCTTGCCATTTCAGAATGATTTTATCAAAATGGAAGGGAAACTCCCCGCTGCCTGTTTGCTCTTTTCTGCTCTTATCTCCTTGTACGAATGGAGTTAAGCTCTAAAATCAGTTTCGGGGTTTTCAAGCTTTCTACTATAAAAGTTCAAAAGATGTGCCGTTCGTATTAGGGAAAAGCTTTATATTTGCACACCCTGTTTTTAGCATTTATCAGTTTAAAACTTATCCGAAAAATATGAGCAAGATTTTAATCGTTGATGACGAGGTGCAAATCCGTACCCTGCTGGCACGGATGATGGAGTTGGAGGGATATGAAGTATGTCAGGCTGGTGATTGCAGGGCTGCCCTGAAACAGTTGGAACTGCAAAGTCCCGATGTCGCTTTGTGTGATGTTTTTCTGCCCGATGGAAATGGGGTAGACCTGGTGTTGGCTATCAAGAAAGCTACACCCAATGTGGAAGTTATTCTCTTGACAGCTCATGGCAATATTCCCGATGGCGTACAAGCCATCAAGAACGGAGCTTTCGACTATATCACCAAAGGAGATGACAATAACAAGATTATTCCCCTTATCAGTCGTGCGGTAGAGAAAGCCGCAATGAATGCCCGTCTTGAAAAGCTTGAGAAGAAGGTAGGGCAAGCGTACTCTTTTGATTCTATCCTGGGAGAGTCCAAATCTTTGAAAGATGCTGTTTTACTGGCGCAAAAAGTGTCGGTGACTGATGTACCTGTATTGCTGACCGGAGAAACGGGAACAGGCAAGGAAGTATTTGCGCAAGCCATCCATTATAGCAGCAAGCGTGCACGGCAGAATTTTGTGGCTGTAAACTGTTCTTCGTTTAGCAAGGAGTTGTTGGAAAGTGAGATGTTTGGTCACAAAGCAGGTTCCTTTACAGGGGCGTTGAAAGATAAGAAAGGACTTTTTGAGGAAGCGAACAATGGAACGATCTTCCTGGATGAAATAGGTGAAATGGCTTTTGAATTGCAAGCCAAACTATTGCGGATACTCGAAACGGGAGAGTATATAAAGATAGGAGACACCAAGCCGACACGCGTCAATGTGCGTATCATAGCCGCAACGAATCGTAATTTGCCGGAAGAAATAGCCAAAGGACGTTTCCGGGAAGACCTATTTTATCGTCTTTCTGTATTCCAGGTGCATCTGCCGCCATTGCGTGAGCGCGCAGGAGATATCCGTCTGTTGGCAAAGGCTTTCGTGAAGAACTTTTCCGCACAACTTTCCCGCCCGGTAACTGAAATAACCCCTGACTTCTTCGCTACTTTGGAGTTACAACCGTGGAAAGGAAATATCCGCGAACTCCGTAATGTGATAGAACGCAGTCTTATTGTTTGCGAAGGCGAACAGCTGACTATTGCCGATCTGCCACTTGACATCCAGAATGCCCACTACGAACAGTCGGATGAAGAGACGCCTGGCAGCTTCGAACTTTCGGCTATGGAGCGTCGTCACATTGCGCGCGTATTGGAGTACACGAAGGGGAATAAGACGGAGGCCGCCCGTTTACTGAAAATTGGTTTGACTACGCTGTACAGGAAGATTGAGGAGTATAGGATATAGCTTGTATTCACAATCAGATCTGATATGACAATAAGATACCAAAATGGGAAGTTTTGCTGCTATATGTTGAACATTCATCGTTATTAATAATAAGCGCTCCCGCTGGAAAGCTGCTTCTAGAAGAATATAACATTAGTTTATAAGGATTATATCATCTATTGGCAGCCCACAGATGATCTATTCAGCCCATATATATCATCTGTTTTAATCAAACAGATCATCAATTTCACTCAAATGGATGATGTGATTCGCAAAAGGGCTACACCTTTTGCTTCATGAGGCTACACCATCATCACTAAAAGGTTACACCATCTTCCAAAAAGGGTGTAGCCTTGTCAAAAAGCGGTCGATATTTCTCTATTTCAAAGAAGATAAGCAACGGAATCTAATAATCGATTTTGTGGGAATATATTATATATGCAATTAATAAGAACTAAATATGACGAAATCGGTTTCTAAAATATACTTTCTTTCTCGGTTTTAAGTCATATTGGATTTTTCTAACAGGAAATACTTGCGTTTTTTTGCAGCACAACAAGTATTGGTGCGAAAGAAAGAAATCTCAGATATCACGATTTACATTTTGACATTTTGATTAAGTTGCACAAAGTCCGATAGAAAAGTTCGACGCATGCAACGGGGATATTGGGTAATCCGGAATCAGACAGAAATCGCCCAATAGTATTGTTTCTTTTCCTTATTCTTTCCCTCAATTCTTTTCAAAATAGATAATACCTTTTCATTTTGAAAGGGTGCTCTTTAAGGGAATATCTTGATTCGTTTGTTGCATAAGGCTGTTTATTAGATGTTTATGAGCTTGTTCATCCTTCTGGCACGCTATTGGCACATTACCTTCCGATAAAATAAATAGTATTAATTCAATAAAGGTAAAAAACATGGGACTAACGATTTCATTTATTTTCTGCCTGCTGAGTGGCTTGTTCGCTTTCTGGCTGTTTTGGAAATGTGTGGACTGGTTTGAAAAGATTTAAGAAGGAGAGAGAATTATGTATACAGCATTATTTGTATTGGGTATTGCGGTTTTCGGGTATTTGATTTATGTACTTGTGAAACCGGAGAAGTTTTAAAGTAGAAAGAAAATGAACACAGAAATTTTAGGCGTAGCGTTGCAAGTCATCCTGATGGTGGTATTGGCTTATCCGTTGGGAAAGTATATTGCAAAAGTCTATAAAGGACAAAAAACATGGTCGGACTTCATGAAGCCGGTCGAGAGATTGATATTCAAAGTTTCCGGTATCAATCCACAGGAGGAGATGAACTGGAAACAGTTCTTGAAAGCATTGTTGATATTGAATGCTTTCTGGTTTGTGTGGGGCATGGTGCTGCTGGTTACTCAACACTGGCTGCCTCTGAATCCTGACGGTAACGGACCGCAGAGCCCGGATCAGGCATTTAACACCTGCATCAGTTTTATGGTGAACTGTAACTTACAGCATTATTCCGGTGAAAGCGGATTAACTTACTTTACGCAATTGTTCGTCATCATGCTGTTTCAGTTTATTACGGCGGCAACGGGTATGGCGGCTATGGCAGGTGTCATGAAGTCCATCAGTGTAAAGACAACGAAGACAATAGGTAACTTTTGGAACTTCCTTGTATTGAGCAGTACACGTATCCTGTTGCCTCTTTCCCTGATTGTGGGCTTTATCCTGATTCTTCAGGGCACTCCAATGGGATTCGATGGCAAGATGGAGGTGACCACGCTGGAAGGGCAGGAACAACTGGTTTCGCAGGGACCTGCGGCAGCCATTGTGCCTATTAAACAATTGGGTACCAATGGTGGCGGTTATTTCGGTGTAAACTCTTCGCATCCGTTGGAGAATCCTACGTATCTGTCCAATATGGTGGAATGTTGGTCTATCCTGATCATACCGATGGCAATGGTTTTCGCACTCGGTTTCTATTCCAATCGTAAGAAACTAGCTTATAGTATATTCGGTGTAATGCTTTTTGCCTATCTGGCGGGTGTCGGCATCAATGTCTATCAGGAGATGAACGGTAACCCGCGTATTGACGAACTGGGTATTGCGCAGGATGGCGGAGCGATGGAGGGAAAAGAGGTACGGCTTGGTTCTGCTGCAACAGCCTTATGGAGCATTACGACCACCGTCACTTCCAATGGTTCGGTGAATGGTATGCACGACTCTACGATGCCGCTCAGTGGTATGATGGAGATGCTGAATATGCAGATTAATACCTGGTTTGGTGGTGTCGGGGTAGGTTGGATGAACTACTATACATTTATAATTATAGCCGTGTTTATCAGCGGACTGATGGTAGGGCGTACACCGGAATTCCTCGGAAAGAAGGTGGAGGCACGCGAAATGAAAATTGCGACCGTTGTGGCATTACTTCATCCGTTTGTGATCCTGGTAGGAACGGCTCTGTCTACGTATCTGTTTGCCCATCATCCCGATTTCGTGGCGAGTGAGGGCGGATGGCTGAATAATCCGGGTTTCCATGGGCTGAGTGAGCAATTATATGAGTTTACTTCGTGTGCAGCTAATAATGGGTCCGGTTTCGAGGGACTGGGAGATAATACTTATTTCTGGAATTATTCGTGTGGTTGGGTACTTATTCTGAGCCGTTTTATCCCGATTGTAGGGCAGGTGGCCATTGCCGGTTTGCTGGCGCAGAAGAAATTTATCCCGGAAAGTGCCGGTACACTGAAGACGGATACGGTGACATTTGCAGTGATGACTTTTGCGGTTATCTTCATTGTGGCTGCCCTGTCATTCTTCCCGGTGCATGCGTTGAGTACGATTGCCGAACATTTTAGTTTGTAATTCATAATTAGTAATTAGTAATTTCATAAAATGAAAGATAAGAAATCAGCTTCTTTGTTTCAAAAGGAGCAAGTAATGGAAAGCTTGAAGCAATCATTCGTGAAGTTGGATCCACGGGTGATGATTAAGAATCCGATTATGTTTACGGTGGAGCTTGTGACGCTGGTGATGCTGGTAGTCTGCATCCTCTCGCTGGGAACTACGGAATATGGAACATTCGGGTACAACTTTCTGGTGTTCGTCGTTCTCTTTGTTACTCTGTTGTTCGCTAACTTTGCTGAGGCTATTGCCGAGGCTCGTGGTAAGGCTCAGGCCGACAGCCTACGCAAAACGCGTGAGGAGACTCCCGCTAAAATTCTGATTGATGGCAAAGTCTGCAATATCAGTAGTGCACGCCTGAAGAAAGGTGATTACTTTATTTGCGAAGCCGGTGATACGATTCCGGCTGATGGTGAGATTGTAGAAGGACTGGCTTCCATTGATGAAAGTGCCATTACAGGCGAATCTGCCCCGGTAATCCGTGAGGCGGGTGGGGATAAGAGTTCCGTAACCGGTGGTACGAAGGTGCTTTCTGATAAGATAAAGGTATTGGTAACCCAACAACAGGGTGAGAGCTTCCTGGATAAGATGATTGCATTAGTGGAAGGTGCTACCCGGAAGAAAACACCGAATGAAATAGCGCTGACTATCCTGCTGGCAGGTTTCACACTGGTATTCGTGATTGTTTGTGTCACGCTGATTCCAATGGCGGATTATACAAATATAGAGCATCCGGGAACGTATATCTCGATTGCAGCTATTCTTTCCCTGTTTGTTTGCCTGATACCGACCACGATCGGTGGCCTGCTTTCTGCTATCGGCATTGCAGGTATGGACCGTGCGCTTCGTGCCAATGTGATAACGAAATCGGGTAAGGCAGTGGAAACGGCCGGTGATATTGATACGTTGCTGCTGGATAAGACGGGAACTATTACAATCGGTAACCGTAAAGCTACGAAGTTCTATGCAGCTCCCGGTGTGGACGAACGCGATTTTATTGAGGCTTGCCTGCTGTCCTCCATCTCCGATGAAACACCGGAAGGTAAATCAATTATAGAATTGGGACGGGAAACAGGTCGCCGTATGCGTGATCTGAATACTACGGGTGCCCGGATGATTAAGTTCACTGCTGAAACAAAGTGTTCAGGTGTGGATTTGCAAAATGGTACTCAGATACGTAAAGGTGCTTTCGATGCTATCCGTAAGATTGCAGAGAGTGCCGGAAACAGTTTCCCGAAAGAGGTGGAAGATGTGATTGCTGCAATTTCAAGTAACGGCGGTACACCGTTGGTAGTGTGTGTCAACCGGCAGGTGGCCGGCGTTATTGAGTTGCAGGACATCATCAAACCAGGTATTCAGGAACGTTTCGAACGCCTTCGCAAGATGGGAGTGAAGACGGTGATGGTGACTGGAGATAATCCGCTGACAGCAAAGTATATCGCAGAAAAGGCTGGTGTGGATGATTTTATAGCTGAGGCTAAGCCGGAAGATAAGATGGAATATATCAAGAAAGAGCAGCAGTCCGGTAAACTGGTGGCAATGATGGGAGACGGTACAAATGATGCTCCGGCATTGGCACAGGCAAATGTGGGCGTTGCTATGAATAGCGGTACGCAGGCTGCAAAGGAAGCCGGTAATATGGTGGACTTGGATAATGATCCTACGAAGCTGATTGAAATTGTGGAAATCGGTAAACAGTTGTTGATGACGCGCGGTACGTTGACCACGTTCTCTATAGCAAATGACGTGGCTAAATACTTTGCGATTATTCCCGCTTTGTTTATGGTAGCCATCCCTCAGTTGGCACCGCTGAATATCATGGGGCTGCATAGTCCTGAGTCAGCCATCCTTTCAGCTATAATTTTTAACGCTATCATTATTCCTATATTGATTCCGTTGGCACTGAAAGGAGTACAGTATAAACCGATTGGTGCCAGTGCATTGCTTCGTCGCAACTTGCTGATTTATGGCTTAGGCGGTGTCATTGCACCCTTTATCGGAATTAAATTAATAGATATGATTGTCAGTTTATTCTTTCAATAAATAAAAACAGTAATGAAAACATTATTCAAATCCCTTAAAATAACACTTGCATTTTGCGTGTTCTTCTCTGTATTCTATATCCTTATCCTGTGGATATTTGCCCAGGCGGCAGGTCCCAATAAGGGTAATGCGGAAGTAGCGACTCTGGATGGTAAAGTTGTCGGTGCCGCTAATGTAGGACAGATGTTCACAAAAGACATCTACTTCTGGGGACGCCCTTCCCATGCCGGTGACGGTTACGATGCTACCAGTTCTTCCGGTAGCAACAAAGGCCCTACCAACGAAGAATATCTTTCGGAAGTAGAAGCCCGTATCGATACTTTCCTCGTACACCATCCTTATCTGAACCGTAAAGACGTTCCTGCAGAAATGGTAACCGCCAGTGCTTCCGGTCTTGATCCGGATATCACTCCCGCCAGTGCTTATGTACAGGTGAAACGCGTGGCCCAGGCACGTGGCATGGACGAGGCACAAGTAAAGACTCTCGTAGACAATGCAGTACAGAAACCGCTTCTCGGCCTTTTCGGTACGGAGAAGGTGAATGTTCTGAAACTGAATATCGCACTGGAAGAAGCAAATAAGAAATAACTTTAGGTTGGTAGAGAGGCGGACAGATTCCATTCATATTTTGCCATGGTGATGTCTAAAACAGGGTGAATGGAACGCTGCCTCTCTTTTTTAAAGACAACCTTACTTTTAAAAAGATTGAATGAATTATGAAAAGATTAAGAAACAATATTTTTGCGACAGCAGCAGTTGCTGTTGCCTGTATTTTAGGAACTACAAGTGCAAAGGCTCAGGAATTTACTGTGCAGGGTGATTTAGTCAGCTCTTACGTTTGGCGTGGTGTTTATCAGACCGGAGCAAGTTTCCAGCCGACTTTAGGATTCAGCATAGGTGATTTTTCTGTGACAGCCTGGGGCTCGACAGACTTCGATGGTAATAAATCTTCAGAAGGACTGGCAAGCAAGGAGATAGATCTGACGGCTGCTTATACTTTAGGTGAATCAGGACCCACACTGTCCGTAGCAAGTCTATGGTGGGCAGGTCAGGGAGCCGGGAAGTACTTCAACTTCAAGAGCCATGAAACTGCTCACTTCTTTGAAGCAGGTTTGGCTTATACGTTGCCTTGTGAGAAACTTCCTTTGTCTATGGCATGGTATCTGATGTTTGCCGGTGCCGATAAGAATGAGGAAGGTAAGCAAAATTATTCTTCCTATTGCGAGCTGAACTATCCGTTCAGTGTGAAGTCGGTAGATTTGAATGCAACCGTAGGATTCGTTCCTTATAAAACTTATACAGTAGGATATGGAAATTCCGGTTTTGCTTTTACCAATGTAGCGTTGAAAGCTACCACGGCTATCAGGATAACAGATTCGTTTTCATTGCCTATCTTTGCGCAAGCTATCTGGAATCCATGTTTGGAGGATGCTCATTTGGTATTTGGTATAACGTTGAAACCGTGATAACTAAAGATTAGGCACGGATTACGCGGATTACACGGATTAATAACTGCACACAGTAAGAAATTCGTGTAATCTGCGTAATCCGCGCCTAAAAATGAAAGTATGGACAGAGAACAAAGCGTACAGCACTTCCTCGACCTCATAAAGAAATCCCGTCGTGGCAAGTTCAAGATCTACATCGGCATGATTGCCGGTGTAGGTAAGTCGTATCGGATGCTCCAGGAAGCCCATGAGTTGCTGGACAACGGTGTAGACGTGCAAATCGGCTACATCGAAACCCACGGACGTGCCGGGACGGAAGTATTATTAGAAGGGCTCCCCGTTGTCCCCCGCCGTCGGATATTTTATAAAGGCAAGGAACTGGAAGAGATGGATTTGGAGGGCATTATCCGTATCCATCCCGATATTGTCATTGTAGACGAACTGGCGCATACCAATGTAGAAGGCAGCCGAAACGAGAAACGTTGGCAAGACGTGATGGATCTGCTGGACGAAGGTATCAATGTGATTTCCGCTGTCAACATCCAGCACATTGAAAGCGTCAACGAAGAAGTTCAGGGCATCTCCGGCATCGAAGTCAAAGAGCGTATCCCTGACAGTGTATTGCAGGAAGCGGATGAAGTGGTGAACATCGACCTCACTGCCGAAGAACTCATCACCCGCCTGAAAGCCGGTAAAATCTATAAACCGGAGAAAGTACCCATGGCGTTGAATAACTTCTTCAAAACCGAGAATATCCTTCAATTGCGTGAATTGGCTTTGAAGGAAGTAGCGTTGCGTGTGGAGAAGAAAGTGGAGAATGAAGTGGTCGTTTCCAGTGTAGGAGTCCGGCATGAGAAGTTTCTGGCATGCATCAGCAGTAAGGAGAAGACGCCTCGACGCATCATTCGTAAGGCGGCACGTCTGGCAACCCGTTACAATACTTCTTTTATAGCCCTATATGTACAAACACCCCGCGAGAGTGCTGACCGTATCGACCTGGCAAGTCAGCGCTATCTGTTGAATCACTTTAAGTTGGTCACTGAGTTGGATGGTGAAGTGGTTCAGGTACAATCCAAAGATGTATTGGATGCCATCATCCGTACTTGTAAAGAGAGACAGATCACTTCTGTTTGTATGGGCAGTCCTTCTTTCAGTTTACCTCAATCTTTGTTTATGGTGTTGAAATACAGAAAATTTGTGAATGATTTAGCTCAGGCAAACGTAGATTTGATTATACTTGCATAAAATTTAATTCATCAGTGCATTATGAATATTCGTACTAAATTAATACTCAGTGTAGGCATTCTGGCTGGTATGATCATTCTGCTGGTTGCTCTCTCCGTAGTGAATCTTCAGATACTGACAGCTACCGAACCAGACAGCCCTGCCGCCATGCCCGGACTGGAACGTGCTTTGCTGTGGATTTCCGTTACAGGTGCTATTTGCATTCTTGCCAGTATCGTGTTGCTGGTCTGGCTTCCCCGTTCCATCAACAAGCCTATTCAGGAATTGACGCGTGGTATCCTTGAAATTGCCAATCATAACTATGAGAAACGTTTGGATATGAGCGGACACGAGGAATTCCGTCAGGTGGCCGATAGCTTCAACAGTATGGCTGAGCGCCTGACTGAATATCGTGCCAGTACGCTGAACGATATTCTTTCTGCAAAGAAGTTTCTTGAAGCCGTTGTGAACAGTATTCATGAACCTATTATCGGTCTGAATTGTGAGCATGAAATACTCTTTATCAATAAAGAAGCACTCACCGTATTGAATCTGAAACGTGAAGATGTAATCCGCCACTCTGCCGAGGAACTGTCCTTAAAGAATGATCTCCTTCGTCGTCTGGTTCGGGAACTGATTACTCCGGGTGAGAAGAAAGAACCCTTGAAAATCTATGCGGATAATAAGGAAAGCTATTTTCAGGCTTCTTACATCACCATTATAAATACGGATGCCGATACGGATGAACCGCAGAACTTGGGTGATGTGATCCTGCTGAAAAATATCACCGAATTTAAAGAGTTGGATTCTGCCAAAACAACCTTTATCTCCACCATCTCTCATGAACTGAAAACGCCTATCTCAGCTATTCTTATGAGTTTGCAGTTGCTGGAGGATAAGAGGGTAGGAGCTTTGAATGATGAGCAGGAACAATTATCGAAAAGCATTAAAGAAAATGCCGACCGCCTGCTGGGTATCACTGGTGAACTTCTGAATATGACACAAGTAGAAGCTGGCAAGCTCCAGATGATGCCGAAGATAACCAAGCCTATCGAACTTATAGAATATGCCATTAAAGCCAATCAGGTTCAGGCGGATAAGTTCGGTATCCAGATAGAAGTAGAGTATCCGGAGGAAAAAATGCCGAAACTGTTTGTGGATAGTGAGAAGATAGCTTGGGTATTGACGAACCTTCTGAGCAATGCAGTCCGTTATTCAAAAGAAAACGGGCGTGTCGTTATTGGTGCCAAGCGTGAGAAGGAGTTTGTTGAACTGTATGTGCAGGATTTCGGCAAAGGTATCGATCCCCGTTATCATCAGAGCATTTTCGACCGTTATTTCCGTGTGCCCGGCACAAAGGTGCAAGGCAGTGGACTGGGACTTTCCATTTCAAAAGATTTTGTGGAGGCACATGGGGGAACACTGACGGTGGAAAGCGAATTGGGGAAAGGAAGTAAGTTCATTATGCGACTGAAAGCATAAACGAATAAGCCCCTACAACTATCATGGGAGCATTTCATGATTGTTTGCAGGGGCTAATTTATTCTTATTTACTTTGTATCTATGTTATACAGCCAGATTCCATACGTGAAAGCGTTAGCATATTTCTGTGGCTTTATTCCATCCGGGCGGAACCATTGCCCTATGTTTGCGAACGGAGTGAGAATCACATCTACCTCACTACCTTTATATAAGGCTTTCGTTTGATAAACCGGCCCTAACATATTGTTATCAGGCTTATTGATCAGTGTAGGTTTCATCGTTGTATTCATCCGTATATCCTGATCCATATTCACATCATCGTTGCAAAGCTGCTTATTCCATACCATGTCCAGTGAGTAAACAATCGGACCGCGTACAAAGGCATAAGGAATTCTATCAGTCGGTTCTTCCTTATACATGATTTCCCCACCTGCTAGTTTATAGGAAACATATTTGCTATGATGACTACGTGATACCCATTTCTCTTCCATAGGGAAAGTGATACTTACTTTATCCCCTTTTGTCCACTTGCGTGATAATTTCAGGTAAGCACCGGGCTTTACATCTGCGATGTTTTCACCGTTCACCTTTATTTCCGGATGTTCACACCAGGAGGGGATACGTAGGTTTAATGTTTTGTTTTTTGCTTTCTCTGAAACAATGGTCAGCTGCATATTTTCGGATTCCGGATAGTTTCCGGTGATTTCAAATGCGAAATCCTTTCCGGTATATTGTGAGGGCATGTATTGATTGATATAAAACTCTTTTCCTTTTTCTGCGTAAATGAAGGTGGGTAACATCGAGATAATCCGGTGTCCGCTTGCTGTGCAGCAATCCGGCCCGTGGAAATAACCGTCAGGCTTACTTCCATTCGGAGCCGTATGATATCGACAAACTCCGCTTTCACAATCCTGGGCGGCAAATACATGGTTAATCATCAGGCGTTCCATGGCATCCGCATATTTGGATTCTCCGGTTAATTCCAACAACTGTTGTGTGAGTTGCATCCATGACATTGTGGCACAGGTTTCCACGATATTACCTGAAAGTGGTTTCACATAGTCGTGTTCATAATGTTCGGCAACACTCACACCACCGGTGATGTACATCTGGCGTTCATGAATGTCGTCCCATGCTCCGGACACTTTGCGCAGCAACGTTTTATCACCGGTGATACGATACAGTCGCAAGAAGCCCATAAAGTTCATGTGGAAAGTATGCGAATGTACATAAGGCTGAAGTTTATCCACCCCTAAAGTACCGTCCGCAACGGAATCCAAACGGGAGAATGCATCCCATCCACTCCATTTGTCGATGTTGCTGACTACCCATTGGCTCCATTCCAGATACTTCTTCTTTCCTGTCAGTTCATATAGTCTTGTTATGGGGTCACAAAGTAAAGTACCTTCCCAAGAATAGTGTACACTATGCCCTGCAAAGTCTGAGTGTCCGTCCAGATGTTTTTGGTTGTTTTCAGGTGCTCTCAGATCAGAGGGCCAGAATTCCAGTTTACCCGGTCCGAAATATTGCAAGAAATAGTCTGCCAATTTCTCTGCGGCAGTTAGTGCTTTTTTATCTCCTGTTTCTTCATATACTGTGATAAAGGCATGGAAAACAAAATATAATTCGTAAGCGTCCATTCCTCTGACTGGTCTTTCGGGAGACCGGAAACTCTTGGCTGTGGCTCCTACATAACCGTTTGCTTCCTGTGAGTCAATGATGCGATTCAGTACGCTTTCAGCTTTAATTAGTAATTCCTTGTCATCACCCTGAACTGCCGACAGATAAGCTGATTCTATCCACTTTCCATGCTGTTCTGCCTGTGTCCAGTCCCAAGCCGAATGTTGCCTGTTTACAACAAAGTCCACATATTTATCTATTGGAAAGTGTTTCAGGTAGGCATTCCGGTTAACTTCCATACGATGTCCGAAGAATCCGGTTATATTTCTTACAGAAGAAACAGGTACCGGCTTTTCCAGTAATCCTACTTTATCGTGATTCTGAGCATTAAGCTTCGTCATCAAACTGGCAAATACTAAAATTGCAATAATCTTTGTTTTCATACTTTGATATGTTAATAATGAATTGTTTTTAATGGTTTATATGCATTATTTCCACCATATTGTAACTTCTTCGGTGATTTCACTTACTGGTAATCTCACTTCCCATCCGACAGTACATTTTTGTATCGTACAAACTTTCTTACCCGCTTGTACTTTGTAAGGAACAATTTTGTCTGCTCTGATTTGTAATAATGTTGAATGCCCAGATTTAGATGGCTTAGTACCCATAGCAGTATTAATTTTATTTTCCAGCATAAAATGCGATTGTTTCCCCTTTCTTTCAATCTTTATTGGTGCTTCTGGTAGAAATCCGTCTCTTGACAAAGTGAGATGATAGCGAAATTCAGAAGTTATAAAACTGAATTGCTGTCTTACCCCGTCACGCGGAATAACAGACAGGGAAGTTTCCTCTTTGCTCAATACCCCACCATAGGCATGGAGACCAAAGATTGAATCCTGTATTACAATTGTGCGGGCAGTATGAAAGGCCGCGCCATATCCTAGGTCTATCTCTCCATCATAACGCCAAGGGCCACGCTTTTCATTTCTATGCAACCATGTATATCCATTCTTTGCACCTACAAAACACCATCCGGTGGCTCCGTCTTTTTCTTTTCCCGGATACCAATAGCCATAGTTGGATGTCTCGTTTCCTGTATTCATTAACGACCATGAGCTAAGGAAAGAGTTATATCCTAATTCGATCCAATCAGGGTTCTTCGAGTAAAGCAGACCATAGTCCAGTACAGACCAACCTCCCATCATGGCCATATAAGACATGTCGCCCGTATGTTGCTTGAATGCGCAATCTGTGCCGGACAGGTAATATTTGGGAGCTATCCACCCGCGTACGGACAAGCCTGCATAATGCTGTTGCTTCATAAATCTTTCAGCATCTTCTACTGTCACCTTCGGGTGTGAATGCCACGTTCTTTTATTTTTGTCATACCATAAGTCTTTATCCGGTTTCATCGGATGTTCTATCGCATATTTAGCCAGGGCATACGATGATTCAAAAGCTGTGCGGTCAAAACTATGTTCCGAACGATAAGGATATTTATCGTCATAAATAAAATACTTGGCTTTTTTCTCCCATTCGCCTCTCAAGTATGCAGCTTCATCGTTCCTGCCTCTTTGTTCCAATCCTTTTATAAGTTCAAGAACTACCCATTCGTTATACATACCCCATTTATAGATATCCAGCCAAGACCAAATTTCATACGGATACTTAAAGTAAGCCATAGCGGTCTGTACAGCTCGGTCGAAATACTCATCGGCAGTCAGGTAATGCGTCCATTCGGGAATCATTTCCGCTATTTGTGACATGTGATAATAAAGCTTGAAAATATGTGGATAATCATATGCTCTCCAGACTTTTATCCGATCTTTTGCATCATATTTGTATAGCTTTTGTAAGGCTGAATCACGGGCTACATGCCAGTTGGGTACCCCGTAGATAGCGAATGGATAAGGAGTTTCTTGATCTGTTCGTTGGAGTTTTCCCCATACAAAATTCTTCAGGTAGTATTCTAAGGAAGCTATTTCCGTAGAATCAGGATACACTACATTTTTAGCGGCAACAAAAGGTGCCTTACTCAATATCGGATCATCACATCCCCAGACGTATTCCCACCAACCATTAAATCCGTCGGTATCTTCCGGCCCTCGTAGTTTCCCATATTTCATATCATATACAGAATACAAGCCATCCCACCATTTGCCCGGAGCTTTATGTTGCTGTTTGTTGACAATGAAAGAGCTCCTTTTTTTGATAAGAACATCCAGAGGTTCCGTAGAAAAGAATTCCAGGAAAGACTTTTCACCATGGTTATAATTGACCCAAATAATATTCTCTCCAAGTTTGTGAAAACGTATGTCATACAAGTACCTGCCATCGGGACTTCTTCCAAGCTGTTTAATTTCTGTTTGTTGCGGATGTTCTGCTACAAGAGATTGAATTGTTCCTTTGAGACGAATGGCAACTCTTACAGATAAATCACTGGGAATAGTATATCCGGGGGCGGTACGAACATCCAGTAATCCATTTGTATAAATGGCGTTACGTATGTCCTCATATCGGGAAACGGAAGTGAGTAAAAAACTATAGTTTACTTTTTCTCCAGGTGTCAATACTCTTGTTGTATGAGGAATACGCCAGCTGCCTTCAGTTTTGGGACCAGTACATCCGGAATGAAGATATGCTGTATATACATTATTAGTAGTATCAAAGTATTCCAGTGGAGTGCCCTCACCGGTCATCATGATATAAAAGGGACCCACACCTGATGGTTTAGAAAGTATCTGAAATGAAGAATTTAGAGCTATATTATGCTTATGTGTAAAGTTGCTCTCAAAGATTGTGCTTGGAGCGGCATTGAATCCTTCTCTCCACTTAAAGGGGAAAGCTATATCACCTAATTCTACAGAGCGGTTGGTAATATTTGAAATTTCGATTTTCAAATGCAGACCATCTTCAGCGAGAGTGTAATATCGCTTCATACATAAAGGCATATAGCACAACGAATCAGTATATACATATGTATTTTTATTTATACAAGTACGTCTGGTCAATCCCGTTTCAAGCATATTCCAGTCTTCTTGGTTGACACGATATCGTATCAAAATATCTCCCCACATCTGATTGTCTGCTATCAGGTTGACAGAATCTCTGTCAACCTGAAAAACAGACACGCCATCTTCTGAAAAATCAGTCCGAAAACAATCGTTTTTCACTGTTATATTTTGGGCGTTCAATCCTGATATTGAGTAGATACACAGGGCTACAAGTGTCCCGGTACATCTCTTTATCATTGCTTTTGTCATATAATGAATTAAATCTTTTAATTTGCGTAGGCAGGATTCTGTGTTAATTTTGGATTGGCATCTACGGCTCTCTGAGGTATTGGGAACACAATACGATGATCGCCCTGCGGTTTATGTGACAACCAGCTTTTCTTACAGAATATGCCAAAGCGTATCATGTCTCTCCGGGTATATCCCTCCCATACGAACTCCCAACATCTTTCATCAAACAGGCGTCCGAATTCTATTGGATCTTGGTTGCCGGGATCTGTGATCTGATATTTTTCAACCACTCCCCATTTGTAACTGGAATTCTCTTTCAATTCATCGTCTGTTACGATTGCTTTTGATGGGTTTGCTTTAAAAGCTCTTTTTCTTACTTCAGTTACTAATTCACCGGCTCCGGGCTGATTTGTCCTTAACAAGCATTCGGCTTTCATCAATAGTACTTCCGAATAACGTAAAAGTGGAATATCTGTGCTACAACTCCATTCTGAACCGGCAGGAACTTCTTGTTTATTATACCTGTATCCTTCCATTTCGTTTGTATAATTTCCGTCAGGAAGTTCTTTGGAGAATATTAATAGTTCTCCTTTCTTGTCATAAACACCGTATAATGGATTTCCTTCTGCATCAAATTGCTGGCCCATCAACCAGGTGTCTTCAAGCCTGGAATCACCTTCCTGATAGGTGTCAATGAATTGTGTTGTACCTTTCGGCCCACCGGCTGCATTGGGTACTGCGTTCAAAAGGAATTTCTTTTGCAGCTCACTATGCCATGAATTCATGAAAAGGTAGTTTCCTACTACTCCCCTATTGTAATCATAAGGGATTGTAAACAACACCTCCTTTGAAGATTCCACACCTTGAGCCCTGAAGGAGTCTTTAAACTCTGGTGACAGATCGCATTTTCCGCTATTAATGATATCGTTGCATTGTGACAGACATTCATTCCAGCGGGCGGTACCCGTATAGACTTCTGCATTCAGATATACATTGGCTAATATAGCTTTTCCTGCCCATCTATTAATGCGTCCATACATATTACCCCCTTGTTCTTCGTTCAGGGAAGGTATCACTTCACTTAGTTCCCTTACAACGAAATCGTAAACCTCTGCTCTTGGCGTTTTCTCCGGAAGATCCTGAGACATGGTCGTTACCAATGGGATATCACCAAAATTATCAAAGAGAATCCAATAATAGTAGGCTCTTAAGGCTCTTAATTCTGCCAGTCCGGATTGTATTTCTGCATCCGATGGGGCAGGTATTAATCCTCGTTCAATTTTATCAATAGCACTATTACACAAGATTACACCTGTATAATAGTTATTCCACAAGTCTAAAATCTGTCCCAGTTCAGAGTTCCAGTTGTGGAATTGCAGACGTTTATAAATGCCTCCATCATCCCAACCGGTTGAATTGGCAGGTGTTGATATGCAACAGCCAGTTAATTCCTGGGTTTGCCAATACGTGCCTACATAGCCATAATTCAATGCTGCATAAGCTCCTGCGATATTAGGACCGAAATCATTGACAGTATAGTTGTATGTTTCTTCTGTAACAGATGAAAATACTTTTTCGTCCAGATCGGTACAACTTGCGATCCCTATTGTCAATAAAAATAAAGATATATATTCAGTGAAAGCTCTTTTTTTCATAATAGTTCATTTTAATAAATTAGAAACTCAGGTTTACTCCTAAAGAGAATGTGCGAGCAGAAGGATATCTGTATCTGTCATCTATACCAGGAGTCTGGCCGGTAATGCTTACTTCTGGGTCAACTCCGCTGTAACCGGTTATTGTGGCAAGATTTGATATGCTACCGTAGATTCTAAAGCTTTTTATCCATTTATTTTTTCCAATCTTTGGAGTATATCCTATGGTAACATTGTCTATTTTCCAATAATCACCATCCTGAACGAAGTAACTTACATATTGCAGGGATTGATCGTAAGCCAATGGGCGTTTACCATATACATTATCAAAGGCTTTCTCCATAACGTTATCTCCTCCCAATAATGAAACCGGAGCTGCGTAATGCATTTCTGCCATATTTAATATCTGAAAACCGAATGCTCCCCGCATAGTAACAGACAGATCAACTTGCTTATATCTGATTGTATTATTCCAGTTCAGGTAAAATTTAGGAAGACCGTTACCTAAGACTTTCTTGTCGGAATCCTGTTGCTCTGATATGGGCTTGGGATTACCATCTGCACCTTCTATGATCCAGTGTCCGTCTTCGTCTATATCAATACTTTTGTAACCGTAGAAATTTCCAATCGGTTCTCCTTCCTGCATTCTATGAGTCGGTTGCTGAATAGGAGCAAGTGTGTTTCCTGCATTCTGATAGGAGTCTGAGAAATACTTGTCACTGGACAAGGATAAGAGTTTATTTTTGTTCGTTGAAAAGTTGATACCTGAATCCCAAATGAGATTCTTGTTCTGTACGGGAACTACATTCAAAGATACCTCAAGACCTGTATTTCGCATTGAACCGGCATTTGCTGTAATCCATGCGCTATAATAAGGTGGTACAGGGACTTGATAGGAGCCTATAAGATCCTTTGTTTCCCGGTTGTAGAAATCAATGCTTCCGGATATTCTGTCATTGAGAAAGCCGAAGTCAAGGCCAATATTCAATTCTTCTTTTTTCTCCCATCGTAAATCAGGATTTGGATTCCCTCCTGGTCGTAAAAGATTAGTCCATTGTCCGTTATAGTAGCCGTAACCTCCCATATTTAATGAATTTAAAGAGATATAAGCCGAACCGGGTTCCGTTCCTGTTATACCAAAACCGGCTCTTAGTTTAAGGGTACTAATTGCTTGGATATTATTGAGGAATTGCTCTCCCTTCATATTCCAGGCTAAAGATATTGCCGGAAAATTACCCCATTTGTGGTCCTTACCAAATTTAGAAGAACCTTCATGTCTCACGCTGGCAGAAATGAAATATTTACCTTTATAATTGTAATTTACTCTTGCAAAAAATGCAATGAGCTTATTCTCACCTTGATAAGACGATTGGTTTGCTTTTCCTTCTTTCAGCGCATTGCCTAACCCCATATTATTATATGAATAATCATCGGATGGAAAGTCATAATTATCCATAGAAGCGGATTGATAGTTCCATTTGTTCCAACTATATCCAGCTAATGCATTCAGATTGTGTGAATTGTTGAATTGCTTATTATATTGAGCTGTTAACTCCATCATGGTATTTTCATTGCGGGCTGTTGAACGTGAAGCATACCCGTTCTTTTTACTAATTGTGGTTGATTTATGCTTCTTAGTCTCATAATATCCGGAAAAGTTGTTGTATGTCTCATTTGAGATGAGGAATTTAATATCCAGCCCCTCAACAGGAATAAGGGTTATGGCTGAATAGGCTCTTAAGTTCGTTGATTTATTCTCTCCTTTTGTTTCGTTCAGAAGGGCAACCGGATTAAAAATCATATCACGTGCTATTTCAGTCCAATTACCATTTTCATCTTTTATAGGACTTGTCGGATTAAAAATCAATGCACTCTGATATACATCATTACTGTATCCGATGTCGTACTTCCTTTGATAGCCATTCAAATTTGCCTCTATTTTAAGCTTGTTGTCAAACATACGGTGAACAATGTTGATACGAGGATAAATCATATCTACTTTTGAGCGTTTTACAATTCCCTCATTCGAGGTATAATCGAAGCTGGCTATGTAGCTGGTGTTTGCTGATCCACCCTTAAGGTTAATACTGTATGTCTGATTGAATGGAGTCTGTAATATTTCGTCCATCCAATCAACTCTGGCTCCGTTATCCATTGCACCGGGGATTCCTTGTTGGACTTTATCCAGATATTGGGCAGCATTCATCATAGGGAGCTTCTTATTTATCTTCTGAAACGAAATATAGCTATTGACTTCGATTGATGGCTTCATTTCTGTTTTTCCACTTTTGGTGGTTATCAGTATTACACCGTTGGTACCCCTAGTTCCGTAAATAGCTGCGGCCGAACCATCTTTTAATATATCGATTTGTGCAATATCATTCGGAGAAACGCTGTTGAGATCTCCCTGGACACCATCAATGATGACCAAAGGAAAGGTGCCTGAATTGAGCGTAGCAACACCACGCAACGAAACTTGTGAAGTGGACAATGGATTGGCATCAGGCGAAACTACAGCTAAGCCTGCAACCTTACCCCTGATTAGCCCTGCTACATCCGGTTTTGTTGCTTGTACAAACTCACTGGCTTTCACACTCATCACCGAGCTTGTCAGTTCCTCCTTGCGTTGTGTGCCATATCCTATTACCACTACTTCATCCAGCCGCTTGGCATCTTCTTTTAATACCACTTTTACAGATGCTTGTCCGTTTGTCTGCACTTCTTCTGTAATGTAACCTATATAAGAAATTACCAATGTACCTTTAGCTGCATTTTCCAGCGTGAAGTTACCGTTAAGGTCTGTAATAGCTCCTTTGGATGTACCTTTCATCATTACGGTAGCTCCGATGACGGGGTCTCCGTTTTCATCTACTACCTGTCCCTTTACAGGGTTGGATTGCATGACTGCTTGTACTTCATTTACCGTTGCAAAAGCATCCTGTGGGTAGCCTGCATAGAGAGCGGATACCATCATCACGGAGAGGAGAGTTTTCTTTGATGATCTTTTAAAATGATAGTTCTTCATGAATTTGAATTTAAAATTAAAGGTTTCTTTTTCTTTCGATAGAGGTGAGCTCATCCATCTTTCGGCAGCAAAGGAAAACAAATAAGAGTAAAGCTGTTAATGCTTATAAATCAAATCATAGGGGGTAATTAATCAACTCTAAATTGACTAATTACCCCCTATGATCTGAGCAAAATTACCTGAAATAATCGGGTGCTTTGCTGCTTAATTAAGATGGATGAGTACTTTCTTCTTTCTTCTCTTTTATCTGTTTCTGATATTCACCGGGCGACATACCGAACGCTTCTTTAAACGACTGGGTGAAATTCTTATAATCACTGTAGCCCAATGCTGTGATAACATCTGCCACAGTTGCCGTTTTATTTTCCAACATCCGGCAGGCATGTTGCATCTTTATATCCTTTATAAAATCCAACGGAGTTTTGCCAGTGATTACTTTTATTTTCCGAGAAAGTGTGGAACGGGACATATTCATAGCCTCTGCCAGTGATACCACATTGAATTCCGGTTCATTCAGATGTTCTTCTACCGCTTTGGTCGCCCGATCCAGAAGTAACTTATCTATCTCGGCAAATTCAGAGGTGGAAATGCTGTCTTTGGTATCCAGGTATTGATGCATTTTCACCAACTCGGCACTGTCCGCCCATTTCTCGTCGTTCTTGCGTTTCATCCGTTTCAGATAGGCATAAATGCTATATCCTATGATGCCCATAACTAGCAGGGTATAAAAGAGATAAGCCCACCAGGTTTCGTACCAGGCAGGTAGGCGGTGGATTGTTATCTCCGTCACCTCATTACTCCATAACCCGTTTTTATCGGTAGCTTTCACCTGGAATGTATATTTTCCCTTGTCCAATCTGTTGTAGAAGGCGGAATTCTTCCGGTCGTTCAGGTAGATCCAGTCGTTGTCTATACCTACCATCCGGTATGCATAACGTATCTGGTCTAAGTTATGAAAATCTAATGAAGAGAATTCGATTTCCAGATTCTGATCATTGGGTGACAGGCGGATAGGCGTATTTATAGGGTCTTGCTTCAACTGGTCGTCCCAAATGCTCTTTCCCATGATCTTGATGTCACTGATATGGGTGGTTACCTGTTCGGGTATGCTTTCCAGTTGCTGGGTTGGTGAGATGGACACAATGCCTGAGATTCCGCCGAAATAGATTTCTCCTTTCCGGTCGTAGTAGACGGCTTTGGATAGCAGACGGGTAAGGAGGAAATTCTTATCCCTAGTGCTGTAACTCCGGTAAGCACCATTGCGCGGGTTGAACTCTTTAATCATCTGATTGGTAGTGATCCATACATGATTGTAGACGTCTACAGTGATATTATTGATGATATCCCCCTTCATGCCGCAACTGAAACTGTAGTCTTTCAGTTTCTCCTTTTGTCTCGGGTCGAACAGTAAGACTTCCCCTTCGGTAGTACCCATCCAGAGGTTTCCGTCACTCGTGGCATCTATGCATACAAAGTCTTTATCGAAGGGATAAGATTCGATACCTTTATCCTGCTCAATCCGGTAGATGCCTTTGTTTCGGATGACAGTCCATATCCGGCTGTCGGCTGTTTGGGTGATGCCGGCAACCGGACCCGATACTTCCGGAATGCTTTCAAGAGTTGCACTCATAATCCGGTATACGAACAATCCTGTCGTAGTACCTATCCATAGATTATTCTGAGGGTCTTCGAATAGTGAGGTAATCAGTCCCGGATTATTTGTGACGTTGCCAAGTTCTATCCGTACATCTTCTTTCATTTCCATATTCTGCTGGCTTAGGCCGAAGACGGTGGGGCCATACGAAGTAGCCCATATCCAGTTATGGTTATATGATCTGGCTATGTTGGTGACATCTCCAAATGGTAAATTCCGGGTTCCTTGACATTGTGAATAGTGTTTGAGCTTTTCTTTCCGGCTGTCATAAATGCATAGGCCGTATCGGTCTTGTGAGAACCAGAAGATACCGTCTTCATCTTTGCACAGTGAATTTATGGCGGGATTCGCCTTTAACTGGTTTCTTAAATCCGGCAGGGGATACTTCTGGACAATGTAATCGCGGATATCGATAATAAAGCTTTCTACATCGAAAGCCGATACCCATAGCTTCCCGTCTTTATCCTTATATATTTCATAAAGTATTTTGTTGCCGGGGGTAAGGAAAGAGGAAGTGTCCACTTGTTCTAAGTGTCCCTCCTTTGTGATGCGGAAAGCAAACAAGTCTTTCCAGGAAGTGACCCATATATAGTGGAATACATCATCCTGCACCATGTGGTAGATAGCTCCCGTAGCATTTCCTGTGATATCTACAGGGAGAGGCTGGGGAATATATTGCGTTTCCGGAGATTTACTGTTCGGGTCGAAGCGTACGATTCCTTTTCCCCAGGTGCCGAGCCAGTAATATCCGTTTGTTTCGTCCCAGATGATCCGTTCAATGTCCATATAATCCCTGTGGTGGAAGTAGGCTTCAAAGTTGTCCGTATCTTTATTGAGTTTATACATTCCGCCTCGGGTGAGGGAGATTATTAAATCCCCGTTCTTGTCTTCGTAGACGATGTACACAAATTCAGGAGAGTGGTTGTATTCGGTTTTATACCGCTTTATCAGAGTGCCGTCAGCCTTGAACCGGAATAATACGCCATGCATGCTTACCCATATACTCCCGTCCCGGGTTACGTTTATAGTGAATACATTCTTGTCGGAGCACTCCTGCAAATCCATGGGAGTGATCCGGCAGGTAGCTTTATCCAGTATATAGCCTCCTTTCATGGTTCCGAACCAGATTTTTTTGTCGTGATCTTCGGAGATATAAGTAATATAATTATCCGATAAGAGTCCCGGGTGATACAGATCGGAGCGGAAAACGCGGATATTGTATCCGTCGTTTCGGCAGAGACCGTTGAAAGTGCCGTACCACATGTAGCCATCGCTGTCCTGAAATATACGATGGATGGCATTCACCGGAAGTTTATCTAAGGAAGGTATTTCTCTGACCACGATATCCTGAGCATGCAGCAAGGGGCTGAATATTAAAAGACACAAGAGCTGCATCAGGTAGACTTTTTGTCTGATAATCATATTTGAGATGGCTTTTATCATAGTATCTTTTATATATCGATACACAAAGATATGAATAAAAACTCAGAAATCTTATTACCTGTAATGAATGAAAAATTATTTAATTGATAGTTAATACAATAAAAAGTAGAGTCAGACCTAAATCCGGCTCTACTTTTGAGGTATACATTATATAAATCCTAGCGATATGTTATTGCATTCCATTCCGGTGGAATTCCTCCTTGTAAATGGCGTACAAAGAAATCATAGCGTTTATGTTCCCCGAAATCTTCTCCCATCGTGTGGTGTGCACCGGGAATCACTACCAATTCAAAATCTTTGTTGGCTTTTATCAGTGCGTTCACCACCTGCATGGTTGAGGTAGGATCTACATTATCGTCCAGTTCGCCTACCACCAGCATCAGGGGACGGTTCAGCAAATGGGCATTCTCTACATTCGATCCTTCCTTATATTGATCTCCTACGGGATATCCCAGCCAGAGTTCGTTCCACCAGATTTTATCCATGCGGTTGTCGTGGCAGCCACAGGCGGAATAAGCGGCTTTATAGAATTCGGGATGTAGCAGCACGGCAGTGGTGGATTCTTGGCCACCGGCGGAACAGCCGTAGATGCCTACGCGATCCATATCCATATACGGATACTTCTCTCCGGCAGCTTTAATCCAGGCGATGTGATCGGGAAGTCCTGCATCTTTCAGATTCTTATAACATACATTCTCAAATTCACGTGAACGGAAAGAAGTTCCCATTCCGTCTACCATGACGACGATAAAGCCGAGTTCGGCAAGGGAAGTCATGTACCAGTTGTACGGAATGAAAGTCTTGGGTACATACTGGTCGCCGGGACCTTGGTAAATGTATTCGATAACCGGATACTTCTTGTTCGGGTCGAAGTTAGTGGGACGAACAATCAATCCCCACATATCTGTTTTTCCATCGCGGCCCTTGGCTGTAAATACTTCGGGGGCTTTCCAACCTTCTGCTTCCAGACGACTGATATCGGCTGTTTCCAACGGCATCACTACTTTACCGTCTTCGGCACTGCGCAATACGGTAACAGGAGCTTTGTTTACCATAGAGTAAACGTCTACTAGATAATTCATATCTCCCGAGAACCAGGCACGGTGCATTCCTTCTTCCGGAGTAAGGCAAACCAAGTCTTTCCCGTCAAAACCAATGCGGTAATAGCGGATGAGATAAGGATCCTCACCGGGTTGTACACCATTTGCGGAGAAATAAATCTGCCGGTTGTCCTCGTCTACGCGGAGCACTTCGCGCACATACCATTTGCCGCGGGTTATCTGATGGACGGGTTGTGCGGTAGAGCGGTCGTACATGTACAGGTGGTTCCAGTTATCCCGTTCGCTCATCCAGATGATGTGCTTGTTATCCCTTAGGTCGTGGCGGAAACGGCGGGTATAATTCACGTATTTGTCGCTGGTTTCTTCTATCAGAGGACGTACGGTGCCTGTCTCGGCAGAGAGTTCAAGTACACGATATGCCTGATGTCCGCGCTGGTTGTATTCGAAGGTAACGGAACGGCTGTCCGGGTTCCATTCGGGACCGTATATTTCATACTGCCGGTCGAAGAGGTCGGTGCTGGGGATGATGCCTCGTCCTGTTTCAACTTCATAAATGCAAGGTATCTTGAAAGGAAGTTCGTCTCCCGGTTTGGCATATTCCTGCTTGTGCAGTTTCGGTTGGAGCTGATCTGCCGGAGAAGACTCTACATAGTACACATAGCGTTTCTCTACTGGGCGGATTTTGCAGGATATCACCTTCTTGCTGTCCGGAGACCAGCGGATATAAGCTGAGTAATAGTTGCTGAGTGTACCATCAAGGCTCAACTGCTTCTCTTTTCCCGTGACAAGTTCCTTCACATATACATTCTGATTTTTGATATAGGCGGTATACTTTCCATCGGGTGAAGTTACGGGAGCGGCTTCTTTTTCGTCATCCCGTTCCATCCAGTGTTTTTGTGGTGCATTGCGGTCGGGCAGGGCACCTTCATTTACCAACTGATTTTTGCGGGTGGCGTACATCCAGCGCTGATTGCCAAAAACAAAACGAAGCGTATCTAAGCTCGGGTTCACTCGTAGCCGTTCCAGTTGGATTGCTTCGGGCTTTACTTCTTTGCCGGATGCGTTGCTCAGTGCTCTTGCCAGACGCTTGTGGTCGAACAACTCCTTTCTGTTTTTCTTGTCTGCGTTCACCGATACGTAGATACGGCCTTCGGGCGTATTGCGTACATACCAGAACTGATGTGTGCCTTCTATCCACTGCGGCGTGACGTTGGAGTAGAAAACTTTGTTGGCACTGAATTTCTCTCTCAATGCGTAGGCACGGTTATAATCGTCCACTGTGCCTTGTGCGAAAGCCATGCCCCCGCTAAGGAGCATGGCTATCGACAAACCTAACTTACAAACATTCATATCTAACTAACCTTTATTGTACTTCCCATTCATAAACACCTGCTGCATTTTTGTCCGGCAGGGTGATTTCCAGTTTTACTGATTTGGTCTTCACGGGATCAAAGTTTACGGTGTTTCCCGCACCTTTTACAACGCCATATTTGTCGACACCTGTGACGGGTTGCCACTGGCCTTGTGCATCTTTATAATATATCTTCCAGCTTTTCGGTACACGACAACCGCCCCAGGGAGCATCGTCGAACCAATATACGGTGGAGCTTGATACGGTAGCTTCTGCCGGGAACTCATACGTGATCCATTCCGTAGTTCCCTGTTTGGGCCACCAATGGTAGTAGGGCAGGGAACGGTCGTTCTCATCTTTCGGAACCAGGCGGTCGTTGATGGCTGAAATGGAGCTTGCGCGGTGGGATGCGTCTATTTTACTTTCCGAAGCCAGTGTGGCAGGCATGGCGGGGCGGGATGCGCTCAGCTCTTGTGGCAACCATACTTCCATAGCTCCCGAACCACGGTGGGCCCATGCGTAGTAAGGTATCAGTGTCAGGTTCACATCGGTAGTGGTCAGGCGACCCTGATCGTCATAGCCAAGTGTCTGTGCGCCGGTCTTCAATTGGTTGATGCCATACAGTAGATCGGGCTTTTCCACCACTTCAAACTTCGGGTTACGGTTCATGAATACGCTGAAGATGTCGAAGTTGTTATCCGGGAATTCTGCACAGTATACAATCGGTCCGCGTTCTACGGCAATGCGTCCACGGTCGGCTTCCACCTTATTGTTGGCTTTCACGGTGCGCGGTTCCATGTCGAAGTGTACTTCCACCTTATCACCCTTTTTCCAACGGCGGTCGATGCAGAAATAACCATCTTTCAGTTCATTCTGTACGGCTTCTCCGTTTACTTTCACTGTGTATTTCAGACGCTTGCCGTCACTATAGGTATACAGGTCACTGGGGACTACCTGACCCCGAACCCATCCGGGAATACGGACTTTCAGGTTGAACTGTCCGGCGTTATTCTTGTTGATGCCGATGGTAATGTCACCGTTCCACGGGTATTTGGTGGTTTGCTCGATAGAAACAGCTTTGCCACCCACTTTCAGGTCGGAAGTGTTGGACATGAAGAGGTTGATGTAAACGTCCTTATCCTTCACAGCGTAGATATATCCCGGCAGGGACGGGATGAAACGGCAGATGTTGGACGGGCAGCAGGCACAACCGAACCAGGGCTGGCGTTGATGCTGTCCCATACTTTCCAGCGGGTTGGGGTAGAAGAAACCGCCACCGTCCAGGGATACGCCTGAAATCAGACCATTGTATAAAGTGCGTTCCAGTACATCGTAGTATTTGGATTCACCGTGCAGGAGGAAAAGACGGTAGTTGACGTACACGTTGCCGATGGCAGCACAAGTCTCGCAATAGGCTGACATGTTGGGCAATTCGTAGTTCTTGCCGAAAGCCTCTCCGGCTGCTGTAGCTCCGATACCGCCGGTGATGTAATATTTCTTGCCAACGATATTGTCCCAGATGCGGTCGATGGCATGAATGTAGGCGGTGTCTCCCGTCAGGGCGGCTACGTCGGCCATACCTGCATACATATATGCGGCGCGAACGGCGTGTCCCACAGCTTCATCCTGTTGAACCACCGGCTTGTGTGCCTGGCTGTATTCATCGGTACGACTGGTATATCCACGCTGGTCGAGGAAGAACTTGGCCTGGTCGAGGTATTTCTGGTCTCCGGTAACCAGATAAAGTTTGGCAAGTGCCATTTCGGCAATCTGATGTCCGGGGACACGGATTTGCTGTCCTTCGCCTGTACCGATTTCACGGCATACGCAGTCGGCATATCGGATGGCGATATTGAGGAAGTTCTTCTTTCCGGTGGCCTGGTAGTGGGCGATGGCGCCTTCCACCATGTGCCCTAGGTTGTAGAACTCGTGGCTCAGGTCTTCTACCTTTTCCCAGCGTTTGCTTCCCGCCCATTCATGGGGATGTTTCGGATTCATGGTTCGGCTAGTATAAAGGTATCCGTCCGGTTCCTGTGCGGCAGCTACAATGACGAGCACGCTGTCAATGTATTTGGCCAGTTTCTTATCGGGATACGTCTGCAACAGGTAGCTGGCACCTTCGATGGTTTTGTATACGTCCGTATCGTCAAAAGCCAGTCCGCCTACTTTAATGGTATCACTGGGATGGGCTGCGTTGACGAAGTTCTGGTATCTTCCGGTTTCCTCGCATTTGCTGAATGCTAGGGGGATGGTTACCTCTCGGCTCGCGTTGAGGCGTTGTCCCCAGAAGGAGTCGGTTACTTTCACCGAGGTGAAAGATACGGGATCAATGGGATACCCGTGCGATTGGTTTTTCACTTGCGCCTGACTGCCTACGGTGGCGGCAACCAGCAGGGTGGTAACTAATACTTTTCTCATGGTTATTATTCGTTTTATGGTATTATTTCTTGATTGGAATATATTCGTCCCATAGTTTCAGTGAATGCAGGTAGCCCGTGAACGGCCAGTTGTGTTCTGCATTCCGCCCCAAAGTTACGTATTGTGATGGTTTTATTAGCAATTGAATATCTTTTTCGCTAATTAATTTACCATTGATATATACTTGTTCTATGCGGCCGTCGAAACAAATATAGATATGCTGCCATTTGTCGGTCAGCTCTTTCATGTCCTTGTATCCGGCATCTTCGTACCAGCCGTAGTGGTTGATGACACCGCATCGGGGCTCCGTGCCATTGACGAGCATAATCTTTTCCAATTCGTCATGCGAAGTCGTGAAGTCGGCTACACATTCGTTTTCGGCAATAGAATCATTCAGTATCCAGGCTTCCAATGTATAGGGGGCATTGTCCAGCAAGGTTGCAGGCAGGGAGAAGCTGGACTGGAATACCTGATGACCATCAAAGCTGAAACTTTTCTTTCCTTCCACTTCCTTAATGATGGAGGGGGCTTTGTGGGCTTCGAAGTATCCTTCTATTCCATGATTGGAAAGATAATGTACGGTGTCGCCTACGGCGAAGTCATCAGCGGTGATGCTTACTACTAGGCCACGCTTTCGCTGATCAGCAGCCGGTAAGCGGACGATATCCGTAGTGGTATCATATTCCTGTTCGGCAGGTGCCTGTTTCCAGTTATAGTAGCGCAGATTAGTGATGATTAAGGGTTCGGCTCTGCTTTGAAGCGAAATCACACCGGATGAAAGGGCAGGTTCCGCTTCGTAGCTTTGCCATCTACCTAACCTATGAACTAACCCACTAATTGTATGCTCTTTGGAGGGAGAAAGTAACGGATGACGGTATTCTAGCGTAGTGCCCGGTTCGAGAACCAGTGCGTCGCGTCCGTCAATGCGCTCGGTGCGAGCTGATCCTGCTTTCAGGATAAAAGCACCTCCTAACATTCCTTCATTATTCTGCCATTCGCGGCCATTCCAGTCGGCGGCTGTCAGTCCGAGCCATTGTTGGGGAGCGGAGTCTTCGATACCGGAAAATACCTTGACGTTCCAGATTGCGCCACCGAAGCCGTTCTTCTGTCCGCCGGTATAGGTGAGGCGCACGAAGCGGGCTTTGGCTTTTCCGAAATCTACCATTGGGCTGCCTGCCAGATGATTGTTCCGCTTGTCGGCAAAGATAGTCCAGCGTTTACCATCTGTTGAAGTTTCAATCAGGTATTGATAGAACTGAGTGCCATATTCAAATTGTGTCCAGATCGTTTGTATCTGTTGGGGGCGTCCCAGGTCTATTTCAAGCCATTCCTGTCCCATGCCGCGCGGACGCCATAAAGTTCCGTTGTTATCATCTACGGCATATTCAGGACGGAAGTTGTCATCATAAGAGGAAGAGGCACGCACGCTTTTACCAAAGGCGAGGTTGTTTGATTTAACAACGGAGGGGGCCAGTACACCTACGCCGTCATGAGTAGGGATGATTTTCTGAATCGTCCCGTCTGCATTGAATGTCATGCGGTCGATGGAAAGCTGGCGGTGGAAACCACGGTTGGAGTGTGGATTATCGTGGCGGTGATAAACGATATAGTAATCATTGCCTTCCTGAAGGATACTGTGGTGGCCGGGACCGTGAATGGTTCCGTCAGCATTGGTTTCGAGGATACAGCCACCATAGGTGTAAGGACCCAGGGGTTTGTCTGAAGTGGCGTATTGCACACGGTATGTGTGGTCGTGGCAGGAACCGGAGGAATACATAAAGTAGTAGGTTCCATTGCGTTTGATTACAAAAGGTGCTTCGAAGAAATCGGTAGCTTCGGTATTGGGGATGAGGCGGGTTTCGGTAAAACTCTTCAAATCGGGAGCTAATTTTCCGGCACCGCAACCGAAACCTTTGTAAATGCCCCAGGTTCCCCAGTACATATAGACTGAACCGTCATCGTCCACAAATGTTTGTCCATCCAGAGTGATGGCATTTGTTACGAAGCGGTCGGGGATAAGGACCGCTTCGCTATTGCCCAGGATATTCTTCCACGGACCACGGGGAGTTTCACTGACTCCGCAATGGATGATACAGGGCTGGCAGTAAAAGTAGTAGTACTTCCCATCAGAATGCTGCATCACATCGGGTGCCCATATCCAGTGACTGTCGGGCCAGTTCATGGGCATCAAGGTCCAGTTTACGAAGTCCTTGCTGGTCCATACTTGTGCGGGGCCAAAGCCTGCACCACTGCCATCGGTAGTGGCGTACATATAATAAGTATCACCAAACTTTTTGATAGTAGGGTCGGCAAAATATCCGGGAATCACGGGATTACCCGTCCCCGGAGCATTGAAAGCGGCCTGTGCAAAGGCAGAGACAACTCCTATTAAAAAGGAAGTGATTAAAAGGATGGTTCTATTCATATTGTTACTTTATTGTTAGAAAAATTACTTGCACCGCGCAGCAAACTTTGCTCCAGCACTACGCTGGTCATTTATGTATTTCATTATTAATCGGTATCTCTATTTCATAAAAATATTCTTTCAACAGCTTGTACATTTCCGGATCGTAAGCTTTCAGCTTTACGCGACGATTCATAGAATTGTGTATACCATTGGCAGGATCAGCATAACGGTTACAGTTAAAGAAAGATTGTACACATTCAGCAAAATACTCTTCTTTGTTACTTAATGCATAAGTACCGGCCCATAGTCCTTTTTCTCCAGCACTTTTCCACAATACTTCCAGTCGGTCATTGAAATCTGGTTCCACACCTGCAATTCCTACCATATGTATCAGATGGGCAAATTCATGAATCAGAATATTTTCGCCTGTATATTTATCTTGTGGCAATGCCAATAGATTCTCTTCTCCGCAACTGGCGGAGAACTCATCTTCCGGTGCCCCACCGAAACCACGGGCACGCCAGTTCCAGTATGCAATGCTGTCCGGCGAATTGCAGATATGTGCAAACTCCGGTAAATCACAAGTATCTTCGTCTTTACCGATAACCATCACGTGACAACCTTTTTTCACCATATGCGCTTTTACATCCGGACGTTTTGATAGCATCAGACTGATGATATCACATGCTTTTAGCAACGCTTCATCACTTACCTTTTCGGAGGAAGTGACATACAATCCCTCAGTTTCAATGTATTTCTTATAAAAAGAAGGAATATTCTTTCTCTCGGGTATGGACGTTACTTCACCCCGCACCGGATATAACTCAAGCTTCATCGCGAATCCCCCGCCCGAAGCTAAATGTATCTTTATCCGGCTGTTTTTGTCTATAATCAGTTTCTCTGTACGATAATCTTCCGCTTGCTTGTTCGCATTAATACCATCAGCAAAGAGTGTGGCTGTATAGCGAACATTGGAAGGCAGGAACGAAAAGTCAAGTTCTACATCACGTTCATCCCAGTTTGTCATCCCGCCAATGTACCAGTTGATATCTTTCTTTCGTACACTGACGATATATTCTCCCATTTTACCTGCGGCGATAAAGGTAGAATCCGTCTCCACAGGAATTGAAGTGATGAAGTCCACACATTCCTGTTCATTCAGATAATTCGTCGGAGCATCGCACAGCATGGTGAGCGGGGAATCGTGTACAATATAAGCGGCCAACTGATGACAACGGGTTCCCATACTCATCGGTGAGTAATAGACGGCACGCCAGTCGGCTTTCGTTGCATTGCACATGGCACCCGGAGTATAATCTACCGGACCTGCCATCATACGGATATAAGGGAAGGTCACATCGTAAAGAGGCATGTTATTCTTGATATCCGTCCACTTCACCTCTTCCATACCGAACAGGCTCTCAAAGTTGATGATATTCGGATAAGTGCGATTGATACCTGTAGGTTTGTAAATGCCATGAAGGTCGAGTGTCAACTTATGTTTTGCCGTGGCATCAGCGATACGATATACCATTTCAACGGCAGTCTGATCGTCACGATCCAGAAAGTCTACTTTGAAGCCTTTGATACCCATTTCGGAGTACTTCTTGCAGGCGATTTCCAGTTGTTTGTCGAGTACATTGAATACTGTCCAAAGAATAATATCAACTCCTTTCTGTTTTCCGTAGGCGATTAGTTCGGGAAGATTCAGTTCGGGTACAACGGTCAGCATATCACCGCTTTTCGGGTTATACCAACCCTCGTCGAGCACTATAAACTCTATATCATTCCTGCTGGCGAAGTCTATGTAATATTTATAGGTATCCATATTGATACCTGCCTTAAAGGGGACACCTTTCAGATTCCAGTCATTCCACCAATCCCAGGCCACTTTTCCGGTCTTTATCCATGATGTGTCACCTATGCGATTGGGAGATGCCAGTGCATACACCAGATTATTAACAGGCATATCCGTATCCTTTTCAGTAACAGCCAGTACGCGCCAGGGATAAGTACGTGCACCACTACTGCGTGCTATGAAATCACTGGTTTCTGTTACATACTCCTGCATACGCCAAGGATAGAAATCTGTTTGGGTAGGGTAGGAAGCAAAAACACCTTTTAGCCCATATCCATCTTTCTGAGATTCTACAAACATTCCCGGATATGCTTCAAGATCAGATTCCAGTAGAGTTAATTTGGTTTTACCGCAGTCCACTGTAACGGGTAGGAAAGCTACTTTCGGCTGTGCCTTCGATAGTGGGGTAACATCGTATATATTTTGAAAAGCCATTGCCATCGGCTTTTTGTCATTCGTCGTATAAGGAAGATAAGCTGTATAATCTTGATTGAAGTTGAATTCAGCTATTTCATCTTTGACTGTAACACCTGCTGTACGTGTAGTATAGAAACGGTAGGCTACTCCATCATTATAAGCGCGGAAAGTAACTCCAAAACCATCTATCAACTTCAAGTCGAGTTCATTGCATGCAGCAACGAACTCCTTGAAGCGGTAGAAAGGGGATTCTACATTATCCCTGATCTTTTTCCTTTTTATACCAGTTACCTGAGAGTTGTTTCCTATTTCGGTTCCGTCAGCCAGAACCAAGCCTATGTTAGAAAGAGAGAGAATTGTATCCTTTTCGTGCATTATCTGATAAGATAATTTGTCTCCGGTACTGATTTCTACTTTCAGTTTTCCGTCGGGAGATGTCAGTGCGTATTTCTTTCCGGATGCTGCTTCGAGTGAATTATTTCCGCAATACAGAAATAGGGAAATAATGACTAATTTGAAAGAGAGGTTGTTTTTCATAATTCGGTTAATTCTTATTTGTCTGTTTGCAAAGTAAAAGAAAAAAGAGCGAACGGAAAGACTGAATAATATAATGAAATAAAAGAATAGTCCAAAAGATACCTTTCTGTGGCCTTCTGAATGCCTGTTTGTAGTATTCTTGTATTCGATTGGATTATTTTTTCATTCATTTGCATGTACTTATCTGATTCTTATTTATCTCGTATTTAGGGCGTAGCTTCTTTGTACCTTTAAAATGATAGTTCTTCATGAATTTGAATTTAAAATTAAAGGTTTCTTTTTCTTTCGATAGAGGTGAGCTCATCCATCTTTCGGCAGCAAAGGAAAACAAATAAGAGTAAAGCTGTTAATGCTTATAAATCAAATCATAGGGGGTAATTAATCAACTCTAAATTGACTAATTACCCCCTATGATTTGAGCAAAATTACCTGAAATAATCGGGTACTTTGCTGCTTAATTAAGATGGATGGATACTTTCTTCTTTTTTATCTGTTTCTGATATTCGCCGGGCCGAACGCTTCTTTCTCCTTAGTATAATAAGAAAAAGTAGATAGGAAGTAAGTAGGAGTAGGTACATTCCGGATATCTGTCTGGTTGGGTGTAGTTTTTGAATGATCATTATATGCGATGAATATGAGAAGCACTTCCTGCAAAATATTGCAGATTCAGTTAATAATTGGTGTTACGTTCCCTTTTCGTTTGTCATTTATGGGCTTATTGTGTATAGTACCTACAGGTATGAAAAAATAATCCAATATATGAAATGATTGTCTAAATCCCCTTCTGAGGCTTTGTGGCTCGACTATTTTAGCATTCATATAGATTATTGTTTCATCCTGTTAAAAAAGAAATCCATTACTTTGTAATACGCTAATTGCAAGAAGAATTATGAAATCCATATCTTTATTACATATTATGAATAGAATAACTAAATACCTTTTCGGTAGTGTTGCCCTTTTTAGTATGAGTGCTTGTAACAACTCGTATGTTCAGCCCGATGCACCGATAAAAGAAGTTCCCTTTACTCAAGTCCACTTGGATGATAACTTCTGGACTCCACGCATTGAAACCAATCGTACTGTTTCCATACCTTCAGCATTTAAGGAATGTGAGAAGAATGGACGCTTTGATAACTTCGCCATAGCCGGTGGTCTGATGAAGGGAGAACATCGCGGTGACTTTTCTTTTGATGATACTGATCCTTATAAGATTATAGAAGGAGCCTCTTATTCGCTGGCTGTGAAATATGATAAAGCGCTGGATGCTTATCTGGATAGCGTTATTACCTTGATTGCTACAGCTCAGGAACCGGATGGCTATCTTACCACTTGTGTTACTAATAAATGCTATCGCCTTTCCGGTTGGTGGGGAAAGAGTCGTTGGGAAAAGATTAATAGTCATGAACTTTATAATAGCGGTCATTTGTATGAAGCTGCCGTTGCTCATTATCGTGCAACAGGGAAGCGTAATCTCCTTGATGTGGCTATCAAGAATGCCGACTTGGTATGTGAGGTCTTTGGTCCGAATGAAGGACAGAAGCATGTTCCTTCCGGGCATCCTATCGCTGAAATGGCCCTTGCTAAGTTATATAAGGTGACAGGTGATGAAAAATATTTGAAAATGGCTAAATACTTTGTAGAGGAAACCGGTCGCGGAACAGACGGACATCGTCTCAGCGAATACAGCCAAGACCACAAACCCATTTTGCAACAAGATGAAATAGTAGGTCATGCCGTACGTGCAGGATATCTTTATTCCGGTGTTGCCGATGTAGCTTCATTAACTCAGGATACTGCTTATTTCAATGCTTTAAGTCGTATCTGGGAAAATATGGCAAGTAAGAAGCTCTTCATCACCGGTGGTATCGGCTCACGTCCGCAAGGTGAAGGATTTGGTCCTAACTATGAATTGAATAACCATACCGCATACTGTGAGACTTGTGCTGCCATTGCCAATGTATATTGGAATCACCGTATGTTCCTAGCTACGGGTAATGCCAAGTATGCCGATGTACTGGAGCGTGCTCTTTATAATGGAGTTATTTCGGGTGTTTCACTCAGTGGCGATAAATTTTTCTATGATAATCCGCTTGAGTCTATGGGGCAACATGAACGCCAGCAATGGTTTGGTTGTGCTTGCTGTCCGGGTAATGTAACGCGTTTCATGGCTTCCGTACCTTTTTACATGTATGCTACTCAGGGCAATGATATTTATGTCAATCTTTATATCCAGAGTAAAGCCGAATTGAATACGGAAACTAACAATGTAAAATTGGAACAGATCACAACCTATCCGTGGGATGGCAAAGTCAGCATTTCCGTTAATCCCGAAAAAGAACAGGAGTTCGCTTTGCGCGTTCGTATTCCGGGATGGGCACAGGATGCTCCTGTACCTACGGACCTTTATTCGTTTACTGATAAGGCAAAGGCTTACACTATCTCTATTAATGGCAAGAAAGTAAATGCCACGCAACTGGATGGTTATGCTACGATTCTCCATGACTGGAAGACTGGAGATGTTGTGGAAATTAATTTCCCGATGGATGTCCGCCGTGTGAAAGCGAATGATAATGTAGAAGATGACCGTGGTAAGCTTGCTATCGAGCGTGGCCCAATTATGTTCTGCCTGGAAGGTAAAGATCAGGTTGACAGCATTGTCTTTAATAAGTTTATTCCTGACGGAACTTCAATGGAGGCAACTTACGATGCTGATTTATTAAACGGTGTCATGGTGTTGACTGGTACAGCTAAGGAAATAGAAAAAGATGGTAGTGTGAAAGAGGTCCCTTTCAAAGCCATTCCTTATTCCACTTGGAATAATCGTGGTGCAGACCAGATGGTGATATGGATTCCTGAAGCTGCAGAGTATGCCCGTCCTACTCCGGAGCCAACAATCGCCAGCAAGGCACATACACTGATGATACAAGCACCTATCCAGAAAGATGCTCCTGAATCTGCTTCGGTTGAAACCTGGGCATGGGGTGTGAATGACCAGTGGGAACCAAAGCGCTCATCGGATATTTCCAAACCTTATCACTACTGGTGGTTGAGAAATGGAACACAGGAAACTTTGGCTTATCAATTTGATCAACCTTATACGATTTCAAACGTAGAAGTGTACTGGTTGGATTTCGATCATTATGACGGGGATTTCCGGGTGCCGAAAAGTTGGAAACTCTACTATAAAGATGGTAAAAGCTGGAAAGAAGTAGAAGCTTTGAACGAATATACGGTAAAGAAAGACTGCTACAACAGCCTTGATTTCAAACCGGTGAAAACGACAGGACTGAAAATAGCTGCCCAATTGCAGAAAGGTGCATCGGGTGGGGTTATTGAATGGAAAGTAAACTAATAGTTTTATCTTGATTTAGTGAATTATAACTTGTAATAAAATATTAACCTTTAAATTAAAGATGTAGTATGAATACACATGAAAATCGAGCCTTGTTCAGCAAAGCTGTCCTAAAGGCAACAATCTGCCTTTTCCTTGCAGCAGGTGCCAGTGTAAGCCAGGCATTTGCATTCTCGGAAGTGACAGAGACTATGAGGACGGAAATTGTACAGCAAACAGGTACTATAACTGGTAAAATTATAGATTCCAATGGTGAAGCTATTATTGGTGCCAGTGTAGTGGTGAAGGGTACGTCCAACGGTACAATAACAGATATTGATGGAAATTTTACATTAACTGTTCCTGTAAAGTCAATCTTGACTGTTTCTTATGTGGGATATGAGACCGTGTATGTTCCGGTAGATGGAAAAAAAACATTCAGTATAACTTTAAAGGAAGATACTGAGATGCTTGATGAGGTAGTGGTTGTGGGATATGGTACCCAGAAAAAGGCTACTTTGACAGGATCTATATCTCAAGTGGGCGGAGATGAAATTAAAAAACTAGCTGCTGCCAATCTAACGAATACACTTGCAGGTAAAACAGCCGGTGTTATTGCTAATACACGTTCTGGTGAACCTGGCGAAGATAATGCTGATATCCTGATTCGTGGTAAGGGAACCTTGGGAAGTACTGCTCCGCTAATTGTAGTAGATGGTATTGCCGACCGTTCATTCAGTCGTTTGAATCCCGAAGATATTGAATCCATCTCCGTATTAAAGGATGCTTCTGCTGCTATTTATGGTGCACGTGCTGCTAATGGCGTTATTTTGGTTACCACCAAACGTGGTGCTGAAGGGAAAGTGAAGGTTAATTATAGTGGTAATGTATCATTCTCTCAACCGACACGTATCCCTGAAATGTTAAATTCTTATCAGTATGCTACTTATGTCAATGAGTTCGATGCAGCACAAGGTAATACACCTACTTATTCGGAAACAGCTATGGCTAAAATCTTGGACGGAAGCGATCCTATCAGCTTTCCTGATACGGATTGGTGGGACTCTGTAACGAAGAATTGGGCTACTAATACCCAACATAGCCTTTCGGTAAGCGGTGGAAATGATAAACTCTCATTCTATTCTTCGGCACAGTATGCCTACCAAGATGCTATTTATAAGAATACTCCACAGGATTATAATCAATATCAGTTCACTACTAATATTGATGCGAAGATTAATAAATCCATTAAATTCAGTATGGATATTCTGGGGCGCCAGGAAGTACGTAATCGTGGTATTTACTCTACGGAAGATTTATTCGGATACTTCCTTACTACCAATCCGATGTCGGCGCCTTACTATCCGAACGGATTGTTGAGAATTGGATATGACGGTATCACTAACAATGCGCTTTTGATGGTATCTGATACTCCGGGAACCAATAAGACTAATTATCATACCTTGAATCTGAAACCTAAGGTTCGCATTGATCTGGATGCACTTACTCCCGGATTGTATGCTGAAGGTTACGCAGCATTGGATTATTCATTCAATGACGGTAAGAGTATAAATACGCCTTATGATATTTATTCTTATAGTTCTGCTACTGATGAATACACTAACCATAAAGATGCGACGGGTGCTATCAGTGTAAATTCATGGTCAAATAAGAGCAATACTATTACATTGAATGCCCGTATAGGATATACACGTACTTTTAATGAAGCCCATCGTATCGATGCTTTTGCTTCTTACGAACAGAGTAAATATAATTATAGCTCTTTAAGTGGCTACCGTACTAATTATCTGTCTTCTGCATTACCAGACTTAGACTTTGGTAGTAAAGTGGATGCTGATAAGGACAATGGTGGAAATTCTACAGAAACAGCACGACAGAACTGGTTCGGACGTATCAATTATGGTTATAAGGATAAATATCTGGCAGAATTCACTATCCGTTATGATGGTTCCATGAACTTTGCCCAAGGTCATCGTTGGGGTGTTTTTCCTTCTGTATCGGCTGCATGGGTCATTTCTCAGGAAGACTTCTTTGAACCTTTGCTGAATGTTGTCAATTTCTTCAAGATTAAAGGATCATGGGGTATGATGGGTAATGATAATATTACCGCTTATCAATATTTATCGATGTATTCTTTTAATAGTAGTGCATCGTATGCGTTCGGTACGGACCCAAGTTATGTGCAAGGTGTTTATGAAACACGTACTGCCAATCCGTTAGTAACCTGGGAAAAGGCTAAGACATGGAATGTAGGTTTCTCAGCACAATTATTGAGCGGAAAGTTGGGCTTGGATTTTGACTACTTCCAATCACGTCGTAATGATATTCTAATTACTCGTAATGCTTCTGTTCCTACTTATTCAGGATTGTCTTTGCCGGCGGAGAATCTGGGTAAAGTTAAGAATCATGGTTTTGAGGTAGTTGCTACTTATCGTGATAAGGCAGGTGATTTTGAATGGGGAGCAACAGGTAATCTTACTTATGCCAATAATGAAGTGGTTTATATGGACGAAGCTACAAAGACTCCCGAATGGCAGCGTGCAACGGGACATCCCATTGATGGTATCACAGTATATAAGGCTATAGGTATTTATCAGACACAAGAAGAAATCGATGCTACTCCGCATCTTCCGGGTACTAAACCGGGTGACTTGATTTATCAGGATACAAATGGTGATAAAAGCATTACATGGGATGATGCAATCAGAATAGATAAATCGACCACTCCGAAATGGATATTCGGTTTGACATTGAATGGTGCATGGAAGGGAATCGACCTGAATGTATTTTTCCAAGGACAGGCTGATGCAGAACAGTTGGTTATGCCAGCTATGAATATGCCTACTGATTTTTATGAAGGTCGTTGGATAGAAACCAATACTGCCGAAGAGAATGCGAGTGCTAAGTGGCCCCGTGCTTTTATGAAAGCAGCTGCCGTAGATAATCGTAATTCCCTTTCATCAACTTGGTGGCTTCGTAATGCTTCATTTGTCCGTTTGAAATCAGTGGAATTGGGATATACTTTCCCGAATCTTATGGTAAAGAAATTGGGTCTTGAGAAGTTACGTATCTATGCTAATGGAAATAATCTTTTCACGATTGACAGTATGGGCATCTTCGACCCTGAAATGACAGCTGGTATCAAGGGCTATCCTATCCAACGCACCTTGACTTTTGGAGTAAACGTTACATTCTAATTATTAACCTTTAATGAGAAACAATATGAAAAGAAATATATTAAAAGGAGCTTTTTGGGTTCTGCTGAGCATTAGCACGGTATCTTGCTCAGACTTCTTGGATATCAATCCGCACGATTCTATAAGTGATGCGGCTGTATGGGAAAATATGGATTTGGCAGAAGCATTCCTTAATAATTGCTATACTTATGTGGAAGGAGAAAATGAAAACGGTGTACCTTTCTGTAGTTATACGGATGAATTGTTTCATCGTACCGGCTATGCAACGGAAGTTTATACATTAGGAAATGTTTCTTGCGATAATTACAATGTCGGTTTTTCGGAAGCCAGAGGTAATACATGGAACTTTTATTATAGTGGTATTAAAAAGGTGAATCAGTTGCTTGAGAATATAGATAAGGTACCTGCTGTTTCCGATAGTGAAGAGACCCGAAAAGCAGAAATTATCGGGCAGGCTTATTTTCTACGTGCTTTTTTCTATCATCAGCTTTACTCACTTTACGGGCGCATTCCTTTGGTAGACCATACGTTTGATATTGATTCCGATTGGGTGGAGACACGTGCTGATATGGATGATGTAGCAGATTTTATCGTAAAAGATTGTGAGAGTGCAATTGAAAAGTTACCTTTAAAATATGAAAGTAGTGATGATTTTGGACGCGCTACCCGGGGAGCTGCTATGGCAGTGAAAGCTCGTACTTTGCTCTATAAGGCAAGTCCTTTGTTTGGAGAACCTTCTACGGAGAAATGGCAAGAGGCTGCTAAGGCAAGCAAGGATATTATTGATTTAGGAGTATACAGTTTACCTACTGTCAGCAGTAGTGAAGAATATGCAGCTCTGTTTTACAATACGCAGAATCCCGAAATAATTTTCGAGAAACTGTATAACAATAAAGGTACTTATGGAAGTGCTCTACACTATTTGTTCCAGTCTCCTAATGGCCCTTACAATGGCTATAATGGTTGGGGAGTATGGTTGCCTACTTATGATATTGTAAATGCTTTCCAGAATGAAGATGGTAGCAAATATACGGTGAAGGGCTTAGCTTCTTATAATATTTCATTACCTAGCGTTGATCCGGAAACAAATCAGATTATTTATAAAGATGCAACTATTGAGGCTACTGAGATCAAACCTTGGGAAGGTCGTGAAATGCGCTTTTATGCTAATATTTTATATGATGGAGCCATGTGGGGGTATGGAGATGATAACCATGCTATAGCTATTTACGAACCAGGGGAAGAAGGGGTGCTTCCTGGAGAACAGTCACCCAGCTATACGGATGGAGAATATTGGAATGCAACTCAGACTGGTTATTATATGCGCAAATTCCTGGATCCAACTTATGACCAGTATAGTGAGACCATTATGGATACAACACCGTGGATATTCTTTCGTTTGGCAGAATTCTATTTGAACTATGCGGAATGCCAGATTGAACTTGGTAATAAGGATGAGGCTCTGAAGTATATTAACTATATTAGGAACCGTGCTCTGTTGCCTGATGCTCTCGGAACATATATTCGCGCAGAATATGAATATGAACGTATGATTGAGCTGATGTTTGAGGGACAGCGTTTCTTTGATCTTCGCCGTTGGAAGAAAATGGAAACAATTTATTCTCAGGAGAACTGGCCTACTGGTTTAAAAATTTATAAACTGAAAGATGGTACATTGCTTTATCAGCATAATGAGAATCCTTTGCAACAACGTAAATTTGTTTCTCCACAAATGTACTGGATGCCTGTTCCTCGTTATGAATTAAATAAATGTCCTAATCTGGATGGAAAACCTTATGAAAATTAATAGAGAGCATTATTAATACTATAAAGGGTGAGTAACTGGAAGCGATGTATCAAAGTTTTTAGTTACCACCCTTTACTTAATTAGAGACTGTATGAATAAATATATTTTTCTTCTATCTACCTTCTTATTGGTTAGCTGTTGTTCTGAAGTTCAGAGTGCCACTGAAGTTCCAATGCCTTCCGGTAAAGAAATTTATATCCCTAAAGATTTGCGGGGTATGGATCTTCAAAATCCTGATAGTAAATGGAGTTATCACCGCATGGCATATACTGATAATTTCGTCATCTTCTGGGAAAAAGGTTTTGGAAATGATCTGTCTAATCCACCTCAATTGGAAGGGCATGATATGAAAGTGGATTTGTCGAACTTAACGGAAAAATTGGAAAGTTTCTATCATTTCTTCCGAGATACCTTGAAGTTTTCCAAACCGGGTTCAAAGTGTGATAAGTATCGTATGATGGTCATGCTAAACTACTCTTTGGAAGGCACTGCCTATGGTGGTGATTATGATGGAGAAATCGGTGCATTATGGATTGCTCCCAATCGTGTGCAGGATAAGAAACTGAATTGCATTGCCCATGAATTGGGACATAGCTTTCAGGCTCAGATCAGTTGTGATGGAGAAGGAGAGGCTTGGGGAGGATGCGGTTTCTTTGAAATGACCTCGCAGTGGATGTTATGGCAAGTAAATCCCGAATGGATCACTGATGAAAAATATCATTGGGATGCTTTCATGAAGCTGACTCATAAAGCTTATCTCCATTTGGAAAATATCTATCACTCTCCCTATGTACTGGAATATTGGGGTATGAAACGAGGATTGCCTTTTATTGCCGAACTCTATCGTCAAGGTAAGCAGGGAGAAGATCCGGTGATAACTTACAAGCGGATGGCCGGATTAGATCAGAAGCAGTTCTGTGATGAAATGTTTGATGCTTATCGGCATTTTATCAATTGGGATTTTCCTCGTGTATGGAAAGAAACTCGACCGTATGCCAATAAATATACTACCAGCTTAACCACTCTATCGGACGGATGGTATGGAATCGCACCGGCCAACTGTCCCGAGAATTATGGATTCAATGCTATTCCGTTAGCTTTACCTGAACAGGGAAAGAAAGTGAAAGTAGAGTTCTGTGGAGAAGCAGGAAAGGAAGGATATAATGCAATTCATACGGATAAAGCCGATTGGCGTTATGGTTTTGTAGCTATAACGGAGGATGGCAAATCTATTTATGGGGATGTGAGTGATAATAGCGGAAAAAGTATTATTTTTACAGCTCCAAAAGTAAATAATTTGACTCATTTATGGCTGGTTGTGATGGGTGCCCCTACTGAACATTGGATGAATCCCAATCCGGAGGAAAAAGATGCCCAATGGCCATATCGTATCAAAGTTACAGGAAGTAAACCTTTATAAACAAAATGCTATGCTTGCAAGGGCAACTTATGTAAATAGTCGTAACAATACGAGGGCCATCATTTATGCCTGTATTGCGGTGCTTAGTTGGTCTACTGTTGCCACCGCTTTTAAAATTGCTTTGACGCATCTTACTCATTTTGAGATGTTGTTGATAGCCAGTTGTACTTCATTACTTATATTTGCCCTTTTGCTGACCTTCCAGAAGAAGTGGAAACTACTGTCTGCATTGCCTGCCAGGCAATGGGGATATTTTGCATTATTAGGCTTACTGAATCCAGTGGCTTATTATCTGGTGTTGTTTAAAGCTTATGATTTGCTGCCTGCACAAGTGGCTCAACCTATCAATTATGCATGGCCTATTGTGCTATTAATTTTGCTGGCCCTATTTGCCCGTCAGCCCATACCTCCGAAGAAATATATCGGTATGTTTATTTCTCTGGGTGGAGTAGTACTTATTTCTGTAGGAACCGGGCAGTCGGGTGGCATGGATATACCTGTTCATGGGTTGTTGTTGGCAGCATTGAGTGCCTTGTTGTGGGCTATGTACTGGATGATAAATAATAAATTTAAGGATCGGACAGATGGTAGCGTTGCACTGTTTATGAGCTTTTTGTTTGGTACGGCATATTTACTGGTTGGCGCAATGATAGTGGGTGTTCACTTGAATACTTTGCCCGGTATCTTGTCAGGAATGTATGTCGGCGGATTTGAGATGGGTATCCCTTTCATCTTTTTCAGTCTTGCCATGCGGAAAACTACGAATCCGGCACTGGTCAATCAGCTTTGCTACCTGTCTCCTTTCTTGTCTTTGTTCTTTATTGCAATCATATTGGGTGAACAAATTGTGTTTACAACGTATATCGGCCTCATATTGATTGTACTGGGAATTATGTTCAACCAATATCTGGTAAAGAAATGAAAAAGATTATCCTTGCGATGGTAGCTGTTATGGTTCCGCTGATGCTTTCTGCCGGTTCTACTGATTTTTGGTTTCGTCATTTTTCAGTAGAAGATGGATTATCCTCCAGCGCTGTACGTGCTATTATGCAGGATAAATATGGCTTTATGTGGTTAGGTACGGATGATGGTCTAAACCGTTATGACGGTACCACTATTAAAATATACAGATTGAATCCGGAAGGAGTTAATGATTATATTTCATTTTTATACGATACTACAGATAGGATTTGGATAGGAACAGGGGACGGAGTTTATATTTATGATTATGAAACAGAGAACTTCGAGCCGTTTAAACTTCTGACTGCCAAAGGAGATAGCATTAAAACCAATGTGAATCATATTGCTGAAGACAGGGATGGTAATTTGTGGTTTTCAACCGTAGGTCAGGGAATCTTCAAATATAATGTATCCAAACATTATCTGGAGCGTTATGAGTTTAAAGATGCTGATGGATTGATGGCCAGCGTGTTGATTGATAGTGAAAATCAAATATGGGCTGTTACTAATTGGGGAAACCCGACTGTTTCTAAGTTGAATAAAGCGGAGAATAAATTTGAGCCTTTCCATATTACCTACGACACGGGTGGGTATGATTCCAACTCTTTGGTTATGCTGGAAGATTCTGAACATGCACTCTGGTTGGGAACCTGGGAGTGCGGTTTGCAAAAGATAGACCGGTATACCGGTAAGGCAACTACTTACTTGCACCCGTCGGATGGTAAAGGGGCAACGCATATTCACTCTTTGATGGAATATGCTCCCCATCAACTACTGATAGGTTCGGATGACGGGCTTTTACTGTTTAATACCCTTACATGCGAACACCAATTATTTACAGAAGATGAAACGAATCCTTATTCTTTGTCCAATCGTTTTGTTTATCCTATTGTAAAAGACCGTGAAGGTGGAATCTGGATAGGAACTTTCTATGGAGGTGTGAATTATCTGTCACCCAATACCGGGCAGTTTGAGTGCTTTGCTCATTCTCGTTTTTCCAATTCTGTCAATGGAACTGTTATCGGACGCTTTTGTGAAGACACTTACGGGCATATTTGGATTGCCTCTGATGATGGTGGTTTGAGTTGCTTTTCACCTAAAGATAAACACTTTACTCATTATCTACCCGATGAGCACGGAAATAGTCTTTCTTATCATAACGTACATGCACTTTGTATGGATGGTGATGATTTATGGATTGGTACTTATACGGGGGGAGTTAATGTGTTGAATACAAAGACAGGGGTATTCAGGGTTTATACAACTAAAGCGGGAGATCCCACTACCCTTGATAGAAGCAGTTCTTATGCTATCTTTAAGGACCGTGAAGCACGTATTTGGGTAACTTCCATGTCGGGAGTAAACTTGTATAACAGGGAAGAGGATAACTTTACCCGAATAAGAGATCTTGGTTCCTGGATCATGGACATAGATCAGGATGCCGATGGAAATATCTGGTTCTCTTCTCAGGGAAACGGGCTGTTCAAGTATGATCCGGATAAGCAGGAATGGACGAATTATGTACATAGCAATGCTCCCGGTGCATTGATTAATGATCAGGTGAATTGTGTATTGATAGATGGTAATGGGGAAATGTGGATTGGAACGATGAACGGACTTTGCAAATACAATGCAAAGGAAGACCAGTTTGAATTAATTCCATTGGATATTCCCAGCAGTAATATTTGTGCTATTATTGAAGATCAGCGTGTCTTATGGCTGACTACTACAAAAGGGCTGGTGCGATATGCTCCCGAAGAAAGTTGCCAGGTCTTTACACGAAGTGACGGATTGCAAAGTGAGCAGTTTCTGGTGAATGCTGCTTTGAAAGCTTCCGATGGGAAAATCTACATTGGTTCTGTAAATGGGTTTAATGCTTTCTATCCTTATCAGATTAAAACGAACAAGGTACTCCCTCCGGTAATTATTACGGGACTGGAAGTATTCAATAAAGAGATCCGGATAGGTGATAAGTTGTTGCCGAAGGCTCTGAACCATATGGAACAGCTGGAATTATCTTATAAAGATCATGTCTTCAGCTTGCTTTATGCTTCATTGAGCTATTGTACGCCCGAAAAGAATCAGTATGCCTATAAACTGGAGGGTTTTGATAAAGAATGGAATTATGTAGGTTCTCAAAATAAGGCTACTTATACCAATCTGCCTGCCGGAACCTATACTTTTAAGGTGAAAGCTACTAACAACGATGGTATCTGGAGCGAGCAGGAAGCAAGCCTGAAAATAGTTATTCATCCGCCTTTCTATTGGAGTCTACCGGCCAAATTGCTTTATTTCCTGTTGTTGTGTGTGGCATTGACTTTCTTCATCCGCTTTCTGCTGAAAAGGAGTGAAAAGAAACATACAGCAGAAATTAAGCAACTGAATGTGAATAAAGAAAAAGAGGTGCATGAGGCTAAGATTAAGTTTTTCACAATGATAGCTCATGAAATCCGTACTCCGGTTTCGCTTATCATTGGTCCGTTAGAAAAGATTATGAGATCATCCATACCTATGCCGGCGATGCTGCGTGATGACCTTAATATTATAGACCGTAATAGTCAGAGATTATTGTTCCTGGTAAATCAGTTGTTGGACTTCCGCAAAGTGGAACAGGAGGGGATGACCATGAAATACACCTTACAGAATATTCGTCAATTGCTGGAGGCTGTTTGTGAACGGTTTAATCCTTTCATTACCCAACATGGTGCCCATCTTACGGTGGAGTATCCTGATGCGAATTTTACGGCTATGGTGGATAGCGAGGCAGTTACAAAGCTTATCAGTAATTTGCTGACGAATGCAAGTAAGTATACAAAAGATGAAGTTATCCTTTCGTGTGTGGTGCAACCGGAACAGCATACATTTGTAATCAGGGTAACGGATAATGGAATCGGCATAAGTAAGGAGGATCAGAAGAAGATTTTCAAACCTTTCTATCAGGCCATGGACAATAAACCCGGTACAGGTATTGGACTGAGTATTGTGAAAAGCATTGTGGAGTCTCATAATGGCTGCATAGAAGTGGAGTCTGAAGTCAATAAAGGATCGTCCTTTATAGTAACATTGCCCATCGAACAAAGTCAGGAAGCAATTCAGGAAGGGGAAACGAATGGATTGAATCCGGCAATTCCCGAGGATATTTTGTCGGAAAGCTTACCGGCGGCGGTCTCTAAGGATAAACCGGTCATGCTGATTGTGGATGATAACGAAGAAATGCTGAACTTCCTTTCCGGCAATTTCTCTAATCAATACTCTATTCTTACGGCTGAAGATGGGATAGAGGCTTTAGAAAAGTTGAAAGAGAATGATGTGACCCTGATTGTGAGCGATTGGATGATGCCGCGCATGGATGGGGTGGAACTTTGCAAGGCTTTGCGCGCTGATCAGGACATCAGTCATATACCGTTTATTTTGCTGACAGCTAAAACGGATATGAATTCAAAGATAGAAGGTATGGACTGCGGGGCGGATGCTTATATTGAAAAGCCTTTCTCGGTGCAGTATCTGGAAGCATGTATTAAGAATCTGCTTGATCTGCGTAATTTGTTGCGTCAGAAATTCTCTAAAATGCCATTGGTACCGTTGAACAGTATTGCCAATAACTCTATGGATAATAAATTCCTTACCCGTATCAATGAGATTATAGAGCAAAACTTCTCAAATTCGGAACTGTCTGTTGATTTTCTGGCAGAAGAACTTTGCATCAGTCGTTCCGGATTATTTGCTAAGATAAAAACGCTGGCTAATGTTACTCCGAATGAACTGATTCAGATTGTGAGGTTAAAGAAAGCTGCTGCCTTGCTTTCAGAGAATAAATACCGGATCAATGAGATTTGCTATATGGTAGGTTTTAATAATCCATCTTATTTTGCCAAATGTTTCCAAAAGCAATTCGGTATCAAACCCGGAGAATTTGTTAATGGAAAAGAATAATTCTGTCAACAAATTCGTTCTATAAATTTGTACTATCTTTTTCTTTTCATACTTTTGTAAGTCAATTAATTTTTAAGAGTATGAATAAGAAATTACTTTTATCCTTATTTGCCCTTGTAGGTGTATCTGTCTGTCTTTCGGCAGCAGATGAAGCGCGTTTATTGCGCTTTCCGGCAACGAACGGGAACGAGATTGTTTTCTCGTATGCAGGCGATTTGTATAGAGTGCCTGTCACTGGAGGAGAGGCGCAGCGCCTGACTTCGCATGTGGGTTACGAAATGTTCCCTCGTTTTTCACCCGATGGCAAAACGATTGCTTTTACTGGTCAGTATGATGGAAATACGGAAGTATACACCATCCCGGCAGCCGGTGGAGAACCGCAACGCCTGACGTATACTGCAACGAATTCCCGTGATGACCTGGGCGATCGTATGGGACCTAACAATATTGTGATGACTTGGACACCGGATGGTAAACAGATCATTTATCGTAACCGTATCAGTGACGGTTTTGCCGGTAAACTTTATTCTGTCAATCAAGAGGGTGGTATGCCCGAAATTATCCCTTTGCCCGAGGGTGGATTCTGTAGTTATTCTCCTGATGGTAAGCGATTGGCTTACAACCGTACCATGCGTGAATTCCGTACCTGGAAGTATTATAAAGGTGGTATGGCGGATGATGTCTGGATATACGATCCGGCAAAGAATTCAGTGGAGAATATAACGAATAATGTTGCTCAGGATATCTTCCCCATGTGGATAGGCGATGATATATTTTTCCTTTCCGATCGTGATCGCATCATGAATATTTTTGTTTATAATACGAAGACAAAACAGACGTCGAAGGTTACTAACTTTACCGAATATGATGTGAAGTTCCCGAGTGTTTATGGCAATACCATTGTGTTTGAGAATGGCGGATATATCTATAAGATGGATGCTGCCACCCGTCAGCCCGAGAAAGTCAATATCAGTCTTGCTTCGGATAATATCTATGCACGCAGCGCCATAAAGAATGGAGCTAAGTATCTGACAGCCGTCAGTGCATCTCCCGACGGAGAACGGGTGGTGGTGACTGCTCGCGGAGAGGTCTTTAATCTGCCCTCGACCAAGGGTGTGACGAAAAATATAACCCGCACTCCGGGTGCCCACGAACGTGATGCACAATGGTCTCCTGATGGAAAATGCATTGCTTATATCTCGGATGCTACCGGAGAGACAGAACTTCATCTTCAGGATGCAGTAGAAGGTAATCCGGTGCAGCTGACCAAGAATAATGATACGTATATCCGCTCTTTCGAATGGAGTCCGGACAGTAAGAAGATTGTTTATACCGACCGTCAAAATCGTATCAATCTGCTGGATGTAGCTTCACGACAGGTGACTATGTTATTACAAGACCCGATGGGGGAACCGCAGGATGTGACTTTTTCACCGGATAGCAAATGGCTGACCTATACCCGTGATGCAGATAATGAAATAACTGTTGTATATGTCTATGATATTGCCGGAAAGAAGGAATATCCGGTGACGGACAAGTGGTATAATTCTTCTTCACCGGTATTCAGTACGGATGGTAAGTATCTTATTTTCTCATCTGCCCGCGATTTCAACCCTACATACGGCTGGTTGGAATGGAACCATGTCTATAATAATATGTATGGAGTTTATCTTGCTTTGCTCTCGAAAGATACCCCGTCACCTTTTATACAGAAAGATGCCGGAATGAAGAACGACAGTGAGAGTGAGGCCCCGAAGGCTGCTGAAAAGACTGCCGGAAAGAAAGACGCGAAACAGGAAACTGCTTCTGCGTCACTCGTCAAGTTTGATCCGGAAGGTATCACCGATCGTATCATCAAGCTTCCATTGTCGGCTTCTTATTATACTAATTTCTATTCAAACGGAAAGAAAGTATATTACTGGGGCAATGGCGGAACGAAGTTTTTCGATCTTGAAGGTCAGAAAGAAGAAACGGTTGCCGATGGTGCTATGATGACGGTTACTCCGGGTAGTCAGAAGGCTTTGTTCTACAAGGACAACAAGCTTTATGTAACCGCTATACCGGAAGGAGCGGCTAATCTGAGTACACCTGTCAATATGGATAATATGTCCATTACGATAGATTATCCCAAGGAGTGGGCGCAAATCTTCGATGAGGCCTGGCGTGCTTATCGTGATGGTTTTTATCTGGAGAATATGCATGGTGTGGATTGGAAAGCAATCAAACAGAAATATTCTGTTCTGCTGCCTTATGCAAAGACGCGTCTCGACCTGAACTATATCATTGGAGAGATGATTGGTGAGCTTAACTGCGGACACGCATACGTCAATCCGGGTGAAACGGATAAACCGGCACGTATCAAGACTGGTTTGCTGGGTGCTGAGGTATCGGCAGATAAGAGTGGTTTCTTCCGTTTGGATAAGATACTTCCCGGTGCTTCCTGGAGTAAGGAACTGCGCTCTCCGCTTACTGAACCGGGTATTGAGGCTAAGGCCGGGGAATACATTGTTGCCATTGATGGTATACCTACGAATACGGTGAAGAATATCTATGCTTTACTGGTAGGAAAGGCTGATGTGCCGACAGAAATCTCGCTGAACAGCAAACCGCAATTGGCAGGTGCAAGAAAGATTGTCATCAGTCCGCTGGAAAATGAATATCCTCTTTATCATTATAATTGGGTACAGAATAACCTGAAGAAGGTGGAAAAGGCATCCAATGGACGTATCGGTTATATCTATATTCCTGATATGGGTCCGGAGGGTCTGAACGAGTTCTCCCGTTATTTCTATCCGCAGCTCGACAAGGAAGGTCTGATTATAGACGACCGTGCTAATGGTGGCGGTAATGTATCTCCTATGATTCTGGAACGCTTGTCTCGCGAACCTTACCGCTTGACGATGGGACGTGGTACGAAGCGTGTCGGCACTATACCCGATGCTGTGCAAGTGGGGCCGAAGGTTTGTTTGATTAACAAATATTCTGCTTCCGATGGTGACCTCTTTCCATGGGGCTTCCGTGCATTGGGGCTTGGTAAACTAATCGGTACCCGCACCTGGGGTGGTATTGTAGGTATCAGCGGACCGTTGCCTTATATGGACGGTACGGATATCCGTGTTCCTTTCTTCACCAGTTATGATGCGAAAACAGGTCAGTGGATTATTGAAAATCATGGTGTCGATCCGGATATCTTGATTGATAACGATCCGGTGAAGGAATGGAACGGTGAAGACGAACAGCTCAATAAGGCTATAGAAGAAGTAATGAAGGAGCTGCAGAACCGTAAACCATTACCGCCTGTTCCGGCTCCAAGAGATTTCAGTAAGTAATTATATACTTTACTATACTGTTATAAATATGCCATTCTATAAGGAGAGTTTTGATCTTTCCTTATAGAATGGCATATTCTGTTTATCTTTGTGGCTCAGATTTCGTAATTATAGAATTAAGAGGATGAAGGATACTCAGATTATTATGTTAGGTACAGGTAATGCAGGCGTTACCAGATGCTATAATACTTGTTTCGCAATCCGGACAGCTGAAAATGTGCTGCTTGTGGATGCCGGTGGAGGAAATGGAATATTGGTTCAGTTGGAGAAAGCCGGTATCGCCATTGAACGTATTCATGATATGTTTGTGACACATGCTCATACGGATCATATATTGGGTGCGGTATGGGTAATCCGGATGGTAGCACAACAGATGCAAAGTGGGAAATATGCAGGAGGCTTCCGGGTATATGGACATGATAAAGTATTACAAGTTCTGGATTGGATCTGCCGGATGACGTTACCTAAGAAAATTGTACAGTATTTGGGAAATGGCATTGAACTTTGTGAGGTTAAGGACGGAGAGAGATTTAAAGCAGGGGAGTTAAAACTACAATCTTTTGATATAGGATCGACCAAAGAGAAACAATATGGTTTTCGTACCACATTGCCGAATGGCCAATCGCTGGTTTGTCTTGGAGATGAACCTTATAATGAGAAGAATCGTCCCTATGTGGAAGGGGCTGACTGGTTGTTGTGCGAGGCTTTCTGTTTGTATAAAGACCGTGATATATTCAAACCTTATGAGAAACACCATAGTACGGCACTGGATGCCGGGAAGCTGGCGGAAGAACTGAAAGTGAAGAATCTGTTGTTATATCATACGGAAGATAAGACGCTGAATACGCGTAAAGCGTGTTATACGGAAGAAGCTGCTCAGGGATTTTCCGGTGTGGTACACGTGCCGGATGATTTGGAAATAATAGACATTATTGTTAATTAACAATATGCTATGCAGTCTTTTTTCTAATTTGTTATTTCTCTAATACAAAGAAGTTATTTTGAATATTTAATTAGAGGAAGTACATTATGAAAATTAATTCAGTATTTAGTAAAGCACTTGCCGTGGCAACAGTAGTAGCCACTTCTATAGGTTTTCAGTCCTGCCTGGACGACGACGACAATAACGCTTATTACTTGAGGTATCCTAATGCCCTTGTGACAGTGAAGGAAGCTGCCGATGGAGTATTTTTCTTGCAGTTGGATGATAAGACGACCTTATTACCGACCAATGTGAAAACCTCTCCTTTTGGAGATAAAGAGGTCAGAGCATTGATGAATTACAGTGAAGTGGACGAAGCCAGTGGTGAATACACGAAAGCAGTGCACATCAACTGGATAGACAGTATCTTGACAAAGCCTATCGCTCCGGATCTGGGAGAAGAAAATGATAAAATATATGGTACAGATCCTGTGGAAATAGTAAATGACTGGGTGACTCTTGCAGAAGATGGCTATCTGACACTCCGTTTCAGAACTGTATGGGGAGGTTCGCAGAAACATTTTGTAAACTTATTGTTAGGACAAAATTCGGATAATCCTTATGAAGTGGAGTTCCGGCATAATGCGTATGGTGATACGTATGGAAAGACGGATGATGGCTTGGTTGCCTTTAAGTTGGATGAATTGCCTGATACGGAGGGTAAAACTGTTAAGTTGAAACTGAAATGGAAGTCATTCAGCGGTGATAAATCAGCCGAATTTGATTATTGCACCCGGAAATCCGTTGCACCGAGTGAGCCCGCTGCTGCGGCTGTAAGAAGTAATTTAAAGTTGAAATAGTTTTTGTATGACTATGATTGATTGATAGAAGGAAGGATACCATTAACTTTGGTGTCCTTCTTCCTTTTTTAAGATATACTATGCAGTTTTCTCCAGGCTTCTCTTTAATATAATGGTTATCCATACGGAAATGACAAAAGGGGCAGTCAGGGTTGTAATTCCCCAATGCATACCCAGCCATTGTAATAAAATGGATATAAGGATGGAACATACACACCATACTCCGGAACGTATTGTTTTATCACCCAAAGCAATGGCGCACAATACACCGTTATAACCGATCAATCCGGCATTTAGTATGGCATGATCCATACCGCTTAGCACAGCCACAACTATTGGAAGGATGGAACCTAAAGCAGTATAGAAAGCATTGATGCGGGAATTAACTGCAATGGCAATCAGAAAGAATAATCCTGATATACTATTCCCCTGAAACATTACTTGACCTATATTCAAACAGAAAGCGCGGAGGAAATCAGAGGATGGCTCTGCCCCAAGAGGTGTGGTGGATAATAATAATGAAGGAAATATCCAGTGACATTCAATCAGTAATATCCATACAGACAAAATAAAGGGAGCCGTATATCCGGATAAACGATGCTGAAGGCTGAAGAGATAAGTGATCCAGGTGGATAGGGCGGAAGTTATTAGCAGAAGCAACATTGATAGCCATGTTATCTCTATAAATACTCCGATGGCGATACCTACTAAAGTACCATTGAATCCGTATAGTCCATTTCTTATATCCTCACGGCTGTAGTTGCAAATCCAGGCAGTTGCAGTACTTATTATATTACCAATAATAGCTAATAAAGCCAATTGCCAGGAACTGTACAGAATTCCTGATAGCATTAATATACCTGAAAATGCATTGTTTTGGAACATCACTTGGCCGATGCCACGGCTGATAACAAATAATCCCTCGCGCATAACTCTATTGCATATAGAAAAAAGTTTGTATTCTTGTCTTGCCTTTAAAGGCTTTATATATGACGTGTTGAACGAGTTTGGTTTCTTTTTCGATCATTGCAAAGATAGGTAAAAAGCTTTATGGCATCAAAAATGGAGGTGCTTTTTCAGTATGTAACCTTTAATTTTCCAGCAATAGCTATGAACTTTTCGAATGAACGGCTGTCCTGTATCCCTCTGTTCATCGGCCTTAACGGATGGAAGGGGTAAAAACGGGTGCGGTGAAGGCAATATGTGGATATAGTATTCATTCGTTTTGCTATAGGAATTATTTGATGTTGACTACCTTCAGTAAGTCTGCTGACTATAGTCAGTAAGCTTGCGGATTATAATCAAACAACTTACTGACTATAGTCAAACGATTGACATGCTTCATGTAAAGCAATGTCAAGCCTTATGCAAAACAATATAATGTATTCTATAATTGGCGTAGTATATGACGTATTGTAATAGGAAAATGCTTATCTGTTATGTTGTGGAAAATACGTAGATTATACCTTTCCACCCGATAAGGCGGATGAATAGAGGGGATGCAGAGGTGTGGAAGGGTAATCTGTTGAACCTTGCTACATTAAATTTGAGGCTGGCTTTTACATTGATCCATCCGTTTTTACGTTGATCCTTGTAAACCATAGCGCAAACCGAGGGTAAAAAACAAAAAAGACCGCCAAGAGTGGAAGCCTCCTAACAGTCTAAATCTTAATCTTGTAGCGGGACCCGGGATTGAACCGGGGACCTCATGATTATGAATCTGCGTCTTCCAAAGGCTTACGCCTTTGAAAACTACCGACAGAGCTATCCCTTTTTATTGATAATCAGTGATATATGCGAATTTATGAAATATTGCGGTTTGATAGAAAAGAGATTTATTGTGAGGAAAATGATAAAATAGCGTCACCTATAGCGTCACCTGAAATACTGTTCATAACTTTCTGATTATGAGTGTAAATATTAGTGTGGTATGTTTTAAATCAAAAACTTTATCAAATGGTGAACACCCTTTATTTATAAAGGTGAGTGAGGGTAAAAAGAGAGCAACTAAAAGTTTAGGATTATCTATTAGAGCCCAGTTTTGGAATTTTGAGAAGAACGAACCTAAAAAGATTTGTCCCAATAGAGAGGCTTTGATAAAGATGATAGAATCTAAAAAGCAACAGTATTTGGAGCAAGTTATTGATTTTAAAAGTGAAGATAAAAACTTTACTCCACAGTCATTAGTTGATAAAATGGAGAATACCGTAATTTCTCAAACGGTTGGAGAGTATCTTTTAAAACAAATTGAAATAATGAAAGTTGAAAAGAGAATTGGAAATGCTAAAGTATATCGTAGTACATATAACTCTCTTTTCGCTTTTTGTGGTAATTTGAATATATCTTTTGCAAGTATTGATGTGGCTTGGTTAAGAAGGTATGAGACTTTTTTGAAAAGTCGTGAGAATTCCATTAATACCATAGGTATTCGATTTCGAGAATTACGGGCTTTGTATAATAAAGCAATAGAGGATAATCTTGTGCATGAGAAGAATTATCCTTTTAAACGTTTTAAGGTTGCACGATTTAGCAAAAAAACTTCCAAACGAGCAATAAAGAAAGAAGATATAAAAAGGATAATGAATGTGGATTTACGGTTAATCACCAAATATCATAGTCCGTTACTTTATTTGAGTAAAGATTTGTTTTTGTTTAGTTATTTGGGATGTGGTATTAATTTGATTGATATTGCATATTTGAGATACGAAAACATAGTAGAGAATCGTTTACGTTTTAACCGTCATAAAACGGGGCAGCCTATTAATTTTGCTCTGCAAGGACAGTTACGAGAAATTATTCTGAAATATGCTAAAGAAGATTGTAACCCTAAGGATTTTATTTTTCCTATTCTTGATAGAAAAATTCATAAAACACAGCAACAACAAAATGATAGAATAATAAAAGTAACTAAGGGCATTAATAAGAATCTTAAAAAGATTGGTCAATTCCTTAATCTTTCTATTCCTATAACGACCTATGTGGCACGACATTCTTTCGCCACAGTATTGAAACGCTCTGGAGTGAATATTTCGATTATTAGTGAAGCATTAGGACATACAAATTTGTTAACTACACAATATTATTTGGATAGTTTTGATAATGAACAGATAGATGCAGCTATGAAGAACCTTCTCTAAAAAAAATGCCACTTTATTTTTACGGTAAGGTGGCATTTCTTTATCTTTACACTCAAAAATAAAACATGGAATATCAGATAATACCTATCTCTTCATTAAAAAGAATAGAATCATGGCTGACTGACGAAACAGGTTTCAGCCTTTCAATGCTCCATAGTGAATTGGACTACATTTCAGATGTATATCTTCTTGGCAAGCAATTCCCTGTAGAAATACAAGACCTGTATTTATCAATAAAAAAAGAAGAGCAGGACATCCCATATCCAAACAGGGGAACAGACGAAGATAAATATAAATTCAGTCTGACCGTTGGAAAGAATCTCGTTCTCGAAAGTGGCGATTTCGAAGCTGACTATATTTTGAATCTGTGGAACTTGTACGACACAAACGAAGACTCAGCTTGTGAAGAACAAGACCAAGACATATTTAATGGAATTCTTCTTATTGTAGCCATCTATTATAAATATACGCAGACAAATGGCTATTTCGACTTTGGAGACTACGTTGCAGACCCTGAACAGATACAATACACATACTCCGTCCGCCCTGATATGCTGAACTTATACAAGATGTTCCATGAGAAGAAAAAGACGAAGAATAACACGATTACGATTGAGTATAACAAACAGAAGATAGAGCTAACCAATGATGACAACTGGTTTCTCAATATGATAACTCCTTATCTTGATAAATATTTAGGCATACCTTCTTTAGAGGAAGCAGAAGCGGAGCTTAATAAGGATTACCCCACTACAGGTAAAAGAGGCAGGAAACGTGAAAATGCAATTCTTGATACAGTAACCCTGAGTATATATAATCTGTTGCGTCATTCTTCTTTCGCAGCTAAAGGCAAAGGGCTTACAGATAATGAAGGGAAGTTCATACTATCGCTTCTTGTGTACCTTCGATTGATTGACGAGGACAGTTCTAAAAATGATATACTGAATCTACGTGCCACAATCAGGAATCTACAGAAATATGAAGTTCATCCCAACTGGTGGAGAATTCCCATGTGTAAAACGTCTCCCAATAATCCAGTTGAACATCTGAAATCCTATTGGTAAAACACATAAAATAAAAAAAGAAAATAGCCTTACATTAATTTGTGAGGCTATTTTTTTGTATCTATATATAGCTAATAGACAAGGTATTACATCTTTATTTTCCACATAAAGAATTAAACATAAAAAAAGGGAATTCTTTATGTTTTTTTCTTCTTTTCATAGGCTTATCCCTCCATATATCTTTGCACCGTAATCAAAAACGATAAGATACTGAGTCGATGATTACACTCAAATAAAAATTAAAAATTAAAACCTAATGCTGAACAGGTTAAGCGTAAAAGATCATGGAAACAGTAAATAGTGTAAAGGTAGAGATGGTTAAAGAAAGTATTTCAAATGTTGAATCAATAAATGTAAATGGCATGGAAACGAAAGATGTAAAAGTAGTAGAGAACAATCAAAACGAAGTAGAATCATTAAACAACAACGACATGGAAACTAAAAGTGCATCCCAAACAACAGAAGTTAGTAAACAAGCAACTGTAGAAGCAGCCCGTGACATCTTAGTAGAAAAGAAGCAATGGCTTGCTGAGAATAGCAATGCAGATGAAAATGTAATCAAGATAGCCAAGGTTAACATTACTAAAGCAGAAAACAATTACATAGCCGCATTGCAAGCCGTTGAGTTACCCTGTACTACTGTTGAATTCTGGGATGTGAAAGAATCTACAGAAGAGCTTGAAATAATCACTAAAAAGAAGGCAGAAATAATTATCGCTACTTCTGATTACAGTATGGCTGTGAATAAGGTAAACATAGAATTGGGCAAGAAGCTGATAAATAATAAGAATTTTGAAAAAGCACCTTTATTTGTAACTGATGCTAAATTATTCTATGAAACAGATATTGTATTGAAAGACCTTAATGGAAACGTTGTACCTAAAGATACTCCAAATGTTTATGTACCCGTTGATAGCGCTAATGGCTATTGGCAGTGGAAGACCTACCATGAATCCAATATTAATGCAATTGTAAAGGAAGAAAAGCAACTAATTATTGAGAATGTAAAAATTAAGAAGTTCGCTTCATTGCAAGAATTTGCTCAATACAGAGGAGTAAACAATGTTCTGAGCAGAGGATTTAATGGTTTAGAAAAAGCGGGAAATGCAGCTTTGGCAACTCAACATGAATTCTATCAAAGAATATTCTCGAAAGCCAGAGAGTTAAAGGCAAATATCAGCGTTATCACGAAATATTATAATCAAGGTAAAACATTAAACTTGAAAGTTTGGAATAATGCAACGCTTGGTATGGTAGAAGAAAGCTTCTCTTACGATTTAACTATAGGTGATAAAATCATAACAACTTTACAAGAGATGAAATTTAAAGCCAAAACAATAAAAGAACGCTATATGATTGACGCAATTACCTTAATGGCAAATTATGCTCCACAAGGAAAAGAAAAAATTGGTATTGAAGAAGTAATCAGCACTATCAAATCCTTAAATAAGGAAAACATAGCCATTATAGAAAGTTGCTCTATGGATAAAGTTAATTCAATCCAGAATGAATTACTGACACAATGCTTAAAGAATCGCAATGAAATTAATCAAGCTGCGTAAATCCAAATATCAAAGAGCCTGTGTGACAGGCAGGCTCTATTTTTTACTTCTTATTATTTATAAACGATATTCAATCAGCTAGTAATGAATTTTATATCAACAAATTACCAAAGAACAGCAACTATTAATTACTCAATACTTGGCAAGTTCAAACCTGCCAACATTTACAGATTTTTCTGCCTTTCCCTTTGCAGAGATGAATGGTACAATGTGAGAGTTACTTTGGACGATATTAAGAAGTTGACAGGTGACAAAAGCCTCAGTAAATTCAATAATGATTTCAAAGAATATTTGGATATAAAACCTTATTATATTGAATGTGGTTTCATTTATAAATCAAAACGCAATATCTATCATATTCCTGCAATGGAAGAGAAGTGTATCACAATATCGAGAGACCTACTCAGCTATGAACAACCAGTGGCAGTAAAAGGCTTTTTTATCCAGCTCATTTTACTATCTCTGTTTAGTGATATAATCTTAGAGAAGAAGAGCATCATATCAGCTTTAAATATAGATAAGAAGACCTATGATAAATACCTATCCGCTTTAATAGTTGCAGGCTTAGTTACAGATGGTAAGGTATTGGTATTACATACTGATGGCATTTTATTAAAGAATAACTTTAGTATGCAGAAAATATTATCAAAAAGTAGACTACTCAAAAAGGATATGCTTAATGTTGATATAAAGTCTGAAAATGCTAAGTAATGGGGAAAATGTTCTCTTTATTATATATATAATATAACTAACTTTTTCCCCTGTACCTACTTGTTTATAAGTAAAGAGTGCAATAAAATTGTTTTATCCATTATAAAGTTTGGAGAAACAGCTATTAAAGAATCAGAGATATATCTTAACTTTATAAAGGCTTGGTAGTGGGGAAAATCTTATCTTTATTAATTATATAATATAACACACATTTTCCCCTATCACTAAAGATTATACGCTTTAGATACTAATAAAACTCATATCTTTGGGTGACAGGTTAACCATTTTCATTTTTAAAGATTAAGAGTTACTTATGGCAAACCTTCATTTGGGAAATACGGTAATAAGAGATGCCCAATAAAATAAAATGAGACGACTGTAGAGACTTTAACAGGTGTGAAGTAGTACTTTATCAAGTGGATATAAATAAGCCGCCAGTGGACACATTTGTATATGTACCCGCTTGCGGCTTTTTCTGTATAGGGATGAATCACTTTGATGTATGGTTGTATTTATGCCTTTTTACAAGCCGTCTTTTGGGAGTAAGGTCAAGTTCTGAAGCGGCTTTTATCAATCGGGCAAGCAATTCAGGTGAAATCTTCAATGGTGCTTTATCTATCTGAATTGTTGTCTTATAACGGATGCAGTGCTCTTCTGTTTCATCCGTAAAGGTAGTAATGGCATTGGGTACGATTGGTATTCTGATAGTAGTCATTGTGTTTTTAAATAAAATGTCTTTCTAATATGATTAATCTGTCTTCTTTGCTTGCGATAACCTTGTGTCTGTATCCATACGCCAATATGGACTTTATTATCTCTGATATTATTCTTCAAGGCTAATTCACGTAAATCCTGATAAGTGTATATTGTTGGCATAGATGGAATAAATATAAAAAATGAAAAGTGGCAAGCGACGGAGTAGACGCCGAATACCCCGTTTTTTTGCCACTATCCTACAAAATGAAAAAGTCGCTCTAAATACAATGCTTATAGAGGACTACCATTAAATCTATTTAGCTGAATTTTATCTATGGAAGATTGAAAGATGAAAGATTATAATTCCTGAGAATGAGCATAATTAGGAGATATGAGCTATTCAGGAACATGTATATTTTTCTTTCTTGTGTACTACAAATTTACAAATAAGAAATCAGGTAAAAAAACGAACGGTGCATATTCTTGAAACATTGCCACTATGTTGATACCACTTTCTGTAGTGGTCGTGACTACTTCCACCTCTATGAAATTATACATTTATGCGCACGATAAAGTACGGGTACTTATATAAAGATACCCCTCCCCATCATTGCTAAAGCTGAAATATATATAGAGCTATTTCTCATAGGTTTATGAACTGAAAAGTTACAAGAAAGAGTGTGTAGAGTTAGTTATAAGCACAAATGTCGAGTACGCTCTAATACCCCCCGAGGATAGTTGAAGATAAATGAAAATATTCATTGCTTCATCCTATCAATTTATAAACCATTTAAAATTAATTCATTATGAGAAATTTAGTTATTGGCAATTTTCCACAGAACAGAAGAAGTTTAAATTGGGGTGAGTATGCAGAAGACGCTACTTTAGTAATGGAAGAACAACCCACAAAGGAAAAGAGACCGTTATTCATAGAAGCCAATACTATGGAGGCTACTTTGGATCATCTAAAGAGTGACTGCATTATCCCTGTATTCGCAAAGGATAATGAAGCTACCTTATCACATGTGGCTTTCATTGAAACTGTGCAAGACGCTGCAAGGACATTCTTTCAAGGTGAACAAATAGAATTGCCTGATATTCGTGTGTCTCATGTTATTAAAGGCAGAATACCCGAAGCAATTCATAAGCCTGCCAATCAATTACTGGAAAGTGATAAGACTATCTATTACGAAAGGTGTGCTTTTGTGATTGAAATACCTACTATCTATGAGACAGTAAACGGTAACAGGTTGACTCTTACTATTGGTGGAGTTCGTGCGTACAATCATACGAACTTATACAGTAAGAAGACCGCAGAACGATTTAAAGTATTCATAGGTTTTACCTGTAAGGTGTGTACGAACTTGTGTGTATCAACTGACGGGTATCTTTCATGTTTGGAAGTCACTAATACAAATGAGTTATATCGTGCCATCTTGGAATTGTTCAATCGTTATGATCCAGCCAAGCACATACATTTGATGCAGACTTTAGGCAATACTTACTTAACGGAACATCAATTTTGCCAATTACTTGGAAGAATGAGACTTTATCAATCATTACCACAGAGCCAACAGAAAGCCATACCAAGAATGTTACTAACTGACAGCCAGATTAATAATGTGGCAAAGTCTTATATTCAAGATGAGAACTTTGGCAGCTTGGGAAGTGACTTATCAATGTGGAAATTCTACAATTTACTGACAGGTGCAAATAAGAACAGCTATATAGACAGTTTCTTGGATAGAGCTTATAATGCTACAGAGATGGCAATAGGCATAAATGCCGCTCTGCATGGAGACGATAAATATAGATGGTTTATTGATTGATTGAAACGGGGGAATATTCTGAAATACGGGTATTCCCCTTTTTATTAACTACTTAAAATTGAAAATCATGTTTTATAAGAAACTATTCATTTGGCTATTTTGGCTGATAATCGCATTGTTCACTGGTTGCCTACCGCTTATTTTGATAATCCTATGTATTCCAAGCTTTATAAAGCAAGAAGCAGAAAAGCCACCTGTAAAGTGGATGAATAACAGTAGACCAGTGAAAAGGAGATATGAACGGTATGAGAATGAAATCAAAAAATGAATGTGTTCAAATAAGTCTGTACAGGTGGTTTGAACACGCTTCTTTCTGTTATCAATTTAATCTTTGAATAATATGAAAACAAAAGCAGTGATATATGCCCGTGTCAGTTCGTCAAATGACAGACAGGACACAACAAGGCAAATAGAGGATTTAAGGAAGTATGCCGTTTCTCAGAATATAGAAATCGTGAACGTATTCCAGGAACATATAAGCGGTGCAAAGAAGAATGAGGAAAGGCAAGTTCTTACAGATTGCTTGAATTATTGCACTACTCATTCAGTCAACTATCTGTTATTATCAGAGCTTTCGAGACTTGGAAGAAGTACATTGCAGGTTCTTCGCTCTTTAGAAGTACTGCATGAGGCAAAGGTATCTGTTTATATACAGAACTTGGGGCTTTACACATTACAAGCTGATGGCAAGGTCAATCCCATTGTTTCAGTATTGACTACTATGTTGGCAGAAATGGGAAACATAGAACGGTCAAACATACAATACCGCTTAAATAGTGGAAGGGCTAACTATATCGCCAAAGGTGGAAAGTTGGGAAGAAAGAAAGGCAGTATGAAGACAGAAGAAAAGAAATTGGAAGAATACAGAGATACTATAGCTTTACTAAAGAAAGGGTATTCAATCAGAAACATAGCCAAACTACAGGGTATTGGTATTTCTACAGTTCAGAGAATTAAGAATCAATTTATCAGAACATGAACTTTTAATAAACAATAGTTCTTGCCATTATAAACACTTTTCGTAACTTTGCAGCAATTTCAGAGGTCTAATGAGTTAGCACTGAAAGGACTTATTAGTTAACGAAGAGCGTTTGATATATTATTCTTAATCTGAAATCTCGACAATTTCATTCTCCAAGAATAATAGGCAAGAACGCTCACGCTTGTATGTTGTTATATGCTTCTCATGCTTATGGGAAGACTATATAATTTCATAGGGCGTGGGCTATTGTTTGTTATTTGGAGAAGGGCAGTCGAGAGCCTCAGATTAGATAACATCAGTAGTTCCCACGCTTCTTTTTTGTATAACAGTCAGTAGGGAACACTGACTATAATACATACAAGTCAAGAAACAGATATTCTATTCTCTAATGTAGCAACTATTAAAACAGTGTGCAGCTATCGCTGTGTTCCTCACACTTATTCAGAACTTACTTATTAACAGCATCTATAGGGAACATGGAGGCATAAACTATTTATAAAGATGAAAACATTAAGATTTATTGGAATGGCAGTAATTGCCGTAATTATGAGTGTGAATTTTATGGCTTGCAGTGACGATGATGATGAAGAAGACAATAGACCTGACTCTGAAAAAATTGTGGGGCAATGGGTATTAACTTATGAAGAAGGTTATGAGAAAGAACCTTCTGAACCTGAATATGACAGAGAATGGAGTCATGCGCCAAAAGATGAATGTGAATACTTTGGTAATTTCTTATTCAGAGCAGACGGTACATTTGTTGAATCTGACTTGGATGACTCTGAGCTTCAACGTGGTAAATGGGTATTAAGCAATAATCTGTTAACCTTAAGAGAAGAAGGATACGAATATTATGCAGATGATTTAAAAGTAGTAGAACTTTCTTCAAACAAGTTAGTACTGGAATACTACTATGAAGAAGAAGATGGTGGAGTAGAATACGCTAAAATGACTTATAAGAGAAAGTAATTATGACTAAAGTAACAGGATAGTATTTGAATCATCTATCTATACTCTTTTAATAATAGGCATTACGGTAACTTTTTGGTTCTGTGATGCCTATTACTTTATTTAACAACAATAGGGACTTTTCTTTATATAGAGTGAATCTCATCTAAATATTGTAAGCTATAAAATTATTTTCTTTATGCTGGATTATTATATCTGAATGAAAAGTATTAATCAAATATTATAAACATGATACAGAAAGAAAAGTATTTAGCTCCTCAGATTGAGATTATTAAGATGGAGAATGAAGGTGTTATTGCAACAAGTGGTAATTTGCCAAGTGTTGGTAATGGTGGAAATGCATACAGTAGTCGTGCTCGTTCCACAAGAGGTTATAATGGTGCTAGCAGTAGTGATCTGGAAGACATGATTAATGACATTCTAACTATCGAGCAATAATGAAGACATGGAAATGGGTAAACACGCTTTTAATGTGTACGCTAGCAAGTACAATTATAAGTTGTTCTGGTAATGAAGAATTGACAGATGAAATAACCAATACTGGTAAAGATGAACTGATAACGATAACGGTAGGAACAGGAGCAAATACGAATACTCGTGTATCTTACGATGATGACAAGGTAGGTTCGTCAAATGAGGATGCTTTGAAATGGGAAGAAGGAGATAAACTACTTGTTGCTGGTTATGCTAATGGGACATTAAAAGGTAAGGAGATCTACGTTATTAGTGAAGGAGTGGGTAAGACCAAAGCTTCATTTACTGGCACTTCCATTGAGGGAGCTACTACTTATAATGTGTACTATCCCAGTAGTGTAACAGTTGACGAGCCCACAGGTGGAGCTACCTTCTCTCCAAGTGCCCAAACACAGAATGGTAACAATAACACTGTTCATCTTAGAGATAATATCTTTTTGCAAGCAACCAATGTAACAGATTTGAATGATATTACATTGGAGATGAAAAGCAGCATTATGAAATTTGAACTCAGCAATATTCCTACTGACATAGGTTCACTTAAATCTTTAATTTGGATAGTGGAAACAGATAATGGCAGTAAGAACATGGTACTGAACTTGTCAAGTATAGCAGACAATCAAACACTCACCGCTTATTTGAGTTTTATTTCAGAAGAGATGTCTGTAAAAGCTAATGGTAAATTTACTGTAATTCTGCAAGGAGATAAGCTTTATAAGGCTGAAAGAGAAATCATAAGCGGAAAGAAATATGAGGCTGGCAATAGATATACAGCTGAAATAGATAATAGTTCTGAGACTATGCAGTGGGAAGAGTTAGCCAATATGAGTTTTACAGTAAAGATAGATGAGAATTTAGGCTTCAACATTCCTTTTCCAACGAGTGGTGAAACTCCTGCAAATATTATGGTAGATTGGGGAGATGGTAGTGCACTCACAATAGTTAATAAAGGTACTACGTTAAGCGATGGTGATGGTTTTAATTATGAATATGCAGAAACAGGAGAATATGCTATAGCTATATATTCAGACCAAGTTGATGAAACAGAGCAACAAATTCCAAAGATAAATTTCTGGAACAACAGAAATAATAATAATAACCATCAAAAATTAGTACTAATAAACACCCCTTTTCTAAATACGGAAACAGAGGATTTTAGCTATTGCTTTTATTACTGTTCTAACTTGACAAGTATTCCTACTGGATTATTTGATAAGAATATAAACGTGACAAATTTTAACTATTGCTTTCAAAGCTGCGAAAAAATATCAAACATTCCTACTGGATTATTTGATAGAAACACAAAAGTGACAGACTTTGAATATTGCTTTGAAAGTTGCTATAATTTAACAAGTATTCCTACTGGGTTATTTGATAAGAATATAAACGTGACAAGTTTTTATTGTTGCTTTCAGGATTGCTCTACACTGGAAAGCATTCCAGAGAGATTGTTTGATAAGAATATAGAAGTGGAAGCTTTTAACGCTTGCTTCAGTCACTGCACAAATTTGAAAGAAATTCCAAAAGGATTGTTTGATAAGAATAAAAAAGCAACAAACTTTATGCGCTGCTTCAGCTTTTGTTCTAATGTTACACTGAATAAGAATATATTTAGCAATGAAGGCAATACAGATCGTTTTTCTGGCATGAACATGCTTTTTAATTACTGTTTCCAGAATGCAGGTGAACAGAATGAAAACCCAGGTGAAGCTCCTGAATTATGGAAGTATGAAAGAGGTAGTTCAACTTGGAATACAACAGGCTGTTTCTATAATGCTAAAGCAACGAATTTAACATCAGATAATAAATATAACACGGAATGGGGTACTCCTTTAAATTGGAATTAATCTCCTTTTATTATAGTAAACAGAAGTGCTGATTTTCATCTAAATTAAAGCATCTCTGTTTCACGATAAAGCTACTACAAAAAGTGCATGATAGCCTTGGATTTGATTAAAAATCTGGGGCTATCTTTATTTCACAGAATAAATAAGTTTGAGAGATACAATATTTGAAGCAATTCATTTGCTGTCTTTTTTTATTGTTTTCTATACATTAAGAAATAGATTATTCGTATCTTTGTGATGATAACTTAATGTCAAATCAGAACAGGTAATTAGGAAGTCGTTAATTAGCGTCACCTATAGCGTCACCTGCTACCAATTGATGTAAAAAACAAAAAAGACCGCCAAGAGTGGAAGCCTCCTAACAGTCTAAATCTTAATCTTGTAGCGGGACCCGGGATTGAACCGGGGACCTCATGATTATGAATCATGCGCTCTAACCAGCTGAGCTATCCCGCCATCATTTCCTGTTTGCGGGTGCAAAGATACAGCTTTTTTTGAAACTGCCAAAATTTTTGCGTTTTTTTTCTATGTAGCATGTAAATAGTAACTTGGCGTATAAATGGTAATGCGCACAATTATTCTACGACAGAAAAAACAAGTAATATGTAGGATCTATATATCCAATGCGCAGGACATATAGAACTGACTTGCAGAATATGTAGATCCGTTACTGTGAACTAAATAGTTAGTTCATAGAGCCGACTATTTGTTTTTTTGTCTGTAAAATACTTTATTCTGATGATCCAAAATATTTTGTTTAGCATATTGATACGCCGTGTTTCAAGTAGCGATACGAAGTGCACTCATGCAAGGGTGGAGGATAAGTTTAGTTTATAACAGAAAAAGCAAGTGCATAATTTATTAGATTAAAAGTATACATCGTTGGATGTAATTGATGTTATTTGTTAATTTTGTAGCAGAAGTAAACTTGATAGAAATGGCGATGAATAAAAAACTGTATAGGTCGATACTATGTGGATGGATTGCCGCTTTGGCTTGCATGGCATTGTTGTGGTGCGTAGCTGTATGCCACAGTGCCAGGCAAGGGAAGGCAGCTGTGAAAGAAGTTGCAAAGGAGAATTTATGCGAGGCGGTGGAGCTGGAATTGGACAGGGAGTTTGAAAGAATGAAGATTCCTTATTCGAGGTTCTTTGGAGAGAAGAAACATACTAAAAGGCTGTCTGTTACCGAAAAAGGAATGTTTGAAGTGATGATTGATTCAGTGAAAGAGACTCAAGCTTTGTATTCATTGGAGGTGATGGGCGCCAAGGTTGACGTTTTGTTTTCTTTAGATAGTTTTCCCTTGGAACGGATTTACGATAATTGGCAAGAAAGAATAAAAAATAGTCAAAATGGTGTTTCGTCAACTTTATTTTTGAAGAGAACCCCGTTGGGAGAAGATGCCGCACAAGAATCATACTTGGGAGATAGCACTATTTGTTTCCCGCAAAATGAACTGGGGACTTATTATTTGGACTGCATGTATACCACGGTGCTGACAGCATACCTGTTACCCGCTTTTTGGCAAAGTGTTGATTGGACCTCCACTTGGATTTTGCTGTTATCTTGTGTTTGGCTTATTCTGTTTTTTAGTTTACTAGTCTGGTTTATGATACTGAAACTGCGAAAAAGGAGAGCTACCGGTACATCGGTTCAGGATACCTATCAGATTGGAGAATATGTTTTTAATATACTAAAGCATACATTGACCTGCCAGGGTATTGAGAAACCTTGTTCTTTACAGAATAGTAAGTTGCTTTATGCTTTTCTGACGGCTCCTGACCACTTTCTTACGTACGATGAGATAGCCAAGGTGTGTGGTTGGTCTTTGGATAGTGCCGGTTTAGGAGAGCGACGCCGGAATGCAATTCGGAATTTACGGGAGTTATTTGATAATAAGGTGGATTTTCTATCGCTTCCGGGAAAGAAGGCATGCCAGATGGTAATCCCTAAACAAGAACACGCGAAAGGATAATTGCCTGAAAATAAGGCGTGATATTTTTGTCACGGCATGGTGGGAAAGAAAACGATAAAATTTCCACCTTCTTCTATGCAACGTTTCCTACCTTTACTTGCATTAAACAATATAAAATGTAAAGGAACTATGAGAAACAAAATGAAATTTATCGGAATTGCTATGATCTTGGTTGTTGTGGCCTTAGGATATAGTAAAAGTCGGCAACCTGAGAATTTGGACACTCTATTATTAGATAATGTGGAAGCTTTGGCTGCCGGCGAAGCAGCAGATGGCGGAGATTGTATAGGTTCAGGTTCTATAGTTTGTCCCTTTAATAATACTGAAGTTGCTCATGTGCTTGTTTATTATAGCCTGCCTCATTAGCTTGTTCTCTTTTTCGCTTTCTTCTTGCCGGCAAGAAGTGCAGAAGACAAATGTCGCTTATGTGGACTTTCCGCGAACTATTGAACTGAAGGCGAGGGTGATTCCGCAGGATAGTATTCTATTCCGCTATCCTTTCCGGGTACATGTGCAGGGTGATAAAGTTGTAGTGATGGATTTGCATGCCACAGAATACTTCTTTCATGCTTTCCGTTATCCGGATTTCCAATACCTGACCTCTTTTGGCAAGCGGGGAGATGCTCCGGAAGAAATACTTTCTGCTGAAAATTTCCGATGGAATGGGCAGTTTTTGTGGATGCTTGATGCGGGAAAATCTAAATTAACCCGGTTGAGCTTTACTTTATCCGGCGACTCGCTGCTTCGTACAGAAGTAGTGAGCCTGGATAAGGAAATTCTTCGGGCATTAGACTTTGTTCAGTATGATGATTCCACCTTTATTATTCCCGATTATTCAGGGGATAGTCGTTTCTGTTGGGTGAATCGGCAGGGTAAACTGCACCGTAAGACGGGGACCATACCTACTACTAATGAGGATGCTTTAAATAATGCCTGTCCCGCTTTGGCGCAGGCATGGCGTAGCTTTATTGATTACAATCCTCGCAATGGAGTGCTGGCGGCAGTTACTCAATTGGGTGAAGTTCTCGAAATCTATAATCTGAAAGACAGTACGCATATTGTACGTGTTGGTCCGTGTGGTGAACCTGATTTTAAAGTATCACAAGGCTATGGCATTCCAACAGGTATAATGGGCTTTAGTGATGTGCAAGTGACGGATAATGCTATTTACGCTGTTTTCCATGGACGTTCGTTTAAAGAAATAGCGCAAAGTGCACGTAGTGGTATTAATTTACCGGATGGTGGGCAATATATCTATGTCTTTAGTTTGGCGGGCGAACCGTTATGTAAGTATGTGTTGGGACACTACATCTATGGAATAACTATAGATGAACAACGTGGTGTTATTATAACTACGGATGTAAATAAAGATGAGCCAGTGATTGAGTTTTGTATGAAATGAGGTTAAGATATTATAGTAAAAAGAAACGGGTAGTAAATGCTTGATTTAGGGACATGCAAACTACCCGTTTTATAACCCACTAAAGAAGGAGGTTTTGGCAAAGATACGTATTAAATTTGAAAAATTGAAATGTGAGGTTTGATTGTTATGATATGTAATATGGACCTATTGTTCTTGTGGAGTGGTAACATTCTTATCTATTGACTAACACAATTAATGTGTTTTGATTTAATGAAAAATATATTCCTTAAAAAACAACATGGAAATGAAAAAAATAATGAAAATAACCCTTGTCGCTGCATTTATAACAATAGCAGGATATGGTGTTTATACAAACCAGAAGTCTGAATCAATGTCTGATTTGGCATTAAGTAATGTAGAAGCATTGGCGAAGCCAGAAATTTGGATCGCTTTTTGCATCGACGCTCCTTATGTCTGTAATGGTCAAGGCATAGAAGATATTGATGGCATTAGACAGTATTGATAAATTTGAATATTAGAAATAGGTTTATTACGCATAACTTATTTTTGATGTTTATTTGAAGTCTGTTTGATTTTTCTTCATTTGTAGAAGGTTAATTTTATATTGTTTTCTATTTTTCTTAAGTGAGATCATGGAACACTAAACGAATAGAAATAGTGAATGATTATAAAAGTAATTTTGAATTAAAGTGTTGAATCTTTATGAGGAAAAATTAAACAGACTTTTTAAATAATAAAGAAAAATGAAAGCAGGACTACTTCTTCTATTAGCACTATTAAGTGCTTTTATGTCATGTTCAGATAAGGTAAAAACTGAAGTAAAGGAAACAAAGTTAGAGTTTAAAACTTTGTTTGTTGATAGTCTCATGATTGGAAAGGCTACTGAAATGTTGCTAGTTGACTCAAATTTGTTGATATCAGATCGTCAGTCTGACTCCTTATTTCATTGGGTAAACTTGAATAAACTAACATCTAAGGATGTTGGTCAGATAGGACAAGGCCCTGGAGAGTTTCTACATTTTGATAATTTCTATCATATAAATAATAACTATGGTTTTTATGATCGTAGATTGAGAACTTCTAATGATATAATATTTTTGAAAGATAGAATTCTATTAAATAAGAATGTTCGCTATGGGTCTATACATTATAGGCTTGTTCCGACTGCTTTCAATACATTCGTTGGAATAGGTCCTTATGAAAAGGGATTGTTTCATATTTTGGACATAAAAGGGATTGCTGTAGATACGATAGGAGAGCAACCATATAGAGATGAAGCAGAAAGAAGTGTTCCGGAATTGGCGAGAGCTATGGCGTATCAAGGGAAAATAGTTACATCACCTAAAGGGGATTATTTGGTTCATGCTATTTTTATGTCACCGATTATATCATTTTACAAACTTTCCCTTGCTAATATTGAGTTGTTGAAATCGCATGTTGATTGCTATCCGACATATAAACCGGAATTAGGTAATAACTCTTATGCTTCAGCTATGAGCAGGAGTAATATATTAGGTTTTATTGATGTTGCAGTAACGGATAGGTATGTTTATGCATTGCTATCAGGAAAGTCAACTAGAGAATCAGGTCTATCTGCTTTTGCAGGAAATGTAATTCGCGTATATGATTGGAATGGGAATTTGCTGAAAATATATACATGTAATACTGACTTGACGACATTGTGTGTTTCTGCCGACGATAGTATAATGTATGCGATAGGGCTTGTTGAAGATTATGAATTATTAGTGGCAAATCTGAAATAGAGTATCGCTTCCTTGAGAAAATCATATATGTATATTTTATAATGTATTAAGTATGGTATTATTAGATTTGGAGATGAAGAAATATAATTTGGGTATATGGAGATTATTTTTAGTATTACTGGTTATATCTAATTTTATAGCTTGTAAGGAGTCTAAACATCAGCGTTTGGCTCGTACGGTGTTAGAATGGGAAAATAAGCAGATTCGGTATCCATCAAATATGCTATTGACTAATTTGAATGGAGATAGCACGGCTTTTGATAAAACGGGATATAAATATACTATAATGATGTATGTCGATTCTATAGGATGCATGAGTTGTAAGCTTCAATTGAAGGAATGGAAACTATTTGTTGAGAAAATGAATATAGAAAATCCCAATACTGTATGTATACTTTTAGTCTTTCATTCTTCTAATAAACGTAACATTAGGCATCTTTTGAAAAAGAATGCATTTAACTATCCTGTCTTTTTTGATATTCAAGATAGCTTGAATTTATTAAATCATTTTCCAATTGATGACTCATTTCGAAGTTTTTTATTAGATAGAGATAATAAAGTTGTAATCATAGGTAATCCTATTCATAATCCTAATATAAAAAAGCTTTATGAAAAGATTATCTGTAGTAAGAGTTTAGATTATAATGAAAAGAGAGCACAAACGCAAGTTCAGTTTGATCAAAGTGTTGTTAATCTGGGAAACTTTAAGAGAAAAAATAAGCAGGAATTGACTTTTGTGTTGAAGAATTTAGGCCATAATCTGTTGAGTGTAGAAGATGTTGTGCCTTCTTGTGACTGTCTAGATGTGAGATTTACTCATGAATCCACAAATCCAGGTGATACTTGGATGTTAAATGTTATATATGAGGCTGATGCTCCAGGTGCTTTTGAGAAAACAATTGCTGTTTATTGTAATGTTCCTAATTCACCACTTCATTTACGGATAATGGGGTATGTAGAATAGAATAAAATATATTCATAATAAATTTGTGTAAACAATGAACCGCATATCAAATTATATAGCATTTATTTCTCTTTTTTTTGTAATTGTTTCCTGCAATAGTCACTTGAATGGTGTCTCTCAAGGTGTTAATTATGCATTAAAAAAATCAGGAAACAACTGTAATGAGTTGGAAAAGGTACTGTTATATTATCAGAATGATTCATTAAGATATGAAGCCGCCTGTTTTTTGATTGAAAATATGGTAGGGCATTTTTCTAATCAAGGATCGGCAACGGATTTCTATAAACAGAAGTTGAGAATGCGGTTAAAACCTTTTAGTCGTGATTTCTTGGATAGTCTTTGGAAAGAAACTTCTGTGAGATATTCAGATGAAGACTTTGTGAAGTCTTATGATCTTGAAGTGATTGAAAGTTCTTATCTTATTGAAGACATAGACAGGGCATTTCAGGTTTGGGAGACTGCCCCTTGGTACAAAGAGGTAAGCTTTGAAATGTTTTGCCGGTACATTCTGCCTTACCGGGTTAGTGACGAACAGTTGGTTGAGCACTGGCGGGATAGTCTGATACAAGACTATGCCGGATGCATTCGTGGTGTAACAGATATGAAACAGGCTTTTGCCTTACTTGCAAGGGCTGTAGATAAAGAACTCCGTTCGGCTTCATCAAAATGTCCGTATTTACTGGATGTTCTGACAATGCGAGATGCAAGATTCTCCCGTTGTGAGCAGCGTTGCATAGTAACAGGAAACGTTATGAGGGCGTTGGGGATTCCGATAGCTTATGATTGTGTTGAAAGATGGGCTAACTATAGTAAAAATGGGCATTCTTGGATTGTGCTGATGGGAACAGACGGAAAAACATATACTTTGTATGAGGGAGATTCCATACCCCGTCCGGCCACGTGGATTGATTCCTCATTTTTCAAACCGTTGGCTCTGCCGGATTCGAATTATTCATATCGGGTAGATTCTCTGAAACGGGCTGCAAAAGTCTATCGACAGAATTATTTCAGAGAAGAAGATCGAGATTATTCGGTGATGGATGTCTCGGCAGAGTATGGCTTGACGGACAGTGTTGTAATTCAGGTTAATAGTACGGCGGAATATGCGGAACTTTGTACTTTCAAAACCGGTGAAGACTGGAAGACTATCGTGAGAAGTAAAATCCGTAAGGGGAATTGTGTCTTCCGTAATCTTGGAGCTTCTATCGTTTACTTACCTGTTGTGGTGAAAAAGGATAAGACCGAAGTGCTGGATGCTCCTTTCATATTACGAAAAGGAGGAGCTGTGAAGAAACTTATTCCCTCGAAACAAAAGCGGACGATGCGGCTGAACCGCAAATACATACTGTTGACAAATTGGACAAACCGGTGGTATGAACTGATTGGCGGGCGTTTTGAAGCGAGTAATGATAGTGATTTCCGTAATGCTGATCTGCTGCATACAATTTGCGATTTTCCGGTTTATTGTAATGAAGTAAAATTGCAAACCACGAAATCTTACCGCTATGTTCGCTACGTTTCTTCTAAAGTTTCTAAGAGCGCATTGGCGGAGCTTGCTTTCTTTTGTAATGAGAAAGAGATAAAAGGGAGAGCTATGGGGGAAGGCTTGAGTCCTCCTTCGCAAAAACGTGCTTTTGATCATGACTTAATGTCGATAGCTGATCCTCAACAAAAGGATTATTGGGTAGGTCTTGACTTGGAGCAACCATGTCGTTTGGATAAATTGGTATACTATCCGCGCAATGATGATAACTTTATTGTAACCGGTGAGGTGTACGAACTATTCTATTGTGATAAGGGCGACTGGCATTCATTGGGAATAATGACGGCTGAAAGTGGAGAGTTGGTTTATGAGAATGTTCCCGGCAATGCCTTGTATTTACTCAAAAACAGGACGAAAGGTAAAGAGGAACGCATCTTCACTTACGAAAATGACAGACAGGTATGGTGGTAGATGTAAAGAAGTTGATTGGCAAATGCTGTAACAGAATCGTAAATATTGCTTTTGGCGTCTGTATTGCCATTATTGTATTTTTGATGTTACAGTTGTTCTTTGTAACTTCTTTTAAAATTCCTTCCGATTCTATGGAGCCGGTTCTGCAAGATGGAGACTATATTCTGGTGGATAAGTGTTCAAGAGGAGCGAGGCTGTTCAATGTGGCTGCATCGTTGGAAGGGAAGAAAGTTGATATTTATCGTATGCCGGGTTGGAGAAAATTTAAGAGGAATGATGTGTTGGTATTTAATTATCCTTATTCCAAACGGCGGGATAGCATAGCTTTGGATGCGATGGTATATTATGTGAAGCGTTGTGTGGCACTGCCAGGAGATACATTGGAAATCAGGGATGCTCATTACCTCGTACGTAACTGTACGCAACCGCTGGGAAATGTAGAAGGGCAGGATTTCTTGCAAAGCGTGTTCGAATCGGGGAAAGTAAAGGAGTGGAGAATTGCTGTGAGAAGTTATCCTAAAAGTAAATTGCTTGATTGGAATATAGGAGAATTCGGCCCTTTCTATATCCCTGCCAAAGGAAGTATGATAAAAATGACGCCTTTGACTAAAGTGCTTTACAGAAATGTGATAGAGTGGGAACAGGACAAAAAGTTGATGGTACGTGAAGATACGGTTTTATTGGGCGACAGTATCATATATCAGTATCAGTTCCGTGAGAACTATTATTTTGTTTCGGGTGATAAAATAGAAAATTCACTGGATTCCCGTTACTGGGGATTGTTGCCGGAGCCTTTTATTGTGGGCAGGGCTTGGCGTATCTGGAAGTCGATAGACAGAAGTACGGATGCAGTGAGATGGGACAGAGCTTTTAAGAAAATAAAATGAGGTGTATACGAACAATATTGGCAGTCGGTTTGAAAGGGATGGCTTGTCTTATTTTGCTATCTCTAGTGTGTGTGGAGAATCCGGAACTTCCTTCCGGAGAGGTTATTGGGCAATGGCTTGCTTTTGATAAAAGGGTATTGGTGGCGGCAGGTTGCATACTGCTTGCTGTATGGGTGGATAAGAAAGGTGGGGAGTTTCCTGATATTGTGTCGTGGGCGTTAATCTTTTGGGGGAGTATGGAAGCTGTCCGGGGAATATGTCAACTCTATGGTTTTTCAGATTCCGGACATTCATTATATGCCATGACAGGATCTTTCTTTAACCCTGGTCCTTATTCGGGATATTTGGCGATGGTGCTTCCCGTTTGCTTACACCAATATTTAATTGGCGATGGGAAGATGGATCGTGTATTTGCAGGTGGGGCGGGTTTGCTTATACTTTGTGTCCTGCCGGCTGGAATGAGTCGCTCGGCTTGGTTGGCGGGAGGCGTTTCCTGCTTGTGGGTATATGCTTGTTATGCAGATTGGGGAATTAAACTGAAAAAAGCATGGCAGCAATACAGAAGGTTGGTTGTTGTATCGGCATTTGGGGGAGTGTGTGCGTTGGTACTGGCTGGTTGGCTAATGTTTGTACTGAAACCTGATTCTGCCCGTGGACGACTGTTTATGTGGAGAATTGCATGTCGGGCTGTGGCGGAGCAACCTTTGCTGGGGTATGGCATGGGAGGTTTTGCGGCTGCTTATGGCGATGCGCAAGAAGCTTATTTCGCGACAGGGGATTATGAATTATGGGAAGAACGTGTAGCAGGTAGCCCTGAATATGCCTTTAATGAGTATTTACAGACTGCGGTAGAGCTAGGGGGACCTTTGACGCTTTGCCTGTTGGCAGTTGTATTGTTCTGCCTGTATATAGGAATCAGGAACAAGCGTTTCGGTATCTGTGGCGCTGTATTCTCCTTAATGATCTTTTCATTTTCTTCCTATCCGCTGCAATTGCCAGTGTTTGTAGTGACGGCAGTATGTTTACTTTTAGCTTGCATTCTGAGAAATTACCGTTGGGAGTGGATGGGATTGGTGATATTGGCAGGGGGAATTGGAGCAACTCGTCTAAAGAATGATTTATGTATGGAGCAAGCATGCAGGAATTGGATGAATGCACGGATATTTTATAACGCTGCTGCGTATGGTTCGGTAGAAAAAGAATATCGATTACTTTATCCTTTACTCAAGAAACGCGCTGCATTTTTGTTTGAGTATGGTCATATCTTGCATAAACAACAGAAACCGGAAGAGTCTATCCGTATTCTGATGGAGGCTATGAAATATAGTAGTGATCCGATGATACTGAATATTATAGGCAAAAATCACCAACAAACGGGAGATTATCTGGCGGCGGAAAGATGGTTGATACGATCAACTTATCGTCTGCCGGGACGGATTTACCCCTATTATCTGCTGGCAAAGTTGTATGCTGAACCGGATTTTAGGCAGCCGGATAAATTGGAAGAGATGAAACAGATTGTTCTTGCAAAAGCCCCGAAGATTTATTCAACAGCTATAGAAGAAATGCGTAGAGAGGTGAAGAAAATAAAGTAAAATGGCAATAATTATGAATAGCATGAACAAGCAAGTTCAGGAAAGTACAATTCAGTCTCAGAACGAATGGAATGCATGTTTATTGTTTAGAAACAAACAGCTGACGAAAGAAGTAAAGGAACTTCGTTCTGTATCGGCGGCTATGGATTGTTCTGCTTCGCAACTACAGGCAATGTCTCAGTTGCTGAGGCTGCACACAACTCCGGCTTATGGTATTATAAGGAGTGAACGGGAATGGCAGAATCTCTTTGCCTTGCTTGATATGCTTTACGGGAGTGGCTTCTTGGCAGACTTGGGAGAGCGTCAGCTTACCGCTCAGGAATTAAAACTGTGCTATTTAGTGCGTGCCCACCTGAATAATAAAACGATTGCACTACTTTTCAATGTTACTACTTCATCGGTAGTAAAAGCCAAGCAACGACTGAAACGGAAGTTGGCTTTGTTACCGTCAGATAGCTTCGATAACTATATACAGCACTATTGATAGCACTATACTGAATAAAAATGATGCTTTCTTTTCCGTAATTAGAAAAAAGTCTCTATCTTGCCGCCGCAATAAAAAGCAAATATGAACTATGGAAAGACAAAAGATTCATCGGGAATACCTCTTGAATGCAACTTCTAAAAGCATTCTTTGGTCCGCGATAAGTACCCCCACCGGTTTGGAGGGCTGGTTTGCAGACAGGGTACAGTCGGACGATAAGATTGTCACCTTCTTCTGGGGAAAGACGGAACATCGTGACGCAGAGATTATCGCTGTGCGGGCTTTCTCTTTTATTCGCTTCCGTTGGCTGGATGATGAATATGAGCGGGAATATTTTGAATTAAAGATGACAAACAATGAACTGACAAACGACTTCGTGCTAGAAGTTACAGATTTCGCTGTGGTGGATGAAGTGAAAGATTTGTGCGAGTTATGGGACTCTCAGGTAGATACTCTGCGGAGAACGTGCGGTTTTTAGTTAACTTTGATATAAAAATTTTCCACACTCCCTTTTTTATGCTAATTTTGTGTCTTCATTGCATGAAACGAGTAAAATGCTGCGCATAAAAAAGTTAGATATATTTATATTGAAGAGCTTCTGCACGCTCTTTATGGGCACTTTTTTCATTTGCCTTTTCATTTTCATGATGCAGTTCCTCTGGAAGTACGTTGATGAAATGGTGGGAAAAGGATTAGAAATGAGTGTCCTTGCACAATTTTTCTTTTATTCCGCCCTTACATTGGTGCCGGCTTCATTACCGTTGGCTATTCTGTTGGCGGCACTTATTACTTTTGGTAATTTTGGTGAACGTTTTGAGCTGCTGGCCATGAAGGCGGCAGGTATCTCACTACTTAAGATTATGCGCCCGTTGATTGTGTTTATCATTTTCATCTGTGGCGTTTCTTTTTATTTCCAAAATGTAATAGGACCGAAGGCACAGACTAAGCTCTGGACATTGCTAATTTCCATGAAGCAGAAATCTCCGGAATTGGATATACCGGAAGGAGTTTTCTATGATGAGATTGATGGCTATAACCTTTATGTAAAACATAAGAACCGTAAAACGGGTATGCTTTACGATGTGCTGATTTATAATTTTGAAAAAGGGTTTGAGAATGCGCAGATTATCAAGTCAGATTCCGGAAGACTGGAAATGACGGCTGATAAACAGCATTTGTATTTGCATCTTTATAGTGGTGAGCAGTTTGAAAATCTGAAATCACAGAATATGAATCAGAAGAATGTGCCTTATCGTCGGGAAGCATTTCGGGAGAAGCATGCTATTATTGAGTTCAATTCCGATTTTAATATGGTGGATGCCGGCATCATGAGCAATCAGTCTAACAGCAAGGATATGGCGATGCTGCAAGCGGGCATTGACTCCATGAGGGTGCAGAATGACAGTGTAGGACGTGTCTATTTCAAGGAAGCGATGAATGGCACTTACAAGATTTCTGCTGACTTGAAGAAAGCTGATACGCTGAAGATAGAGCAGGCACATTTGGGAGAATACAATGTGGACAGTCTTTTCAATGTGGCTACCTTGTCACAGAAGCAGAAGATCATTTCTACTGCCGTGAACCGTGCAGAGAGTGCAGGGAGCGATTGGAGTGTCAAGAGTTATAGTATGTCACAGACAGATACCAGCCTTCGTCGTCACATGACGTCTTGGCATGAGAAATTAACACTTTCGGTGGCATGCCTTATTTTCTTTTTTATCGGTGCTCCGTTGGGTGGAATTATCCGTAAAGGCGGTTTAGGTATGCCGGTTGTGGTATCCGTTCTTATTTTTATTATTTACTACATTATTAATAATACGGGCTATAAAATGGCACGTGATGGACAGTGGGTTGTCTGGATGGGTATGTGGACCAGTACAGCTATCTTGGCTCCATTGGGTGCATTCCTTACTTATAAGTCCAATAATGACTCCGTGGTATTGAATGCCGATGCCTATGTGAGTTGGTTTAAGAAGATCGTCGGTATACGCAGTGTGCGCCATCTATTCCGTAAAGAGGTGATTATACACGATCCTGATTATACTCATTTGCCTGCCGATTTGCAGGCACTGTCTGCTGATTGTCGTGCGTATGCTGAAAGGAAAGCGTTGAAGCGTGCTCCCAACTATTTCAAGTTGTGGATGGCAGACTCAATCGATGAAGAAATAGAAGATATAAATGAGCGTCTTGAGAAATTAGTAGAAGAGATGTCCAATACTAAATCTGTTCATTTGCTGAATGCATTGAATAACTATCCTATTATCCCGGTTCACGCTCACTTGCGTCCTTTCCGTAATTATTGGCTGAATATGGCCTGTGGATTGTTGGTGCCGATAGGATTGTTCTTCTACTTTCGCATCTGGGCATTCCGTATCCGGTTGAATAAGGATATGGAGCGGATTATCAAGACTAATGAAGACATTCAAAAGATAATAGAAACTAATCTGAAATAACCTAAATAAATAAAGGAGAATACAGAATGGAAAAAGTGAAATTAAATACAATAGAAGAGGCGATTGAAGACTTCAAGGCCGGTAACTTTGTGATTGTGGTGGATGATGAAGACCGTGAAAACGAGGGCGACCTGATTATCGCTGCGGAGAAAATAACTCCTGAGAAGGTAAACTTTATGCTGAAGCATGCACGTGGTGTGCTTTGTGCGCCGGTTACTGTGTCACGCTGTAAAGAATTAGATTTGCCTCATCAGGTCAGTGACAATACTTCCGTATTGGGCACCCCTTTTACGGTGACTATCGATAAACTGGAAGGTTGTACTACCGGCGTTTCTGCTGCTGACCGTGCCGCTACCATTCAGGCGCTTGCTGATCCGGCTTCTACTCCGGCAACCTTCGGACGTCCGGGACACATCAACCCCTTGTATGCTCAGGAAAAAGGCGTATTACGTCGTGCCGGGCATACAGAAGCTACGATTGATATGGCCCGTATGGCAGGTCTTTATCCTGCGGGTGCACTTATGGAAATTATGAATGAAGATGGATCAATGGCTCGTCTGCCTGAATTGCGTAAGATGGCTGACGAATTTAACCTGAAGTTGATTTCTATTCGTGACATGATTGCCTATCGTCTGAAACAAGAATCCATTGTGGAAGAAGGGGTAGAAGTAGATATGCCTACCGAACACGGACATTTCCGATTGATCCCTTTCCGTCAGAAATCTAACGGTCTGGAGCACGTGGCTCTGTTCAGAGGTACGTGGGAACAAGATGAACCGATTCTGGTACGTGTGCATTCCTCTTGTGCCACAGGAGATATATTCGGCTCCAAGCGTTGCGACTGCGGCGAACAACTGCATAAGGCTATGGAAATGATTAATAAAGCCGGTAAAGGAGTAGTTGTTTATCTGAACCAGGAAGGGCGTGGTATTGGTTTGATGGAGAAGATGAAAGCGTATAAGTTGCAGGAAGACGGACTGGATACGGTGGATGCCAACATCTGTCTGGGACACCTGGCTGATGAACGTGATTATGGTGTAGGTGCTCAGATTCTGCGTGAATTGGGTGTACACAAAATGAGACTGATGACAAATAATCCTGTGAAGCGTGTGGGGTTGGAGGCTTATGGATTGGAGATTACAGAGATTGTTCCTATTGAAACAACCCCGAATCAGTACAATGAACGTTATCTGCGTACAAAGAAGGAACGCATGGGGCATACATTACATTTTAATAAGTAATTTGCTGTTTTGTTTTCTAATATCAAAGAAAATAGCTTAATTTGCAGCCAAATTTATGCAACAACCATAAAATAGATAGAAAAATGAATCAATTATCAGATCGTTTGAACAGTTTGTCGCCCTCGGCGACGCTGGCTATGTCGCAAAAGAGCGCCGAGTTGAAGGCACAAGGCGTTGACGTAATTAACCTGAGTGTGGGAGAGCCTGACTTTAATACTCCTGACCACATCAAAGAGGCTGCGAAAAAAGCGATAGACGACAACTTCTCTCGCTATTCTCCTGTTCCGGGATATCCGGCTTTGCGTAATGCAATCGTGGAGAAACTGAAAAAGGAAAACGGTCTGGAATATACAGCCGCACAAATTTCATGTGCCAATGGTGCTAAACAATCGGTTTGTAATGCAGTATTGGTGTTAGTGAACCCAGGTGATGAAGTGATTGTGCCTGCTCCTTACTGGGTAAGTTATCCGGAAATGGTGAAGTTGGCTGAGGGTACTCCGGTGATTGTTACCGCAGGTATCGAACAGGATTTCAAGATTACTCCTGCACAGTTGGAAGCAGCTATCACTCCGAAGACTAAAGCATTGATTCTTTGCTCACCTTCTAATCCGACTGGTTCAGTTTACTCTCAGGAGGAATTGAAAGGTTTGGCTGACGTGTTGGCAAAACACCCGCAAGTTATTGTTATTGCTGACGAAATTTACGAGCATATCAATTATATTGGCAAGCACCAGAGCATTGCTCAGTTCCCCGAAATGAAAGATCGTACGGTAATCGTAAATGGTGTATCTAAAGCATATGCCATGACTGGGTGGCGTATTGGCTTCATTGCCGGGCCGGAATGGCTTGTAAAAGCTTGTAATAAGCTGCAAGGTCAATATACTTCAGGCCCTTGTTCTGTATCTCAAAAGGCTGCTGAAGCTGCTTACACTGGAACACAGGCTCCTGTTGAAGAAATGCGTAAGGCTTTCGAACGTCGTCGCGATTTAATTGTGAAGTTGGCAAAAGAAGTTCCGGGATTTGAAGTAAACGTGCCGCAGGGTGCTTTCTACCTGTTCCCGAAATGTGATTCTTTCTTTGGAAAATCTGCCGGTGACCGTAAGATTGAAGATTCGGATGATTTGGCAATGTATTTGTTGGAAGTAGCTCATGTAGCTTGTGTGGGTGGTGCTTCATTCGGTGCGCCTGAATGTATCCGTATGAGTTATGCGACCAGCGATGAGAATATTGTGGAGGCTATCCGTCGTATTAAGGAAGCATTGGCTGAACTGAAATAAATGATAGTATATAAAAATGAGAAAGCCCGGTTTCATAATTGAAACCGGGCTTTTCTTTTTTTGAGTGTTGTTATTATTCTGCCGGGTGAATTGCTTCAGACGGACAAACATCAGCACAAGTACCACAATCTGTGCAAGTTTCAGGGTCGATAGCGTAGATATCACCTTCTGAGATAGCTCCTACCGGACATTCGTCAATACAAGTACCACAAGCAACACAACTGTCATTAATTACGTAAGCCATTTTCTTTAGATTTTAAATTATTAGTACTAATTAGTTCGGCAAAAATAATGGTTTTCTTGATTAGTTGTTATCAAACCTGTTTAAATTCCCTTAATTTGTACCTTGTCTAAATAATAGTGGGGAGAAAACCGAAGGAAAATGCAATAAAATGTCACTTTCAGCGTTTTAAGGATGTGAAGCGCATTTGTCTGATAATCCTTACTTTACTCCTTGCTTTTGGTGCTTCGGCACAGAAGCGGAAGGTGCAGAACCGTCCGTATATCGATCAACGGAGGTGGCACTATGGTTTTTTGGCAGGTATCCATGTGCAGGACTATAAATTGGTGAATACCGGATATGTGACGGAAGATGGTCAGAGCTGGTTTGCCGATGTGCCTGAATATTCTCCCGGATTTACGGTCGGAGTATTGGGCGAACTTTATTTGAATCAGTTTCTTTCCTTGCGTCTCGTCCCGACATTACATTTCGGGGATAAGAAAGTAGTATTCCGCGAGCAAGCCAGTGGTGAAGAACATTCGCAGTCGATGAAATCCGCCTATCTTTCTGTACCGGTAGATTTGAAGTTTTCTGCTGAACGTTTTAATAATTACCGTCCTTATCTGGTGGCAGGTATTGCTCCTACGTATGATTTCAGTGTGAAGAAGCAGGGGGCCTTATTGGTAAAGCCTTTCGATTGTTATGTAGAAGTAGGGTTGGGGTGTGATTTTTATCTGCCTTATTTCAAGTTAATCCCGGAACTGAAGTTCTGTTTCGGACTGGCAAATCTTATTAAGAAAGACCGTAAAGATCTTACGGATCAATCATTATTGAAGTTCACGCAGTCAGTCGACAAAATTACTTCCCGAATGATTGTACTCACTTTTTATTTTGAATAAGATTCATCACAGAGTAGCAATACTAAAAGTGATGGGATAGCCATCCTCGGCACTTTCACTTACCATAAAGCTACCACCAAAATGTTCAAATAACAATTGATTGATTTTTAGCCGTATGGAAACTTGCTGGGAGGCGAATGCAGGATCAACTAACGGGCTGTTTATGATACGGAATATCAGTAACTGATTTTCTTCGTCTTTGCTCAGTTGCATCTTCACTTCACGATCGGTATCGTTGGGTACAGGATAAATCAGCATACTCAATACAGCTTGGTTGAAGCGGTTGGCGTCCATTCTAAGCATCTGGTGTTCCACATCACTTTCCAGTTCGGCATGTATATGTCCGTTACTGTCTCTCCGGGCCATATATATAAGGTCGTTGCATATTTCCCGTATTTCGCAATCCTGTATCTGGAATTTCATCATTTTAGCTTCCAGGCGTGAGAGGTCGAGTACGTCGTTCACCAATTGAATCAAATCTGTAGAATTTGCCTGAATAATTTCAGAATACTCCAGTTTTTCTTTATCATCAAATCCCATATCAGTAGAGAGCAACTGTGAAAAACCTACCACATTATTCAGTGGAATACGGATATTGTAACTCATGTTTGCAAGGAAGCGGCTCTTTACTTCATTCGCTTCCTCAGCTATTTCACTCAGACGGGCCACTTCTTTCTCGTCTTTCTGCAATCTTTTTCTGCTGAAGTACATGTGGATAACGAAAGCAATCAGTGCCAGCAGGGCAATCCCAATAACGATCAATACAAAATAATGTATCTTTTCTTGTTGCTGTTCTCGTTTCAGCACCAGTTTATCCATATTGTACAAACTCTGTATTTGCTCCATTTGCGCGTTCGACAACCCTCGGTATAGAGAGTCCTTATCACGCATTACTTTCCTGTAGATGTTGATAGCAACCTCCGGATGCCCCATATCCACTAGAATATCTGCTTTCATAGCCATATATAGTATGGCATCCGGGAAAGACATCTGAAGTGTTAGGGTAATGGCATTATCCAATGACTCCAAGGCTTTTTCGTATTCTTTTCGGGCACGATAATATTCTGCATAAGCTTGCAGACGGGATACTCTGTACGGCAGGAAGGTGTTAGGGGTATCATATTCATCTGCTTTTTGCAGGTGTTCCCAGGCTTTCTTGGGGTTTCCCGTGCGGACGTAGTAAAGGGCGTATTGAGTTTCCATTCCCATATATAGGGCTGAGTATGCATTCTTGAGTGCCGGTGTGGCGGTTATTAAGTCTTGTATCGCTACTTTCATCTGTTCCAGCGAAGCATACATTTTTTCATTATTATGCAGGAATGAATAAGCCAGCACAGCCTTCGACAACAGATTTATTTTATCCATCGGTCTGTCTTGCGGACTCATTAGGTGGAATGCTTCTTCCAAGGCCTTTGCTCCATCTTCGTAACGTAGTGTGGCAATGTAGCTGGTCATGAGGCATAGACAGGCTTCCCGCATACCATTGCTGTCATTCAGTTTTTTAGCTTTATCATACATGATGTTCGCTTCATGGATGGCAAGTTCTATCTGTTGGTTGATTGTATACATTTCAATCTGTAACTTCTTGGCTTTGAAGTAATCATTGTAATAATTATGCTTCTCTGCCAGAACTTCCATTCTGTTCATCCACTGCGTTACGCGTTTCAGATCCAGTTTATTGAAAAAGTAGATGATATGCTCATAGGTAGCAAGACTCTGATAACGGAGGTTGTTTTGCTCCGTAGCCTCTTTCAGCAATTTATTCTCATAATAGAGGAATACCGGTGTCTGCTGGTCCAGGCGGGCGATGTCATGCAGTACATCCAGGCGCATAGAGTCGTGCGGCGCAGTGACATAAATGCGCAATAGGCTGTCTTTAACGGCGCTATTTTGGGCATTGGCGGTGAATAAAATTCCAGTGCCTAATGCCAGTGCTATAATCAGACGCTTTATCATGCGCGACCCTCCTTTTTTTGTGTGCCTTTTGTCTGGCGTATGGGGTGTGTAAATAAGAAACGGGAACCTTCGTCATAGTCCGGATCAATCCATATCCTGCCTCCTATATGCTCTATAATTAGCTGGCAGATAGACAATCCGAGTCCGCTTCCTTGTGCGTTCTCATCCAACTTTTCGAAACGTTGAAATATATGAGCTTGTTTTTCTTTCGGGATACCACAACCGGTGTCTGTAACGGAGAATAGAGCCATGTCATCCGATTCTTTTTCCAGTTTCAGTGTGATGGCACCTTCTGCAGTGAACTTAGTTGCATTTATCAGCAGGTTTATCAATACTTGCTGTAACCGAGAATCATCTGTTTCTATTTTCAATTCTTCCAGTGAGGTTACAAACAGCAGTTCCGCCTGTGTTTGTTTTACTTTGCCCACTGTGTCAGTAACATTTCTACAGGTAGCTACTGCATCATGTTCTCCAATAGAGAACTGCATCTTACCGAATTCCAGGCTCGACAGGTCAATCACATCATTTATCAGCTTCAATAGAAGTTCAGAGTTCTGTTGAATAATCTCAGTACATTGTAGTCGGGTGGCGTCATCCAACCCTTCTTCGGTCAGCAGTGCAGAAAAACCGGATAAAGCATTGAGGGGAGTACGTATCTCATGGCTCATATTCGACAAGAATACACTTTTTGCGCGCGTTGCACTTTCTGCGTTCCACCGGGACTGTTCCAGATTTCTCTTGGATAGTGCCACTTTCTTTTTCTGTTTTCTTTGCCATACGGCTAACATGGAGATGAAAGCCAATAATCCAAGTCCGATGAAGATGGAAGCAAGTACAATTCTGTTTTCCTGTGCTTTATTCCCCAGTTCCAGTTCATCTATCTGATAGGTTGCTTTCAATGCATTTATCTGGCGGATGTAACTTTTCGAAGCGAGGGTGTCAGTAACGGTATATAACTCCTGATATATTCGGCAAGCCTCATCAAAGCGCCCCAGTAATTTATACAAATATATCTTTTCGGCAGAAATCGAGCGATACTCCAGGGAACGTTTGTTGCCGGAAACCAGTTCGAGCAGTTTATTGTAAAGGGCAAGTGCTTCGTCTGCTTTTTGCTTGTCATGATCATCTGCTGCCAATGCACGGTAGCAGGCTGCTGTATAATAGTCGATGGAGAACCCATGAGCCGGTTCATGAGTATGGTTTTGGTATATGGAATCTGCCTTTTGCAGATACCGGAGCGCAGTTTGCTGATCTCCCGAGGAAATATAGTAAGTAGCATTTTCTATGAGTATGGGAATGGCGAGCGGATGTTCGGGCTGCTGTTCCAGAAGTTGGTTCAGGGGATTTACATACGTCATGGCCTCTTCCAATCGGTTCATCTGTTGCAAAAGAGTGGAGATTTTCACCAGGAGTCGATAAGTTTGCGGATTATTCGGGGATAAGTGGTGCAAGGCATCCAGATAGGAACTTAACGCCTTGTCCTGTATGTAAGAGGCAGTATATGCCTGACCGATGGCTTGATTGGCAAGAGCAATACCGAAGTTGGAGTTCATATCTTTGGCACTTTCGTACATATACCGTGCCCGGTCTACTGCCAGACTGAGGTCGCCTCGCATGATATATGCACTAACTTGCCATAACAGTAAGGTGAAATAGGATTCTTCTGTCCGGGGAAATTTCAGAGTAGGTGCCAGTTGATTTGTCCAGGAGATAATGCTGTCTATCGGTGTGTTGGCATCGTAAGGAATTTCTCTGCTGATAAGTGATTGCAATGCAGACAAGTGTTCATTGTCTGTACGAGTAGCGTATGTTCTCGTCGCAAAGGAAAAGAGCAAAATAGTAGCCACTGCCGATATAATAGCAATCTTTCTCAAAGTAGAAGATATTTTATTTAGATTATTCGCAAATGTAGTGATAAAACTAAAAAAACAAAATTATTTGCTGAATAAATAATGCAATCTTTTACTTATAATTATCAATATAGTTCCAAACCAAACTCATCTTTCAGTTGTAGCAGTGCATTGTTCTTTTGGGCCATCAGTTGAAATTTCTCTACACGACTGTAAGCACGTACCTTTTCGGTGGGGGCACTGACACGGACGGTCATGGTGGCTTTACTGTTTTTTAGGCGTTTACGTAAGTAACCTTGCAAGGTAGGAATCAGATCGGTAAACTCCTTGGCTGCAATGTCATTTTCTACAACAACTTCGAAAGTGGTCGCATCCAGCATGGTCAGGCGGATTACTTGCATACGTTTGGCAAGAGCAGTCTGCTCCTGTGGTAAGCGGCCGGCATATTCCTGCCAATAGTAGTTCACGTCCTTTTCGTTGAAGATGAAATCTTCCTCGGGTTGTGCATTTTGCTGAACGGTGGAAACAGTACGTTTCTGTTGCTCTTCGTCTACTCGCGGATGCTTAATGGAAACACCCAGACCGGACATTTTCATGACTGGTATTTTCTTTTCCTCTTTTCCTTGTGCCATCAATACGGCAGTAGGAGTGGGACGCATGGTCGTCTGCGAGCTAAAAGCTTGCTGAACTTCCGGCGAGAGAGAGGCAGCCTGGGCTGCGGGGGCTTGTTGTACAGGTCGGGGCTGTGCCGGAGCAGCGGTTGTAGCCTGCTGTTGGGGCATAGCATTTGCGGCCTTTGGCTGCTGAGCGGCGGCAGGCTGCGAGAATATGGGTTTGATAGATTGTTTAGGGCCACGCCCATCGCCTGCATCGTCCCCCTCGGCGGTAAGCTGGGCTACCTGAATCAGAGTCAGTTCCACCAGCAAGCGCTTATTTTTGCTGGCACGGTAATTCAGATCACAATCGTTGCAGAGCTTCATAGCCCGGTAAAGGAAGGGTAACGGACACTTCTGTGCCTGAGACTGGTAACGTTCACGAATACTGGCACCTACTTCAAGTAATGCCAATGTGGCGGGGTCTTTGCTTACTAACAGGTCGCGGAAGTGAGAAGACAGTCCTGTTACAAAATGACTGGCATCGAATCCTTTATTCAGCACATCATTCAGGAGCAGCAAAGCATCGCTGACCTGGTTTGCCAGAAAATGATCTGTCAGTCGGAAATAATATTCGTAGTCCAGTACATTCAAGTTCTCGATTACGCTCTTATAGCTGATGTGTCCGCCGGTAAAGCTGACCACTTGGTCGAAGATAGACAAGGCATCACGCATACCACCGTCAGCTTTCAGGGCAATCACATTCAGTGCTTCCGGTTCGGCGGTAATTCCTTCCTTTGAAGCTACGTATGCCAGATGGGCAACGGTGTCCTCCACACCGATACGGTTAAAATCATAGATTTGGCAGCGGGAAAGGATGGTTGGCAAAATCTTATGCTTCTCCGTAGTAGCCAGAATGAAGATGGCGTGGCGTGGCGGTTCTTCCAGCGTTTTCAGGAAAGCATTGAAAGCCGAGGCAGACAACATGTGCACTTCATCGATGATATATACCTTATATTTACCTATCTGGGGCGGAATGCGTACCTGCTCTACCAGCTGGCGGATATCGTCTACGGAGTTGTTGGACGCGGCATCCAGTTCATGAATATTGTATGAACGCTGTTCGTTAAATGCCGTACATGATTCGCATTGGTTACACGCTTCTCCATCAGCCGTGAGAGTCATACAGTTGATGGTTTTGGCGAAAATACGGGCGCAAGTGGTTTTTCCCACGCCGCGCGGACCGCAGAACAGGTAAGCATGTGCCAGTTTGCCGGTGGCAATGGCATTCTTCAGCGTAGTGGTCAGGGCACGTTGTCCCACTACCGATTCAAAGGTGGTAGGGCGGTATTTTCGTGCCGATACGATATAGTTTTCCATGATTTGGGATATTCTTGTCCGTTACAATTTGTGCAAATGTACACAAAAAAAAGGAATTTCTCAGTTATTCCTCTTATCTTTGTAGGCGAAGAATCTCTCCCGGGCTTCTTTAATTATTAATTTTTTCATTCTTTAATTTGTTTATCAATGGATAAATTAGCGACACTTTGGGCCTTTGTTTGCAGGCGTAAATACCTGATTACGCTTGTGGTGTTTGTGGTTATTGTCGGTTTTCTGGATGAGAACAGCATTGTGCGCCGCATGGGCTATGCGAATGAAATCAGCCGTTTGAATAATGAGATAGAGAAATACCGGGCAGAATATGAAGAGAACACAGAGCGGTTGAACGAACTAGCTGTGGACTCCGGTGCCATCGAACGCATAGCGCGTGAGAAGTACCTGATGAAGAAACCGAATGAGGATATTTACGTATTTGAAGAAGACATCGAAAAATGAAATCCCTGATACCTGCTTTGTTTACTGTAGGCGCTTTGATGGTGCTGTTTGGTGCTGCCGTCTATATTACCGGTTGGGAGCCTGCTCCCTATGTTTATACGATTGGTGCCACTATGGTAGCGTTGGCACAGATCAATTCACCTTCCAAGAGCAATAGAGCCAATGTGAAGCGCCTTCGTCGCCAACAAATATTTGGTGCGTTGCTGCTGGTACTTACGGGTGCATTCATGTTCTTTACTCATGGAAACGAATGGATTGTATGTCTGACGGTTGCTGCCATACTGGAGTTGTACACGGCTATCCGTATTCCACAGGAAGAGGCGAAAGAATAACGTTAAAACGTAAATCCTACCCCGATATAGTATCCTAACTTCTTTGACTGATTGGAATAGTTGAGTTCCGCCTCGATAGGTCCTATGATACTATTGTAGCAGTACCCTATACTGCCGCCCGCCAATCCGTGTGTATTTGTTCCGCCAAACAGATTTTCTATCTTGTTGGCTGTCCGTCCATAACTGCCCCGAACTACGATATACTGATTCTTGTAAGTTCTTGCCCTGACTCCCAACATTCCTGCCAAGATGGCATCCGGACTTATTTCGATGTGATTGATACCTGTGAAAGGGATCTGTTGTTCCATATACCGTCCCGGCACATTACCGCCCACGAAGTTAGATATGGCTAATGACTGCGTATTCTTCCCAACTACCCTTCCATACACCGATGGCATGATGGTGAATACCCGGTTTGGTGAGAAATATCCGCTCCAATGAGTTTGGAATACGGACACGGGACTGTTCGAACCATAGGTTACCATGTTATCTGTATAGAGCCTGTACGCTGCTTCCCATTCCATTCCTTGAGTAGAGAATCGCTGATTATTCAGACTATTGTACATGATACTCGCCTGATAACTGAGCAAAGCCTTGTCACTGGATCTTGTAATGGAAACGTCCGGTCCCGAGGGCCAGTCATGGTAATTGAATTTCTCGAAGTGGATTCCCGCCTTGACAAGCATTTTATACCAGCTCTTCGTGAATCCGACCCAAGCCATGTGATGCACGTAGGTCAGATTCATCAGTCGCTTACCTTCTTCGTAAAGATTAAAATCATTGTATCCTATCTGATATCCTGTATTTATATCCCAGCTTTTTTGCGGTGAGTAAGTATATTCAAGCCTTCCAAAGGTCCGCTTTCCTAACCGGGTAGTGAGGCTTAACTGCGATTTCTTCTGTGCTCCGAAATAACCCCTCGCATTCAATAACAATACTGCCAGTTCTTCATTATCAAACCGTCCTCCAATATTTATAGTATTGACTGGTTTTTCATGGGGAGTGATTTGTGCTACGGAAGGTATCGTATCCAGCATAGCCCGTGTTGGTATTTTGAACGGTCCGGGATATTCCGCCCGGTAATTCGTACGGATACCTATTTCTTTTTTCAGTGCAATCAGCTTGTCCCAGTCTTTCATGGCGGCTTCTTTACCTCTGCGCATCAGGGTATCCAGTGCCTCGTGGTTGAAACTTGCCGCTGAATAACCGTCTACATCTACCTGAATATGGATGTTGCTGTCCTTCACATTTTTCCTGTAACTCTCTTCTCCCACCAGATTCAGAATTTGCCCGAGTACATTCGACATGCTTGTTAACTCATCCGCTTTCATCAATGGATTTTGTACATCGACTCCGATAATAATTTCCGCTCCCATTTGCCGGGCAATGTCTACGGGATAATTATCCGTCAGTCCGCCGTCCACCAATACCATGCCATTGAGATAAACAGGAGCGAATACTCCCGGAATGGACATACTGGCGCGCATGGCAGTTGCCAGAATACCGTTGTGGAAAACGACTTTGCTGCCATTCACGATGTTATCCGATACACAGGCGAATGGAATAGGCATCCGGTTGAAAGAAATGGAGTCGTGATATCCCACTGTCAGTTCGGAGAGTAGCCGGGAGATATTTCTTCCTTTTATAATTCCGGCATCGGATACATGTGCCGATTTCCCTGCAATTGGTACAGACAGCAGGTATTGTTCTTCTCTTAGCTTCTCGCTCAACAGTGTGGTTTCCGGATCAAGGGCATCGGAAAGCAGATATTTCCAGTCCTGTGCATTGACAATGCTGTCCAGTTGTTGCGGGGTGTAACCAATGGAGTATAGGCCGCCCACGATGGCGCCCATACTGGTGCCCACTACGTAGTCTATCGGAATACCGGCTTCCTCTATCACTTTCAGTGCTCCAATGTGCGCTACTCCTTTAGCGCCGCCGCCACTCAATACTATTCCCACTTTCTTACGGTTCTGTGCTCCGATCGTACAGGCAGAAAACAATACTATAATTAATAAAGACAAGGATTTATATTTCATAATCGGGAGATTGTTACTAATCGTTCAGAGTAAGTAACAAATAAAGTGGGCAAATGGATTCAATAAAAGCAGTTTTACTTCATAACGGTATAGTAATGAGTTTTCACCACAGAGTAACACAGAGTTTCACAGAGTTTAATCAATTTGAAATCAAAAGAATAGAACTCCGTGAAACTCTGTGTTACTCTGTGGTGAATTCATTCATAACCGAAAAGAAATGAAAATTATTCCTCTTTTGTGCTCCGATAGCGAATGGGTGATGTCCCCAGGTGTCCTTTTACATATTTCCCGAAGAAAGATTGATTTGGGAAGTTGAATTCTTCCGCAATCTCTTTGATAGACTTGTCCGAATGCTTCAGTCGGTATTTGATGTGCTCTATCGCAGTCTCATTTATCAAATCCAGAGGAGCCCTCCCGCATGCTTGTTTGATGACCTTCGAAAAGTGTTTTGGCGTATAGCAAAGTGCATCGGCAAAGTAAGTCACTGAACGATGCATACCATTGTCTTTCGACAACAGTTCCATGAATTTCCGTAGAATATGGTCAGCCTGCTTGATGCCCTCTTTCGATAGTTTGGCTTTCTCCGAATCGGCGATTTCTTTGTTGAGGTAACCCATCATCTCGCAAAAGATAGCGGCAAACAGATGCTGCACCACCGCTTTATGATAACAATGGGGTTCATCGTTAATTTTTGCCAGGATTAAGTCTCCATAGTGTTTAAAAATGCTGTTGTCATTTTCCCTGTTAATGGATTTCACCGGATTGTTGTGGATATGGATGGCAGTGTCCCACGTATCTTTTTCTACTTTGAGGATACGTTGCAGGAATCGGGTGGAGAATCCAGCAAGCCTTACTTTATATTTAGGGCTCATCATTGTGTGTCCGATAATGGTGTTGGGAAGGCCGAGCAGTAAGTCGCCCGGCTGTAGCTGGTAGGTCCGATTGTTGATATCCAGTTGTATGCACCCTTCTATACAAACGGCAATAAGGAAACACTCCAATCTGACAACCTCATTACTATAAGGTATTCCATCCAGACTGTTGACTATCGCAAAGTCATCATCTATATAGTCAAGAATATGCTGACTGTTCTTAAAGTCTTCTATGGTTACGGTCTTAATGTTCTCTTTTTCCATATTATTTCATTTTTCTTTTTGCAAAGTTGGTAAATTATGGGGAAAACAGGATGTCCTATTATCCTTTAATATTGTTCTATATGATGCTTATTGATAATTAGTTAGCTTTGAAAGTGACGAATAACGAAAATGGGACATTCTTGGGGGAAAATTGATCACTATGGCTTTGTTCCTTTCTCCTACATTTGTCCCAGTTTTAATAAAAAGACAATTAGAGTAAGTATGATTACAGTGAACAAAAAATGGTTACGGCTGATAGGGATTGTCGGTTGTACAGTGTGGATGGCATCTTGCAAACAGGCAACGGATGCGGGAGTGAAACCTTCTTTTGCAATAATGGAAGTAAAAGCGGCGGATAAAGAACTTTCCACTTCGTATTCGGCCACTATCCGTGGGCGGCAGGATATTGATATCTATCCGCAAGTATCGGGTACTATCGAAAAACTTTGTGTGACTGAAGGACAGACGGTTCGCCGTGGACAGTTGCTTTTCGTTATCGATCAGATTCCCTACAGAGCTGCGCTCAAGACTGCCGTTGCCAATGTGGAAGCTGCACGTGCTGCAATGGCGACTGCCGAACTCACCTACAACAGCAATAAAGAGTTGTATACACAGAAAGTAGTTTCAGAGTTCAGTCTGAAAACAGCTGAGAACACCTATCTCACTGCCAAAGCACAGCTGACGCAGGCCGAAGCCCAGGAAGTGAACGCACGCAATAATCTTTCCTATACTGAGGTGAAAAGTCCCAGTGACGGAGTAGTGGGGGCATTACCCTATCGCGTGGGTGCATTGGTAGGTGCCAACCTGCCGTATCCGTTGACTACGGTCAGTGACAATTCGGACATGTATGTCTATTTTTCCATGACTGAGAATCAGTTACTTGCCCTTACACGCCAGTATGGTAGCATGGATGAAGCTCTGAAAAACATGCCGGAAGTGGAACTGATACTGAATGATAATTCGGTATATAATAAGAAAGGTGTCATAGAATCCATTAGTGGAGTTATCGACCGTCAGACAGGTACTGTAATGGCACGTGTGGTATTTCCTAACGAATCACGCCTGCTTCATAGCGGAGCATCCGGTACGGTAGTGGTGCCCAGCATCTATAAGGATTGTATTGCCATTCCGCAGGGAGCCACTGTGCAGATGCAGGACAAAGTTGTGGTATATAAAGTAGTGGACGGAAAAGCAGTCTCTACACTGATCACTGTAGCCGGAATTAACGATGGGCGCGAATATGTGGTGCTCAGCGGATTACAATCCGGTGATGAAATTATATCGGAAGGTGCCGGATTAGTGCGTGAGGGCACACAAGTAAAATAAGAAGGGAGACAAATTATGAAAGGAAATGTATTTATAAAGCGGCCGGTGATGGCTATCTCCATCTCCGTGCTGATTCTGGTCATAGGGCTTATTTCGCTCCTTACGCTGCCGGTAGAGCAGTATCCGGACATTGCACCTCCCACAGTATATGTAAGTGCTCAGTATACGGGCGCTGATGCCGAGGCAGTAATGAACAGCGTCATCATGCCGCTGGAAGAGAGTATCAATGGTGTGGAGAATATGATGTATATCACTTCCACGGCGTCCAACTCCGGCCTCGCTATTATACAGGTCTACTTTAAGCAAGGTACGGACCCTGATATGGCGGCAGTGAATGTGCAGAACCGTGTAGCTAAGGCACAGGGTTTGCTGCCGGCCGAGGTAACCAAAATCGGTGTAAGCACGCAGAAGCGTCAGACCAGCTTCCTCCAAATTGGTGCTTTGGTCTGCAATGACGGGCGTTATGATCAGACGTTCCTTGCCAATTATCTGGACATCAATGTACTACCTCAAATCAAACGCGTAGAGGGAGTAGGAGATGTAATGGAATTGGGAGATACATACAGTATGCGTATCTGGCTGAAACCGGAACGGATGGCGCAATATGCCCTGGTTCCTTCGGATATTACTGCCGTGCTGGGTGAGCAGAACATTGAAGCTCCTACCGGTTCGCTGGGTGAGAGTTCGAAGAATGTCTTCCAGTTTACCATGAAGTATCGCGGACGATTGAAGAGTGTGGAGGAATTCCAGAATACCGTAATCCGTTCGCAGAGCGACGGTTCTGTGCTCCGCCTGAAGGATGTGGCCGATGTACAATTGGGTACGATGACTTATAGCTTCCGCAGTGAGATGGATAGCAAACCGGCTGTTCTTTACATGGTATTCCAGACGGCAGGCTCCAATGCAACCGCTGTGAATAAGGAAATTACTGCCCAGATGAAGCAGATGGAAAAGAGTCTGCCGGAGGGAACAGAGTTCGTCACGATGATGAGTTCCAACGACTTCCTTTTCGCTTCTATCCACAATGTGGTAGAAACATTAATCATCGCTATTATTCTGGTTATTCTGGTGGTGTATTTCTTCTTGCAGGACTTAAAGAGTACGCTCATTCCGTCCATATCCATCATAGTGTCGCTGGTAGGTACGTTTGCCTGCCTGGTGGCTGCGGGATTCAGTCTGAATATCCTGACACTGTTTGCACTGGTGCTTGCCATTGGTACGGTGGTGGACGATGCCATTGTGGTGGTGGAAGCGGTGCAGTCCAAATTTGATGCCGGATACAAATCTCCTTATCTTGCCACTAAAGATGCGATGGGTGATGTGACGATGGCTATCATCTCCTGTACTTGTGTATTCATGGCAGTGTTTATTCCTGTAACATTTATGGGAGGAACTTCCGGTGTATTCTATACACAGTTCGGTATCACGATGGCAACTGCCGTAGGTATTTCCATGATTTCGGCTTTGACGCTATGCCCGGCTTTGTGTGCTATCATGATGCGTCCGTCGGACGGGACCAAGAGTGCCAAGAGTATTAACGGACGGGTACGTGCAGCTTACAATGCCTCGTTCAACGCTGTGCTGGGTAAATATAAGAAAGGTGTGATGTTCTTCATCCGTCATCGCTGGATGGTGTGGGCTTCGTTGATAGCCGCTATCGCATTGTTGGTTTATCTGATGAGTACTACCAAAACGGGACTTGTTCCTCAGGAAGATCAGGGTGTCATCATGGTGAACGTTAGTATCTCACCGGGAAGCACGCTTGATGAAACAACGAAGGTAATGGATAAACTGGAAGATATCCTCCGGGATACGCCCGAAATAGAACATTATGCCCGCGTAGCAGGCTATGGACTTATATCCGGTCAGGGAACTTCTTACGGTACAATCATTGTGCGCTTGAAGGACTGGAGCGAACGAAAAGGAAAGGATCATAGTTCGGATGCTGTGGTTGCCCGCCTCAATGGACAGTTTTATGGTATTAAGGAAGCGCAGATATTCAGTTTCCAGCCTGCTATGATTCCGGGGTATGGTATGGGTAACTCCCTCGAACTGAACCTTCAGGACAAGACGGGTGGCGATATGGAAACATTCTACCAGTCGGTAATGCAGTTCCTCGGCGCACTGAATCAGCGTCCGGAAGTAGCTATGGCTTACACGGCATATGCCATCAATTTCCCGCAGGTATCGGTAGAAGTAGATGCGGCTAAATGTAAGCGTGCCGGTATTTCTCCGGGAGCAGTGCTCGATGCATTGGGCAGCTATTGCGGTGGTGCGTACATATCTAACTATAACCAGTTCGGTAAAGTGTATCGTGTGATGATGCAGGCTTCGCCTGAATACCGCCTGGATGAGCAATCTCTGGACAATATGTTTGTACGGAATGGTACGGAAATGGCTCCGGTAAGTCAGTTTGTAACATTGAAGAAAGTGTTGGGACCGGAAACAACCAATCGTTTCAATCTGTATAGCTCTATTTCTGCCAATGTAAATCCTGCCGAAGGTTACTCTTCCGGTGAAGTGCAGAAGGTGATTGAAGAGGTGGCAGAACAGACTTTGCCTACGGGCTACGGATATGAATATGGTGGTATGGCACGTGAAGAAGCAAGTAGTGGTGGTGCACAGACTATTTTCATCTATGCCATTTGCATATTCCTTATCTATCTGATTCTGGCATGTCTTTACGAAAGTTTTTTTGTACCGTTTGCCGTTATTTTCTCCGTACCGTTCGGATTGATGGGATCATTCCTGTTTGCCAAGTTGCTCGGGCTGGAGAATAACATTTACCTGCAAACAGGTGTGATTATGTTGATTGGTTTGCTGGCCAAGACGGCTATCCTGATTACGGAATACGCCATAGAGCGTCGTCGTAAAGGAATGGGCATCGTGGAATCTGCCTATTCTGCCGCACAGGTTCGCTTGCGTCCTATCCTGATGACGGTGCTGACAATGATTTTCGGTATGCTTCCGTTGATGTTCTCCTCCGGTGCAGGTGCCAATGGTAACAGTTCGCTGGGTACGGGCGTTGTGGGTGGTATGCTTGTCGGTACCCTGGCATTGCTCTTCGTTGTTCCCGTCTTCTACATTATCTTTGAATTCTTACAGGAGAAAATCCGTCCGCCGATGGAGGAAGAAGCAGACGTACAAGTGTTGCTTGAGAAGGAGAAGAGTGAAGCTGAACGGAATAATAAATAAATGAAAGAAAAGATGATGTATCAAGGTGACATATTTTGGGTAGAGCAGTTGATTGCATATTGCATTGCTGCTATTCTATGGTGCATTATTGATAAAATCAATTCTAGGAAACATATTAAAGATACTGAAGAATGAAAAAGCAAATCATCACATTAGCTGTCACCGGTCTGCTGCTGAGCGGTTGTGGCATCTATACTAAATACGAGCCCGTTACTTCCATCCCCGACCAGCTTTATGGCGGGGAAGTAGTGACCGAAGACACCGTCAGTCTGGGTAATATGGATTGGCGGGAACTCTTCACCGATCCTTATCTGCAATCCCTCATTGAAGTGGGATTGCAGACCAATACTGATTATCAGTCTGCCCAGCTTCGTGTAGAGGAAGCACAGGCAACACTGATGTCTGCCAAACTTGCTTTCCTGCCTGCCTTTGCTCTTGCTCCGCAGGGAACCGTGAGCAGCTTCGATACGCAAAAGGCAACGCAAACTTATTCGTTGCCCGTCACTGCCAGTTGGGAGTTGGACGTCTTCGGCCGTATGCGCAATGCCAAGAAACAGTCGCAAGCTCTTTATGCTCAAAGTGAGGATTATCGTCAGGCTGTCCGTACCCAACTGATAGCCGGGATAGCCAATACCTATTATACGCTGCTGATGCTCGACGAACAACTTGCCATTTCCCGGCAAACGGAAGAAGCGTGGAAAGAAACCGTGGCGTCTACTCGTGCCTTGATGAATGCCGGAATGGCGAATGAATCGGCCGTATCGCAGATGGAGGCGACGTACTATCAGGTACAGGGCTCCGTGCTCGACTTGAGGAAGCAAATCAACCAGGCAGAGAACAGTCTTGCTCTTCTGTTGGCTGAAACACCCCGTCATTATGAACGTGGTAGTCTGGCACAGCAGCAGTTCCCCACCGACTTTTCGGTAGGTATTCCGGTGCAGATGCTTTCCGGTCGTCCCGATGTCCGCAGTGCCGAGCGTTCACTCGAAGCAGCGTTTTATGGTACCAATAAGGCCCGTTCGGCTTTCTATCCCTCCATTACTTTAAGTGGAAGTGCCGGCTGGACGAACTCTGCCGGAGTGATGATACTCAATCCGGGCAAGTTTCTGGCATCTGCTGTAGGATCGCTGACGCAACCGCTCTTCAACCGCGGACAGGTAGTTGCCCAGTATCGCATTGCCCGTGCACAGCAGGAAGAAGCCGCACTTGGCTTCCAGCAAACCTTGCTCAATGCAGGCAGCGAGGTGAACGATGCTTTAACGGCTTATCAGACCAGTCAGGGCAAGAAACTTCTGTTGGATAAACAGGTTGCTTCTTTACAAACCGCCCTGAGAAGTACTTCATTGCTGATGGAGCATGGCAATACCACTTATCTGGAAGTACTCACAGCCCGGCAGACATTGCTTAGCGCACAATTGTCGCAGACTGCTAATCATTTTACCGAAATACAAAGCTTAATTAACCTATTCCAAGCGTTGGGAGGCGGACAGAATTAAAACTGTATCATACTCTCTTTCTGTTACTTTACTTCTATGAAAGGAGAGCTGCCCGGAAGGTGTTCCGTGGCAGCTCTTTTCAGTATTCCTCTTTGTACTTACTTGGGGAACAGCCGAATTGTTTCTTGAATGAAGCTGTGAAGTAAGACTGACTGCAAAAGCCTGTAACATCTGCAATATATGTCAATTTCTCATTCCCTTCTTTAATCATCTGGGCAGCCCGGTTCAGTTTGTAGGTCCGGAAGAAAGAGTTAGGACTCAATCCTGTCAGATCCTTGACCTTATAATAGAATTTGGAACGACTGATTGAGAAGATATTAAGGATTTCTCCTAAATCAATCTCTGCCTCACTTAAATGGGATTCCATGTATGAATATAATTTCTCCATGAAGATACCATCCTGCGATTGTAGTATAGGCTGTTCCTGGATATCTATTTGAGTAGATGAAGTAAGCACTTTGCGTATTTTCTCACGATTTAGAAGTGTTGATTTGATGAGTGCCGTTAAATATCGGGGCTCAAAAGGCTTCACTACATAAGCATCTGCACCTGCCGAAAGACCTTGTACCTGATGTTCCGACGAGCTTTGTGCGGTTAGCAATATGACAGGTAAATGGCATGTGGTTGCATCACTCTTTATTTTGTGGCAGAATTCATATCCATTCATGCCATGCATCAGGATGTCACTGATTATTAAATCCGGCTTTATATCGCCAATTTCTCCGATGGTTGTATTCGGATTTGTTCTGCATTCCACAACGTAATCTTTCAACAACAGTTTCATGAAATTGAGAATTTCCGTGTCGTCATCTACTACCAGGATTTTAGCAGCTTGGTCGTCATCCGGTTGATAGGGTGGGGATATCAAGTTCGGTTCTTCTCTTACATTTTCCTGTATTTTTGTTATAGCATTACTCCCTTTGGGAGAGTCGACCTGCTGATTGTTGTCATATAAAGCCGGATTCATAGGAATAATAAAGGTAAAAACAGAACCGTTGGGCGCATTGCTGCTGCATTTGATGAAGCCATGGTGCAACTCAACCAATGATTTTGCATAAAATAAGCCTATGCCGGTTCCCCATCCACTTTGGTAGTCAGGATGTTCAATCTGGTAAAAACGTTCAAAAACAGCTTTCTGCTTATCCTCGGGGATACCAATTCCCGTATCTGCGACTTTTATTTCCAACCATTCATCCGACTTAACTTTCATACTCATGGGAAATTCTGCATGGGCTATATCCTGGGTAATGACCTGTATTCCGATAGATATGCTTCCTTCCTCCGGGGAGTATTTCAACGCATTTGAAAGTATGTTAGTCAATATCTTGTCGAATTTGTCATCATCCAGTAAGAGATTGATTGTTTCGGACTGAATGGAACGCCGGACATTTATTTTCTTTTGCTGGAACCCTACAATAAAGCGATCTGCGCAGGCATTGAATAGGGGAATGACATTGGTTTTTGATACTTTCAGTCTTAAGATGCCATTCTCCATTTTATTGAAATCCAGTAGTTGATTGATTAGTTTAAGCATACGTTCGGTATTATGTCTGATTACCTGAAAAAGACTGGACGAACTTAGGCTGTCTTTCGGATTCTCTTCAAGCGTCCGGAATGCTCCGTATATCATGGTCAATGGAGTTCGGAACTCATGAGAGATATTTGTGAAATACTTGATGTTCATCATGTTGGCATACTTCTCCTGTTCACGTTGGACTGTTATTTTTCGTATCTGATCCCTGTTCTGCCTAATACGGCGGTAGATCCTCCATCCGGTATATAAGCAGATCAACAGACATAAAGGGTATACTCCGAATAATAACCACTTCTGGGCCCAGGGAGCAGGCTCTACGAATACGTCAACTGTTTTTGCATCAATCACATCTCCATTTTCATTGATTGCTCTTATTTGCAAAACATAGTGTCCCGCAGGAATATGCGAATAGTAAGCATAATCTTCATTTTCCAGGGAATGCCATTGCTGGTCTAAACCTTCCAGATAGAACTCCGTTTTGTATTTATTCAGGTTTCCATAATCTAATGTTGTATAATAAAAGTATACTCCGCTATTGTTATTGGTAAGGCAAACCTGAGCAATGCTATCTCCTTGCATTTTAACTCTCTTATGCTCATATGGCTTCAATAGCTGTTCGTTAGAAGAAATATATTCGATTTTAATCTTGCAGGTTTCGTATGGTTTTATCTCTTTAGGGTCGAATAGGGTGAGCCCTTTGGTTCCTCCAAATATCAACTCGTCACCCTGCCCATGAATTGCACACATGGGAACATAGGAATCATTCATAATTCCATCTTCTTTGTAATATGAGATAAACCGTTTGTTGGCTGTGTCGAAGCGTATTAAACCATGTAAGGTTCCTATCCATATATTCTGTTGGCAGTCTTCTATTACACTGCACATCTGCCCGCAGATGTTGGTGTCATTATAGAAACTTATTTTTTTCGAGGTCAGGTCGATGTGCATTAATCCCTGTCCGTATGAAACTCCCCATGCATTGCCGGTGTGGTCAATCATCAGATCCATACATACGATTCCTGTGCTCCGGGAACGGGGAATTTCTATTTCCTCTATTGTCATCTTATTGGAATCTACTATATAAATGTTACCTGCGTATGTACTGACAATAATGCTGTTAGAATCTATTTTTCTGATAGTGTTCACAATTCCTATATTTTCCTTTATAGCAACAGGTGTTTCCGCTCCTTTGCTGAGATAATATAGATTATGATTGCTCTCGAACCATATATTTCCTGTACCGTCTTCTCCTACCGTATAGCAGTAATAAGGATAGATTTTCAGACTTTCAATCTCATTTTCATCATAAACTTTACATTTTATCAGATTGCGGTTGGTTACCAGCCATAGCAAGTTTTCGCTGTCGACAAAGCACTGGTCTATTTCTTCTTTAGAAATAAAAGAAGAGATATCTAATCGGAAGATGCGCTGATCAGCCAGTACATGATAGAGTTCACTGTGAGATACTATTATATAGTAATCATTATTTGTTCCTCTGAAAATATTGGTGATATCCTTGTTACGGAAAAACTCGATGGTTTCAGTCTCTTTTTTAAATCGCGATTGCTGATGATATAATACTTGGTACCCATCTCTTTCGGACCCTATCCAGACATTCTGGTGGGAATCAACATATACAGTTGAAATATCATCCAATGGTATGTGGAAGGGAAAGTCTGTATGGTTTTGGTCGATGATTGTCATTTTTACAGTATCCCATAGATAGAGTTGATTGTTTTTGGCATATAGTAGCATAGAGGAACTGTTATAAGGAGTAACTCTTTTGATATGCTTATTCTTCAGCACCATAGAAACGCGTTCAATGGAATCATTGATTACCCGGCGGAAAGTATTAGGATCTATAATGAATATTCCCTGGGAAGTATGGTAGAACAGGTCCCCATTTGGAAGTAATCCGGCTACATCCGAAAGGTCATCTATCCGGATGGATTTAATCAGACTAAAATCTTTAATGGAGTGACAACAGGCTTCTCCGTCTCTCCATATCCAGAGGTTATCATTACGGTCGGCTAATGGTAAGAAGCCGGAAAGCCGTTTAGTACATATTTTATTCCGCGCATCATACTCATAGATATTGGTGCCGACATCTGAGATGCTGAGAAAGATTCTTCCATCGCTTGTTTCTGTAATCCCGTTGGAGTAGGGGTATACTCCTTCTTTAAAGATAGTTTGAAAACTTCCGTCATTGTTGTAGACCGAAGTCCCGAATTCTGTCAGTACGAATAGTTGTCCCCTGGAAGAACAATACATCTTCAGGACTGCGTCATTACATAAGCTGGTTGTATCTTCTGTGCTTCTGTAGTGATAATAGCGCTTTCCGTTGTATTGGTAAACTCCACCTGGGGTACCAATCCAGATGTATCCTTGTTTGTCTTCAACAATATCTTTAATCTGATTATAACCGATCTGGGGTTGGCGGGTGATTGCGACATCCTTTTGTCCCCGTTCGTCAATGCTGTTGTGACAAGACAGAAAAAGAATACATCCCAAAATATGGGATAGAATTTTCATTTTCATAGTATACAAATATTTGAGGCAAAGTTACAATATATGGTGAGTTAAGCAAAAGAAATATGCCCAATTGGATTTTGATTATACTCATTCGGACTGTGATTACAGATATGTGGACCTTGGTTATAGAGGTTTGGAGAATGGTTACAGTGATATATCAGATATGCATATAACTTTGCCAACAGAAAAATGAAATGCAGAATGTGCGATAATAGAAACTTTTTTTTTAACCTTATTATTATGATGAACTTGAAAACAAGAACCCTGAAACAGAAACTGGCAATGCTGGTTATAATGTGTCTTTTGAGTATGACGGATACGTGGGCACAATTCAGTTCTTCTCCGGATGTGGAAGTGAAAAATAATTCGTTTTATATTGATGGGAAGAAATTCTTCATTAAAGGTATCGGCTATGAAATTGGAGCATTGCCGGGGGAACTACCGAATGAAAGAAAATTCAATCCCGACCAGTTACATTTCGATATCCGGCGTATTTTATCCGGTGGATTTAATACTATTCGTACCTGGGCTGCGTTTACAGAACAGGAACTGGAAGTTCTTCGGCAATATGATATAAAAATAATTATGGGTATCTGGATTGATCCGGCTGGTGACTTTTCAAATACACAATTCGTCGATAATGCCAAAACGATAGTTAATGATGTGTTGAGTTATTCCAAGAATTGCAATAATATAATAGGCTATTTAATCATGAATGAACCCCATCCCACGGCAGTTCTGGGAGCTGGGTATCAACATACTGTGAATCTATGGACGGAGCTGGTCAATATCATTCATTCGCAACACCCCAACCGTCCTGTCAGTATAGCCAATACTCCGAATGGTACTTATATTCACCCGCATATATTCGATTTCAGTGCATATAATGTATATATCTATAATCCGGTCACGGTTAATTATCTTCATGGTTATAGAAACCATATTGATTATCTGCAACAACTTAACTCATCGGATCATCCGTTGATAATAACCGAATATGGACTGTCCGTTTCGCCTACTGGTCCGGGCGGTTGGGGATATGGTGGTAATAGTTTGTCCGAACAGGAGTCGGGAGATGTATATATGTATAAGTCTTTGGTTGATGGCGGGGCAAATGGTGCCTGTATATTCAATTATAGTGATGGCTGGTGGAAAGCTGATGATGAATTTGTGCATAGTGATTTACCGGAAGAATGGTTTGGATTGATTGAATATAGCAGTTTGTCGGATAAGCAGGGGCATGAACGCCCGGTTTGGAAAGCTATACGGGATTTCCAGTCCGCAATCATTGCACAGCCGAGATCAGAGGAAATATATATAGATAAAGTTCCTGTTGAGATATTCTTCAATGATACAATTAAAAAAATCAAGGTTTTACTGGAGGATAAATTGATTTATCAAAGAGATATGACAGATGACTATTTGCTGGACACCCTTGAAATTGATTATAAAGATGTCAAAGATGTGAGATTGGTGTTTAATTGCTATGACGATAAAAACAATCTGATAAAAACAGAAGAGAAGAGTATTTTGATCACTGCAACTGAACTGACTTTACCTACTCTTCAACTCTCTGTGAATAGCAATTGTTGGCAAACCAACCAGGTTAATGTCACATACAAGGTTACTAAATCTACAGATTTTACTGTCAGTCCGACATTTGACTATGTCTATTATCCGCATATTGGATTTGATTACGGGCAGAAATTCAGTTCGATTATAGGCAACCAGAACCAAGTTGAAATATCCGGTCGGCATAGTATATCCGGAAATATAGATGTTTTTACAGTAGGAGCTGCGTTTAATATCTATTATAATGGATTTCAAAAGCGTATTTTTAATCAAATGACGATTTCCCGGCATGACCTTAGCACAGGTGTGGAGGAAAATACATTTGTTGAATCTTCTTTGGCTATCCGGATTCTGGGTGATCCGCATAGTGGAAGTCTGACTTTGGTTAGTTACGCGGACTTGCAACTTAGCCATGTGGAAGTGGTGGGTATCAATGGGCAGGTGATTGCAGCATATCGTGCCGAAAGTTCAAGGCTCGAATTGCCTGTGGGAACATTAGCAAAAGGATTGTACCTGGTCCGGGCTTATGATATGGAGGGGAGGTATACGACCTGTAAGATGTTGCTGACATGATCCCGTTCCTTTTTATATAAGATGTAAGGGTAATTGTCTGTTTCCATGAAAGTAGAATTTTAAGTTGATAATCTTTAATTTATTATTTATATGAAAAAATTATTATTGGTTTTATTTTTGTTTGTATTTACCTTGGGGGCTGTATATGCTCAGACTGTTCAGGTAAAGGGCTTGGTGATAAGTGGTTCGGACATGGAACCATTGCCCGGAGTAAATGTAGTGGTGAAAGGAAATACTTCTATAGGAACAATCACTGATGTAGATGGTAACTTCTCCTTGTCGGTTCCTTCTGATGCAGTTCTTTCAGTGACTTATATAGGTTTTAAATCTCAAGATGTTTTGGTGAAAGGGCAAAGAACACTTAAAATCGTTCTTCTGGAAGATACAGAATCTCTGGATGAAGTGGTGGTGGTGGGCTACGGCGTTCAGAAAAAAGCCAATCTGACCGGTGCTGTAGCTTCTATAAAAAGTGATGAATTGCTGAAGGCTAAGTCTGCTAATTCTACTAATACATTGGTAGGGCAAATTCCTGGGCTTATCTCGAAACAAGCTAAGGGCGAGCCGGGAGCAGATGATGCTTCTTTGTATATACGTGGTATTGCAACTTTCCGGGGAGATACATCTCCTGCATTTATCATTGATGGGGTAGAACGCTCTTCGGCAGATTTTGCACGTATGGACCCTAATGATATTGAGTCCGTTAATGTGCTGAAAGATGCGGCTTCGGCAGCAATCTTTGGTATGCGTGGGGCTAATGGTGTAGTGGTTGTAACTACTAAGCGGGGAAAGCAGGATAAAACGAGCATTAAATATTCAGGGAATGTCTCTATACAGTCTCCTACAAAGTTGCCGGAATTTGCCAATTCTTATGACTATGCACGTCTGTATAATACATTCATGGGGCAAGAGATATACAAGGAAGATGAATTGATAAAATTCAGAGATGGTACAGATCCTGATAATTATCCGAATACGGATTGGTATAAAGAAATGCTGTCACGAAATGCCATTCAGCATCAACATAACCTGTCCGTGTCGGGTGGTACGGAAAAAATACGCTACTATGTAAGTGCCGGATTTCTCAGTCAGGGCGGACTTTGGGAGGATATAGATTATAAACGCTATAATCTGCGTAGCAATATTGATGCTGATATTACCAAAACAACCCGTTTGGGAGTGGATGTTTCGGGAAGAATGGAAAAGACACTGAATACAGGATCGGCAGAAGGTATCTTTGCCGGGTTGGTACGTAACACTCCTGTTTTATTATGCCGTTTTCAGGATGGTACTTTTGCAGTGCCCGATGCTACTCATACTAATATTGTTGCTGCTAACCAACCTGGAGGGAGTTATAGCAAGGGGAATATATTCGTAGTAGATGCGCGGGTTGATCTGGAACAGAAACTGGATTTTATAACTTCCGGATTGTCTGTTAAGGGGACTGCTTCTTTCAGTAAGAATATATATAAGAATAAATCTTGGAACGTATCTCCTTATGTGTATACTAAAGATGCGGAAGGAGAATATGTCCTGAAACCACGTTCAAGTGCCAGTTTAGGATTAACTCAGAATGGTTCCGAATACCAGGAATATCAGTTGCAGTTTAATTATTCCCGCTCTTTTGGAAATCATAATGTAACCGCAATGGCTATGGCTTTGGCCAGAAAAGGAGATTTTGACGGCTCTAGCATGAATAGGATATCTTTCGACTCTGAGATTTTGGATCAGATGAATGCCGGAAACTCAAAAGACCAATCATTGAGTGCGTATGACAGTAAGACTGCACGTGCCAGTTACATGGGGAGAATCAACTATAATTATGCACAAAAATATCTGGCTGAATTTAATCTGCGCCGGGATGGCTCCGAGAATTTTGCGCCGTCCAAACGGTGGGGTACATTTATGTCTGCATCTTTAGGTTGGGTACTTTCGGAGGAGAAGTTCTTTGAGAAACTGAAGAAAACGGTAAACTTCCTGAAAATAAGAGCTTCCTATGGTACCTTAGGTAATGATAATACGGGTGGTGTGGCTTTTCCCTATTATAGCCGTTTTGAATTGTATTCAGGTGCTACTGCAAGTAATTATCTTCCTAATAACCTGGGCGACTACGTCTTTGGCTCTCTGTTGACGAAAGGCTTGGTACCAGGCGCAGTGGCTAATGCTATGGCTACTTGGGAGAAATCGACCAAAACGAATATCGCGATGGATGCTACCTTGTTTAATCGATTGAACCTGACTGTAGATTTCTTCATGGAACGGAGAACGGATATTCTGGTTCAACGATATGATGAAGTTCCGTCTTCTTTCGGTGGAACACTGCCTTTGGAAAATTTAGGTGAGGTGAAAAATAAAGGTGTTGACTTTTCATTGAGTTATCATCAGAAAGTCCGTGAAGTGGATTTTACATTAGGAGGCAATTTCACATTTGCCAGAAATAAAATTGTAGAAATGGCTGAGGCTGTAGGTACTTCTGAATATATGCGTAAAACGGGCCGTCCCATTAATGGCTATTATGGATATAAGACAGACGGCATCTTCAAATCTCAGGAAGAAATAGATGCGTACGCGAAGCAAGAAGTAGCAGGTACAGGCTATGTTACCCAACCGGGTGATATTAAATATGTCGATGTAAGCGGTGATGGAGTTGTCAATTCTAATGATATGACCTATTTAGGCAATGGAAATATTCCTGAAATTATTTATGGAATCAATGGCGCATTGAACTGGAAGAATCTGGATTTCAGCTTTTTGTTTCAAGGGGCTGCCCGCGTGCAAGTTTATTTGCAGGGTGGAGTTATTCAACCTTACTTCAATCAGGGAAATCTTCCTCAATTTTGGGTGAATGAAAGCTGGACCGAACAGAATATAAATGCGAAATATCCGCGTTTGACAAATTCTATCCATAATAATCCTACGACGGATATCAGTGGTGTACAGACCTATCTCTATGATGCTTCTTATTTACGTTTGAAAAATATCGAGATCGGATATACATTCCCATCCAAGTGGTTGAAATCGGCTGCAATAAATGGACTGCGTGTCTATGTGAATGCACAGAACTTGTTCACTATTTCGGATGTACCGCAAATTGATCCTGAAAACACACAGCAGCAAGGATGGACTTATCCGCAAATGAAAGCGTTTAACGTGGGACTTACTCTTCAGTTTTAATCTCAAAAGTATAAGATATTATGAAAAAGTATAAGAATTTATTGTTGGCATTGTTTGTGGCTTTGGCATCTGGTTGCTCTGATATGCTGGATATTAAGCCTACTTCTTTTATTTCCGATGAAGCCATTTGGGAAGATAAAGTTTTGATAGATAAATTTGTGGCTAATACATACGGGTCAATGTTGTGTGGGTTCAACAGATGTACTGCCGGGTTCGGACAAAACTGGTCCATGTCATGGGCCGGGAATATGGATTCTGCTACAGACGATTTTGCCAGTGTATCCGATTCACCTATTTATACACAGTTGAATAAAGATGCAATCACCGCCCAAAGCTGCCCGTTTGTCAGTGAAATCTGGATTCAGGAATACCTTGTGATACGGAAGTGTAATACTATTATTGAGCGTGTTGCCGGTGTCGATGATAAAGTACTGACTGCAAAGGAGAAATTGAGAATAGATGCTGAAGCTCGCTTCTTGCGTGCATTCTGTTATTTCGATTTAGGCCGTACTTTTGGTAAAGCTCCATTGATACTTAAAGCCCAGAATCTGGAAGAGGATTTGTTGGTAGCTCCCTCCCCATTTGCTGAAATTGTAGAATTCGTAAAAGATGAATGTGATCTATATGCTGATAATTTACCTTTGACTTATCCGGAAGAAGAAGCCGGTCATGCCACGAAAGGAGCTTTCCTGGCACTGAAATCGCGGGCTCTGTTGTATTTGGCCAGTCCGTTGAATAGTGAGGATGATGCCCGCAAATGGGATGATGCAGCAGTTGCGGCTCAGGCTGTAATGGATTTGCATGTTTATGAACTCTACAAAGTGGGTGAAACCCCTTATCGCTCTATGGAATTTGATAAAACAGCTGCTAATAAGGAAGTTATTTTTGAGCGTCGTTTTTCTTTTCCCGAAGCTCCTCACAATATTCATATGATGTGGAGTTTGGATGCTGAGGATGCCGGGTCATGGAATGGTTTGTATCCTACCCAGAATTTAGTAGATGCTTATGAGACTATTGACGGAAAACTGATTGATGATCCTACAAATACAATGTATGATGCCCAGGATCCGTATTCAAACAGGGATGCCCGTTTTTATCAAAGTATCATTTATAATGGTTCAACGTGGGAAACTTATCTGATGTCTATGGTGACCAATACTGTAGATCCGTCGAAAAACGGATCGTGCAAACCCAGATTAGGAAAGGCTCGCTGTGGGTATGGACCGAAGAAGTTCATTGAAGAATTAGATCCTTCTACTAATATATATGGGGGATACGCTCAAAGTAACAACTGGCCGTATTTCCGCTATGCCGAAGTATTGCTGAATTACGCAGAGGCAAAAAATGAATCGCTGAGTGTACCTGATGAAAGTGTATATAATGCAGTCAACGAGGTGCGTGCACGTTCCAATCAGCCCAATCTGCCCACTGGCTTGTCTAAAGAAGAAATGCGGAAACGAATCAAGAATGAGCGTAGAGTAGAATTATTGTTAGAAGAACACCGCTTTTATGATTTACGCCGTTGGAAAGATGGAAATGTGCTGGCGGAACCGATTATGGGTATGAATATCTATAATAATAATATTACATTGAAATATGAAATTTCTAAAGTGGAAGACCGGGTATTTACGGGAGAGCACTATTATTTACCAATTCCGCTTTCTGAACAAGAAAAGAATCCTTTGCTGAAAGAATAGTCCAGCAATCATCCGCTGCAATGCTGGCCTTAAAATAACGGGAGTGAATCCCTAAAGTTAGACTCCTGGCTTTAGGGATTTGATTTTCTATGCTCTGATGTGAGCTGGTTATAGAATTTCTTTTAGGAGCATACCCTCTCTGATACTTTATGATTTTGTAGGGAAAGCGGATTGTTGGCAAGATAGTATTAATTGAAACATTATTATTTGTATTGTTATGAATTTGAAGAAAGTATTTACGACTTTTTTTATCTGTTGTGTAGTTTTTGGTAGTGTAGCCCAAAATAAAAGACAACCTTCTATTCCGGGTGATATTGAAATAGAGAAGAAAATCGAAGCCCTGATTTCAAAAATGTCGATAGAAGAGAAAATAGGGCAGATGATCCAATTGGAAGTAAATATGGTGACATATACCGATCCTGAGTATAGTACCGAGGCATTACTATCAAAGTCCGAAAAAGAGTTAGCAGAGATAATCCGGAAGTTTGATCTGGGTTTCTACTATGATAGTAAAAGTATGACTGATGCCAATGGTCGCCCCTTACCGGAAGCCGGCTATCAGTTTTACACACTTTCACGAGCCATAAATAATGAGCTTGGCTTCAAACTTGATAATGATAAATTAGATTTAGTTTTCAATACGTATCATGTCGGCTCAATATTAAATATGTTGGGAGGCAGTTATGCTTCGGATGTACGCACCTGGCACGATGCAATCAGACAGATTCAGGAATCATCATTGAAACATCTGAATATTCCATGTGTCTATGGGCTGGACCAAGTGCATGGGACCAACTATTCCAAAGGAGGCACTTTGTTTCCTCAACATATTGGCATGGTAGCCACTTTCAATCGTGATTTGGCAAAACGTATGGGAGAAATTTGTGCTTATGAAACAAGGGCATGCGGTGTGCCCTGGATATTTGGTCCGACTCTGGATATCGGACGCAAAGCCTCCTGGCCCCGTCAATATGAGGGAGTTGGCGAAGATCCGTATCTGGCAGCGGAGATGGGTGTGTCTTATCTCTCCGGCTTACAAGGAGATGATCCTAACCACATCGGTAAATATCATGTAGGTACATGTCTGAAACACTATTTCGGATATGGAGCGCCGGATAATGGTATTGACCGTACTCCGGCCAATATCACTGAACAGGATTTGAGAGAAAAGCATTATGCGCCTTTTCTTAGAGCCTTTCGTTCGGGAGCTTTGTCGGCCATGACCAACTCTTCCATATTAAACGGCATGAATGGCGTGGCCAATAAGCGCTATTTGACAAATTGGCTGAAAGAAGATCTGAACTGGGATGGAATGATTGTGACTGATTGGGGAGATATTGAGAATATTCGTGTTCGGGACCACATAGCGCCCACTAAAAAAGAAGCGATAAAGCTGGCGGTTAATGCCGGTGTAGACATGATGATGGTACCTTCTGAATATGGTTATGGTTCCCTATTGAAAGAATTGGTAGATGATGGTTCTGTTTCGATGGATCGGATCAATGATGCAGTGCGGCGTATTTTACGTTTAAAATTTCGTATCGGATTATTCGAAATGCCTTATACGGATGTTGAAGATTATCCATTGTTTGGCAGTAATGAGCATGCCGCTGTTGCTAAACAGATGGCAATAGAATCAGAAGTTTTGCTGAAAAATGAAAATCAGACCCTTCCGTTGAAGCGTGGAAAGAAAATACTGATATGTGGTCCTAATGCGAATACGATGCGTGGACTTAACGGTGGGTGGAGTTATTCATGGCAGGGAAATAATGTGGAAACCTTTACCACATCCTACAATACAATATTGAAAGCCATGCAAAATAAGTTTGGGGTAGAAAATATCATCTATGAACCTGGAGTTACCTATGCTGAAAAGGAAGAATGGTATGTAGAAAATACACCTGAGATAGAAAAAGTGATAGAAAAAGCAGGAGCTGCCGATTATATAATGGTTTGTATCGGTGAGAATTCTTATGCGGAGACAACAGGCAATATAAATGATTTGAACTTATCGCATAACCAGAAGAGCCTGGTGAAGGCAGTACAAACAGTAGGCAAGCCTGTAATTCTGATTTTGAATCAGGGCCGTCCCCGTTTGATTAGTGATCTTGTTCCTGACGCCCAGGCTGTTGTCAATATAATGCTTCCCGGAAATTATGGGGGAGATGCTCTGGCCGACTTGGTTGCAGGTGATGAAAATTTTAGTGGACGTTTGTCTTTTACTTATCCTTCACATCCCAATTCTTTTACAACCTATGACTTTAAGGTGTGCGAGAATCGGGAAACAATGCCTGGTATTTACAACTATGAAGCGCATACAAATGTGCAATGGTGGTTTGGTGAGGGACTTAGTTATACTAAATTCGACTATAGTAATTTCAGAGTGAACAAGACTAAATTCACAGCGAAAGATGAATTAGTTTTTACCGTTGATGTGAAAAATACAGGCGAATGTAAAGGAAAAGAAGTGGTTATGCTTTTCTCTTCGGATTTATATGCTTCTTTGATTCCTGATAACCGTCGTCTCCGGGCTTTTGATAAAATAGAACTGGAACCCGGTGAAAGCAAGACCGTTAGTCTAAAAATCCGGGGCACTGATTTGGCTTTTGTTGGTGCGGGAGGTAAATGGCTGTTGGAAAAAGGAGATTTTAATATGATGATAGGTGGGAAGTTTCTAAATATTACATGCGTTGAAGATTATTGTTGTACTACTCCAAATATTGAATAAAGATGAAAAAGCAAATTTTATTATCGCTGTTTTTCCTGGCCGCTTATGTTGCTGCGATGCACTCTCAGGAAAAGGCAAATACCATGGAGACGTTCATTAAGAACCTGATGGATAAAATGACTGTTAAGGAAAAGATTGGTCAGCTCAATTTAACGGTTAGTGGTGGATTCGTTGCCGGTGAGACTCTTGAAAAAGGACTTAATCCATTGGAACAGCGAATTGCGGATGGAGAAGTCGGAGGTTTGTTTGGGCTTAAAAATGCAGCCGTCATAAAGAAATGGCAAAAGGTAGCTGTTGAAAATAGCCGTTTGCATATCCCGCTGATTTTTGGTCTGGATGTGATACATGGTTATGATGTGACATTTCCCATTCCTCTTGCTCTGGCTTCTTCTTGGAATATGGAGTTGATAGAACAGGTGGCCCGGACTTCTGCTATTGAAGCGAGTTCCGATGGAGTCTGCTGGGTGTATTCTCCTATGGTGGATATCTGCCATGATTCCCGTTGGGGACGCATTGCTGAGAGTGCGGGAGAAGATCCTTATTTGGGTAGTGTCATAGCTAAAGCCTGGGTCAAAGGATATCAGACTAATAATGATTTAAGCCGGAAGGATAATGTTATGGCATGCGTCAAACACTATGCATTATATGGTGCTGCTGAGGCTGGGCGGGATTATAATACGGTCGATATGAGCCGTCAAAAGGCAATGAATGAATATATGCTGCCGTATAAAGCTGCTTGTGAGCAGGGGGCGGGTAGCTATATGGCATCTTTCAATGAATTTGAAGGTATACCGGTTACTGCTAATAAATATTTGCTAGATGATGTCCTCCGTAAACAATGGGGATTTAATGGATTTGTCGTAACAGATTATACGGGGACGATGGAATTGACTAATCATGGAATCGGTAATGAAGTGGAGGTTACAGCACGTGCTTTAAAAGCTGGAATAGATATGGATATGGTGAGTGAATACTTCTCACAGCATTTGGAAGAGGCTTTGGAGAAAGGTATCATTGAACTGGCTGATATCGATAAGGCTTGCAGGCGTGTGCTGGAAGCTAAATATAAGTTAGGCTTATTTGATAATCCATATAAATATTGTGATGAGAAACGTGCAAAAGAAACATTAGGAACCCGGAGTCATGTGGAACAGGCTCGTAAAGCGGCTCGGGAATGTCAGGTCTTGCTTAAAAATGAAGGAAATTTGTTGCCTCTGAAAAAGAGTTCAAAAGTGGCTTTGGTAGGACCCTTGGGAGATAGAGCACAGGATATGCTTGGATGTTGGAGTGGTAATTCTGAGATAGTCAGACCTATATCACTATTAGAAGGATTGAAGGAAGCGGTCGGGCCAATGGGAACTGTCACCTTTGCAGAAGGAAGTTATCTGGTGGCTGATAAGGAGTTGGAGAAGATATTGGTTGGTAATTCTATGGGCTTCGCTTCTTCTGGTGGCAGAAGATATGGTGTTCATGAACGTTCCGAAGAAGAAATGTTGCAAGAAGCCATTGCTATTGCTCAGAAATCTGATATCATTATTGCTGCTTTAGGAGAAAATATAAATATGAATGGAGAGGGGGCTTCTCGTTCCGAACCGGATATTCCGGAACCACAGCAAAAACTATTGAAAGCATTGGTGAAGACTGGAAAACCGGTAGTACTTGTGCTTTTTACGGGGCGGCCACTTGTCTTATCCTGGGAAGATGAACATATTCCAGCGATACTTAATGCATGGTTTTTGGGTGTACAGGCTGGTCCGGCTATTGCAGATGTATTATTTGGAGATGCCAATCCGAGTGGAAAAATCACGGCTTCGTTCCCGCGTAATGTAGGGCAATTGCCTATTCATTATAACCATAAAAACACGGGACGTCCGCAAGAAAGTGATGATGCTGGGTATGTTCGTTTCAAGAGTAATTATATTGATGTTGTTAATGCGCCTCTGTATCCGTTTGGTTTTGGTTTAAGTTATACTACCTATGAATATGGCGAAATTACTCTTTCCAGTAAAACGATACCTATAAATGGTAAGTTGACGGCCAAGATAAATATAAAAAATACAGGAAAGAGAAGCGGTAAGGAGACTGTTCAATTATATATTCGCGATGTATATAGCACAGCCACCAGACCTGTAAAGGAGCTGAAGGCTTTTAAACAAGTAGCGTTAGAGGCTGGAGAGAGTAGGGAGATTACTTTTGAAATAACTGTTGATGACTTGAAGTATTATAATCATGACTTACAATATGTATGTGAACCTGGCGATTTTGAGGTTTTGATTGGACCGAATAGTCGTGATCTCAAAATGTCTATGTTTACTGTCTTACAATAGATATTGGTATGATTGGCATGTATCAGGGACGTACCTGAGCCTGTCTTGCTCCGTACATGAGGTTGTGTCAAAACGTTGGCACAACCTTTTTCTATAATTTATAGTCCTGTT
>ERZ824473.92-NODE-92-length-162327-cov-5.122024_pt1 | contig 162327 bp, 147 predicted proteins | sample MGYA00519874_ERZ824473 | MGnify/ENA primary metagenome ERZ824473 (study PRJEB31778, sample SAMEA3449151) | human gut metagenome | biome: human gut; feature: human-associated habitat; material: faeces | place: United Kingdom | collected 2010/2012 ...
GTTCCCCCTTTTTGGTTTACAATAGAAATAATTCTAGCCATTTTTCATCACCTTTCATCGTCATCAATCAAAAAGAGGACTGAATTAGACATCCGGAATCTATATTCCGTGCGAGCTAATTCAGTCCTATAATTACAATAATTCTGTTGTTTTTACTCTTGTCTTACACAAATCCATTTCCAGTCTGGATCTGTAATAATTCATATTCTGGAATGACAGCACTGTCTTATTTTTCCCTTTTTCAGGGAGTTAAAAATAAGGACTAAATTAGTGCACCCCCTTGTATTTACTGGAGTTTTCTAACTTGTCCTTATTATAACTCGACCATGCGGATGTAATCGTTCAAATGTTTTTGGAGGTCTTCCCTCTGCTGATGCCTTATAAAGCTCTCTTAAATTAATGTTTTGTACTATCTTAGTAAGATCATGTGCGATTACGTATCTTGTTACTGGAGAACCTACAGTACTTGTGAATACTAAGTCTCCAAATTCTGGTTTCGCTCTCCATCGGTCACCCATCTTATCTCTAATTTCAGCTTGTTTCTTTTTCCAACTTTTTAATAAATCCTCTGTCTCACCAAAGAAAGGTATTGTTCTAAAAGAATTGAATGTTTTTGGTGTGGTTAATTCTTCAATCTTTGTACCATCTATGTATGCTGTTGACATGGATCGTTTAATATAAATCTCTTTATCCACAAAATTTATATCCTGCCACTGTAATCCGGAGAATTCTCCAATTCTAATTCCGGTTAATAGCAGTATAGCATAAGCTTCATAGTAATAACTACTCTTTGCTTCATTTAAAAAGAGATCCTGTTCTTCATGTGTCATAACCCTTCTTTTATGCTGAGTATAAGTACTCTTAACTAAAAGTCCCACACAAGGATTGACTGGTATAATCCTGTTAATAACAGCAATATCTAAACATTCTCGTAAAACTCCTATAGCTTCTCTGATTGTTCTTTCTCCATAACCCTTCTCTGCTAGTTCGTTTGTTGCTACTTGTAAATTTATTTGAGTAATATCCTTTACACGTTTTTCTCCCAAAATAGCAATAAAAGTATTTTTTGTTTTTCTATTATATGATTTTATACTACTAGTAGATTTTAATTGTGGAACTTTAAATTTTTCAAACCATTCTTCATACCAATCTTTTAAAGTTACATTGGGTCTTACACCTTTTTCATCACGTAAAACTTCTGCCTTTTTTAACTCAAAAGCTTTCTTTAATTTTGACAAACTCATATCATAAAGATCAATTTTTACGCCATTAATAGTGGCTCTCGCTTCGTATCTGCCATCTTTTCTCTGTGAGAACCCTTTTCCTAAATTTTTACCATTTAAAGCTTTTCCCATAATTTAAATAGCTCCTTTCTTGCTAATTCTCACAAACGTATTTGATACTTTGCGCACTTGTCTAAATAGTCATCGAATAATCTCTTATTTACATATAACCTATTTCCAAGTCTTATTGTAAATGTACTTGTTTCCCTTTTTAAAAGTTCCCTGACTTTTGTTTCTTTCCAACCGGTATATTCGCAAACCTCTTTTAATGATAATAATGCTTTTTCCATAATATTAACCTCCATTTTAAGATAACATTAAAGTGTCCACAAAGAACATTTTGAATTTGCACACATGCAGGTAATCTCCTGGGCTAAAGTGGTACCGGCATCTGGAAAGAGATATCTTGTCTACTGACTTCTTTTGTTTATTGTTCATCATCTTGAACCTCCTTTGTAAATATTTTGAAATGCTAAACTAAAGATAGCTACAAACATCTCTAAAATATTAATGCAGTTCTTCGACAATGAATGACCCCATTTGATTAAATGTGGACAATAAAAGAACACCCTAACGATTAAATTAAAGTGTTCTGAGATTTTAGAATTGATGATTCAGAATCATCACCTTTATCAGAGTTTTCTCGGTTAAACTCTTTTTGTAATTAGAAGTACTGTGCTAAAGCCTTTACAGAATTTTTCGATTAGCACACGTTGAAGATATCTCCTTCCACTATGCCATGCCTATAAAACTCAGGGATTGCCTGGGCTAAAGCTTTTTAATCATATTTGGATTATTAGCGAAATTAAATGAATATGGATATATCAGCTTTGGCAATCTATACCCCCTAATGCAATCAAACTTCTCTATCAATCCAAAGGTCTTGGCTAATGCTGCAAAAATCTTAGCAGGACAGTCTAAAATAGAAATATCACCAGTAATAAAAGACATAAGTTTGTCTTCAGCTAAATTTGTGTAAATCATCAAATCTTCCATAGTTGTTTTGTATTGCTTCATTAATTCTTCTAATAATGTCATTTCACACACCTCTCTGTTGTTTCATGTTTGCTAATTCTAATACTTCATTTGATTGTATTTTAGCATGTGAATCAGTGTGATTCGATTGTGAGACACTGTGAGATTGTTGGATCTCTTGTGGTCTTTTGTGAACTCTCTGGACCATTTTGAGGTCCTTGTGATGTGTTGCTAAAGAGTACCAGGCGATGAAACCTAGGTACTCTGTTCTTAATTCTGCCAACCAAACTCTTCATTATCATCACTACCATCTGTACTATTGTCTGTGCCACTTCCGGCACTACTATCACTTTCGGTAGATTCTGTGGTGCTGCTACTTGTAGTTTGGTCTGTTGGCATTTGTGTACTAGAGTTGCCTAAACTGCTCTTGTACTGATTGATTTTTGTTTGTACTTCTCCTTTTGCCTGCTCGTATACTTTACGGTAAAACTTCTGGTTGTCTTTTGTTTTTAATTTAGCTAACAGGTCTTCGATTTCTCCTTCGATTGAAGTTACCTGGGCTAAATCGGAATCACTCTGAATCTCTAATTCCTCGTAATCATAGATTAAATCATTTAGTCTTGAAACTACATCGTCCTCGTCCTCTTCATCACCTTCTGATTCTGTCGTAGCTGTTGTGGCTACCTTCTTCTCAGTTGTTGTAGCAGTACTACCATTTGAGGATGTTTTACCACTCTTCTCCAGAAGGTCAGACTGAGTTAAAGTGGTATCAAAAGAGACAACCGGCTTACTGCTACACAGAGCATTCATGCTATCCTTCCAGATGCTTCCCGGGTATGTTCCACCCCACAGATCTTTCACTTCATCGTTGTTGTCCGTTCCAACCCAAACTGCGATGGAGTAGTACGGACTAAAGCCACAGAACCATCCAGATCTCTGATTGTTAGTAGTACCGGTTTTACCAGCGGATGGCATACCACGCTCCAAACTCAATCCTCTACCAGTTCCCTTTTTGATTACATCTTGCATGATTTCAGTAATCTCTTTGGTAGCGTACTGTTTGTAAACTCTTGAAGGAACTTCACCTTTTGCTACTTCATTTCCATCACTGTCTTCAATTGAATCAATGCATGAGGCTTTTCTGTAGATTCCACCGTTTTTGATGGTGGCGTAACCACTTGCCATTTCTACAGTGTTAACACCATAGGTTAAACCACCAAGAGCTGCTGCGTCGTAGTAGTCGCTAGGAACGATGTGACTAAAGTCCATGTTCTGTACGTACTTCAATCCAGTTTTTGGTCTAATGTCATCCAAAATCTGCCAAGCAACGGTGTTCCTCGATTCTATGATAGCCTGTGAGACCTTAATAAGACCTTTGTAAAGCCCATCACTATTGGATGGACCTCCTTCAAACTTTTGGTCATTTACTATTGTGTCTGGGCTGTATCCTTTCTCGAAAGCAGGTGTGTAAACCACTAGAGGCTTAATTGTACTACCCGGCTGGTTGTATGATTGGAATGCTCTGTTTAGAGTTCTTCCATTACCTTCTTCGCTTTCTTGACTTCTTCCGCCAACGATAGCAATTACTTTACCAGTAGTGTTGTCAACTACTGTGGCTGCGCCTTGCACTAGAAACTCACCATCTTTTTGTTTTTTTGTGAACTGGGCTAAATTGGAATCAACAGCCTTCTGCAACTTCCCTTGGGCATTGTGGTCAATGGTAGTTTTAATTTTGTAGCCACCTGTGAAGAGTTCTTTTCGCATTAAGTCATACTCTTCCAGGTACCGCTTTCTATAGTCCTTGTAGTCTCTTACTGAGCTAAAGCTGTAATGAAACTCAAAGCCATCCTGTTTCATCAGATTTTCTACAGCACAGTCGATAGCGTAGCTCACCTCGTAATTGTAGAAATCTCTTTGATTCTGAATTACAGTTGTATTAGACTTTTTGGCAGTCTTGTAGGCTTTCTTGGTAATGTAACCCTGATCTCTCATTCTTTTCAGAATTAGATTACGTCGTTCTTTGTTATTGCTGTAGTTACTGACTGGATTGTAGTAGTACGGAGAATTAGGGATTGCACACAGTGTAGCAGTCTCAGCTAAAGTGAGCTGATCTAAATCCTTTGAAAAGTACGATTGTGCCGCTGACGCTATTCCATAGCAGTTATTGTAGAAGTACACATTGTTAATGTAAAATTCTAAGATCTCTTTCTTAGAGTATTTCTTTTCTACTTCTAACGCTAGAAATATCTCTTTGAGTTTTCGAGCGTATGTCTTCTTGTTACTTAAGAAAACATTTTTTACCATCTGCTGTGTGATTGTACTACCACCTCGTTCAACTCCTGTGCTTTCTCCAAGCTTACCTCTTACTAGAATTTCTACAGCTTTTGCTGTTGACTGTAAATCAACTCCATGGTGGTCATAAAATCTTTTGTCTTCTACTGCAACGAAAGCATTCACAACTTCCTGTGGAATGTCGTTGTATTTGATGTAGTCTGTATCTCTGTTTTGACGAAGCTTGGCTAAAGTGTTGCCATCCTTATCGTAAACAAAACTATTGTCTTCTTTTTTGAAAGTGCTTTTGGTACTGTTCTCGATTGTGACATGAGCATTGTTGTAGCACTTGGCTAAATCGGGCATTGTCTTGAAAGAGAGTACAAAAGCATAGAGCAAGGTCGCTCCGCACGCAATGGTGATTAGACCGGTTACTACAGTTGCAATCCCTTTGAGAACTTTTTGGGAATGGTAGAAGGCTTGGTTAAAGCCCTCTACGATTCTTCTCCAGTCGATTGTAATTCTATGTTTTTGTTTCTGTGAATTGTCCTCTTTGCGTTCTTCATTTTCTTCGTTAACGTATCGATTTAATTCATCTGAAAGTAAATTACTGTAAACCTCATTAAGTTCTTTTGTGTTGTCCTTGACTTCTGGTTTAATGGAAGCGTTTGAAACTCTTTGGGAAGTATTAGACCTCTGGTAATTGTTTGGTACTCCACTTGATCTCTTAGTGGTTTTGCCTGAATTGTCAGCTACGCTGGCTGACTTGGCTAAAGCAGAACCAAGAGTTCTTCTTGCTTCTCCTTCTCTCTGTGCTAAAACCCTATCAAGATCTGACTGGGCTGAACCAACCCCATTGGACTTTTTGCTACTAGACTGTCGTACGTTTGTCTGTCTTGGATTGCTTTGGCTAGATCTACCACTTGTCTGTCTTGGATTGCTTTGGCTAGGTCTACTGCTTGACTGGTCTAAAGTAGAACCATTTCTCCGTTGTGTACTTTGATTAGGTCTAGAGCCTTGTCTGCCACTGTTGGAATTGTTCGTATGTTGTGATCTGTCTTGCACGTAATCACCACCTTACTTTTCTATAGAGGTGCCTTCCTCTGTAGCTGCTGTAGATGTTGTAGAGTCTTCTGTGGTAGTTGTGACTGTAGCGTCGGAAGCATTGGTGTTGATTGTTGTGTCACCTGTTGACTCTTCTGACTTCTTTGTGTAGTTAAAGTTTGTGTTCTTGATTACGAATTTAGTTACTTCTCTTGCATTGAGAACTTCTTTGATTCTGTCTTTTGTGTATTCTCTTTCCATCGCTGTAAGAGTCTTGTAGTCATACTCCTTGGCTAAAGCTGTTGCCTTCTCCTTGTAGTCAGAGTCGCTAACAGTAATACCTTCTTCTTCAGCAATGGCATCGCACATCAGATAGTACTTAACGTTCTCTTTAGCGTAGTCTTCTAACTCCTTCTTGTAGGTGTCCTCGTCATCGTAACCCATCTGCTGAATCATTTCTTTGTATGTGATTCCCATTGACTTAGCGTACTCTTTGTAGTAGTTCTCATTGAATTCGATTTCGTCTTTCAGTTTATCTTCTGGGTATTTTGTTACTTCTGTTTTGTCAAGAAGTGCATCTGTAACTGCGTTTTCCTGTGCGGTCTTGAAGGACTCTTCCACGTCCTTGGCTAAAGCTTTCTTAACGTAAGCTTTGTAGTCCTTTACAGTTTTGTAGTTTGTGTACTTGGAAATGAAAGAATCTGTGAGTTTGTCTGGAACACTGACTACGTTCTTGATGTAATTGATTGTTGTCTCAAAGACAGCTTTCTTTTTGGCTAAAGACTTTTCCTCGTAATTAGCTGGGAAGGTAACTTTTACTTCAACCTTGTCTCCGGCTTTGTGACCAATCAACTGTTCTTCGAAATTGTCGATCAACGAGTTTGAACCGATTTCAACATCATAGCTAGCAGTGCTGCCATTTTCAAACTCTTTGCCATCTATTTTACCAACAAAGGCTATGTTTACAAGATCACCACTTTTGATTTTACTTGTTGTGTCTTTTTCGAACAAATCGTTCTCGTAAAGATACTCTGGAGCAGCATCATCAATTGCTTTGTCTGTGATTTTCTCTTTTTCCTCGCAATCGACCTTTAAACCGATATACTGCTTAATCTTGAGATTATCTGTGGTGATTGACTTTTTCTGGTTCTGTTCGATGTACTGCTTGGTTCCTACAGTATTTGCAGGATTTGTGCACCCAGCTGCCATCATGGCAGAGAAACATAACATAGCTGCTACAATTGCTGGTTTTCTAAACTTTATCATTCTTTTTCTCCTTTTGGTTCTTAGTTAAATGTTCTTGGTTGTTATTGTTCTAAATGTTATTCTTAGCTAAAGCTGCTTACCTCACTTAGAGTGCTTGAGTAAGTAGTCTGCCACATAGAACTTTTTGATTGTTAATCTAATTTCATTACGGACCATTTTAGCTTTCATCTCTTCCACTGTGCTAAAGCCTGACTCACGTGCCAGCTTTTCTTCTTCCTTCTCTATAAAAGTGTTTGGAACTTCTAGAGCATTTGCCTTAGCAATGGCATCCACAGCTAACCTCTCTTTGAGTTGTTCCTGAGCTAACGCTTTGATGTGAGCATTGTAGTCCTCTTCGGTTTTGTACCCCATGTTGTTTTTGTATTCACTTTCGCTTACTCCTGAGTAGAGAGCATTGGAATTGTCGTTGACAATCAAAATGTTTTCGATCTCCTTCAATTCCTTGTTTGGGTACTTTTTAATCTTTGTGTGCTTAAGTAAAACTTCAATGGCTTTTTTTCGATTTGTCTGCTCTGCTTGTAGCTTTGCCTTTGTCTTGAGGTCTTTCTTAATGTGTTGTTTATACTGGGCTAAAGAGGAATACTTTGTGTGCTGTTGAATGAAATCATCAGTGACAACGTTAGGTATTTCTACACTTTTTAAAATGTATTCGACCTGAACGTTAAAGGTAACCTCTTTGCCAGCAACGAAATTGTCTGAGTAATTGTCAGGCAATGTCATTTTGACATCAAAGATCTCTTCTGGTTTGTGACCAAGAATTTGTTTTTCAAAGTTCTCATCAATACTGCCATTTCCTAAAGTTATTACTAACCCTTTTACATCACTGTTTCTGAAAGAGCTGCCATTGTATCGACCTGTGTAGCTCAAGCAGACAGTGTCACCTTCTTTAATTTGACTTTGTGTGTCGTGCTGCTTTAAGTTCTCGTTTTGAAGGTACTGAGCTAAAGAGAAGTCAACTAGATCATCTGTGACTTCGTCCGCTTGTGTCTTCGGTATCTTTAGACTTTTGTATTGTGAAATACTAATGTAGTTATTGTTGCACGACTTGTATTTCCACAAAGAGATCATCTTTAGAACTCCTAGAGCAATCAGTATTACAAGTAGTAAAATTCCTACTACCATTGCAATCTGTTTTCTATGTTGTAATTCTTTTTTGGTTCTTCTAGTTCTCTTATTACTGTTGTTCAACATTATCACCTCCTTCTGCTATTGTGTTGGTAGATGTTGGAGGTGCTTGACTCTGGGAAGGCGTTGGAGGTGTAGTCTGTTCTTGACCCTGTTGGTTATCTCCTGGGCTAAAGCTTTGACCTAGACCACCATCTCTAAAGTTCTTAGTCTTCTCATTGATCTTATTTCCTAGGGAAGAGTCTTTTCTTAGTACTGTGACTTCCAATGCTCCGGCAATAACAACTAACCACAGAAGTGCTGTTGTCCAATAAATTTTACCATTGTTCTCTTTAGAGTTCTCATTGCTCTTGCTTTTGTCTACATCTTCCCTTTCGTCGAAACCGTTGTTGTCAGTCTTAGCACTTAGAGTGATTGGAAGACTTCTAAGGCCTTTGAGATCTTTAGTACTTCTGAGACTCTTAAGGTCTCTTGCATTAGAGTATTTGGTTAAAGGTCTGAATTCATAGCTAGCACTAGAGTACTGGGCTAAATGTTCTGTTACCGCTCCACTGTTGGGTGGTTTGAGGGCAGTGAGACTTAAAGCTAATGTTGCTATAACTCCTACTGCTATCACTTTGTTTAACTTCACTTTTTTACCATCTCCTTACTTCTTATCATTCCTATTTCTTATCATTCCTATTTCTTATGTTTCCTAAAATGAAAGAAAGGGGACCAAACTAGTCCCCTTGTTTCTGAGATTATTGCTTATGAGTTGATTTGTATTGTTCCTAATTCTATGGTAATTTGAGAGTTAAATTTAGCAGATTGCTTCGAATCTTTCGTATTTACCAACGAACTCTAACTTTTCAACAGATTTGTCGTATTTGAAGACTTCGTCTGTAAAAACCTCGCCACTTGGTAGTGTTTGATTTACGCTGAAAACTATTTCTTTCAATTGTTCTCTAACTTCACTTTCAGTACTTAACGGGTTTGCAAAGGATTCAGGAAATAAAATCAATTCTAGAGTGCTTGATGGGAGAATGTAGTATGATTCATTGAATACCTTGGATAAACCAGACAACAATTCTTCATTACACAACAATGATGTTGAGTATGAGAGATCCCTATTTTCTATTATAAACATAGGTTGTTCTAGTTTACAATTTGTAACAAGATCTTGCATTTTCCTAATGGTTTCTTCTGTCTGAAGATCATTAGTTGTGAAAATTATTGTAGGTTCTCTGAGATCTTCTATGCTAAGAACTTCATCCTGCAATACCTCTGCAAATCCAGGAACTGATAACATCGAAAGAAAATTACACTTACACTTTTTAAGATTTTCCTGGGCTAAATCCCAAAGATCTTCTAATGTCATATCTCCAATAACCGTTTTAAAACGATCTAAGTTATCCTTCGAAAGATAGATCTGAAAAGCATTGTTATTTCCATTCTTGGCTAAAACTAACGCCTGCTTTAAATCTCCAAGATCTTTTGTAATACAGTTTTTTAAATGTGGTTTAACAATTGGATCGAATACTTTAATGTTTAGCATTGATTTGAAATTCTTTATTGTACTTTGAATCTCTTCTAGATTGTTCTCACAATTGTCAATACAAGATTTAATAAAATCTTTTACACCTTCGATTCCACTTTGTTTGTGAATTTCTTCCAATCTGTTGAAATCGAATAATGTACTTACATTGTCACTAACTTTAACTTCTAATTCTTTAGCATCTGAGTTTTTTGATCCTACGTATCCACATTCTGAGACTCCTTGGCTTTTGTCCCTAAAAATCTTAGCCTCTACACGTAGCTGTTCTGTGTAAGACCTGTCTTCTACTAAAGTTGTCACCTCTCTGTCTGGGAAAATCTCCTTGACTGCATTTTCTACTACCTGTTTGAATTCTTCTTTGTTATACATACGTATACCTCCTTAAAATAATCTGCACTAAGGGTGCAGTATACAGTATGACTAACCATGATAAATCTTTGGTGTTATGGGACTTGGCTAAAGCGTTGACCTTAGCTAAAGCACTACTCCACTCTTCGAAGAATTACATTGAGCAAGTACAGCAGAAACAGTGGTGCCATCACTACCATCACCATTACATCTAGCTCTGGAATCTTAAATCCCATTACTTCGTAGTATGTAGTGTTGTAGAAACCGTAAGTTGTATCTCTGACTACAATGTAAATGTAGTTACCAATCAACATTACCATTGAGAAGTAACTAAGAAAATTACTTTTGAATACGTGGCTAAATAGTGATAGAAATAGAAGAAAAATCAAAGTGATACCACTTAGAATTACACCAGAATTCTTCATCAGAAGTAACAATGTGTCTAGCATCTTAGCGTAAAGTTTAGCATCGTCTAGAAGCTTTGCTAATGAGACTTGGTTAAAGCTGGAACCAATACCACACTTAACTATTGTGAAGTAAAAGACCAACCATACTAGTGATAGTACAATGTACACATTAATGAGACACAGTACAAGGTGTTTACACCTCACGCTACCACCTCCTAGCCATTTCTCGATTCTTTGAAGTCGTCTTAGCGCCATTGCCTGTCTTGCTAGTTTTGCCGCCATTGTTAGTTCTCTGGTTGGTGTTCTTGGCTAAAGTAGCTGCCTTACTACCAACTCTACGTTTTCCGTATCGCTTCTTTGTCTCTTGTTTAGGTCTCTTCTTTTGTTTACGTGTGTTTCTGTCTTCGAAGCACAAGTAGTCTGCGTACGGATTTAACTTAGTAATACTACCTTTGACTCCCTTTGCATTAATTAGTGACCTGTCAAAGACAGCTTCATTATCGAAGTTAAAGTGGATTGACAGATCGTCTGCGGCTGCATAGGTCTCTTTGAAGATTTCTCTAGCAACGTCTAACTGTGTTGATGGATGTTGGAGACTTGGATTAAAATGGGTGAGTACTAACCGCTTGACATTAGCGTGCTTGGCTAAAGTGGCCGCTTCGTTAAAGGTCATGTGGTAATTCTTTACCTTGTTGATCTCATCTTTTCTTTCACTCTCGCCTGAACCAACATACATTCCTTCACAAACAAACAGATCACTATGGGAGGCGTACTCAACAATGCTCTCTGTTGGTCGTGTGTCAGTGACGTATGTAATTTTAATCCCTTTTCTTTCCGGACCTAAAATCTGGTCATTTCTGACTTTATTTCCCTCGAAATCTCTTGTAGCGAATCCTTTTGACAATTCTCCCCATGCTCTCTTAGGGACTGATTTTGCTTTTTCTACATCAAACTTACCTACATGTCTTAGGTAAAAACTGTAACCATAGCAACTGATACTGTGATTAAGTCTGAACGCATCGATCTCTAAAGTATTCGTGAGAATAAAATCTGATTCACCTGTAAGTTCAATGAAATAAATTGGGAACTTTAAAGTAGGTAAAACCAAATAGAGAGAGTTAACGTAACGTCGAATTCCTTTCGGACCGGCAATAATAACTCTCTCTGTTCTACACGAATTGTGAATCTGCAGTAATACTCCGGCTAAACCGAGAACATGATCTGCATGTAGATGTGTTATTAAAATAGTACTGATTGACTTTGCAGTCCAACCAGAACTGCTAATCCCCATCTGGGTTCCTTCTCCAGCATCGATTAGAATGATATCGCCATCTGCTCGAACCATAGCCGAAGTTAGTCTTCTATGTGGTTGCGGCACTTTACCACTTGTGCCAATGAAATAAAAATCTAACATTTTTCTTTTTCACTTTCCTTTTACTTTCCTGAATTCTTTCCTTTTATTTTTTCAGTACCTATCATCACCTCGTAGTTTACCCAAGATTAGAACAATCAAGGTCATTACTACAAACAATGAGAAAGGTGAACCGCCAGTCAGCACACTGACTATCCACTGAGCTAAAGCGGTGACAAAGCTAGTAATCATTTCTAGCAAAGCTGTCACCAAATCCATAACGGATAGGAGTTGAACTAACTGGGTTAAAGCAGTCACAGTCCACCTCTCACAGGGAAGCGATGAAGGCAAGTTCATCATCGCTCCAAATTTGGTAATGACATGGCTTTAAATTATCATTTGTTATTTTCATGATTTCACAGAAAGCTTTGAGAGCATCTTCGAGAGTTTTGAACTCGTATGAATTGTCTGTTCCGATTTCTCTGACTTTTAGAGACTTCTCACCCTCTTTGATCTCAAAGCCATACCATGTGGTAATCTTTTTAATCAAATTAAATTTAGTCATGCATTTCACACCTCTACTTCTGTGTAAGGTATTTAACGATTGTCTGTGCTGCAGTCTTCAAAGCATCGCAATCGTCCTTAGTTCTCTTAAGTTCCTGACTCAAAGAATCACACTGTTTTGTCATTGCTTCGTTCTCAATTCTGAGATTATGATTCTCCACTCTTAATTCCTGGCATGTCTTAGCTAAACCATTATTGCTACCTCTTAAGTTTGCGATAATACGTTTGAGTTCTACTATTTCGGTTTCTGCCATTGTAAGTCGGTCTGCTGCTTTGAATACTTCTTTTTCTTCAGCTGTGTTGTCGTCATCGTCCCTGTCCTGTTCATCTGAGCTAACGGAGTTATTGGTGCTATTCTGAAACTCCCTCATGTCTGTAGGGGTCGCATCTCTGATGAGCTTGTTTAAAAGTTCTGCATTATCTTCACCAATTCCGAAGCAAAGGGTCGCTGTAAGAAATTCAGCGTTACTTAATTTCTTACGTTCGTTTGTTTCTTCCTTCTTTGGAGCTTCTGCCTGCTCATCGATTGTCTGTTCCTTCTTTGGAGCTTCTTCCTGCTCATCAATTGTCTGTTCCTCTAAAGCTGCAATAACACTTCTTAAAAAATCATCTACTGTCATTTTTATTATCTCCTTTTTAATTAATTCTTTTGCCTAACCTCTGTCACTCACTGGCATCTTCAATCATACTTGTACAAATTTTGCACTGACCGTTGATAGTACACAAACCATTGTCTTCTGTGAAGAATACTTTGTTTGGTGTTGTAAAGTATACTAAATTCTTTGTTCTGGCAGTCATAGTATCTTTTGTCTGTTCCACCTCTTGTAAGAAACTTAAAGGGAATGGAAATGTTAAGATTACAAAACCACTTCCTTTAAGAGCAATGAAATTTCTACTAAGACCATTTAGAGTGTAAGGAGTACAATGCTCTAGGAAACTTCCCAGTCCTACGATTGCATCTGTTCTACCTACTCTTCCAGCACTTGTCAAAGAAACAGCTGCTTTTGTTTTCTTAACTAAATTTCTGAAACCGTCCATAGTAACATTGCCTACGTAACCGAGTAAAAACTTTGGACTAACAAAGATTTCAGAATCTTCAAGTTCCAACAAATAAATGTGCTGATTTGTACACACTGATTGAAAACTGCCGATGCCTTCTACCTTGGTTAAACTGGTTCCTTCTCGTACGCTTAATGCTCCTGTACTATGTACGAAATGTTCTTTCATGATTGCTGCTTTGCAATTGTTTAACTGTACACATACTTTACTGTAGTGTGCTGGGCTAAAGCAGACTCCGTCACTGTTGTCTGGGCTAAAGCCAAGAGTGCTGTAACGTCTACTGTAGTAACTACCATCTGCTTCCAACGTCTTTACTTCAACACTACACAAATTACGATAGCTTTTTATCATTCAATTCCCCCTACTCTTCAATTCCTTCAATGAATGTACTCGTGCAAACACACTTAGCACCTTCCATGTCTACTAAACTTTTGTAGACTACAACGTCTTCTGGAACTGTAGCAACATTGTGGTACATTTCGCTGTCTTTTCTGAAAATGATTACAGAGTCTTTTTTGATCTTGTCATCATTTGGGGCTATTGAAAGTGTTTTAAATTTATCACTACCAATGCACCCAATGTCTCTCATTTTTGAGAGCTGTTCTACCTTGGAGAGACCAACAACTACGACGTCTTCTCCATTAAATTTGTAAATCTGTTTTAAATTAATTGTTACATCCATGATGTATCCTCCTATCTTTTTGTTAAAGTTTTATAATGCTATGTTAGTCTTGTCATGTTTTTTAACTAACGAAATGTGACGTACTGTCACGAACCTCCTATTAATTATTGCAGTTATTTTGTGGTGTTTGACCCACTATTAAAATGTTTTGTTTACATTAAAAAGTCTAGATTAGCTGTGACACCAATCTAGACTATTGGTAAGGTGTATGGAGAAGTGTGATACCCTTCGGGATCTGGGCTAAACAGTCACACTCCTTTTGGTTGCTGCGATCACTGGGCTAAATCTAGAGATTCGTCTCTAACGTGACTGCTATCTCTAGTACTGCTTTGCAAAGCTCTGTTTCGCAGATCCTTTCACGACTTACGTCTGAAGACAACAGCAACTACTGCTGTGCCAACGCAAGCTACCATGATGGCTAACAGTAAACCTACTGGACTATTGTCCCCTGTCTTGGTTCCATTGCTAGTCTTTCCTTTACTGTTTGCTCCACTCTTGGAGGAGTTAGTACCATCTTTACCGTTCTTACTACTCTTACCATTCTTACTATTTTTCTTTTCATTTCCTGATGGCTTGACAGTTTTGTCAATGCTAATTACATCTTTGTCTGACATTAAATCAGTAGTTGTCATTGCGACCTCTTGTCCATTTACAACGTAATTTCCAGAGATGCTTACAGTATTATTAAGATTTACTGCATTGGTTGCATCCTTCTTTAATTTAACATCGAACTCTAATTCGAGACTGTCTTTGGATGCTAACTTGTCAATTACTGCTGTGACACCATCTACAGTCACTTTTGCTGTTTTGCCGTTTTTAGTCTTGACAGAACTTCCTTGGCTAAACTTGCCCCATTTACTAAGTTCTTTAAGCTGTTCACTTGGTTCCTCAGTTACTAAGAGATTTGTGGCTGTGTTGCTTCCTAAGTTAGTTACTGTGAGTTTGTATTTTACAGTAGAGTCTGGACCGTATTTAGCTGTTACTTTAGTACCTTCGTAACGACCATCTTTAAGTGTAACTCCTTTAGTTTTATCTGCTAATTTTGCAATGCGTAAAGAGGCAGAGCTTTCAACGGAAATCTTGTCTGAGTCTTCCATTGTCTTGTCACTCTTAAGTGCTTCAAGAGTTGTGTTTGCAGAGAGCTTAGAAGCTGTTACTTTTACTGTGTTTTCCAGACCTTTTGCTGTTGCGGCTTTTGAATTTAATTTAGCCTTGAAGTGCAACTGTACTGAGTCGTTTGCTGGTAACTGGGCTAAAGTGAGAACCTGTCCGGACTCTCCACTGTCGTCAGTACCGCTTGAGATTAATTGAACACTGAAAGGCTCATCTGTGTTTGTCGCAATAGCTCCTTGAGTTAAAGTACTTCCCGGGGCTAAGGTGGAATCAGTAGTTGTACCATTACCAGTAGTTGTGCCATTTCCTGTGCCATTACCACTGGTTGTACCATTTACTGTACCATTCAAGCTTGTGGTCGTTCCACTACCGTTGAAGGCTTTGTTTAACAAGTCTGAATCTGTTGTGAGAGTTGTCTCGCTATTAGACTGTGTGCTTGCTTCTGCTGCGTTTACTATTAACGCTCCACCAATTGTAGTGGATTGTGTAGACTCTGTCGATTTTTCTGTAGCATCGGTAGACTCTGTGGTCTGTGTAGATCCTTCTGTTGAAGTCTGTTCAGTTGTTGTTGATGTAGTAGCCTGCGTAGTCTGCGTTGACTCTGTAGTCTGCGTAGATTGTGTAGACTGCGTTGAGGATGTACTTCCTGTCGAGTTTTCTTCCTTGGCTAAAATAGAATCATTCTCGTACTTAGCCTTGTAGTTCTCATTGTAGGAAACCTCTGCATTACCAATGGTTACTACTTTACCATTTTTAGTTGTGACTTCTCCTGTTTCTGGAATTACAAAACCAGCATCCTCTTCTACCATCTCTTTGAGCTTACCGGAGAGAATGTCCTCAAGCCTAACATTGTAGAGGTCAGACTTACCTGTATTTGTTACTGTAACAGTGTAGTCGATTTCATCGCCTGTCTGGTATGTACCTTCTGCGGCTATACCTTCGTAACGACCAGTCTTTTCATTAATCTTTCTGCCTTTAGTTTTATTGGCTAAAATTCCAACAGAGACTGAACCGTCACCAACGACATTGATCTCTGTTTCTGCAAAACTAGAATCTGTACTTGCAAGTGCATTTCCACCAATGCTGTAGTATGGTAACATTACCACTTTATTTGCTAATCTAAACTGATTTCCACAGTCTTTCTTTAATGTTACTGAGAAAGGAATTGAAACGCTATCTCCCACACCGAGAGTGTCGATCTGGGCTAAAGTGGTTCCTTTCTTCTCGAACTTAACTGTCTTACCGTTTGTACTTGTGAGGGTTTTGGCCTGGCTAAAGGTATTGCTTCCGCTTACTTTAGCATAGCGATTATCAAGTGTTCCTTTGAGAAGAACATTCTTAAGATCACACGTACCAGTGTTTTTGATTGTGAGTGTGTATTTAACGGTGTCACCTGGTTTGTATGCGATTCCAACTACATCTGCTGTAGCGTCGTTACTTGTATTACCAACTTTGTCCGCTGTGAGCAAGATTGTTCCTGACGGATTGCCTGGGACATTAATCTTATCGCTATCGGAGTCGGCTGTCAGTGCTACCAAGTTTTGTGTAGGGTACTTGGCTAAATCGTCATACTGAGCTTCTAGCTTAACACTACACTCTGCACCAAAGAACATGGAGGCATTTCCCTTAACAGTACCTTTGATTGTTAAAGTGATACTATCTCCTGCGTTTAATTTATCAAGTGAGACAATGTTATTGGCAACGCTAGTCACTTTAACTTCATTACCTGCTGTGGTTGTGGCAGTGCCTACATTAGAGAAAGTAACATCGCTGTTCAATGCTTTCTGTAAGTCGGCTGAAGGTGTGCCTGTTAGTTTGAGATTGTACAATGTTGTACCACCTAAGTTGGAAACTGTTACCTTGTACTCAATGTTATCACCAGCTACGTAATTACCAGCGACCTTAGTGCCTTCGTACTTACCGTTGTTAAAGGTCACACCAGTTGTTTTGTTAGCTAAAAGACTAACAGCCATTTTAGGTGTACCTGCCACGTTAATCACATCTTCGGCAGTGTGCTTGGTTAAATCGGATTCAACAACCTCGTACTGTGTTGTACCATTTTCAACGTTAGCCCATTTAGCTGTGAGTGAGACCTTATTCACTAATTGTTTAGCTTCTTTAGCATCGCTCTTTATCTTGGCTAAAAAGGAAACCTTAGCCGTAGCACCAGGATCTAACTGAGTGAGTACAGCTGTGTTTTGTCCGGAGGTAGTGATGGTAGTTGTACTTTCTTTTCCTGTTGAGTCTGTAATGACTGCTGTTTTGTCAAAGTAGTATCCATCTGTTCCTGAGAGTAAAACAGCTTTGAGGGCATCACTAACTGCGTCGGACAATGTGACATCATGGAGAGCCACGTTACCTTCATTCTTAACTTTGATAGTGAACTTGGCTAAGTCTCCTGCTTTGTAAACGCCTGCAGTTTTGCTCACGCCAATTACACCATCACTATTGGTCGTGCCTGTAGTTGTTTTGTCCGCTATCATGCTTACTGACATTTGTGGGTAATGGACTGCGTACTTACCAATGCTAATGATTTCAGTGTCATTGTGCATTACTTCGTCAACTGGAAGTGCAACGATCTTAGAGGTGGTGTCAGTAGTATTACCCTTATTTGAGGTATCGCTCTTAGTATTAGTCTTATTCTCTGTTGTGCTACCAGAGGTAGAGGTTTTGTCCTCTGTAGTCTTATTCTCTGTAGAGCTATTGTCTTTGACAGAGGTTACCTGTGTTAAAGCACCTTTAGTAATGTCTGTAGGATCTGAACCCTTTTCTTCTGTTGTGTCTGAAGTGTTTTCAGTGGTAGTATTGTCTTTTCCTTCTGTCGTACCTTCTGTGGTAGTGTCGTCAGTCTCTGGTGTTTCAATTGTGCTTGCTGTTACATTGACTGAGTTCTTTAAATTTAATGCTCTTTTAATGTCCTGTCTTGCGGTCATTGTGAGTTTTAAATTAATGCTTTTACCTGCCTTAATTGTGTCGATTGTAAGGGACTTGGTTAAAGCTCCGGCGCTGTATGCAGGGGCGGTGCCACTAGCTGTGCTGTCTGTAGTGTTGTTTGTAACTGTGTTGTTTGTGGTCGTGCCTGTGTTGGATGTGTCACCATCCACTGAGACAAAAACCTGTTCTCCAGTATCTGTTGTGACATAGTAACCTTTTTGAAGATCAAACTTAATTGTGTTGACATCTACGGAGTTTTTTAACTCTTCACTGATAGTGTCGGTTACTTTTACGTAATGTAGATCGGTGTCTCCATAGTTCTTAACAATGATGTTGTATGTAACCACATCTGGATACTTATAGACTCCAGGGGTTCGTGTTCCCTCGTACTTCATTGTTTCAGAATTGTAGGTTCCGCCTGTTGTTTTGTCGGCTTTAACACTAACTGACAGGTGTGCACCAGAACTAACTCCTTGCTCTCCTACTCGCATTAGGCTAACGCCCTTGTCTGTGAGGATTGCAATGTCAGCTGGGTCTACAGTAGTGCCATCGGAGTAGTCATTCAAATTGTCAATGTCAAAGTCAAGGGTTTTGCCCCCTTCCTCCTTGGCTAAAGAACTTTTATTACTGTTCTTTTTACCTGTGGTATTTTCCTGGGCTAAAGTGGAATCAACTTCCTCTTCGGTAGTGCCGACAGCAAAGTCAGCATTGACATTAACTTCCCAGTTTGGCATTGTGAATTCAATACTCTGTTCTGTTTTTGTTACTTTTAATTTACTTGTTACATCTTTACCAGTGTTGTCAGTGATCTGAAAGTTTTTAAAATGGTAACCATCGTTTGGAAGTGCTTTGACCATTACAGACTGTCCTTCGACAGCATCGTAGGTTATAAAATCTTTTCCTACACTTCGATTACTAATACCATCTCCTGTTACAGAAATATTACCATTGTTCGCTGTTTTGATTGATAGTTTAGCTGTAGTACTTGCATACGCTGGAGTTACTGGGCTAAAGCTTAATGCCACAACCAAGGTCAAGACTGTAATGCACAGAAAACCAACAAATCTTTGTAAAGAAAATTTTGTACACATACTTATCGCTCTCCTTTTTTATTTTTTCAAATTCATTAGTTTATCTTTGATAGCACAAGGAAACCACCCCCTACTTATTAGGTTTACAAACCAATTGATTTAATTTGTATTTTTCTTCTAATGTGTTTGAAATGTAAAAAGCCCCAGCGCGAAGCTGAGGCTAAGTGATAGCGGGGAAAGCTATCTGTTGGAAAAGGTGACGTTTACAGCAAGAGTGTTGCTGAGGTCACACTGTCAAAGTATGAAATGTGGTGTGCTATGGCACAGCTTTTGCCATGCCGTAGTACAGGTGGACTGCTAATTGCGGATAGCAGTCGACCAACTAGGTACAGTGTTTAGTGCGGGGAACAACAGCACCACCTAGCCCACGATGCCCAATCTTGGGGTGATTGGGCAAAAGAGTAGTAGGCGATGAAACCTACTACCCTCTGCAGTTATTCTGCATCGAGGAAAGTTATGAAAATAAAAATTACAACCACTTGACGCTTGCCAATCGTGGATGACCACTTTTGTGGTCAAAAAAATTAGAGGTGATGAAACCTCTCACCTTGTTTGTGGAATGTGGTTTAGAGCCTTATAGTAAAATCTTCTCCAGATTCCACCACTTCTAGAGATTGTTGTTCAACTACATCGTTTATCAAATCTTGCAACGAATAGTTTAACTCATTCTGTTTTGTTAGAATTTTTGAAATACTGTACTTAGTACTTTTATTTCTCCATGCAAAAATCCTAGCTTCTGAGTCTAGCGTTCCTAAATCTACAAAACCAGAGTCATTCCTGACTCTCCAATTTCCTATCTCTCTGACGCTCTCTCCACCAAGCTTGTCTATCTTTTCTATTGTGATAGTACACTCACTGACTTGGCTAAAGAGGTTTCTTCCGGAGTACAGATGTGCATGGAAATTAAATTTACCATTTACCTTGGCTAAATCCAGATCAACCCACTCTGCACACCTAACACCGCAGTTGTCCTTAGAGCTGAGAAGTTCTTCCCTCTCTTCACCATGACCTAGAATTGCAAGATGCTCATTCTCCTCTTTCGTAGTGATTAGATCAATACTATTGCACACAGTGTCCTTCCACTGTAGTTTAACTCTAACTAACCTTGTATCATCTGGAATCTTGTTTGCCATCACTTCTCCCAACATGGAGAACTCTGGGCTGTAGTTCTCTATCGCTACTCTAACTCGTTTTCCTCTAATTCCGAGATTCATCTTGGCTAAAGTCCTATCCACCAAATCTTTTAACAGCTTTCTTACTTCTGGGGTATTTTCTTTGGCTAAAGCTGTTACCAAAACTCCTAGACTAAAGTGACAGCTCTCTCCTATTTCTCTCAGTTCTTCTTGACTAAAGTGGTCAATCATCTCGTTTAGTCTTTCCCAAAACAGGGAAGGCACTGCTTCTACCACTCTCTTTACTTCATCAAGATCCCTTCTCCTCACTTTTTGTTTAAGGAATTTGTTAGCCGTCATTAGACTACCATTTCTGAGATCTTTTACTATTACTCGGTGTTCTGGACTTCTTGAGAATTTATTGTAACTTAGAAAGTTTAGGATTGTTTTGCTTCTGTCTGCGACAGTGTGGGACTGGGCTAAAGCTAAGCCAAAGCTTCTGGCATCTGTCTTCTCGATCTCTTTGACTAACCATTTCTTTTGGCTAGTTCTTAGCTTGTAGTGTTCTTGAACTAAACAGTAGTCAATTCCTTTGACAACATCCTCTGCCCTTACCACTTCAATCTCTTTTCTTTCTTTGAAAGCATTGTAAAAATTAACTCGTGATTCCCTTCCTTCCTCCTTAAGTAAATCACTTAGAAAAATTTCCATCTTGTCTTCCTTTCTTTCTGTAAAGGGAGGTTTTAGCCTCCCCACTTAAGGCTAGACTATTTGTAACTTTCAATTTAACTGAGGACAAATTCCGACTATCTCTTATTGTTACTCAAATCAGTTAAATACGTCTAGCCAAAGTCACTGGTAAGCCATGAATTTAAAATTTATTGCCTTTTTAACAACTTTTGAGAGAAAGAAAGTAAAGCTTACCAAAACAACAGTTTTTTCTCTCCAACTGTAATTTTTTATAATTAAGTATGGTTTTAGAGAGGGTTTTGCAACTCTTTTAGAAAATGGTATTCTAAAAGCTAAAGACGTGATGTAATTCACTAAAGGAGTAATAAATTCATTGTAAGAGTGATAAATTCACTGTAGGAATGATGTCTTGGTTAAAGACGTAAAATTATAATGAGAATTGTGAAGAGAACTGGGCTAAATTGTAAAGAACTAGGTTAAATATCTTAATTCGTAGCTATCGCTACTGCCATTAAGAATCTTACATTACAGAACACAGATTTTAGCATACCTTGGCTAAAGCACATACGAAAGCTATCTGGGATTCCGTCATTACACTAAAGTGATGTGAGACTTGGCTAAACCAGGAGCAGTCCTCTTTGTCAGTGTTTGCAAGCTGTTGTACGAAAGCTCTAAGAAGGTTATCTAAATCCTTAGTGCTTGGAAATACTGTAAGTTCTGGATTATTTAAATACTTCTTTAATCGTTTAATCTTCTTTTGATTATCTTTGAGTTCTGTGTAGCCTTTGAAGAAGTGTTCGACATTAGTACACTTTTGTAGTTCTTTGTAGCGATGCTTGTTGACTGTGTTACTATTTGAGATTTCTTTGGTAGTCCTTTTGCAAAGACTTTTTAAGGTCGGTGCTGTGTTGGTAGGTGATGGGGTTGCGTTGGCTGGTGTGGTTGTGCAGTCCTGTGTAGAGGTGTTGCTACTTGTTGCAGTATTATTGCTACCTGCTGATGTTTTGGGACACTTGGAAGTTTTTTGTAATGCTTCTAATTCTTCTTGCCATTTTCTTAATTCTTCTTCGGTGTAGCTTAAATTGTAAATTCGTTTTCCCATTGTTGGACTCCTTGTCTAAAATTAATGTATTGATTTGTGGGATTATGTGAGGCAGGTGCTATTGGTACTGAGGGTACTGGTCTAAAGCTGTACGAGTTTTGGTCTAAAGCTGTACGAGTTCATAAAGATAATTGTCCAAGTACTGCTTTAGTAATTCATCGTCATTAAATCCAGTCCCTTTGTAGAACTCTTCGGCTATACCTCCGCCTATTGTACCAATAGTATCTGCATCACAATCAAGTGATAGTACATTACGAAGAAAACCTTCGTAGTTCTCGCTTTCAATAAAACAACGGATTGCAACTGGTACACTGTTTTGGCACAGTGAGTTCCATTTGTAATTATTTCGGTACTGGGCTAAAGCTAGGTCAGTTCCGTATTGGTGTTGACTACTAGGATATTGGGAGACTGCATATTGTAGTATTTCATTTTTTGAAGTACCGTTCTTTGCCATGTAAATACACTTTGAGGTGACGATTGCACCTTTTATTCCTTCCGGATGACTGTGAGTGCATTCGGCTGATTTGATTGCGTATTTAATAACATCATTTTCTTGGCTAAAGTGTTCGCCAATGAATGAGCATCTCATCGCTGAGCCATTGCCAAAGCTGTTGGTAGGTTCTTTAGAACCTCTCTTTAACCAATCTTTAAAAAGCCCACCGTAGCTCTCGTCTGGGTATTTCTGGGCTAAAGTGGTATAGGTCTCTGAGAATGGAATATCTTTCAGAATAGCTAGTTTGCATGCTAAAGTTAAAATTGTGTCGTCAGTGTAGAAATTCTGTTTAGTGAATAGTTCACAGTGTTTCCAATCTAAATCTTTTGGTCTGTAAAATTCATAGATTGATCCTGCAATATCGCCAAGAATGGCACCTATTACTGCCATTTTATTACCTCCTGTTTGTAATAATTTGTTGTTAGGTAAAATAAAAATCACACTAGATTAATAAATCTAATGTGATTTAAAGTAAATCAATTAATTAAAAGCGGTTATCTTTGATAATGATGTTGTAGTATTTGTGCTTTTATCATTTAGTTTTGCTGCTTTATTAATAAAGGTTAATAAGTCTTCTATATATTCATATGGTGCATATTCAGAATAAATATCCGGATCGTCTAATACTACTATCTGTACACCTTCGTGTACTAGACAATTTAATGTGTTTGGAACATAATTTGCTTCTGAAAGATTCTTACAACAATATGCTATGCAACCCTGTTTATCAAATATTTTTGCAACAATATAAACTTTTCTTTTCATAATTATACACCACCATTCAGTAATTTTAATCTCTTTAAAAAGTCTTCTTCACAAGTAATAATACCATAATGAAATTCATCGTACAACCGCTTACCTATTTCAGGGGCTAAATATTTATATACGTATTGATGGCTCCAAAGATTAAACTTGCAATCATTCCCACACCAAAGCTGTACTTCAATAGGATAAGAATAGCTATCACGTTGGTAATAGAGATGAATAGCCCTGTAACCATCATCAATTTTCTTTCCATTACGTAAATCAACTACTCTAAAATAATCTGGAAATTCATTTGGATATTCATTAAATTTAAGTCTAAATCCAAGAACATCATTAAAACATTGTTTAAACCCGCCATTTGTTTGTAATGTTTTGTTATATTTACGAAGAATAGAATCATTACTTTTAAATCTAGAACCTATTATATTTTCCTGAGTTAAAGTCATATTTACCATTGAACGGTAAATTTCAATATCTTTTAAAATAACATCCAATGGAGTTTTACGTAAAGAAATTTGTTTTAAACTTCGTGGCAATGTTGTAGTATACGAAATAATATCTAACTGCTCTTTACTAATAAATTGACACATTAATAAATCTCCTTTCTATTTATTATACATATTATAACTTAAAATTAATAAATAATCTATATTTAGCACCTATTATTGCCATTTTTAATTACCTCCTTTATTAAAATAAAAACGCATCAGACTTTTAAATCTAATGCGTTTTTAGAATTAGTTATTTATAAATTTCTTTTATAATGTATACTCATTGTCTTCAAAAACAATATCATTATCTGGTATTTTGTCATTGTTATTTTTTGTTGATTTCTCTAGCTCATCAATTATTGACAATGCACGTTTTCTACACACTTCTAAGTTTTTAAAACAAAAATGCACTTCTTCCTTTGTAACTACAAAAGTGTCTGTTGTTATCTCGTCTAAAGCGAAATAATAACTTGTAAGTGAAGTAGCTTTAGATAGTAGTGAAATGGAAATTGGAATTTCCATTTCATTTGAAATGTAATGAAGTAACGTGGCTAAATTATTGCTTCGCAAAACTTCTGTACGCTTTTCTATACGCTCTTCATTTACATCAAAAGTATCGATGATGTATTTAAAATAGAATACAGCAGATAACGCCGTTTGTACAACTGTGTAGTTTGACACACAATTATGTGAAATAGCGTATCTTACGAAGTTATAATTTTCTTCAGCCATTGTTAAATAAGTGCGATGTTTTGGTTTAGCATAATAGGTAGAACTGTTATCTAATTTATTCACAGTAATAGTAATAGCCTCCTTTCTTACTTAGCTAAAGTTTATTAGTACATTAGCAGTGATAGCTTTTTTATTTAGCTAAAGTTTATTAGGATACACACAGTAAAAGTCCTTTTCGCATAATGTTTTGATGTATAGTATTATTGACATTCCAAAAGTAATCAACTGTACTAAAGTGAATATCAATGCTGTCTGCCAAGAGAGCTTTAAACTTCCAAAGATCACTTTGTTGCATTTTTTCTTTTACTAAAACAAAAACATCAATATCACTATCTTCTCTAGCTTTATTAACAGCGTAACTACCATGAAGAATTACTCCAACTACTTTATTGCCATAGTTATCATTAAGTGCTGTGATTGCCTTGGCTAAATCGTTTGCCTTTGATATTGTCGTTATGATACGATTATTTTTTACAATTGAAATGTCAGTATTGCTATTCTCTTCAATAGCAGCTAAGAGTGAATTGTGCAAATGATTTCCTATTAAAAATTGAAACTCCTTTGAACGTTGCATAATAACCTCCAATAGAATAATTAGCGACTTGAGTGAATTACTCCAACTCTAAGTATTTAGCTGGGACCTCTTTGGTTAACCATACGCCATTGACGGATTGAAAGAAGTCATAACCGTCTTTTTGCATCTGCTCTGAATTAACTTGGAAAATAACAGGTGTGCCATGACGCTTTCCAACATTGGTGGCTGTTTCGACATCTGTAGATAAATGTACATAAAGTCGTTCCATTGGAAGAAGTCCTTGTTCTTGAATTGATTTAACAAACCTAGACCCTGTTCCATGGTAAAGAACTTTTGGTGGTTCTTTCTTTTCTAACTCAACGTCCACAGGAATTGAATGTCCTTGATTTGCTCTTATGAGAGTTCTATCTTGGCTAAAGCTATAACGCTGTTTCTTGTCGGTCTTTACGATTGTTTCGAGAGTGTCTTTACTAAATTCGATTTCTTCTCCTGTTTCATTAATTCCTTTGATTAATTCATCTACGTCTGCCCAACCATGTTCGTCTAAGGTAATTCCGATTACCTCTGGTTTGTGACGTAAAATCATACTAATGAATTTACTAATTCTTTCTAATCTTCTTTCTTCTGTCTCTGGTTTAAATTGTCTTTTTGTTTCTTGCATTTTATTTACCTCCGGGATTGTTACTGGGCTAAAGTGTAAAAGAAAACCACAACAATTACTTACTGCTGTGGTATTAATTAAATGTATAAACTTGCTTCTTTTCTTCTTCTGAGTATTCATTTTGTAATCTGTAAATTTCTGTTACACTATATGGTAACATTTTTAATGCTTTTCTGTTAATAAATACAAAATAATTACCAGATTCTTTTACAAATTTAGTAAAGTCAGAACGTTGTATAAATCTATTGTTTTCTTCAATAAAAATAATAGTATCAGTTAAATTCCCTAATTCCTGTTTCCATGTTGCCGTTAATGATTTTCTCAAATATACCATAAACTTAGCATTTGTTTCTACAGTAATTCCTGAACCTCTACCACTTAATAAATAATCATACATCATATTTAATAATGTTGTTTTTCCAGTTGCACTGTTTCCTTGTATAAAAGTAATATTTCTCTTGATATCGAATTCAAAAAGTAATTTTTTATTGTAAACTTTAAAATGATATTTTCCTTTCATTATAACCTCCATTGTGGTATTAGATTAATGCTGCTGGGCTAAAGCACTGCTTCGCAAAGAGTACTGTGTTAAAGCACTGCTTCGCAAAAAGCACTTGGCTAAAGTGAAATACCGGTTAAATGAATTCAGCTTCTGGAACGATACCGTCTTCTACTAAGTATTCTGCTTTAATGACTTCATCAACGTAGTCCACTGTGTTTTTTACAATCTTATTTGAATTCATTATTTTAAAGTCTATACCTAAAGGTTGGCAAGTTCCGAAATCCATTATGTGTTCTAGAAAAACTGTTAAATCAATATTCTGCTCTTTTTCATATATTTTCGCTATTTCAATAATCCATTTTGCACAGTTATCTCCACAATTTGAAATGTTGTAAATGAATGAGGTGTCTTTTAATAATAGTATTAAGACTTTTACTCCTCCTGAGATATCTTTTGGACCTATTGGGCCAAGTACTGGGCTTTCTATTAAATGTGGGCTAATTACCTCTGAGTTGTCTACATCTTTAATCATTTGTTTTACTAAAGGATCCTCTAACCATTCATCTTCCCATACATTATCGAAATAACGTGGGGCATCTGTCAGCACTTCTACGTTTCCTCCGCAATACCAAATATTTAACATATTATAATCTCCTCTCCATTTTTATATCTCATTTAAATCTTTTTGTTATTATTTTATTTTAGTCTTCTTTTATTTTTAATTTAGTAAAACCAAGGCAGGCTATGACACCTTGCTTGGCTGTGAGTAATGTGGAAGTATTGGGCTCACTAATGGCTTACGCCAGAAGTTCTTGGCTAAAGTGAGCTGCCATACTCTCTTTTTACTTCTTTAATGAATTCTTCTTTTGTGCCCATGATTCTGTATGGGCTGTATTCACCGTATGCTTCTGGTCTGCTGATGGTGATTATCTCTATCTTACTCTTTTCAGTTATTTCTGAAACCTGGTGCTTTAACTGGGCTAAAGCTTCCCCCAATACCGTTTTGAAAGCAATAGAACCAATCTCTCTATTATTCCTTACGATTAAATATACCACCGTTTAAGACCTCCTTGAATTCTTTTTCAGACTTTATTTTACCATTTTCATAATATCTTCGCAATAAAGCACCAATAATGTTAGGTATGCTTTTCTTATAGACATACTTGTGTAGCCATTGATTAAACTGTAAATCCCATGCTGTGTTAAATTGTATTTCAATAGGATAATGGAATTCATCCATTTGATAATGAAGATGTACCCCTCGGTATCCATCATCAATGGTCTTTCCATGTGACATATCACTAATTCTAAATTGTTCTGGCAGTTCCATGGCTAAAACGTCATCGTAATTAGTGTACACTGATCTAAAGCCTAGAATGTCATTAAAGACTCTATTGGCTTCTTTTGTGTAATAATAACGTTCGTAGTTGTGCAGCATTGAATTTAAATCTTTAATTCTGAATGGAATATCAATGGTTGTTAGTATAGCTTCGTTATTGTAATGATCCGTGACTGTTTGAAGTTCTTTGAAAAGTTCTTCTTTGCTAAAGCGTCCTAAGTCTTCCGTGAAACTAACACCTAGATTAGACTTGACGGAGAGCTTCTCTAACTTTTCTAAAGTAAGTCCGCACTTGGCTAAATTGGAAACGCAAGGATTGTTTTTGTCTAGCATGATTGAGTGTTCACCTCCTTTCGAGTAATAAAAACGGAGGGATTAGCAGCCCTCCTACGAAAACAAAAGGGTAGCCGAATCTACCCGCAAAAATAGTTATTAAATTAAAAAGTTATTGTACTGTGCTAAAGCTTTATGAATGCACTTTGGCTAAATTCCTATAGACTTCCATGAATGAATAATGAGTTCCTTTCGCACCAATAATGATGTGGTCAGCGAAGGTTAAACCTAACAGTTCTGCTGCTTTATTTAACTTTTGTGTTATATCAATATCTGGTTTGGATGGTGTGATACTACCACTTGGGTGATTGTGTACAATAACGAATGTAGAAGCATTTGCTAATAGCAAAGAAATCATTAAACCACGAGTATCGAATAATGATGTATTTACTGTACCACGATTTAATTTGAAGAAATGTAAAGGCTTGGAATCTGTGGTTAAAGCAATTACAAAAATCTCTTCACTAATCTTTTTATTAATTTCGAATACATCTGTCATTAATTTTACTACATTGTCCGGTGTATTTAAAATTTCCACTTTTTCATAATTAATCACTTCGATCTCTTTTAAATAAAGACTATTATCCTCACGTTGCATTACTTCTGAAACTTTAATTTCCATTTGTATACCTCCGATTAAATGTAAATGTTGTACTTGGATAAAAACCAAGATTCGTAATGCTCACTTCGCTCTCATGATCTAAAGATACTTGACAGTACTGCCATCTTGGTTCTTAGTTGCTTGAAGTACAGTACTGGGCTAAAGCTGATTTAATATCTGATATATCTCAGGTCCGTTCTCTTTCAACTTTTCCCATGCTATTGTACATTGTTTACAATGAAAGTTTTTCATTTTATTAAGTATTACTTTCTCTTTATCGTAGATTGAAGCAACTGGAGGACACAATGCCGATTCCCCCATTTTAATATCACCATTAGGAGCAATGGCTGGTGTACAGTTTTTACCTTTCAGGTATAACGTCATAGAAATTCCATTTAAATGAAAACCATGTTTAGCAAGTAATCTAGCATTAGTACATTTTGGCCCAATAGTATTCCAATTCTTTTCTGAGTAATTCTTTAATGCTCTGCCTTGTGGATAAAGGCACCTATCTTTATCGTTAGGTAAGCCGACTAAAGGGTCTATGTCTGATGCGATTTTATTAAGCCAGTAAAGTTCTTTCTCTGTTAATTTATCCGGATAGAATCTTGGATCATTAGTGACCTGTATGTAAATAGATTTCTTTCCGTATTTTTTAACAAGAGTTTCAACGTGGCTAAAGACCTCTTTATTACGTACAAGTTCACGTCCGTTGGTAATAAATAGTAATGCAGAGAACTTACCCGCTTTTACCCATTCTTCCTCAATAATATCTAACATTGCTAAAATGTCAGGATGTTCAAAAATCTCTCCACCAGAAAAACACCATGTTGGGATGCCATACTTTGCTAAAAAGTTAAGTACGTCTCTTAAAGTATGAATTGACATATTTTCCCCATCAGGTCCACAATCAGATAAACAATGATTACATCCCATTTTGCAAGCATACGTTAAATTAATCAGCATTTTAAATTCTCCTTTGATTCTTTTATTATTCTTTTTCGATCTTTTTAAGTCTACAGTTATTTATGAACATGTATCCCCATGTGAGTGCGCTTCGCTGTACAGTGAAGGTGCAGATGTACTTACCATCTTCTACGTCTTTGTTAGTGTTCCATAGTAAACTGTGGTTACCATAGTAAATAGCATATAGATGTTTGTAATGCCCTTTGAAGAAACCTCTTTTGTCTTTCTTTATTTTTTGTAGTTTTATCTTAGCGTTCTTATATGTCTGTCCTACCATTAGGCAATTATCTGATTTACTTTTAATTGCTGTTATTTCTTGGCTATTACTTGACTCCTTTTGGGATATGTGGGATTTCTTTGAGTGTGTAGAAGAGCCTTGACTAAAGCTGGACTCATTTGACAATGTGGGGAAGTCTTGGCTAAAGCTAGACTCCTTTGGTGGTGTAGAAGAGTCTTGACTAGCATGTGATTTCGTTTCACCAAGACCTGCCAGTAACAGACGTTCTTTAGCTTCCTTTAGCTCTTCTTGGCTAAAGTTGGAAATCAAGTTATCGTAGTAAGTTTTCTTAGTAGTGTCGCTATTAAGATAACTTAGTAAGAAAAGGTAATTGTACAAGTACAAATGTTTTGCTTGGTTAAAGGTAACATCGAAATGAACTTTGGGATTAATACTGTGTAATGAGTATTTGTCCATGAAGTCGAGATAGTAATAGGTGTTCCCACTTTTACTTATATTTCGGACCTTGTAACCATAGTATTTGTGTTCTGTGTCCCAATGGGAGAAAATCTTATTGAGTAGATCTGCGTGGTTGTACTTGGCTAAACTTGAAGCTACCAAGGACGTTTTGAGTTCTGGGCTAAAGTGGAAATGCTTTCGCTGCAGGCAGTCAAAACATAGTGTGACCAAATCTCCGTTGATTAAGTAAAGCAATGCTCCATGGGTGTTGTGATTACAGCAAGTACAAGCACCACCACCATTTTTGTAGGATATCAAAGAGCAGTCCTTATTTTTGTCGTTCATGTAATCGAATGAAAATAAATAATATCTACATCCGCCACAACTGATTACTTTGAGGATACGTAGTATGTAATTAACATCTGTATTACTGAGATAAGTCATTGTGAGGTACTTTATGTCGTCTTCTTGTACTAATGAAATCATACGCACTCTCCTTTCTTTTTAAAGGGTTATAGTGCGTATTGTTTTGAAGAGGTGTTTGAGGAAGTGCTTAGATAGATATTTAAGAAAGCCATTTGATGGTGTTTTAGAGTCACGTGGCTAAAGTGATCATGCCTAAGAATACTAGGTTAAAGTGATTACATTATCTTAACTTCTTGTTGATCTCTTTATGTATTTCTCTTCGTACTCTCTTTTTGATTACTTTATCTACGTTGCCTTTTGAGATGTTTTCTATGTCGTTAAGTATAGATGCTGTTTTGCCGAATTGTCGTGATAATTTGTAGATGTTATTAACTAATTTGCTCATGTGTTATCTCCTTTTTCTAAATGAATGTTATGTGGGATGTGTTGTAATATTAAGGTGTGTTTGGAATATGTGAGGTGTGTTTGGAACTTTTCGTTATTTATCATAACTTATCTGAAGTTTTCATTGGTTATCGGAATTTATCGCAACTTATCAATAATTATCGGAAGTTTTCATTGGTTGTCGGAACTTATCACAACTTTTCATTAGTTATCAAAACTTATCAAGGATTAAGAAGTGAAGTTTCCCTTGTAGCAATGTTTTGATATCGCTGGGCTAAAGCCCTTGACTCCATAATCTATATTCAATGGTTGATGACAGGAGTTCTTGGCTAAAGCTAGAATAACTGCATGCCCTGCACTGCTTTAGAATTGTTGTTATCGTTCGAATAGTCTGCGGTTGTATTGTCCGTGGTTAGGTCGTCTTTATTTAACTCCTCTTCTATTTGTGTTATTAATACATGCGCTGCGTCTCTAATTCTTTTTAATGAGTGTCTTAACAAACTTTCATCGTTCTCTTCCCAACCGACAATGTATGGGAATGAATAACTACTTGTATCCAATCCTAAGAAAGTACTTACAACGAATGCGACGCTTTCAGCTTCGACTTCAGCTTGATTACGTGAATTGTATTTATTTTCATGTAACATAGAATGTGCTATTTCGTGAATTAAGGTCGATAGATTTTCAGACTCACTCATACTTTCTCTAATTGTAATTGTATGTGTTGTGAAATTACATGTTCCTTTACAAGTGTCTTTGGCTAAAGCTGAAAACTCTATTTTGTAATCAGTTGTCTTGGCTAAAGCTGTGAATAGTTTTTGATACCCATTCACATCTTTCACAACAGATACTGGGTTAAAGCTGGGAAGTTCTTCTCCTTCTGTCTGACTAATATCGAATACTGTGACTGGTCTATAAAGAATAAAGCTTTCACTTTCATCATCGTCTGGATCCTTTTTGTATTTCATTGGTGCGAGAATTGTAATGCCTTGTTCTCCTTGTTTTACATGGCGTTTGAATTTGGTTTCCCATGCTTTGTATCCGGCAACTAAGGTAGCGTCTGGATTTTGTAGATAAATTAGTATTGTGTTGTTGATGCTGTATTTGGTGAACTTGGAAAATGTAGTTAGGTAATTCTTGTATTTTTCGCTATTGAATAGTTCTTTTGTTCCGAGTTCTAGCTGTGTTAGAAGTTTGTTTACCTTTTCGCTTCTTTTGATGCACTTTTCGTTATTGGTTGGATTGTTTTTCATGTTTGACCTCCTTTGGGATGTGTATGGATATGCTGAGATGCATCTGGATATGTTAGGATGCGTGGTGGATGTGCTATTCCTTTATGCTTAATATTTGAATGTCGTAATCTACGCCATTGACATCATTTAACCAAGCTGTGTCGCCATTGTTGCTTATTCCATACCAATCTGTACATTTTCCCTTCATGCTATTGAATTCTTCTTGTGTTAGAGTTTTATTTGTTTTGGCTGTATAATTGATAGAAAAATCCTTGCGGAGCTTTTCCTGGGCTAAAGCTAAATCAGTGAAATACTTTTTCTTAGTTATGTGGTTTGCGAGAATTTTAGTACTACGTTCTTTGGTTGAGATAACAATGTAAATCATAGTGAGCCTTCTTTCTAATACATGGAAATGTGTGTGGTGTTTGTTTATTTTGGTAAAGCCTAGGATACCTGTGACAGTGTCCTAGGCTAAAGTGGGATTAAGGTACGTACCTGCCAGTACGAATACTATCGGTCATTGCATTCCCTTGATCTAAAGATGCTATGTAGAGTAGAGTTCTATGGGTGCTCCCAGTAGTATTTGACTCTACTACATAGGATGCTTTTAGTGCATGGTTTTGCGTTCTTATGATTCTTCCATAGTCTTCTTTTAAGATAGTATTTCTTTTTGATGGTTTTACCGTCCATCCATGTGACATCTATCCAATACCATTTTCCACTGACTTTAACTCTATTCCATCCATGTCCACCCTTTGCTTGTCCTGTGTAGTATTTACATGGGATATTGCAGATTTTGCACATTGCCCAGAAAGCGTCTGAATAGTCTCTGCAGACACCGGTTCCTTTGCTAAAGAGGGTGTAGGCTTCTGAGTTGTCGTAGGTTCCTGCTTTGTATTTGGTGTGCTTACAAATCCATTTTGAGATTTTTCTAACTGCTTCTTTGTCGGAGTCGCCGTTGTGTACACCTGCCTTACGGACAGCTTTCTTGGCTAAAGTCCAGTACCTTTTACGTTCTTTAGAGGTATTACCTTTCCTGTCAGTGATGGAGACGTAATAGATCATGTGTGCTATGCCATCACGTTGTGTTAGTTCTTCCTTGCTGTATCTTGTAGGTTGTAATTCTAAGAACTGATTGTAATAGCTAAGTTCTTGTCCTCTTTTGATATGTTTCAATGTCATAAGATGTGTACCTACTCTTTGATTTATCTTTTCTACTATTGGTCGTATTTCTTTGTACTCCCCTAGATAGCCTGCTTTGCCTGTGGTGGCTCTTTTGACTATGTTTATTAGGAATGGATCTTTTATTCGACGTTGTAGCTCGTGTTGGTAGAGATTGGACTGTATTTTAACCCTTTTGGCGTATGTGGTGGTTGTTGGTGCTAGTAATAGAAATGCCATTACAAGTAGTGTAATGGCTGTTTTGAGATGTGTTGAGATTTTATGGGGTGTACTGGGTATTATGGCACCTTTGGTGATTGTGGTGTGTGTTATTGTGTCTTCTTTGCTCATTTTTATTTCCTCACTTTCCTATTGTTTGGTTATTTGGTTACCAATAGGAATTTATAGAGGTTTCTTGGCTAAAGTGGGATTTGTATTGAATTCACTGGGAATACAAAAAGCCCGGAGAACTTTTAAATTCTCCGGGCTTGAAATAGTATTGTTTTGTGGAAGGGCTAGGCTAAAGCACTTACGTGATCCAAAGATAATCTTGATTCGCCTCTAACGTGGCTGCCATCAAAAATCACACCTTGTGAATTGGAGGTCTTAAAGCTCATCCCTAAAAATCTAGAGAACGTTGAAATTCTCTAGATTTGTTTTTCATTTCCTCTTTTTGTTTTTAGTTACGTTTGGTTGTGTTGGTTGTGTTGTGAGATCTGGGCTAAAGTAGGATAGCTTAGAGATCTGGGCTAAAGCACAAGTCCCTCATCTCTGACGTGATTGCGGACTTGTTACTATGTAGAGTAGAGAACTACTTCTCGATGTAATAGCCTGGCTCATCAATACCACCGTCTGGTTTAGCATAGTCCAGTCCATCGTGGATGCTGTTGTATGTGGTTCCATTTTGACCTTCTAATTCCGTGTCATTTGTAAACATTCCATCACCTGTGATTACATTTGACAAGTCTGCGTTACCAGTGGCGTTCTTCCAGATTGCATAGTATACAACGTTACCACTACTATTTACTGTTACCTCTGAGTCTGCTGCGTTGTAGTTCTTAGTTGCATGTGGATCTGTTGACCAACCTAAGAAAACATAATTATCTCTTCCCATTGATCCAGCACTGGCTAAAGTAATCTTAGATCCAACATCAACAACCTTCGGTTTAGGTAGTGAAGCGTTTGATCCACCATTAGCATCGTAGGATACAGTAGCTCTTGCTTGATAAATAGCGTAGAGAGTGACATTGCTATTACCATAAATATTACAAACAGAGTTAGCTGTGTATGTTGGTGATGTAGCATTTTTATCTGTACTCCAACCTAAGAATTTGTCTGATCCTCTTTGCGGGGAGATGGAAGGTGTGAGAAGATTGTAATTAGCATATTGCAATTTAAAAGGATAATCTGTTTGTACCACTGGCTCGAAGTCCCACCACTGTGCATAACTATGATTTGGGTTGTACTGTTGAATTGGTGTAGCATCAGTTGTTCCTGCAGCGTATACATCTAAGCACTGGTTTGTAGATCTATTGTAGATTTCTAGATGACCATTATTTTCTTTGAAATACCATTGGTAATCAATAATATCTTTTTCCATAGACCACAATTCTAATTGTTTACCTCGCTGTCCAGTTCCTGGCGAGTTGTTTGTAGGTGAACCTGCAAGTGACAGGGCTAAACCGTTATGATAGCTGGTGATGGTGTAGTATTGGGTATTTTTATATCGTTCAATAACCCATTGTGTTTGTGAACCATCTTTACCACCATAGATACATATAGCTGTTGCGTTATCTGGTGTTTTGTTGTAGCTTGCACCATAAACGTGCATGTACATATTGCTTCCACAGTTTGACTTGATCGAGTAAATACCATTAGGAATTATCTTACACCCATCCAATTCTGTTTGTGACTTTAGACTGGATGGGAAAGTGCCTCCCTGCGTGTCAAAGGTAACGTAATGAGATTGTGCCTTCCACTGTGCTGTGAACGTTCTGTTATCACAAAGAACAGTTTTTGTTCCTGCAGAATAAGTTACGCCATTTGTCCCTTTCCAACCTAAAAAATCGTATCCTGGGAAAGAATTGTCTGGTAGAGATTTTTCTGTACCACAAGTACACGATTCAGATTTATTGGTATGTAGTGAATCATTAAGGGTGTAGGTGTATGAATTTTGTCCAAAAGTTACATGTTTTTTAACATTAGTGTGCATAACATTATTGTTATCTGTAACTATACCTGTATTTGATAAATTAAGTGATACATTTAATGTTACCCAATGATTTGTAGTTTCATGACCAGAGTTAGTTCCATTAGCACCAGTTGAATATATTGTGAAACGACCAGTACCTTGATTATCACAACCACCTGATACTCTCCAGGAATTAGTGTCCTTATCATAAAATTTGTTAATATGTTTATGAGCTGGTTGAATATAACTAATTTGAAAATTAATAATATTATAACCGTCACCGGAATTTTCTATTGTATCACATCTTTTCCTATCCTTTGATGTATAATGTCCTCCTCCAGGTTTTTCTATACCTACTTTCAAGGGACCGCTATATTCTGCTGCCCACACATCAACAGGACGAGATTTGCTTTTAAAATCCGCCTTTTTGTCATGTCCACCACTGGTTTTTAATGATTTACTGGAACCAGCAAATGCAATATGTAGTGTCATTTCACTACCTCCAACATCAATAACGGCAGTACCAGAAGGATTATATTCATCTTTAGCTGCACTTACATAAAATATTGTCGATAATAACATTAATATCCCTATCAGTACTGCAATTACCTGATTGTTGATTTTTATTTTGTTTTTATTCAATACTATTTCCTCCCTCCACTGAATATCTCCTTTCTCTTTGTTAAATTGTTTTATGGAGGAAATGAAAAAGACCCAAGAAGCTTTTACACTTCCTGGGTCTGATGTTCTTAGCTAAATCCTAGAATTGAAGTACTAGGCTAAAGCTCTTTGTTAGCTGCCTAATAGTCTATCTAACCTTAAAGCCTTTGAAAATCTTAGCATAAGATTTCTTGACTTTCTTTGGTACTTTGATTACCATTTTCTTGTTTACTTTGCTAAAGCATTTCTTGCTGGCAGTCTTCTTTGTAAGTTTTGTACTTTTGATTACTACAGTTTTGAGGTTTGGACACTTGTTGAAAGCTTTTTTAGCAATCTTGGAAACGTTTGCTCCCATTACTACCTTTTTCACTTTCTTGTTGTTTTTGAAAGCGTTTGCTCCAACTTCTGTTACTTTGTAGCTAATTCCTGCTGCTTTGATTGTAGCTGGAATTGTAATGGATTTCTTTTTAGCATTAGCTTTGCTAAATCTAACCTCTTCTCCGGCTTTTGTAACTGTGTACTTGTTTCCACCAACTGTGTACTTTGTACCTACTTTGGCTAAAGTTTCTTTGATTGGAATTGTGTCAGAATCTTTTTTGTCATCTTTACCTGGTGTTGTAGCACCTGTAGAGAGCTTAGCTAAAGTTTCTGTTTTAGTATCTCCGCATACCGTACACTTGAATTCTTTTTTACCTTCTGTTGTAGCGGTCGGGGCTAAAGTTACTGTGCCTTCATCCCATTTATGTCCTGCTGCTTTAATGATATCCGTTTTTGTACCTTCACACCCTTCGCAATAATACTCAATTTTACCATCAGTTGTACATGTAGGTGCCGTTTCTCCTGTCTTTTCCCAATCGTGACCTGTTGCGTACGCAATTTCTCCTGGTACAATAATTTTACCGCACTCATTACATACCCAATCTGGATATTTACCATCATGAGTACAATCCCAAATTATAGTGTTGTAACAACTTTGTAAATCATGTTTACAGCTTTTAGCATCTGTGGTAGGAACAAAATTTTCAGTATATCCACAATCATCACATGTACGCGTTTTCATGTAACCATTTTCATAAGTTGCTGTTCTAAAATGATGATCACAATCGAAAGATGCTTCTGCGGCCATTGTGGTTACTGGTGCTAAAGCTGTGAAAGCCATTGTAGCTACCATTACTCCTGTTGCTAATTTGTTAAAAAATCTTCTCATTGTTCTGTTTCCTTTCTTTTTTGAGATTTTATTTTGAAGATTAGAGGTGCCCTCCTATTACTACCTCTTCTCTATCTTCTTAAATTATTATACTAAAGATTTGTTTAGAATTGGGTTTGTAAATGCCTCTTGGCTAAAGCACTTACCTTTTTAAATTGAAACTAAAAAGTAAAGAACTGGACTAAAGCTCTTGATTTGATACTGTCGTATCTTCCATAGCACTCCTAATGTCGTTTGATCTGAAGATAAAGGATGCTGCTTTGCAGAGCAGTCACTTGGCTAAAGCTGTTGTACTTCTATCTTGGTTACAGCTATGAATGAATTGTATAATTCTGTTAAGGATTCTAATTCACCATTATTAACATTGTTCCAACGTATTGAATATTCTCCTAATTTATTAGTATTTAATTTATATAACCAACCTTGTCGATCAGTGTAAAGAATTCCCACATTTAAAAGAAATGTTAAAATCATTTCTTTACTTTTGATTTTACCAATGATTTTATTATCGATGAAATCCATTTTACGTGCCGGTGTATCCTTACTATGTGATCGTAAGCATGAAAAAATTCTACGTACTACTGTTGCAAAAAAGATAAACTTATTTTCACAATTTTCATCAACTGGCTTCATCTTGTAAGCTAATAATTTATAATAAGAATTTATATTATTAGCAAATAAACGTACATTCGCTGCTTTATCAAAATTCAAATCAAATCTAGTTGACGTTGTGATACTTTTAAATTCGTTCGCTATAATAGAACAAATTCCTGGAGAAAAAGATTCAACTAAAACATGATCACTGTTCCATAGTAAAGTATTACAAATTATTTCAGAATTACTGATTCGTGCTTCCCCTTTATAATTATCAATATACACATCGCCATCAATATCAATATAGCAGTTATTTGCTTGGCTAAAGTGGATTCCATTTTCCAAGTCAATAACTTCAAAAGAAAGTGAATACACAACATTCTGTTTGTTATTTAAAATAAATTCAACGTAACATTCATCCGAATCTCCACTAACTCTCAAAGTAACATTTTCTCCAACATGCACATGTGCTCTGAATGAATCGTACATCAATGGAATATCTTTACCAGAAATTTTACCATTTGAAAATACTTCATAGAATTCAATTAACATCTGCGAAGGATAATAATTACATTCTGTTAATAACAGATCTTTTACAAAATCATGCATATCGTCATCCGCTAGACTAAAAGCAATAGCATAATCTCTAAATGCTGGTCCTGTAAAATCATAATCAGAGCTATCTGATCTTTTGTTAATAAAAGGATGCTGCGGTAACTGTATATCAACAACTTTAATATAATCATTAATATATTCTGCAGGAATAACATCTTCTAAGCTGTAAAAGAAATCATGTTCATTAAAAAGTAAATTACCAATAATTCTTTTAAGCTGTTCATCTTCTTTGTAAACATTATCGTAGTTAACTGTAGTTTCTTTATCAATTAATTTTACTTTTAATGCTTTAATGAATTTACTACGCTCTCTTTCTAAAAGAAATTTAAAAATACTTACCATGACTTTACAATTATTTTCACCAGAAGCTGTATCTTTGAGTAAAGCTATAGTATTCTGATTTTCAATGTAAGTCTGGGCTAAAGCATCAAGAACTGGAGCATACCCAAGAAAAGTTTTTGCTTCTTTATCATTAAAAATTGTATGTATTTCTTTGAAGTGTTCATTTATGTACTTTTCGATTGCAGGCGTTACTTGTACACTTTTACACTCTAACTTATTTTTTATGTAAAGTTTAGAGTTATTTTCTGTAAAGTAACCAACTTCATAATGCGCATAATTTATATCATGTTTTTCAAAGTACTGTTTGATGAAAACTGCACTCTCTGTCCTAGCCATTAAAATAGCACATGGATTTTTACAATCTTTTATAACACTATCTAAATCTCTAAGAAAAAATTCTATGTTATTTCTTCCTGAGCTGACTTCTGCTTCATCAAACGCATCTATGATTAGCAATGCTTCTTCTTTTTGCAATGAATGCATAAATTCACTTAATGCTAAATATCCTACTGTTTCAGAAATAGCACCTTGAAAGCTATATTCCGCAATTTTGTTATCTGGCAAATTCCAGTAAACGCCATTTAATGAATAGCTCAAGTACTTGGCTAAAGCTGATTTACCGATGGCTCCTGGTGCAGAAAAAATAATATATCTAGTATTATCATTCTTTTCGCAAACTAAATTAAACTCTGGTTCTATGTATTTAAAAAGTTCAGAATGGTATTCACTTTCATCTACATAATGTATTGTGTAGTTATTGGGGTTCATTGTAAACTTTTTAGATTTTTTATCAACATGTGAAAGAATTTCATTTAATGTTATAGGTTTTCTCCCCTCTTTTATACTCTTATTTAAAGTATATTCTAAATAACTTAACAAATCAATAACTCCTTTCTTAAACTTTCTAAATATTACACAATATGCAAATATTTCAATTAGATTAGTCTTTTAGTCTAAAATATAAAATCCCAAAGGACTGTGATATCTTCTGGGATTGTTCTTCTTGGCTAAAGACTTAACAGTATCTAAAGCTTTTTATTATGTTTTTTACAAAAGTAACCATTTAAAAAAGTTAAAAGAACAGCAAGGAAGAAAATGCCTAAAACTCCAATGATAACATAAATTACAGCTTCTGTAACACTCATATAATTCCCTCCTTATGTATTATTTGAAAAGTGTGAAGAATTTCTTTTAACCGTTAAAATAATAAACTACTGGGCTAAAGCACTTACCCTTTTAAATTGAAAAATCCAGAGGGGCTATGAAACCTCTCTGGATTGTGTTATTATTTCACCTTGAAGCCTTTGAAGATTTTAACGTATGTCTTTTTAACTTTCTTTGGTACTTTGATTATCATCTTCTTGTGTACTTTGCTAAAGCACTTCTTGCTGGCAGTCTTCTTGATGAGTAATGTTGTTTTGATTATTACATTTCTAAGGCTTGGACACTTGTTGAAGGCTTTGTTGGCTACCTTGACAACGTTTGCTCCAATCGTTACCTTCTTGACCTTTTTGTTGTTCTTAAAGGCGTTTGCTCCGACTTCTGCTACCTTGTAGTTAATTCCATCTACTGTGATTGTGTTTGGAATTGTGACAGTTTTTGCCTTAGGGTTTGCTTTGCTAAAGCGGACTGAAAGTCCAGCTTTTAGTACTGTGTACTGATTTCCACCTACTGTGTATTTTGTACCTGCCTTCGGCAATGGGAGTTTATTGAGCTTTCTTGTCTCTGTTTGGTGGCACTGAGAACACTGTCTTGTCTGCTCACCTTCGGAGGCGTAGCTAGGATTTGTGGTTGTCTTCCACGTACTCCACTGATGTGCTGTCTTGTCTAGTTTATGACCCTTCTTGATTGTTGCATGGCAGTCTTTGCAGACTTCATCGCCTGTGTAGCCTTCTGAGGTACAGTTTGGCGCTTTTGCTCCAACTATCTCTGTATTGTGTGCTGTCTTGGCTAAAGTCCTTGACTCTGTCTTCTGGCAGTTCTTACACTGTCTGGTCTCTTCGCCTTCATGTGTACAGCTTGGTTTTGTTGTAGTTTTCCACTCGCTCCAGTCATGGTCTGTCTTCTTTAACTTTCTAGTCTCTGTCTCCTGACAGTTCTTGCATTGTCTGGTTTCTTCGCCTTCATGTGTACAGCTTGCTGGTGTTGTTGTCTTCCACTCTCCCCACTGGTGCTGGGCTAAAGCTAACTCATGCCCCTTCTTGATCACTTCGTGGCAATGTTTGCAGACTTCATCACCTGAGTAGCCTGCTGTGGTACACGTGGACTCTTTTGCTCCAACTACCTCTGTGACGTGTGCTGTCTTCTCTAGCTTTTTGGTCTCTGTCTTCTGGCAGTTCTGGCACTGTCTAACTTCTTCGCCCTCTGTGGTACAGCTTGGTTTTGTTGTGATGTTCCATTCTCCCCACTGGTGATCCGTCTTGGCTAAAGTTCTTGTCTCTTCGAAACGACACGTATTACACTGTCTGACTTCTTCGCCTTCAGTTGTACAGTCTGCTGGCGTTGTTGTCTTCCACTCGCCCCAATTGTGTGTGTGCTGTGCGTTGCATCGACTACACGTACCGTCCTGATTCTTCCAATCATGTCCGAGGGCTGGTGCGTCTGGGTCATTGTCTCTTACCTTCTTTCCACAGTCTTTGCAGACGTAGTGAATGATTCCTTTCTTAGTACACGTGGCTGGGTCTTTTGAGACTACTTTTAAATCATGTGCTTTTGTTGCTCCGCATACTGAGCACTTACACTCTGATTTGTTTTGGGCTATCTGGTGGATTTTCCAGGTGTGTCCGGTTGCTGGGATTTCTTCGACCTTTGTTTCCCCACACTTGGAACACTTGTATGTTTTGCTACCTTTTTTGGTACACGTAGGGGACTGGGCTAAAGAGGTCTGTTCCTGCCAGTCATGTTCATGGGTGGCACCGCATTCTGTGCAGACACCGTTTACCCAGTGGTGATCCGTCTTGGCTAAAGTCACAGTCTTTGTGCTGTGGCACTTATGTACCTCTTGGTCGTAGTCTTTGTAGTCTGCAATACAGTAGTAAGTTTTACTACCTTCTGAAGTACAGGTGGCAGTGACTGTTTTGCTAGTGTCTTCTACCCATCTGTGTGTATGTTCCCATCCGCACTTAGTACAGGTGACTGTTCCGTCTCCTTCTGTCCATGTGTGGTCAGTGTAGTGTGAGTTCTCATTGATTGTTGTTCTTGTGGTGTGACAGACAGTACACTCCTGTTTCTGCTTTTCCTTAGAGGTGCAGGTGGCAGGGATTGTTTCGACTGTCTCCCAGTTGTGTTCTCCTGTTGCTGGGATTTGTCTTTGTCCATTGGTCTTTCCGCAATTAGTACAGGTTTTGGTCTCAACTCCTGTGCTGTTGCAGGTGGCTGGTGTTGTTACTTTCCATTCGTAGTTGTGCTGCGTTTTTGGAATCTGTCCTTTGTAGACGTAACCACAGGTAGTACACGTTTTTGTGTATGAACCGTATGTAGTGCAGGTGGCAGGTGTGATTATTGTTTTTTCTCCGTAGGTGTGTGTACACTCGTCTCCGCAGATAGTACACTTACCATCTACCCAGTGGTGCTGTGTCATTGGGATTGTCTCCCAGTAGCCTTTTCCGCACACTGTACACTCTCTAACTTGAAGTCCTTCGGTGTAGCAGTTGGCTTCTCTGTCTACTCTGATTACTTTTCCAGGTGTGTGACCTTTTGGGTCTTTGTAGTATTCCCATTTTACAGCGTTACACTTGGTACATCTAAAAGCTAACCAGTATGGTAAATCACAAGTAGAATCTTTCTGATTTTGGGTACCATTGTGTACACCACACTCTGCCCATGTATGTTCACCATTACAAGAAGAATGTTTGTTAAGATAACTAATATCAGAAATATTGTAAATCTTATTGTAATCCTTAAACTGATCATCTAATTCTTTTGTATTACATTTCAACCAATCATTACCCTGCAGAAAAGCTACAAAAAACGTAGAACCATCCTCATGTCCGGATTTTGTTGGGTCCATGTAATACCATTCATCTCCGATCTTGACTAAATTCCAGGCATGGCTATCTAACCAAGTATCTCCACCTTCGTAGAGAATATCTAAACCAAGACAACGTCCAAGGTAGCAAGTTAAGGTTGCGTATGCGTTACAAACTCCCCAACCTTCCATCATTCCCTGCATACCACTTTGATCGCCAAGGAATACTTCAGAAGATTTGTATTTAATATGTTTGTTAACCCATTTACACAGGGCTAAAGCTTTGTCATAATCCGACTTGCCATCTACATTCATTTCTTTGATAGCATTGAGGCATTTGGTTTCGTATTCAGTGAAATCATAGCGAGTTTTGTAATTTACAGCTATTTTAAAGGTTCCTGTAAGTTCTCCACCAGTGTACGCATAATCATCTAAATAAGTGTAAAAACTACTTAGATTTTCATGTTTCTTCCAATCAGAACCCGAAAAAGAAAGGATCTCTCTTTTGGTCATATTACCACCAAAACGGATCCATGAATTAATCTTATCTTCTACGTCACTTTGTAATTGATATTCGTCAACTGATTGTGCAGTTTTTATTTTAACTGGAACTCTTAAAATGATATAATTAGATTTATGATCTGCTACTGCGTCGACAGTGAACTTGGCTAAAGAGGTGACTGCATCATCGTAGGAATTGTAACTTTGAGTTTGATCTTCTGGAAAGGTGTAGTCAACGTATGAAACTCCTTCTGAATTTGTACACTCTTTTCTTGTAGCCTTGTCCCATTGCACTGTTGTTGGGTCTGTGTCTTTTATCTCGGTGGCGTGAGAGGTACATGGGACAAATAACCCTAATAGGACAGCAAAGGCTGCTGTTGCTAGCATTGTTGATTTTTTCATTTTTTATCTCTCCTTTTTCATTTTTATTAGTTATACAAGGTACTGGGCTAAAGTGGGATTTGCCACTGCCGCATGTACTTTATTTTTATTGTGTAGGACTGTTAATAATATAGCACATATACCTATTTCTGTGAAGTGCTTGTTGTGCTGTAGCATATCTGGATTCACTGTGCTAAAGTGAACTAGACTAAAATCTTCTTGTCTAAAGCAGAATGAGAAAAATCCCAGAGGACTATGACATCTTCTGAGATTATTAGACTTTATTAGAGTCTAACTCTATTTTCATTTTCAAAATATTTTCTTAACCTTATTTCTTTAAATGTTATAATATAAACACAATTATTTAAGGGAGGTGATTACAATGAGTGAAAAATTAAAAGTATGTCTTTGCGGCATTGCAATGTGTTTTATCATTATTTTAGGATTTACACTTAATTATATGGTATAAGTAGAAATAATAAGTGAAAATTAAAAGTATGCCTTTGCGATATCGCAATGTGCTTCACTACTGTAATCAACTTTAGAGATTAACACACAAGTATCACAAGTACTGAGTGCTAATATCACTATAATATATTTAAGAAGAAATAAAATATGAAAATGAAAAATAAATAAAATTAATGCTTGGCTATAGTTATATTACTCTAGTCAAACAAAAATCCCGGAGAGCGATGAAACTCTCTGGGATTATTTTATATTTTGCTAAAGCCTTTCAGAACTCACTGGGTTAAAGTGAACTAAACTAAAAACTTCTGGACTAAAGCAGAATGAGAAAAATCCCAGAGGACTGTGACATCTTCTGGGATTCTGTTAATTAAAGATCTTCAAGAGTATTTGAATTTTTAGCATTCTCTCTTTTGTTTTCCAGATCATTTTGCTGGATTGTTTCTACTATTGTTGTTATGTATTGTTCATCGTTTTCTGGGAAGAAGTATTTTGTTATGATGGTAAGTAAACCAATTACTAATGCAATAAAAGATACACTTGCTGTTATTATCGTGGCTAAACCAGTGTATGATACACTTGTGATTCTAAGAAATGCAACAATGATGGCTGCGACGAAAACAATTGTGAATATACCAATTATAGCAAGACATGTGTAAAATAAAATGTCTTGTTTGCGAGCATTCCTTTCTGTCTTCTTTTCATATGTTTTTACATAAGCTGCTAACAACCTTGTGACCTCAGTGTCACGCTGTTTTTGTTCTTCTGTAACGAATTTATCATTAAATGCTGAAACTGTATCATTGGGAATATTGCTAAATTCTTCAAAAGTATTCATATCTGTTCTATTACTCATCTATAACGCCTAACTCCTTTAAATCTTGAATACGCTGAGAAACATTTTCTAAAGCAACTTGATATTCAGAAGATAATTGAATTATTAAACTATTACCAAATGTTCCATTTGATTTTAATTTGTTATAATACTGTTTGAATGAAGTTTTTGGCATTAATAATGCTAATGCAAAATAAGATAAGTTTTCTTCACAGACAGATGCTCTCTTTGTGTGTTTAAAGAATTTTTCTCCTTTGTGATTTAAAATATAGCAGGCAAATTCGTAAGCGATAAGAAAACGTTTTCTTTCAAAACTACGATTATTATTTACGGCAATAATTTTATCACCAAATGTATCTGTTCTTTCTAAGTCACTTGCACGAATAATTATCATACTATCTACTGATTCATCAAAATTTGAATTACCAGGATTAAATCCTAGATTTTGAACGAATGCAATAATTTTTAAACAAGTATCTTTTTCATTATTGTATCCGAAATTTACTAACAAATCTGCTACGACATTTTCTATCTCTAACTGCCTTTCTTTGGTTAGATTTTCCATCTTGTTTACCTCTTTATTCTTTTTACCAAAAGTATACCGCAAATACTTTAACAAATCAATCACCTCCTTGGTTAGAGTTGTTGTCTGGTCTAAAGCAGCGGAAACTCATTGGCTGAAATGGATTCCTGTGCTAAAGCAGAATAAAGAAAAATCCCAAAAGACTTTGACATCTTCTGGGATTACATTTTATCTATTTCCTCTAGCTCCTTTAAATCTAGAATACGATTTATAATATCTCCTGTTGGAACCTTATAAATAGAAGCAAGTTGTGCAATAAGAGCATTGCCAATAGTACCATTAGATCTTAAACGTTTTAGCATTCGTTCAAAAGAAAATCTTGGAATTAATAAAGCTTTGGCGAAATACAAAACATCAGGTTCTTCTTTTGTTTTCTCTTTAATTATTTTTCTATGTGAAAAATAATCCATCTTTTTATATTTTAAAACAGAATATGCATATTCATAGGCAATTATAAAACGTTGCATCTCAAAAGATAAATTTCTATTTACACCAATAACTTTATCACCTAAATCATCAGTTCTTGGATAATCTTTTACACGAATAACAACAAATCCTTCCTCATCATTATTTAACTCTGTTGTTCCGACATTAAACCCAAGTCTACTAATGAAACCAGAAATATTAACATAATCATCTTTGTTATCATCATATCCATTTTGTTTTAAAAGACTATTAACTAAATCTTCTATCTCTAGCTGTCTTTCTTTGGTCAGATTTTCCATCTTGTTTACATCTTTATTTCTTTTACCGAAATTATATCGCAAATACTTTAACAAATAAATCACCTCCTTGGCTAAAATTCTAATGTCGTTGTCTTGGCTAAAGCAGTGAACTCCTGAGCTAAAATGAATTCCTGGGCTAAAGCTGAATAAAGAAAAATCCCAAAAGACTTTGACATCTTCTGGGATTATACTAATTTTAATAAATACAAGAAAAGCTAGAAAATGACAATTTGTATCTCCTAGCTTTTCTTGTTGTGTTTAAAGTGTATGGTTTTAGTACGAACAATTTGTTCAACATTGCCATCATTTTTAGTTTAACTCCGGTACTTGTAAAAGTCAAGTACCACTGTGTTAAAATAGTATTGATTAAAATGGGATGCTAAAAATTTACATTATATATTAAAGCATATTATGATAAAAACACTAAATTAAAAATAAAAAGTAACAAACATGATAGGCTGAGCTAATAAATATAAATACTGAGTGAATTTTAGCCATATTCACTAAATCATTTTTTAACATCCCATAAAATCCCAGAGAGCGTTGAAACCATTCTGGGATTATTCTGAGTTAAACACTTTGCCATTCTTCTTTGCTAAAGTGTTCGGAGTAATGTACGAGACTCAGAAATACTTTAATTTATTTTTTGAAATCTTCACAAAATTTACACAAACATTTATTACAATACATTTAAATAAAAACATCGTTAGGTTTTACTCGAATGTAATGCTGTGTCATAGCAGTTCTAACGATGCAGTCACTAAGGATGTAAAAGTCTCTTGTGGTTTTATCTTAATGGCAAGAACTTACACCCTCCTGCCATTAAGATAAATTTCGCAGGAGGTACAGACAATGAAAAAGTTATTAAGATCCGTTTTAATTTCCATTTTAATTGCTGTAGTATTATTTTTAACTCAGTACATAAATGTTATGTAAAGTAAAGGAACTGCTGTAACAGTATCTTTATTTTGTGAAGATTTCAAGCTGGGCTAAAGTTTATTTCCCAGCAAAAATCCCGGAGAGCGATGAAACTCTCTGGGATTATTTTTTCTATACTAAAGTACTTGTACCATTCTCTCATTTCCTAAGCTAAAGTACTTTAAAGTTCGTTACAATTAAAAAAGCTGTTAGCAGACACCAACAGCTTTAACCAAGCAGATAAGTAAATAAATAGCCTTTAGCCACACTAATTAATCACCTATCAAAACTATGATACTAAAAAATATAGAAAAAGTCAAGAAAAGTCTTGTAATTACAAAAATAATATGCTATAGTGAACAAAGTTTAGTATAAAATAGTCCTATTTCATATCTAAGAAATAGGAGTGATAAAATGAATTTTTATAATACGTTTAGAATAATAGTAGCAATTATGAATTTAATTTATTCAATAATTAAAATGTATATAGTATTAAAACACACAATAATAATTTAAAAGAATATACATAACAATAAAGTATAACTAAGTAGATATTAAACATAATAGATATGAAATAGCCTTTAGCCATACTAAATGTAGAAGATTTAGCTGTAATAGGCAAAATCTTCTTTAACTACATTTTAATCACTCCTAAAAATCCCAGAGAGCGTTGAAACTCTCTGGGATTGTTTTTTCTGTGCTAAAGCACTTATGTCATTCTCTCATTTTTCTAAGCTAAAGCATTGTTACCTTCGCTTTGTTTTCTGTGCTAAAGCGGTCATGCCGGAAGGCAGTCCGACACCTCTTAGTGTGGTCGCCTTCTTTTACCCAAAGTGATTCTTACTTCTACTCCAATGATTGCAATCATAGCAAGAAGGATTGGTAAGTAATTCTTGAGTTCATCTTTAGCACCTGTTGGAGGTAAGTTTAACTTTGGATTATTTACGACTGTGTATGTTAAATCATAGAAGTCATAAGTATCGTTTGTCTTATTGTACTTACCTTTTGTTAAATCTGCTTTCTGCTCTTGTGCAGCTTTCTTGGTTAAAGTGGTTGGAATATTAACTGTGAAAGGTTTAGACAGTAAGGAATGTCCTGCTACTGTCTTGGTTTCTTTCAGAATGTATTTACCACGTTTTAAATTAGTGAAATTGATTTCACCATTTTTATTAGTGGTTGCTGTTCCAATCTCTTTACCATCTTTGTCTGCAATGGAGAATGTTACTCCGGCTAAAGGTTTTGACTTACTGTCGTCTTCGTACTTAACAATCTTAATACTTCCTCTGATTGAGGTATTGTAGAAGGTTGCTGTTCCTGTAGCGTAGAACTTACCAGTAGTTGTGTCCTTGCCTAAAGTGATTACTGCACTCTTACCATCGTCTCCGATTCTGGTGTTGTCACCTTCTGTACTTACTTTGTTAAACTGATAGAGATTTTCCATACCACTTTCTGTGATAGTGTAAGTTCCCATTTCTACTCCAGTGAAGATAGCTTCCTTTCGGATCTTGTCTCCAGTGGATTGTCTAACATCATCTTCTGTGTAAGTAACAGACTTGGCTAAATCAACCTTGTTACCCTTCCAGTCGGTTCCTCGTAAGTGGAACGTGAAGGTTGGATTTCCGTGGCTAAAGTAAACATCATTCTTGTCAAGTTCTTTGTAGACCGAGACATTACCAGTGGTATTTACTGTGTTAGTAATTACTGTAGTCTCCTGATCGTTTATGGTTGTTGCTTCATATTTAGCTTTGTAACCAATGTATGTAATTGCATCGTCTTTTGCTAACCAATCAGCATCCATTTCTTTCCAAGAGTATGTGTACTTGTTGCCATCTTTGTCCTCGTAATCGAGATTGTCGATGTTTCCTGTCCAGTGGTTAGCCTCATTTAGAGTAACTTGATAATCCTGTCCTAAATTGACACCGTTTCGGTAAAGTTGTACTTTTACCTCACTTGGTCGGATCTTAGCCGCATTGTTGTTATCATCCCAAATCTTCTTAACATGTGCTCCTGTGTCGAGAGTGTTGGTAAGTATTATCTCTGTCTCATCATCTGTACTTCTTGTGTAGGTGTCTACATAACCTGTACCTTTGTTGCCTGTTACTATACCAGCGTAAATTTCTTTCCATGTGTAATCATGTTCTTCAAAAGTCTTGGTATCGTATTTCTCAAGAGGATAGATAGTGTCTTCCCATTTACCATCTTTATTCGGTAGAGTTACAATATAACCAGATCCCATGCTCTTACCATCACAATAAAGCTGTGCTCTAATTGAGGTAGGTCGTTTGTGAGCTGCATCATTGTTGTCTTTCCAAACTTTCTTGATGGTAGCTTTAGTTTCATTCTTGCCAACATTATTAGCTCGAATGACTGGCTTCTTGTTAACCCGATCCAGAACTAAATCGTTCTTTTCATCGTGATTGTAGCCTTCTGGAACATCTTCTTCCACTGTGTAACGAGCTTTGAAATCTTTGTCAGACATCTTAGCTGCCTGAGCCTTTGTGATGAAATTTACATCAGAGGTCCAGTTGTTTACTGCTGTTAATGTCACTGTTTCAAGAAGTGCATCAGTCTTTTTGTCTTTAATTCTAAATGTAACTGCTTTAGGACGGTCTTTCTCCTTGTCCTTTGACCATAGCTTCTGAATTGTAAGATTTTCTTTCTCTGTATTAGAGAAGACTCCACAATCGTCGTAGTAAACAGCACTTTCATCAGATGTGACTTTATTACCATTTTCATCAATGATACCTTTATCACCGCTGTATGTGTGCTTAAATTCTACATGAACATTGTCATCGCAACCTGCCTTGAACCTGTACTTAACATCAGTTCCATTGTATCCTGGTGGGGGTGTAATCTCTCTGATTTCGTAGAGATCTTTACCCTTATCTTCTGGTGCCACGTAGACATCAGTTGGTAAGTCAGTAAACAAAACTCCACCGTATTCAGCATCAGACTGTCGTTTCTGAATTAACTGTCCAGCTTTTACAATTACCTCTCCTTTAGCATTGTAAATATCATGCAATGCGTAAATACCAATTACCGCTCCGGTTAAAGAATCTTGAGTTGCTGCATCGACCTTCAAAGTATTAACTGAAATACTCTGTCTTTGCTCGTAAACATTAGTTACTCTAACAGGATGATTATTGATCTTGAGATCATTTGTAAGATCGTCTGGACTAATTACAGTGATTGGTACTGTGATACTTCCACAGGCTAAATCTTTAATCATGCCGTCCTTGAAGTTAATAGTTACCTCTTTCATATCCTTACTCCAAGGACCATCAGAGACGAAACTCTCAATTTCGTTTTCTGTAACATTAACTATGCTAAATACTCCTCCAGACTCAGCACCATCAGATCTAATATACTTCATTGTAAACTGGAAATCTCCAGCAGTGAACTTAGATCCTTCTGTGTGCTTCTTATCTTCGCAGAAGTTATTAAGAGGAATGGCTGAGATTGAGAATGGAATTAACTGTACTTCTCCGTCTTTATCTCCCTGTCGGATACCAGCTGAATAGATTGACTTTAATTTAGTACATCCTGAGAACATACCATCTGTCCACCAAACTGGAGCAAAGTTAAAGCTACTAATATCTAACTCGGCTAAAGCGGTACAACCACTAAACATCTCTTTCATGTTACGTACCTGTGACGTATTAATGTTGTCGAAGTAAACATGTTGTAACTGAGTACAGTCTTTGAACATTCCTTGACTGAAGGCATTAAAGATAATAACAGCATTGTCTGTACACGAGGAAATGGTAATGTTACCTTTACCGTCATCGTACAGCCAAACATCTCCTGCCGGTTTACTATTGTCTCTTGAGTCGACTGAAACATCTACTGAACCTGCAGGAACTTTTTTCCATGTAAATTCAACTGTCTTGGCATTCTTAATCAAAGGATTAAGCTTTTCGCCAGTTGTAAGAATGTGTTTACCAACTGTGTGAATATCGTCACTATCGTCGAAACCGTCCTTATCTAACATAGGATCATCAGTGTTGAGGTCTTTGTCGGATTCGTTCCAACTTACGACTACGTCGTAGATGTTCTGGTCTAAAGTGAATCCTTCCGGACCACTAATTTCTTTGAAGTAGTACTCTCCACACCAGAACTCTTTGCTACTAGTCATTGTAGTTGATTTTTCCCATTCAGGATTGGTGAAAACAAATTTACCATCGCTACCTGAGGTGGCCCTTGAGATCTCTTTTCCAGCTTTCCACACAACTTCACCATTGTCGTTTACAATGTCAGACTTAGCGTAAAGAGCATAGACTGCACCGGCAATTCCAGTGTATGTGCTGGAGTTGATTACTTTGGTATCTTCTTTCTGATCTTCGTAAACAAACTCACCATTCTCTTTATCGAACTTGGTTAAGATCTCACCATGTTTGAAGCCTTGGATTTCTCCATAGATTGGTGTGTCCGTCTTAGTGAGTGTAAAGCGTCTTGACTTCACATTCTCAATTGTCTCGATTGTAGTTGTGTCTGCACTTAAAGTGAATGCTGTGGCAGGTTCGTCAATCAAGTAACCTAAAGGAGCTGTCTTCTCGTACAGTACATAATCTCCGAATTCCAACTGACACCCGGCTTCGCCGTTCTTGTCAGTATACAGCATTCTGTGGTAGTCTTTACCTTCCTTCGGAGCTCCCTTTGCTAAATCGAAGTCAGCCTTTTTGTAGATTTCAAAGATCGCACCTTTCAACAACTGTTGTTCTCCTTTGTGCTCTTTAAATCCCTTTTCTGAGGACTTTTTGATTACTTTAAAGGAGACAGTGGTCTCTTTATCAATGAAGGATTTTCCATCATTAATTCTCTCATTAAGATTGATTGGCTTTTCTTCACCATCATTTGAACTAACATCGTCTTCTGTGATTACAAAAGTTCTGCTTGTTAAAGTCTGATAGCCGTCCTCACCACTAATCTGTTTGAGCTTGTATGAACCCATTGGCACAGGTTTACTTGTTGCGATACCATTGGCATTGCTTGTAAATCTACAGATCTCTTTGTCAAAGCCTGAGGTGTCTTCCTGATACAATCCAAAGACTGCATTGGCTTCCGGGGCTAAAACATCGCCAGAATCCGTAACGGCAGTTCTCTTCATCTTTGTGAGCTGAACAGGAACCTTGGCTAAATTGTCAACAGCATGGAAGGAGTATGAGATTACATCCATTCCTGTATCTGGATCTTTACTTCTTGTTTTTACAAGTTGTGATTCTTTTCCAGCATTTGGTGAGTTTTGATCAACAGCGTCCCTTGAGTAGATAGGTCGTATGATTTTGTACTTAGCATCTCCATCTGTCTGAATGATTACGAAACCTTTTGTGTGTACATTGGCATTCCAATCTGTAATACCTTTGTCCGCTGTAGGATCGTTTTCAGTCGATGCTGAGTTGTTACCATCTGCTGCTATCTGATCGTCATCTGGATCGCTTGGAACTGTGCTGCTGTTGTCGTTGTATGAATCGTCACCGTCCATTCCATCATCGGTGTCATTATCACCACTTACGATCTCTGCGTTATCGTCTTCGTCGTCGGCACCTTCATCAGTGAAATCATCTTCGGTATTGTCCTCAGTACTATTGTCCTCTGTGAATGTTTGGCTATCGTCCTTACCTGCATTGGTAGCTTTTGTGACTACGCTTGAAACCTGTAGAGCTGTTTCGCTTTTACCTTCAGCATTGGTTGTCATTACTCCAATGATAGCGTTGCTAGGTAATTTGGCTGCAAAAGCCTTGCACTTGGTTAAAGTGTTTAAGCTCTTAAGTTCGTCAAGATTAATTCCGCTTTCTTGCAGAATACCTAAATCAATAACTTGGAAGGCAGCGTCTTTTTCTGGTGTTGCTGTAACACCTTCGTCGTCACTCTTCTTCTTAAGAACGTTAACTCTTTCTTTGTGCTCTTTAGCATCGTTTGCTCTGAATGAGTAAATCTTATTACCTTTTTCAGTAACAGTTAATTTCTTGTCCTCATTCGTTTTGCTAAAGTTTTTGCTAAAGGCGGCATCTGTGAGGGTGTAGCCAGGTGTTCCCACTGTCTGGAGAACAACGAACTCTCCGACATCTTTTGGTAACTCGAGTGAACCATCGCCATCGGAGTCAGTCGTAATTGTGCCTAGCACATCTTCCTTGGCTAAAGCAGAAACGAACTCCTGTCTCAACTGTGTGGTAGGGAGCTTGGCTAAAGCTGTTGCCATGTCAGTGATAGCACTGCCGTCGCTACGTTTAGCGTCTGCTTTGAAAATACTAAAGACAGCACCTGCTTCATTGTCCTTATTACCGTCGTCATCAGACATGGTTTTGTGAATGCTAACAGCGTTCTTCTCACTGTAGTCATTACGGACAATTTGTAGTGTGTTTTTGACTTCGTCTCCTTCGTAGATCTTTCCATCTTCGTCTACTCTAATGGTAATGTCTCCGGTCATAGTGTAACCTTCTTCACCACTTACCTGATGTATTTTATATTTACCTGTACCGAGATTTAATTCGGAGAGATTAATAATACCAGCATCGTTCGTGGCTAAAGTGAGAACATCTTCATTTGTGTAGTCTGGATCGAGGTCACCACTTTCAGGTTTTGTAGCCTCTTCTGCTTTTGTTGTGGCTTCTGCAGCCTGTGTGGTAGCTTCTGGGGCTGTATCACCACCTGTTGTTCCTGATGAACCTATGTTGTTGTCAACGGTATCATTTGTATCTGAGTCGCTAGTGGCCTTCGCACTGCTTTTACCCAAAGCATCTTTCCATGCAGGATCGATTGAGCTGTCTTCGCTTGTGTCATCTGCACTCTTTGTGGAATTGCTCACGCTTTTTGTACCATCGTCTGTACTCTTCTCTGTGTTAGAGGAAGACTGGGCTAAAGTGGAATTATTAGAGGATTTAGGATCTGTTGGTTCTCCAATCTCTGTAATTTCAAACTTAGCGTCTTTCTCTGGAGATTTTTCTCCTGTTACAGGATCGACCTTGTACTTAAGTAAAATACACGTATTGTTAACATCCAAGAAAGAGAATGCGTATTCCTGACGGTTCAACGCATCGTTCAGAATGAACTTAGTGTCCTGGGCTAAAGCATAGCCTTCTGCACCTTTAGTCTGGTGGAGAATGTATTTCTCACCGTAAACTAACTCTTTATTACCACTTGTTGCTGTAGTGTATGTACCTACACCGTCTTCTCCTGTTGTGATTGTACCTACAACAGAGTTGCCATCTGCTTTCAGAATTTGGAAGACAGCATTCTTTTCTGGCTTTGCTTCCTCTTTGTCCTTTTGCATGTATTTTTTGATTGTGAGCTGTACGTCGTTCTTGTCGTAGCTAAACTCTTCATTGGTGACACCGTCAATTGTAACAGTCCATGGTTTTGTCTTAACACTGTCTTTGCTAGTGTTGACCTGCGTTACAGTGTATGAACCTCGAAACAGATTCATTGATGTTGCAATACCACTGCTGTCTGTTGTGATTGTTTGTACAGTGTCTCCAGCGTTGTAGGTTTTTCCTCCAAAGGTCACTTTCTGATTTGCTGTGATCTTGAATGACACGTTGCCTTCAAGTTCTTTGCTAAAGCCTTTAGTCTTCTTAATTTTAATGTGTCCGAAGATCTCGTTGTTTGGAACTTTACAGACGTATTCAAGACTTGTTGGCTCTGAGGTACGTTTCTGTGCTAAAGTGAAGGTGTACAGTTTTGTACTAGGAAGATAACCATCTGGTGGACTTAACTCCTTAATGTAGTAACTTCCAGGATAAACCTTTGTGGCAAATGTGAGATTACCATTGCTGTCTGTGGTACCTGTAGCTAACAAAGTACCTTTTCCTACCTTTTTACCTCCAAGGGACAACCAAGTAGTATCACTTGTTGCGATTGTTCCATTTGCATAAAGAGCAAACTTAGCACCACTCAAAGGTATTTTAAGGCTAGGGTTTGCAGCGGATTTCTTCACTTTTACCGTGGTTAATGCTGGTTGGTCATCAAAGTAAACTGTTTGCATACCAGCATTCTTTGACGTCCTCACTATTTTAGTTCTTCCTTTAACTAAGAAATGACCTATAGGAGCCTGTACCTCTTCGACATTCCATTTGTGAATGCTCTCTTTGATCTTCTCCCTGTAGGCTTCCTTCTTTTCTTTGAAGTTCTTTTTGGCCGCTTTGACTGCACTGGCTTTATCGTGGAATACACTATTCTTAAGTGATTCCTTTGTATCTTTCTCTAAGATATTCCAGTTCTTACAGTACTTAAACCTATCTGACGTAATCTTCTTTTTGAAAGGTAACTGACCTTCCACTATTACGTAGCCATTTTTGGTGTAGATGGTAGGTTTTTTCTTAACTTTGATTCTTTTTCCATCAAGTGAGATTTTGAAAGCACCTTGCTGAATTGGATTGCCTGTTAAGGAATCTCTCTTCACTACCTTAAGCTTGTATGTGTACTTAAGGTTAAGGGTTGTTTGATACTTAATGTAATCATACTCTGGTTTTGGTTTTACATATTTGTAACCATACCATCCCTGCTCGTGTGAGCTACTAGCTGTGTATGAAATTACGTATCCAACTCCAGTTGTGCTTGCAATTGACTTCCAGTACTTTTCGTACCCATTTGCCATGGAGCCATACCTACCATGTGCCCAAATGAAAGCCTGACACGCTCTACGACAAGTTCCATTACGGTGGTATTTGAAATACCAAGTTAATGCCTTCAAGGCATAGCTAGGTCCTGTGCTATAATGTACTCTAACCCCAATACCATGGGTAGCGCCTTTAGAAGGGTTACGACAGAAAGCTTCGGTTCCCATGTTAGCACCACCTCCGGTGACATGGAACAGAAACCATGGTTTACCACCATGTCTTCCTGGTACACCGTAAACAGCACCACCACCGTTGTAGTAATTCATTGTTGCTGCTTGCGCAGTTTCCGGGGCTAAAGCACCACCAGCCTTCATGGCGTTAGTGGTGCTTATGATTGCAAAAGCGAAGGTAACTATGATTGCAATCCTTTTTAGCACCTTTGTCATCGTGTTATTTAATTCTTTTTGATTTCCTTTCAATTACTATTCCTCCATGTTAATCTTGGTTAGAACAGAATTGAAGTTACTGGGTAATTTGAAATCTTTAATCCTAAATCTTTAATTTTAAGTCTTTGATTTTAAATCTTTTAGAACATTGTGACTCGAATGTCAAGAATGACTTAAAATCTAAGATTTGCTAAAGCATTTGAGTTGCTTAAAAGTATACTTAAAGTTTACTTAAGTTTCCGTTCTAGTAGCTTACCCAGTGTGTGTTCTAAAACTGTTCTAAAACTGTTAATAAACTTTAAGTGGTCAAGGTGACATATCAATCACTCCTTTCCCCTTTCATTGTGTAAAGACCTTGTTTGGACTTTGTAGTAAACTGAATGCCAATTCGCTTACTACTTTTGCCCTTTCAAGGGTTTACAAAAGTATAGGTAAGCTGTGACACTTACCTAACTAGTAAATTAAATTGTTGGAGATTGAAATTCGTAATGTTCGCTTTGCTCTCGTGATCTAAAGATACTGTCAGTACTGCCATTTCAATCCTCTTTTTGGTGTTAAAGGTGCGGAGAATGTGGAGGGTGTGTGGAACACTGTACTAAATTACCACAGTGTTCCGGAGATTTGGGGAAAATCCTTTGTCATTGTTCTTTTGACAAAACTGTAGGCTTTTGGACAATTCTTGGATAAGGTGTTTGGAGCAAGATAGTATTGCTGAAAGCACTCTGCGAAGAATTCGTTTGGGCTTGTAGCTGCGTAGACATCTTTCACCTTTTCAAAGTCGGTTTTTGAAACGTACTTACTTTTTTCGCTATTGTAGATCTCTCTCCACTCTTTTGTTTGTGTTAGATTTTTTCCTTTGACCTTTTGGAAACTGCAGGAGACAAAGTGACCAATCTCATGTAGTACGACTACTGCACTTGTGTCGCTTACTACAATTCTTCTATTGTCTAAATCGTGAATTCCTGAGACTGTATGTTCGGCAGAAATGTCTTGGCTAAAGTGGTCCAAGGCTTTCTTGCCGACAATGCTAAAGGTGTAGTGATGTTGTCTTAGGGATTCAATGACATAGCTAGGAAGAACTCTTTCGGTGCTCTCGAATGACGTGACATTGAAATCATCTTTGAAGCTAAGTAATGTAACTGACTTCTTCATCCTATAGACCTTTCCATTTAGCTTTGCTTTTACTTTATAAATGCCTGGGGTTGTTAGAAAAATTTGTGAGCAGTTGTCGCTGTCTTTTACCACACCTTCGTTGCAGCCGTAACTACTGATTGGTACAAAGTACCATTTGACTTTGTGTACTGTTTCACCATCTCTATTACCTACTCCTTTTAGTTCAAAATCAACGTAACTGTCGTCGGAATCTATTACTTTAAGTTTTGGTGTTTTAACTATTATTGTGAAACGTTTAATTGTTTTGCCTTTGTGTTTAACATGTATTTTAACTTTACCAGGCTTTTTGGTAATTACTTCCCATTCTTTGGTTTTACCTAGATTTCCCCAGTAATGTATTTTTATCTTTTTACTATTTGTTTTGAGACTACAATTTTTGTATTTACCTTTGAGGGTAATGTAGTTTTCATTGGAGTCTAAGTTTAATTTATTTTTGTTGTTGGATACCTTCCCATTGATTAGAATGTATGGGGTGCGTTTGTAGGTGTGGGCCTGCGTTGTGGTTTTCTGAGCTAAAGCATTAGTTTTCTGTGCTAAAGCAGACATTGGGCTTGCCAAGATTAACGTGGCTAAAGCTACCACCATTCCTCTCTTGATCATTTTGAAATTCATGTGTTCTTCTCCTTTTGCTTATTTAGCTAGAGCTTTTCTTAGTGTATTTAAGCCTCTTGGCTAAAGTGGGCAATGGTTTGGCGTATTGCCAACTTGGAGAAGTGTACGAATGGAGGGAATTAAAATTTTAATTCCCTAAAGAAGAGGTAGGCGTTGAAACCTACCTCTTTTATTTTATTTCTTGGTTAATTCTCTATAGTTCCTTTGTTAGTTCTTTTACTAGAATTTTATTTAATTAATAACATCTTGTTGCTTAATACCATCCCCAGTATCCAACGCCTGGGCAAGTCTGTTTCTGCACTTTCTTACACCGTTTGCAGCTTCTTCTGATGTTAACCATTTTGTTTTTCGCTTTTGAAGTAATTTTCCAATCACTCCATTTGTGACCTAACTTTTTCACCTTAGAAGTTTTAAGTAGCTTACCACACTTTTTACACGTGTAGGTTACTTTACCATCTTCAGTACAAGTAGCTTTTTTCACTACTTTTACAACTTCTTTTGGATGTGCACACTTAGTGGTCTTTGCTAAAGTGGTTACTGACATCACTGCACTAAAGAGCATCATTGCACGCAATACCAATGTTACTAATTTCTTCATAGTAATTTCATCCTTTTTAATCTCTAGTGATTACTTATACTGCCGTACTTTGCAATGATAGCAACTCCTACTTACTTTTCCTGTAATGGGATTTTTCTTCCATGAGTGCCAGTAATGTCCAAGCGGTTTTCCAACCTTTTCAAAAGCTATCTGTTGTTTGCATTTTGTGCAAACTTTAATGACAATTTTAGGGCTTGTACATGTAGCTTTAGTAAAAGTTTTACTTTTGTAAGTGTGTGCTGTTTTAGCAATCTTTTTTGTCTTTAAGATTTTTCCGCAGTTTTTACACTTCTTTACTTTTGTTCCTGTAGCTGTACATGTAGCTTTAGAAGTTGTTACCCAGGTAGTATTTTTATGAGTGCACTTTTTAGTCTTTGCTAAAGTGGTTACTGGCATAACTGTGCTAAAGAGCATTAATGCACACAATACTAATGTCGCTAGTTTCTTCATAGTAATTTCCTCCTTTCTTTTTTTAGTCCCCAATTCAGCTTCAACGTAATTACAACTTGGCTAAAGTTCTTAGCCAAAGTTCTTTGTTAATAGCTTATCGGAGCTAAAGCAAAAAGATTTATTAGAATCTCTTTGCTAAGGAGCAAAGGGGCCATAGCGCCCCAATGCCCTAATTTACTATTTAATGTAAACCGTTTCTTTTTTGTGACACCTACTGCACACTCTTGTTTTCTTAGGTTTCTTTTTTACCATACTTGTTGCACTTAGCTTCCATTTACTCCATTTGTGTCCTAAAGCTTTTCCTTGAACGAAAGAATCTTGTGCATGACACCTACTGCAAATAGAGATTTCAACCTTTGGCGTTGTGCATGTAGCTGCATAAGTCTTAGATTTCCATTTATGATTTAACGGTCTAATTTGTTCAGTCTTGTAGTATTTTTTGTAACCGTAGATACAGTCTGGGTTAGTACAATACCAAGCTACTTCGCCTGGGGAAGAGCAGGTTGGCTTTTTACGCACCTGTCTTCTAAGGTTGTGGGAAGTTTTTTTAACTTTCACAATCTTTAAAGTTTTTCCACAATTAGTGCACATTTTAGCTCGTTTACCTTCTTGTGTACAATCAGCTTTAACTAAAGTTACCCATTTAGTCTTTTTGTGGGAACATTTGGACTTGGCTAAAGCTGTTGTAGGAGCAACAGATACTACCGAACTAAAGACCATCAAAGCACACAGTACTACTGTTAATAACTTCTTCATAGTAATCTCTCCTTTACACTTTTACTTGTACTTGTAATCTTTCTTACCACACCGACTACACGTCCTTATTAGTCTTGCTTTGTGACCTCTTAACAATGATTTTGGATCAATTGTCCACTTACGCCACTTGTGTCCTAAAGCTTTCCCTTTAGTAAAACCCCACTTAGCACCGCAGCGAATACACGTCTTAATCTCAATTTTAGGATTTGTACACGTAGCAGGAGAAGTCTGAATTTTACAATTATGACCTTTTGCTGGGTAAGATTTTGTTATAGTTCTTTTTCTACAACGTTTACAGTATTGCCCTCTAGCCCCTCCTTTTTTACAAGTAGGAGCTACATAGTAGTTTACAAAACTATGTCCATAATGACGTGTTTTCACTACTTTTAATGTTTTATTACAGTCTTTGCACACACACGCAGTTTTACCATCTTTAGTACAGGTAGTTTTAACTAAAGATACCCATTGCGTATGCTTGTGAGCGCACTTAGACTTGGCTAAAGCGGTAACGGGTGTGCCAAAACCTACTACTGTGCTAAAGCACATCACTGCACATAATACCCATGTCATTAATTTTTTCATTTAAATCACCTACCATTTTTTGTAAGGACTTGAAGGTTTTTTCTTAGAAGTACCGACTTTTGCTAAAGTAACTTTATTTATTTCATCTTTTGTGTACTTCTTAGAACCCTTTACATAATGCCTTCTGTATTTACAGAGATGTGTTCTTTTGTACTTTGTGTAAGTTGTTTTAGAACCTTTTTTGCTTTTCTTGTAAAGGTATTCTGTGTGAATAGTCTCCCAAGCTGTTTCGTGAACGTATGTCTTTTTAGCTTTTTTAGAACTTGTAAGGTGCCCAATAAACGACGGTTCCCAATCGCCACAAGTTGGGTAAGAGCTTGGACTGTTTGGACACATTGATGCAACTAAATCAGAACATGCATGTACCTGAATAGGTACTACTGTGCTAAAGCACATCATTAAGCACATCATGGCTACTACTAATTTCTTCATGACTATCTCCTCCTATTGGTTCTTATGAGTTACAGTTTTGTGTTGAATCTTTACACACCACTCTTTTTTGTATTTAGTTGTGCTAAAGCTGTGGTATGCATTGCTGTACTAAGGACCATTAGAGCGCAGCACTACTATCGCTCTTTTCATAGCGATCACTCCTTTCCTTTTTAGTCCCTAATTAACTTCAACGTAGCTTGTTTTGGCTAAAACTTTGACGATAGCCCGGCTCTTGGTTGTAAGCTTAATTAAAGCTAAAGGGAAGAGAGTTGTTGTACTCACTTAGCTTGTGTTTTAATTGGCATAGTTTACTTAACAGCAGTATTTGCATTAGTAGGTGCTGTTATTTTTAATTAATTCAGCTATGTCAGGGGTGCTGATTTAATCAGCTAAAGAAGAGGTAGGCGTTGAAACCTACCTCTTCCGTTTTCTTGGCTAAATTGGCTTAGCCGTCTTTTTTGAATGCATTTCTTTATTTCTTGTGCTGCGTTGCATCACAATCTGATCTAGTACAATGTCTTGTGTATTTTCCTGTTAGGAAATTCTTTTTCCAACTAGACCATTTGTGACCAAGTGCTTTACCATATTTCACTGTTCTCATGTCTCCACAAATTGAGCATAATTGCATCTTGTATCCTACATCTGTGCAAGATGGTTTCCATGTGCGGAAGGTCTTGAACTGATGTGAGACTTTTGGTAATGTCTTTTTATTAAGTACTTTACCGCAGTTCTTACAGATTAATTTCTTAACTCCTGTATTACAACAGGTGGCTCTCTGCGTTGTTTGCCATTGTGTCTTTTTGTGTGCGCACTTGGCTAAAGCTGTGGTAGGCATTACTGTGCTAAAGCACATTAGTAAACACATTACTGCTATTGTTAGTCTTTTCATGGCAATCTCCTCCTTTCACTTTTGTTCTCTAACGTAGCTTGTCTGGGTTAAAGCTTTAACGATAGTCCAACTCTTAGTTGTAAGTTTGGTTAGAGTTAAAGGGAAAGAGAGTTATTGCGCTCTTTTGTCCTGTGCTGTTAAGCCTTACCATCTTGTACTGTAATCTATCTCTGGTACTGTTACTGTTTTGTTTAGAGTGTAGGTCTTTCCGAGAAGTGTAGCCTGTACTCTGTATGTACCTGGTTTGATTATGGTCACTTTGGCACTGCGTTGTCTGTTTGTGATTGGACTTGGTGCTGTAGTAGCAACGTACTGGGCTAATGTAATCGCTGTGCTTCCTTCTACGATTGTAGTGTCAGAGTTGTCTGGAGACTCTGGAGTTGTAGTGCCAGGTGTTGCGGTTGTGTTGGAGTTGTCTGGGACCTCTGTGGATGTGTTTTGGTCGTTTTTAGTGGTGTCGGAGTTACTTGGAGTCTTTGGGATCTCTGGAGCTGTGTTGCTATCCTGCTCTGTGTTAACAGGTGTGAAAACCCATTTGATATTGTGGAGTGTAACACCGTAACGATTACCAACATTCTTTAATTTAAGGTTTACACTGTTTTTAGTCGTCTTTGCACTTATTCTAGGCTTTTTGACAATTACCTTAAACTCTTTGATTGTTTTCCCATTCTTGATTACTTTTATCTTAGCTTTTCCTGATTTCTTTGTGATGATTTCCCATCGGCTGTTTGCTGGACTAAATCCCCAGTAGTTGAGTTTAATCTTTTTACTGTTTGTTTTTAGTTTACAGTCTTTGTATGGTCCTTTTAGTATTACAAGGTTATTGTTTGAATCTAATTTTAATTTGTTGTGGTTGTCTGCTGCTTTGCCTTTGATTCTTATCTTTAAAATGCGTTTTGATTTCTTCTTTAATTTCTTCTTGGCTAAAGCAGACTTAGACTTCTTATTTAATTTCTTCTTTTTAGAATTCTTTTTGGTGGTCTGTGCTAAATTGACCGCTTCGCTTTTAGGAGTGGTCTGTGCAAGAGCTGTCGTACTTCCACACGTCAAAGACATTGTTAAAGGTATTGCCAAGCACACTACCATCTTTTTCACTGTAGTTATTACTTCTTTTCTTTTCATGCTATCACCTCTGTTGTTTATTGTGAGAACGGTTTTCTCAAAAGAAAAGATGAGCGATGAAACTCATCTCCTCTGTTCTTTAATGTATGTAACTCTTCAACACTTTTGCTGACGATTATTCAAGAGTTTAATGCTGTAGTAGAATTTGAAGGTGTTCTCTGGATTAGAGTTGCTTTGATCTCTTCTTGTATCTACTCTCCTGTATGAAGGATTTGATTTCCTGGGCTAAAGCGCTCAGGAAAAGAAAAGCCAACAGCAATGCTCCACCACGTCTGACATTATCTTCGTTGTTAATGTCTTGGGTTGAGGTCTTTAATAATTGATAGCTCTCATTCCCTTTTCTTGAAGGTTTTGTTCCTTTTCTTGTACAGTATACGATGTATCTGTATTTACCTCCGCTACGGTATGGGTGACACGTGACTAAAGTGATCATGTCTCTCCCTTCTTGAATCATTACAGCATCAGTGTTGAAAGGACTTATTACATCAATCCCTGTTACCTCGTATTCTAAGGTGTCCCATGGATTTACTATTGTTATTGTATCCCCTTTGTCCAGTTTTTCTATTTCTCTGAAGAATGGAGCGCCTTGGTAACCACGATGCCCTGCAATAACACTATTGGTGTCTATCTCTCCGACTGGGATTGAGGTCTGTCCTAAAATAGCTGCTCCACTGGCTAAATGGGAATCGCTAGCACCAACGTACAGTGGTAGTTTAACGTTCATCTTTGGTATCTTAATGTAACCAAATTTACCATCTTTGAAGCCTTTGAGAGAGATTGGAGAGGATTGATAGCTATTGACATCTCTGAAATCTTTTTGGTGATTTTCGTAGATCTTTTCGTTGTACTCTTCTATTTCTAGGTAACGAGGATCATCCTCCTTATTTACTTTGTTCTTCTCTTCTTTTTGTTTGAACTGTGTAATGTATTGTTTTGTTTCTTGCTTAATGTTCTCGGTTGCAATCATCGGAGATGAAAACAATGCAATTCCTCCCGCAATACACAGCAGTCCAAAAAGTTTTACTATTATTTTCAATCAATCACTCCTTTGGATCTGAGTTGGTGGTGTGGGGATTACTTAACTAAAAACTAAGATTCGGTGCTGTCGCCCCTGCCATCTTAGATCTTAGACTACTTGGCGAGATGTTCTCTTGCTTTGCTAAAGCCCTTGAGTAAAGCTACTATGGCTAAAGCGATAGCGAGTCCAATGAGTGCTGCTTTCAAGTATTCTCTCTTCCACTGCGAACCGCTTCCCCTGTCGTCTTTAGCTCTTTCCTTATCTTTTGGAGAGTATTTAGTTCTTATCCCTGTTACGAATAAACGGTGAGAGTTAACTCCGTATGGGGTACACGTAATTAACGTGGCTAAATCTCTTCCCCTTTGAATCAGTAAATCTTGTGTCTCTTCTGGGAGAACTACTTCTATGTTTATTACTCTGTATGCTAAAGTCTTTCCTAAGGTGTTAATGAAGAACAAGTCTCCTTCTCTTACCTCGGTTAAATCTGTGAAGAGCTTTGCATTGTTAAGACCCGTGTGACCGGTGAGAACCGCATGGGTTGATTTGCCACCAACTGGTAGTGATGAACCTTCTAGGTGACCTACACCTCTTTCTAGGGTGTCTGCTGCTGTACCGTGGAATACTGGTAAATTAACACCGATGCATGGAATTTCTATTGAAGACATCATTCCTGTTCCATCAATGTTAAGTAAATTTTCGTAGGTAAGGCCATGCTTGATGGCATCTTTGGATTCCACGAAAGGGTCAGTAAGTTCTACTTGATTCTTAGCTAAATCTGCATTGTACATCATAGCCTTTTTCCACATTTCTTCTTTTTGTTTGTCAGACAATGACTCTTCTTTTTCTTTGTAGTTATTTACTGTAATGTCTGCTTGTCTCTGATTTACAAAGTTTGAGATCCATGGATAGAACATTAGAACGAGACTGGCGCCAATGAACAAAAATGTAAGGATCTTTTTTACCATTTCTTTTCTTATCGCCTTTCCTCAGTAATGTAAAAAGTCACACCTAAATTAATAGATGTGACTTTTTTGTTTTACCAAAACATTTCACTTAAGTGTGGCTTGACTAAGATTCTGGGCTAAAGACAAGTCCCTCATCTCTGTCGTGATTGCGGACTTGTCCTGAATTAAACCTAGCAGTCTGTCGTTTCAAGGACTATCTTAGATTATTTTAATACTTTGAGTATTTTATCTTGACTGTTTTGGTTATCACTTAAGTGATGTTTCAAATTAAAGCTTCAGTTAGCCTGCCTAGTTAGCTTTAGCTTTTTTCTTTCTGTTTTCGGAAACGATGTAGAATCCAACTACAGCACCGATGATACCGATGATTGTTACAGCGTAAACACCTTTATCACCTGTCTTAGGTAAGCTAAATCCTTTGTGGTTAGTAATACTCATTTTCACATCAGCATTTGCAGATTCTTTAGCAACGTCAACGTTTGTAGATCCTGCTAAATCTCCACCGATAGACTGTTCGCCATACTTGCACATATCAGACTTAACACCATCGATTGTAGATGTTGTTGCAGTAAGAGGTCCAACGATAATGTTGTCTTTATCTGTTGTTCCTTCATCTTTTGAATCTAAAATAGTTCCATCAGAAAGTGTAAGATGTTTGTCATCTTTGGAGTATTCTACGTCATGATCTTTTTCTACTGTCATGTGGTAAACTGCAGAAGGTGTAATTTCTCTTGAGGCCTGATTAATTGTGATCTTAACCTGGTTCTGGCCTAAAGTGTAACCCTTAGCTGTCTCTACCTCAGTGAGAACGTAATCATCACCTTCGATACCATTGACTACTAATTTACCTGTTGAGGATGGGCTAAAGATTGTTGCACCTGTCTTAGCTGCAGATTTACCTGTTACAAAGTAAAGGCCTTCTTTTCCTTCTGCTGCTGGTTTTGCTGTTACGTAGTAATCTTCTGTTTCATTATAAAGTACAAACTTAACTGCTTTGAAGTCTTCTGGTTTTGTATTTCCGTCGGAGAATTCCTTGGCTAAATCAATACCATAAGAGTATACAATACTCTTATCTTCAAGTGTATTGTAGTATCCTTCAGACGTTCTCTTCCAGATCAGGGAAACATCATTAGGGTTACCTTCATCACCGAGAACTGTTTTAGCGCTGGAGTCAAGTGTAGCTGTATAGTAAACTACTAAGTAATGCTGTCCATCGTAGTACTTCTTGTTAATCTCATCCAGACCAGCGTCTGTTGCGTAAATGTCAAGAGCGTTTGCTCCGTTAGTTTTACCTTTTGCTGTCTTACACTCGAACTGATAGTTAGCACCATCTCCTTTTGTCCAAACAGCAATAGCATGAGTTGTGTCGTTTACATCAGCGTAGTCTTTGTTGTTGTAAATAGCGATCTTAGCATCGTTATTGTAAACAAGACCTTCTGACAGTGTATCAAGGAATCTGTATTGTTTGAGGTATGTGGAGGAGCTTGTGATGTTAGGAAGTTTAGATTCCAGTTTGAATCCAAGTACATCACCTTCACTAGCTGTTGTTGTATCATGCCAACCGTAGTCCTTCTCTTTGTTACCCTCTGTTAACCATGCAGAGTAATCAGTACCTTTTTTGCCATCGTCGTTAGTAACGATACCAGCTCTTCCCGGGGCTAAAGTGTCCTGCTTGTTCACTTTATCACCAGTTGTGTATGTAGCAGTTCCGTCACTGTTGTGGTTAAGACCAGGTGTTCCGTATTCATTACGAACCTGTTTGCTAATAGTAGGGTGCCCTGTCTGATTCTTTGGATAACAATCAATGTTGTAGAACCATTCAGTTCCTTCGATTGTAGTTGTTGGAATCTGAACGAACCAAGGGTTAACTGTTTCTGTTACGTTTTCAGGTACTTTAGTTTCAACAACTAAGTACAGACCAAGTTTAAGATTATCAACGCTTGTTGTACCTGTTGCATCTGTTTCTGTCATTGGTGTACCTTTTGTGTGTGCAGCTCCGTCTTTCTGAATGTAGTCTTCAAGGGCATCTGTTACTGTAACACCTTTCTTACCATCAAGACGGTTACCTGCTCCATTAGCGGATCCTGTTCCTTCACCTTCACCTGTTGCGTAGGAACCTGTGTACTCTCCAACTTCAAGAGCATTCTTAAGTGCAACCCTAATCTGCTGTGCTGTGAAGTAGTTTGTACCATCAACCTGTGTAACGGCAACACCATCTGTACCTTTTGTTGCAGCGTCGTATTTTTTAAGACCAAGAATTGCCATGAGGTCTGTGTCAACTCCATAGATTAACTCAATGTCTCCGTTAATGTCGTCTTCATTGATGTCACTAAGAGTTTTTACATCACCGACTCTAAGGTAGGTGAACTCATTACCTTTGATGGCATACTGGGCTAAAGCTTTCTCAGCTTCTGCATTCTGTTTACCATTACTTGTGATTTTAATTTGTGTTCCGTCTTTTGTTGTCATTGTTGAGTCTGTTCCACCACTGTCGTGATCTGTGTCAGACCAGTTGAAAGTAATACCATCGTTTTTAGCAGAAGTTAAATCGTATTTGTGAATGGTAATTTTACCAGTTGCATCTTTATCAATGACATCATGGTCATTCAAATCATTCTTTTCAGAGCTGGCATTGTCTGTTCCTTTTGTTCCGGAAAGAGCGTCATTAGTAGTTGCAGCGTAAGCCATAGCTGGGCTGATTGCCATAGAAGCTGCTAAAGTAGCTGTGAGGAGTTTCCCCATCAAATTATGTTTCTTCATTTCAAATTTCCTTTCTTTCTATCTCTAGAGGTGTTTTCTCCCTTTTCTAGCGTTACTTGAAGATGTGTCCTCTAAGATCTTTTTGAACCTCTTGGGTTCTTTTCTCTTCTTTTTAAATCTTTGAAAATCTTCTACTTCTATGGCGGTACTTTGGTCTTTTCAAACCATTGTGCAGTTCCTTTCATAGTGCTCCTCCTTTCTTACGTTTTTAGCGTATTAAACGCAAAGAGTTGTGAGCGATGAAACTCACCAAGTCTACTGTTGAAAAATTGTTTGGAAATTTGTGTGAAGAGATTAAGAGCTGGGTTAAGGAGCAAGTTCTCACCTCTGTACCCTATGGGAGCTAAAGATAGTGGATTTAGAACTTGTTCCTAAGCTAAAGTGGAAAACCTAACCCAGCTAAAGAACTGTGAGCGATGAAACTCTCCAATTCTGTTAGAGTTTTAGGACTGGTGAAGTCATCAATCCTAATTTCTACTCTTAGAAAGTTATAGAGTAATGTTATTATTATCAGGGCTCCGAAACGGCTATGATTTGTGAGAAATTTTAGAATGTATTGTTGTTTTCTTAACTTTAAGAATAGTGTTGTACCGTCTTGGAGGCGTTGTGAATTGTGTAACCTTTTTGAGGTGTTTGGACTTTGGTGATTTAATGTTCTAAAGTGAAATGAACAAAAAATAAACTAAGATTTGTACATGGAAATACGTTCATCTTAGTTTTTTGGGTTAAATCACACTATACCTTGCAGAGCAAAGGTGCTAACGTATTGACAAATGTTTTGTCTAATGCTAACTTATGATTGGGGTCAAAGTTAGTCAGTCTCTACTCTCCTTTCTTTAGAAGGGAGGTGTTCATAATGAACCCAATTAAAGATAAAATAATCGGGTTAATCGGTATAATGATATTTGCGATTATTCCATTTGTCATTATAGGAATTTTACGTTAGCACCTTATCTCTTCAAGAGTATAAGTTGACAACTGGCCCAGAAAGAGACCACAAAGGAAATTGCGTGGTCTCTTTTTCTTTGCCCGAAAGTTCTGGGCTAAAGCACTACCTCCAATGAAGGATAGCAGTGCTGACTAAAGAGGTTTAAAACCTCTTGACAAAGTACCACAACAATACTATTATTGTGGTGAAGTTCTTTAAAATTAATTCCCAGTAGTTTCCTTTCCTTTTTAAGAAAGGAGGTAAGCATGATGGGAAAATTTATGAAAATCAAACAAGTTTTAAGTAAATTATTTAAACCATCACCACTACTGGAAATCAACGTGACAATCAACAACACAACAGTTGAGCATGTCACAATTCACTATGAGAAATAGTGAATCAAAGTAAATTAAATTCTATCTTTACTTTTTTATTTATTTCTTCATAGGATTTTTTGATTCATTAAGAATTTAATTTACTTACTTAAAAGACTGTTCTCAGCAGTCTCTTTTTTCTTTTGCCCAGAATTAACCGGGCTAAAGCACTACCACCGATGAAGGACAGTAGTGCTTGGCTAAACTAGCCTTAGCAAATCACTCAGGATAGAACAACATAGCTTAGCTAATCTAGCTTAGCTAATTTAGCCTGAGTGCTTGGGTGATTAAACTTATTCTGGAACATTATCAAAATCTTGATCTAGATGTAATTTGCCACATCCGACCATTTCTGGTTCGCTCCATTTACTATGCATTCCGTATCCATAATTAGCACGAACTTTCACATATCTTCCATGCCAATGTGGTGTAATAAAATCATCATTAGCTGCTTTTACCCTAAGTGAATTCTTGTCTGTAGTGTATGTTTTTGTCACTTTGAAGTTATTATCTTTACTGACCATAACGTCATATGATTTAGCATAATCAACTTTCTTGAAAGTTACACATAATTCATTTATATCAATAGGAAAGCCGTGGTCGAAATAAGCATCTACATTTTCTGGAGCTTTAAAAAACTGATTCATATAATCCCCATATTTTTGTTTATAACCATCATACATTTGTTTATAATTTACATTATTATTATATTTATATGTCTGGTTTGTTGCAGCAAATACAGTTGCTGGGCTGATTGCCATGGAAGCCACTAAAGTAGCTGTGAGGAATTTCCCCATCAAATTATGTTTTTTCATATCAAATTTCCTTTCTTTTCTTTAATTGAAATTCATTTTTAAATTACAAACTAAAGCTATGTCTCCCTAGCCTACGTGATTTGCTAAAGCGCTACCGCCGATGAAGGACAGTAGTGCTAGGCTAAATCAGCCCGAATGACTTGTATCAAAATTACTTTTATTTTGCCCAGAAATTCTGGGCTAGAGCACTACCGCCGATGAAAATCCCTCATTACATTCGGTCAGATCTAAAGATAGACGGTAGTGCTTGGCTAAATCAGCCTGAATGATTTACTAGTGACCGAAGTCACTTTGATTAATTTGATTTCTTACGTTTTACAACAGTAAATCCTAAGTAACCAATACCAGCTACCAGAACTACTAAGACTGCTAAGCCAAGAACATCTCCTGTCTTAACATCTTTGGTTCCTTTTGTGATAGTTTTGATTACGTTCTTAGGTGTAACGTTCTTTGGACTAACTCCGGACTTAGTTACCTTTACGGTGTTCTTAGCCTTAACTGGGTCAGTGTTGTCAGACGTTGCTACCGCTGTGTTCTTGTAAGTTCCTTTCTTGGAGAACTTAGCTTTGTAGGTAATTACCATGTCAGTGTTCGGGGCTAAATCCTGTTTAGTCTTAATGACAAAAGAATTGTCCTTGCAGCTAATCTCTGCGCCCTTAACTACTTTACCATCGTTCTCGATCTTGATAGAACTCTTCTGGATTTTAACGCCATCTTTGTTAAAGTTGTCTTTAACAACTACGTTCTTAGCTGTAGCTGTTGTAGACTTGTTTGTAATTGTGATGGTGTATTCTCCGGTTTCTCCTGGTTTAAATGTAACTCTGTTTGAAGATTTCTTAATAGCAAGTTTTGGCTTGTCTAAAGAAACTTCATTGTTGTCTTCTACCCAGTCTTCTGGATTCTTCTGGTTGCTTGCCTGTGCTTTAGCTGTGTTGAGGACTTTCTGACCGCTTAAGTCTGAGGACTTGAAGAGTACGTCGTACTGAATCTTCATTGTCTGTCCCTTGGCTAAAGCTACCTTAGACTGAATGTCATAGCTCTGTCCATCGCACTTAATTGTACAATCTCCTGTGACTAACTTTCCTTCACCATCGTAAACTTTGATGCTGTCCTTCTGGATCTCTGCGCCAGCTTTGTCCAGCTTATCAACAACATGGATGTTCTTAGCAACAGCGTCGTCTTTAGTCTGTACTACTTCTACGTTGTAATGACCTGTTTCACCAACAGTGTATTCCTTCTTATCTGAAGTTTTACCGATAGCTAACTCAGGTGCGATTACCTGTACTCTGTATGGTACAAAGTGTACAACCTGGTTGGTAGCATAGAAATCATCACCAGAGAATTCTGGATCGTTTCCTGTTACGTTGTCTTTGATATTGCTAATTGTATCTTTAATCTGGTCTACGAGTGAGCCGTTAGAGTCGGATTTGGATGTTCCATTGTGACTACCGTCACTGGCTGTCGCATCCCCACTTGATGTGGTGGAGTCGGACTTGTCTGTGGCTGTTGTATCGTCCTTGGAGTCGGACTTGTCTGTGGATGCTGTAGTCGCTTCGCTGGAAGTCTCGTCCTTGTCTAAAGTGGTCGCTTCGCTAGAAGGAGCTTCGGTTGTCGCTTCAGTCGTGTCGAGTTCTACTCCTGTTGTTGCGTCTGCCCATCCATCATCTTTCTTCTCTGTAGTAGATTCTGAAGAGTCAGATGGTGTTGAGGTGGAGTCGGAGCTGTCCTCTGTTGTAGACTCTGAGGTGTTCTCATCTTTGGATGTGTTCTCGTCCTTCTTCTCGGAAGAGTCAGACGGGGCTAAAGCACCACCGTCAGTGCTAGCCTTAACGTATCCAACATTGACAATTTCACACAGACCTTCGTCAACTACTTTTACCTTGAAGGTAACGTCTGCCTTAGCACCGGCTTTGATTTTGTCTACTTTGAAGACTACAGTGTCTTTGTCGTCTGCCTTGGTTAAAGTGCCACCACTTACATACTGGGTGTGTGTTGGAATGGCATCTTTAATCTTGACATCCTTAAGATCTTTCTTGCCTGTGTTGTTAACTGTGATGGTGTAGTCAATCTCGTCACCAACATTTACTACACTTCCACTAGCTGGCTGGCAGGATTTCAGAATCTGGTACTCAGCACCGTCTTCTGTCTTGACTGTCTTAGGTGTGACTTCATTCTCTGTCTGTGCGGAGGCGTTGTCAGCAGTTACTTTAACTACGTTAGGTACGTAGTTGTCAATGAGAGATCTGTCCTCAAAAATTACATCGTAGTTAACCGTGAAGGTTTCTCCCTTGGTTAAATCTCTCTTAGTCTTGATTGTGTAACCAGTTCCTTTGCACTCGATCTCACACTTGTCTGTAAAGTCTTTGCCGTCCTTATCACTAATCTTAATGGTCTCGGCTAAAACTTTAGCTCCGCTAACCTGTAACTGGTCATCGATTACAACGTTGTACGCTGTAGCGTTCTCTTTGACTTCTTCGGTCTTAACGGTGTAGTGAGCTGTGTCCTCAAATGAGTAAACCTTTTTGTCAGAAGTCTTTGTAACTTCCAGTTCTGGCTTCTCAATCTTAACGGTTACAGTTGTTGTCTTTTCTGGGACATTGTCGGCATGTGTTTTAGCCACATTAGTTACTTCTTCACCACCGAGTGTCTGGTCAGTGAACAGAACATCGTAGGTTACTGTGAAGAATTCGTTCTGTGCTAAATTCTTGCCGGTCTCAATCTTGTAGCCAGACTGAGTGCCCTCGATTGTGACTTCTTTAGTAATGTCTTTGCCTTTGCTGTCAGTAAGCTTAATTGTCTTGGTGTCAAGAATAGCTTTCTTATTGTCGAAGGCATCTTCGATTACTACGTTACGTGCAGTAGCATTGTCGGCTGTCTGTGTAACTTTAACAGTGTAGTGACCTGTGTCTCCTACGGAGTAGTTTGTCTTGTCGGACTTCTTCTCGATCTTTAATTCAGGTGTAGGGTCTTCTGGGCTAAAAGGTGCTTCTGCATACTTCCACTCAGGATTGTTTGTGCAGTTAACTCCTGTTGTGTTAACTAAATCCTTTCCGGCTGCTGTGAGAAGTACTTCTGCCTTGTAGCTAACTACGATTGCCTGTGACTGGGCTAAATCTTTTCCTGTCTCGATCTCGAATCCATCTTTACTGTCGTTGTAAGTAATCTTGCAGTCCTTTGTAATGTCCTTGTTGTCAAGGGTTACTTTAAGACTGTCTTCACGAATCTTAACCATGTTGGACTCGTTCATGAAGTCTTTGATCTTAACGTCTTTTGCGACTGTTCCTGCATTGTTGTTTGTAAAGCGAAGTGTGAAGGTCACATCTTCTCCTACTGCTGGATTAGTTCTATCAACGGACTTCTCTGGGGTAGGTTCTGGACCTTTTGGTTTAACAGTCTCATCTGTAGTTACCTTGAGGGCTTCGTCAGAGACTGCAGTAGCCACGTTAAGAATATCTTTGCCTGCGAGAGCTTTGTCAGTAATCTTCATGTCGTATTTGATTGACATGAGAGTTTCTTTCTTTGTGTTGACATAAGACGGATTCCAAGCATTCTGAGCTTCAGGGTTCTTTCCCTGGGCTAAATCATACTTATCGTAATTGCCATCTACTACTAAATGTTTACGAGTAGTAAGAGTAAAGCCATCTGTCTTTGCCTGTTTCTTGTAGTCAACTTCCCCGGCTAAAGTACCGCCTTCACGAAGCTCATAGCCTTCTGTATCATACAGTGCGATTGTACCTGTGAGGATCTGTACGCCTTTTGTCTTAAGTTCATCTGTGTAAACGAGGTTACGTGCAATTGTTCCCTTGTGTGTGTTTACTACGTTAATTGTGTAGCTAACGTTGTCACCAACTTCGTAATCTCCGGAGTCAGCTTTCTTTTCGATCTTAAGACGTGGGGAGTTAATGTAAACAGTAGTGTCAGCCTTGATGGTTGGAACTTTGCCATCAACCTTGGCTAAATTGCTTGCGGTTGCTGTAGCTTCGTTTCTAATCTCAGAACCATTAACGTCTACCTTGTCGTTCTCAAGTGCATTGGCATTGTACTCGATTTTGAGGCTTGCTCCGCCTGCCATGAGGCTGTCTTTGACTATGAAACCATTTCCCTTCTTTTCTACTGTGATTATAGGTGTTTTGTCCTGTGTTTCATTGTAGTGTTCTGGGTTGAGTTTGTTAGTCTCATCGGCTGTGCCTGCTACGTGGTACTTAATGGTATTTCCATTTCCACCGCTGGCTTTGCTGAAGGTTTTAGTACCGTTGTCGGAGATCTCGGAGATTTCAATGGAATCGTAGTTGAGTGCGAGACCTTCTGGGAGTGTCACGTCACTGATTACTACGTCTTTAGCGACTGTTCCTGCCGGAGCAGTGTTCTTGGCTAAAACTTCGTACTGAACCTTTTCGTAACCAGTTTCCTTCTCGAAGACTCTGAACTCGTTATCACAACGATTGTCTTTCTTCTCATCTTTGTATGGGTTAACATACTTCTTGCTGAGCGAGAGCTTAGGTGTGTTCACATAGTACTCTGCATCGTCTTCGGCTTTGCTAAAGTTATCGCCTGTGGCTGTAACTACGTTCTGCTGTTCCTTACCATTTCCGGCTTCTGCTGCTGTGGCAGAGAAGGTAATGGTAGCGGTTGCGTTGGCTGGCAAGTAATTAATCTTGTAAGCCCATCCGTTATCACCACTCTTGGATTTGGTAGCTGTGATAGTTTTGGTCTCTGTAAGACCTTTTTCATTAGTGTCCATCAAATCGTTAGGTTTGTCTGCTGGTCCATGAATTCTTACATCTACATTAGCAGGTATTCCACTGATTTTAACGGAGTCATAGTCTAACTTCATTCCAGAAGGAAGTGCATCGGAAACTGTGAGGTTTTCTGCGATTCCTTTGGTGTTCTTTACCTTAACAGTAAAGTTAGCCTTTTCTCCTACTGCGTATTCGTACTTGTCTACCACCTTGTCCACCTGGACATTAGCGGAGTTGACTGTGACTTTTGCGTCATCCCAAACTCTGTCAGCGTTATCTGCATCTGCATAGGCAGAGTTGTAAAGCTCACTACCGTTTCCTGCTTCTAAAGCTGTGACGTTAACTTTTACCGTTGCGGTAGCATCCTGGGCTAAATCTCCGATTGTGGCTGTAACTTTGTTTCCAGAATGTGTAGCAGTTCCTTTTGAAGTGCTTACAGAATTAATTTTAAGTCCTGCAGGAACACTGTCATCTACTGTCACATTTTCTGCTGTAATAGCTTTAGACTCTTTTGTTACATTCTTTACAGCAATCGTATAGTCAAAAGTATCTCCTACTTTGTAACTGTACTTTGGTGTTGTTTTGTCGATGTAGAGAGTAGCATCACTTGGTTCTTCTGGTAAATCTAGCTTACCATCAAAGCTAAAGAAAACACCATTTGTCTGCGTTCCAAGTCCGCCTGCTTTGTCAGTACCACCTGCGTAGTAACGTACTTTGAAGGTATTGGCTGCACTTGCTGGTGGTGTGAAACCTAAAGCTGCTGTGTGCCGAACTGCAATGTTGTATTTCTTTTTATCAGCATCGGAAATATTATCTTTACTTGTATCAATCTGAATAGCATCATCATCCGCTACAGCTTCATTAATTGCACCAAAGGTATTTCCATGTGTTGCTCCGATTTTATTACACTTAGATTTTGTAGTCCATTCAACTTTACTCTTTTTGTACCACCAGTTAACTCTACCAGGTGTGAGAACTTCGATAGCCTGATTACAATCAATATCAATAAATCTAAAATGTAATTTGTTATCATTTCCTGAAATTAACTTAGAAGTACCATGTTCGTAAACGTAAAGAGTACAATCAAGATGTTTGTAACCTCTAAATCTTACAGCTCCTAACTGACCATCAAAGATAGCAATGTCATGTCCTTCTGCTCCACTAATTTCACCTTTTGGATTATCAAATACAACTTTTACATCATAAGTCTTTGTGGTATCTTTCTTTTTTACACCACTGTATTTTACCCAGTATGATTTACCACTTTCTAATTTCGAAATCCATGCATCTCCAAGACGTTTCTTATTGTCTGCACTATCTCCACCTTCATCTCTGTCTTGCCAAATCCAATCCTTTTTAGCACCTGTTTTTACAGCCTTTTTAAGATTTTTTGAATGTGTAAAAGTAACTCCATGACTAGAATCTGAAGCAAAAATAAAAGTTCCAAAACCTGCTCCGGCAGGATCACTTTGCTTCTTAAGTTCTGTCTTACTTTTTACAGTAGGGCTAGCTGCGTAAGTTGTTACTGGGATAGCTGAGGCTAAAGTGGTAAAAGCTAACAGTGTAGTAGTTACAGCTGAGATTGCTTTGTTAAATATCTTTCTTACCATGTCTTTTTCATCTCCTCTCGTTATGTTAGGTAAGATATTAAATTTCTGAATAACGGAGGAGGTCTCGTTTTAATAGGCATGCCCCTTTCTTAATTGCATGTTTTAGTATTTTAGTTTTCTGGGCTAAAGTGGCCCTTGAACTAAAGTACTTAGCAATTAAAAAAGATCAAGGCTATGACACCCTGATCTCTTAATTAGATTACCTTGGCTAAATCAACTAACACGAATTAACTTAGCTAAAGTAACCTTCGCTTTGTAAATGAAAAGTAATTTGTAAAAACAAAAAGAACCCAGGGCTTTTACACTCTGGGTTCTTAATGATTATTATTTTAATTTGTTGACCAGTATTCACCACCACGGATGTGATGTACCCTAGTCACCCAATTTCCTTTGTAAATAAAAGGAAACTCAATAGATAAAAAATCTTTAATATTTAAAGAACCATCATAAGGAACTTCAGTATTCCAAATCTTATCCATGTACGCATACACCTTATAAGAAATAATTTTAGTTTCACCTGGAGCTATTGATATACGTTTATCAACATTATTTTTGAAATGATACCAATAACCATTATCACCATAAAGGCGTCTATTAAATTCAATAATTGAATTTGAGTTATTCTTTACTGTACAAGTAATTGTATCAAAGGTGTCTTTATCTCCAGTTGAAGATGAAGTGGTGTAGGAAATATTTACATCACCTGCATCTTTTACAATTACTGTAGCGGATTTTGACATTCTCCATGTTCCATCTTCTGTCATGTAACGGCAAGAAACTTTTGTAGAACCAACTTTTTTAGCTACTGCAATACCATACTTATTAACTGATACGATAGATTTATTTTTTACATACCATTTGAAATATTTAGCTCTAACATTATTAGAGATTCTGTATTTTTTATTAACATTGTAATCAGAGTTATAGTTAATTAAATCAACTTTTTCTCCAACTTTCATTGCACCAGGAAACTCAAGAGCACCTTGATAGTATGTAAGCTGTTTCTTTGTGTTACCAACAGGCTTCTTACTCTTCTTAGTTTTCTTTTTCTTTTTAGTAACCTTTTTCTTAACGATTACTTTACAACGGTATTTCTTTTTGCCTACTTTAGCTACGATGTAAGTCTTACCTTTCTTTTTGGCTTTTACTACACCTTTCTTATTAACTGTAGCTACTGACTTCTTAGTAGAATACCATTTTACTTTTCTTCTTCTACTAAGATTTCTAACTTTAAGTCTCTTTTTCTTTCCCTGGACTAAAGTTACCTTCTTGTAATTTAACCTAGGGGCAGCTTTAGCCTCCACGTTAGTTACTGGGCTAAATCCCAAAGTAAGAACTAATACTAAGAGAATAGCTAAACTTCTAATACCTTTCTTTCTTGTTTTTTTCATTTTAAAACACCTCTTTCTTTTTGATAGATGAAGGAGTTTCTTTTCTCCTCCTTGTTTTTAAATTTTATAATTACCTCTCTTTAAAAGTGGGTTTTACAGATTTCATTTTAACACACTTAACTAAATTGGTAAACTCACATTTGACAATGGTATCGTTTACTATTCTACTAATGTAGTTAGATAAAGTGTGGATTACTTCCTATTAAAGAGAGTTCTGGGCTAAAGCACCAGCACTTCCATCTCGGTTCTATCACTTTAATAGTGCTAGGCTAAAGGGCCTTAATAGTGATTAGACAAAACTTAGCCTGCCTTGACTGTCTTAACCAAATGTGCTACACTCTTTTTTGATACATCTTCCACTTCTGTCATACCTTCTTGGTTTTCATGAGGCACAGAAGATTAAAAGGAGGTGAGAAGATGGTTACCAAAATTACCACTTTGCTGGTTACTTTGATGTTAGGAATTATTGCAAATGCAATCTATGACTACATTAAAAATTATAGTAACCACAAAAAAGGTTAGATTTCCTTTTAAAAAATCAAAAACCCAGGAGACACCAACTCCTGGGTTTTCTTTTTGGTGAGAAAACTTCACCAAAATCACCACTTTAGTTTAAAAAATCCACTTTAGCCAAGAAAACCTTTTAAACTATTCTTAGTGTAGCACACTTGGTTAAGGCAGTCAAGTTACTGTCTTTTTGTTCTTGGCTAAAGTATTAACCACTGATTAAATTTATTAAACTTTTGAATTTGCACTGAAAGATGTTACTTGACACTAATGCTAACTATTGCTATACTTTAATTAGGCAAGTAAACACACAAACCTTGCCTAGTACACTACGGTGTGCGGAAGGGAGGCGGTACTCATGCTGAAGAAGAAATTCTTTAAAATGATACTTAGACCGTCTGAAATAGAATCGTTAATAGAGTGAAATTCTCTGATTCTGTTTTGGAGTCAAAGCGATACTAGTCAAAACTTTGATTTCCTTAACGCAGTAATGTAACAGTATGTAAATAATTAGCTCTGCAAGTAACGTTTTATACAACGTGAAAAAGTACGACAAATTCACTTTACTTACTATCTCTTTATCTGTAGAGGATAGGTCTCCTCAATGGGGTTGTGACGACAACCCCTACTTTTTCTTTCAGTGCAAATTCAAAAGTTTAATTTCCTTAATGCAATACCTTTGGTAGACTTGACTGGGTTAAACCCTTTGCTTTTATAATTCTAAGTATTTCATTAAATTCAGGATCTAAAGCATCCCACTCCTTTTTTAATTCAGGATCTTGTAAAAGTTCATTTTTATATTCCTCAAAACTATACATTGCAATACCTCAATTCTATTAAAATAGAGTTCTTGGCTAAATCACAAATACCTCATCCTTATCATAACTTCGGACTTGTTCTTTGCTAAAGTACAAACCTGTCTTCTGCCCCGTCTTGCCTGCCTTAACCAAATGTGCTACACCTTTTTGGCACACTTCTACTTCTTCTACGACTTCTTGATTTTTAGGAGATCACAGAAGATTAAATGAGGTAAGAAAATGCCAGAGCTAGCTGCAGTTTTTGTTGTATCTGTGCTTGGCAACATTGTATCTGGTCTAATCTTAGACTTGTTACATACAGCATTACAGAAATGGCATCAAGGTTAGATTTCCTTTTTAAAAATCAAAAACCTAGGAGGCACCAACTCCTGGGTTTTCTTTTGTGATGAGAAAATGTCATCACTGTTGCAGTTCTTTTAGTTTAAAAGAATCTTGGCTAAATCGAATCTTTAAACTATCCTTAGTGCAGCACACTTGGTTAAAACAGTCAATACCTCTGGTAGGCTGAACTTTGCTAATGCTTGGCCACTGATTAAATTTATTAAACTCTTGAATTTACACTGAAAGATGTTACTTGACACTAATGCCAACTACTATACTTTAATTAGACAAGTAACCAATACAAACCTCGCCTAATACACTACGGTGTGCGTAATGGAGGCGGTAACTATGTTAGGCCAAGCTATTAGCGCAGCTTTAGCAGAAATGTTACATAGACCGTCTGAAATAGAATCGTTAATAGAATGAAATTCTCTGATTCTGTTTTCTTTCAGTGCAAATTCAAAAGTTTAATTTCCTTAATGCAGTACCTTTGGCAAACTTGACTGCGTGGTTGTTCTTGGCTAACTCACAAGTACCTCATCCTTATCATGATTTCGGACTTGTTCTTGACTAAAGCCAGATCTGTTTTCGCTTGCTTTGACTGCCTTAACCAAATGTGCTACACCTTTTTGGTACACTTATACTTCTTCAACACCTTCTTGGTTTTCATGAGGTTACAAAAGTTAAAAAGGAGGTGTGTATTGTGAAATCGCTAAATCTTTTAGCTAATGCTGTAATTGCAGGTGTATTAGTACATTATATTTATTTAATTACAGATGCAGGTTTCACTTATCTTTTACAGATAATTTTTTAGAGATTTGCACAGAGAAAAACCGGGAGTTGTAGCCTCCCGGTTTTCTTTTTATCGTGTATTGTACACTAAATCACTTTAGCCTTTAATAGCTTAAATGTTCCTTTATTAGTCAGGTTCTCACTTAAGCTATTTTTAGTGTAGCACACTTGGTTAAAGCAGTCAAGTGACTTACTGTCTGCTTTACCAATTCTATTTTTTATAATTTTCTCTTATTGTTGGCATGACTTGCAATCTCGCCGTTTTTAGATGCTTTACTCATTTTATCTCTCAATTTGTTACTATTAACAATCACTTTGGTATCATTAACAACCTCTTGCACCACTTCAGTGTACTATTTCACCATTTTAGACTATGTTGGTAAATTTAGATATCTTGGCTAAAGTGGAATAGCCTTCGATGATTAAAGTCAAATCACTTTTTGTGATTAAAGTCAAATCACCTTCAGTGATTAAAGGTACATTACCTTTGACAGTAACATACCTGACATCCCTGCTTAAGATGTGCTTGTTAAAACAGTAATGCTGTTTTGTCGTAGCGAAAGGAAAATACAAAAGTGCATTACTGGCAGAAGGTAAACCTTGTTAACTATCAAAGTACTTTCTTCGCCTATTTCTTCCGTACATGACTTTGATAATTTAATTTACGGTCTGCAATGAGCCAAGTGACGATCTTGGCTAAAGAACCCTAAGCCTTTGATAGCTTAAGGTTCTGAGCTAAAGCTGTACTTAAGAGAGGAGATGGGCTAAAGCACTTACCATACTTATTTAACCCATAATTCAGCACTTTAAATTTTCTTGGCTAAATCGGTTCTCTAATCTAAAATACTTAGCAATTAAAAAGACCAAAGCTGTGACACTCTGATCTCTTATTTCGAGATTACCTTGGCTAAACCAACTAGCGTGAATTGACTTGGCTAAAGTAATCTAAGTTCTAAAAATGAGAAGAACCCAGGGCTTTTACACTCTGGGTTCTTTTTGATTATTTGTATGGATTATCTTCATTGCATTCTTTACGTGTCATATAGTCGGATTTATAAGATTTCCAATTTGTACTTCTTTTGTTAACCTCTTTCTCTTTGTTTTTAGATTTTATAATTACTTTCTTTTAAAACAGGGTTTTACAGATACCTGTTTTTCTTTTTCAATCACCATTTTAACACACTTAATCATAGTGGTAAAGAATGGAAATTTCTTACCAAAATAGATTTTCTGAATTAAAGCACTGACAATTAAAAAAGACCAAAGCTGTGGCACTCTGATCTCTTATCTGCGATTACCTTGGCTAAATCAATTAACATGAATTAACTTGGCTAAAGTGGTAAACCACTTGGTGAGTTGGAGATCTGGGTTAAACTGTCCTAATCACTTGTCGACACAATACGACAAATGTGCTATACTAATTTCTGTACGGAACCTCCGACGGAGAGGAGGTGTGTGCCAAATGACAGAGGCTATGATTGCATTTTTTGTAAACATTCTGTCCGGTGTCGCAACCTATTACATTTGTAAATGGTTAGACGGAGGAAATTAGTACGGTTAAGTCTTTACCTTAAAGACTAGAAAACCCAAGAGTTGCAGCTCTTGGGTTTTCGTTTTGTGCCAAATGGCTATGATTGCTTGATAGTTTAAACGATTCGCTTTAGCCCAGTAAACCTTTTAAACTATTCTCAGTGTAGCACATTTGTCGTTGTTAGTCAACATCCTTGGCTAAATCACAAGCTTCTCATTTCTTTCGTAATTTCAAACTTGTTCCAAGCTAAAGTGAATTAGCCAAAAGAATCCAATAGCTTTGACACTACTGAATTCTAAAAATCTTTTGGTTTTACTAAAGAAGGTAAAAGATGAATTACAAGTTTTTGATTACCTGTAATTCTAAATTATTATAATTCACAATTTTATGAACTTGGTTTTATAATCGTCCAAGAATTGGCTTTTTTGAATAGCTAGAAATTTAAAATCTTGGCTAAAGCCTTAGTGAATGTGATACTTGGCTAAAGGCTTTAATATTACACCTTCTATACCAAATCTTTAACATAACAAAACCTCCTATTGATTTTACTTCATTTTAGCATGCTTGGCTAAAGCAGACAAGTTATTGTTGGTTATTGAATTAATACTGATGTTTTAGAATCGCCTTAATAGTATAGTTATTTCTAATTCTTATCCGCTTTAACCAAAAAGAATCCAAAAGCTCTGGTACTTCTGGATTCTAATTATTATTGATTATTTTCTTCTCTCATTATACAACGATATTGTTTTCCCTTTTTGGAATTCTGAAAACAGTTGTAATTTAATTTCATAGTTCTTACTAATAATGCTAGACTTCTCTTCTGGTATTCCGGCATTGCTATAGAACTCTTTTACTTCTGACGGTGTTGGAAGTAAGTCAGCATTTACTAGATTATGATTTTTAACTTTTTTAAGAATTTTTTCTTCTGTCTTGTAAAAACCAGAAATCTGTTGTTTTAGCATTGAAACTCTTGTATGTACTATTTTTCTGTCGTCGTTGAAAAACATACTATTTCCAGAATCGAAGATAGGTGCTGGACCAATTAACTTCATTGTACTTGTATCCATTAGCACTCCGAAATTAAGAAAATGCCTATCTGTATTATTAATGATAAAATCAGTCATAATCTGATAATCAATAAAATCTCTGACATCAATATTATTACTCTCACAAATGCTAATAAATTTATCATACAATGACTGCTCATTTCTTGTTTTTTGACTTTCTAGAACCTCGTGTGCAGATACAAATTCTATGTGTTCTGATGTGAAAGCGTTGCACTTGCATTCTTGGCTAAAGCACTTGCATTGCGCGCTATCAACACTACTTGTTGTGTATCTTACAAAAGGTATAGTGGTATCCTGACGTTCATGCAGCACTGTTGCAAAAACTTCATTAATACATTGCTGACCTAAGTAATTACTACTCTTTTTCACTAATGTGGGGGTTTTCTTGGTTAAATCCCAATGCTTCTTCATCTGTCCACCAAGTGAAGCGTTTGGATCAAATGGAGATTTACTATTTGTGAATTTCACATCATCGAATGATAAATTAACTTCTACTGGCTTAATCCAATAGGTATCTGTAATACTAAGTCCGAGATTCTTTGCTAAATAAACTTTAGCATTGTTACAATCAGTAGTTTGTTTATTAAGATGGAAATTCGGTATTGCTCTTAATTCCCACCATTGCCGAATCTTTTCAATATCTGCAGTGCCTAAGTATGGTGATATACCATTTCTATTATCATGATACTCTAAAATTCTTCCAAATTTTTCATCAAGTATAAGTGTTCCACATTCTTGATCTTTGTGCATTAAAAAGTATTGAATCATTAAAATACCTCCTTTATGATTAATTATTACTAATGCAGATGATGTTAAGGAGAAGTAGGGAAGAATGAGATACTCTTCGCAAGATCTAAAGATAATAGACTCTTGGATAAATCCCTGCTTAACTGTCACTTCATTCCCTTGATCTGAAGATAGCAAAAGACCTTGATTGGAGCAAAATAGCAAAAGAACCCGGAAGCTTTGATACTTCTGAGTTCTGGTTAAAAATAAATCTATCTTTTCTATTTTGCTAATTGTTTATACACTTCCGTATTCTTTTTTAAAAATTTATTTGATGAAGCAAATAAGTTTAATCAGAAATATACTCACTTGTATCATCAACTGTAATTGGAGTAATAATATAAATAGGTTTATCATCATAACACCTCCTCCTTAAAGTATACACATTACTGAACTAAAATATAATACTTTAATCTGCTTGACTAAAAACTAAAATTCGTAATGCTCGCTTCGCTTTCGTGATCTAAAGATAATAGGTTCTTGGCTAAATCCCTGCTTCGCTAAATCTCTTGTCGTGATTTCGGACTTGTTCCAATCAAAACAGAAATGCAAAAATCTGGAGACTTTAATTCCATTGATCTAAGATGCTAGGCTAAAGTCTCCGGATCTCTTGTAGCCTAATGTACTTCTGGACTCTGTGTTTATTTTACGTGGCTAAAGCTTGCTTCGCTTCTGCCATTAGCTTGCTGATCTTCCGCAACAGTTTTTGTATTTCTTACCGCTACCGCAAGGGCACTTATCATTACGACCAATCTTAGGTGTAGCTCTCTTGTAAGGACCATGCTGAATCAGTCGTTCACTTGTTGGTGCCTGTGTTACCATCTGCGGCTTTGTTTCTTCTTTTATTTCAATCTGTACATGCATCATGGCATTGATAGTTTCATGTCGAACATTCTTTGCCATTTCTTTGAACATGTCGTACCCAATGAACTTGTACTGAACTACTGGGTCTTTCTGTGCGTATGCCTGAAGTCCAATGCTTTCTCTAAGCTGCTCCATGTTGTCGATGTGATTCATCCATTTGCTGTCGATTACTTTAAGAAGAATTACTCTTTCGATTTCTCTAATTCCATCATTGTAAAGAGCTGCGTCTTCTTCTCCAAGTTCTACATCGTCTGGACGATTTACCTTTGTAAATTCATTGAACTCTTTCTCCTTCTTATGGTAAACTTCTAAGGCTTCTTTCTGAAGTCTTTCAATGAATTTTCTCTTGTCGTTCTTTTTCTTCTCCTCATCGGAGAGAGTGATCTTGGCTAAAGGAATCTCACTACGAAGTGTAATGTTAAGCTGGTTTAAGTCAAGCTGGGCTAAAGGTTTAATTCCTGCAACCATTTCCACATTATCTTTAACAACATCATTAATCATTTTATAGATAACGTCTCGCATGCTTTCGCCATTAAGAACTCTTCGTCTTTCTTTGTAGATCTCTTCTCGCTGTTCATTGTTTACCTTGTCGTAATCAAGTAAACTACGTCTGATTCCAAAGTTATTGCTCTCGATTCTCTTCTGTGCCTTTTCGATCTGTTTTGATACAGACTTATCCTGAATCTCATGTCCTTCTGGAACTTTGAGTGCTTTGTAGACTTTCATCATCTTTTCGGAACCAAAGAGTCTCATTAAATCGTCTTCGAGAGACAGGTAAAACTTAGATTCACCTGGGTCACCCTGACGACCTGCACGACCACGTAACTGATTGTCAATACGTCTACTCTCATGGCGTTCTGTACCGATGATCTTCAAACCACCTAATTCAGTAACTCCCTCTCCAAGCTTAATATCAGTACCACGACCAGCCATGTTGGTAGCAATGGTTACTGCTCCTTTTTCTCCAGCATGAGAAATGATCTCTGCTTCAAACTTGTGGAACTTAGCATTAAGTACACTGTGTTTGATTTCTTTCTGATCTAAAAGACCACTAAGTTCTTCTGAGACTGCAATGTTAACTGTACCTACTAATACAGGCTGCCCAGTCTTGTTGGTCTTTTCGATCTCTTCTACTACAGCATTTAATTTTTCTTTCTTAGTTAAATAGACCGAATCCTCGTGATCAATTCTTGCCACTGGTTTGTTGGTAGGAATTTCTACAACATCCATTCCATAAATATCAATGAACTCTTTTTCTTCGGTCTTTGCTGTACCTGTCATACCGGCTTTCTTGTCGTACTTGTTAAAGAAGTTCTGGAAGGTGATCGTGGCTAAAGTTCTTGACTCGTCTTTAATCTCAACGTGCTCCTTTGCTTCGATTGCCTGATGAAGTCCATCGGAGTAACGACGTCCTGGCATAATACGACCAGTGAATTCATCAACGATTAAAACCTCACCATCTTTTACAACATAGTCTTTGTCTTTGAACATTAAATTGTGTGCACGTAATGCTAAGATTACATTGTGCTGAATTTCTAAGTTCTTTGGATTAGCAAGGTTCTTGATGTGGAAGAATTCTTCTACCTTTTTAACACCTTCTGCTGTAAGCATGATCTGCTTATCTTTTTCATTAACAAGGAAATCACCGTCCTCTTCAATATCAACTCCCATGATGGCATCAATCTTAGAAAGTTCGCCATCAGAAGTTCCTCTCTCCATGTTCTGGGCTAAAGCATCGCAAGCCTTGTAGAGATCAGTCGATTTTGTTCCCTGTCCAGAAATAATAAGAGGTGTTCTGGCTTCATCGATTAATACGGAGTCTACCTCATCCACAATTGCATAATGCAAATCTCTCTGGACTAAATCCTTTTTGTACATTACCATGTTGTCTCTAAGGTAATCAAATCCTAATTCATTGTTAGTGATGTAAGTAATATCACAGTTGTACGCTGCTTTTCTGTCTGCATTGTTGTATTCATTTAAAATGACACCAACACTGAGACCAAGGAAACGATGTACCTGTCCCATCCAGTTGGCATCTCGTTCTGCCAAATAGTCATTAACTGTAACGATGTGAACACCTTTTCCTTCAAGTGCATTTAAGTATGCAGGTAAGGTGGAAACTAAAGTTTTACCTTCACCTGTTTTCATTTCTGCAATACGTCCTTGGTGTAAAACAATACCACCCATTAACTGTACACGATAAGGTTTCATGTGAAGAACTCTGTCAGCTGCTTCTCTAACTACAGCGAAAGCTTCTACTAAAAGATCATCAATGGTTTCTCCTGCTGTTAAGCGGTCTTTGAATTCCTGTGTCTTGGCACGTAACTCATCATCACTAAGTGCCTGCATTTTTTCATCAAGAGCTTCGATGGCATCTACCATTTTTGAAAGTCTTTTGATTTCTCTTTTACTTTTGTTGTTTAAATTTTTCATGGTTGCCTCCTAAATTGTTTTTTATTTTATAGTTATATTTTTGAATGCTTTTGGTTTGCATTTGGGCTGTGTTGAGGTGTGTTTGGCAGTACTGGGTTAAAGCCTTTCAGGATCTGAAGATAATCTTAATTCGAGACTGCCGTTAATGTATTCATTTGATCTAAAGACACTACCGCCTAAAGTTCTGCTTTGCAGAGCAATCCTCTAGAAATGCAAAAAGCCCAATCCTCCGATGGGGAAGGACTGGGCTAAGGTTTTGTTGCTTTGGAGTAATGCTGAAAGGGTACATTACTCCCTTTGGGAACAAAACAGGTGTGACTCGAAAGTGAAATCACCCTGTAGCTCTGAACCTAAAGTGTGAGATGTTGTGCACCACAACTGACACTCTAGGTTGTAGCTTTTGAAGAACTCTTGGCTAAAGTCTTGCAATGATTTGTCGCTAAGAGTTGTCGTTAGCATGCAATTACACAGTTACAAAGCATCAAGAAATTTAGTCTGGCTGTTGGTAAATTTCTTAAATTTGCTAACGATTACAGAAGATACCTCAAACTTAATTGTCTAGGTAACTTTGAGTTTAAAAGTCGTGCCCTTTTAAACTCTTTCAAAGGTTTACTGATGATTAGAAGAATTTAATCCTACTCTTCTTGCACTTTTATTTCCCTTATTAGGTTTTTCCTCAACGGACACCGACCTGCTCGATGTACTTCTCCGTTACCTAACTTTCCTGATTGGGATTTCTTAGTGGAATTTACTTTACTACCATTTTCATCAAAGTAAAACTTTGACTTTCCCACGGTCTTACGTTTCCAAACACGTTTCTATTGGTGTTTCTCTTTTGCCATTGTTCTGGAAGCTAAAGTACTCCTATTCACTACTAATGTGCCTACTACTAACCTTTCTAACCAAACCAAGCAATACGATTACTAATTTCCCAACTTCGCCGGCTATTGGGCAAACTGCGCTTTCACCGTACCTTTAGTTCACTTGGCTAAAGAAATCTTAATAGAGAGTTTCTACTTTAATTTAAACACACAGATGGAAAACTCTCTACCTCACTTCTTTTCAGTATTTTATTATATTTTCAATTCTTTTATTATTGGGTTTTCAAATGTCTGTTTATTGTGTGTTTTGTTAAATTAATTAGATTATAGCTTATTTGCTGAGCTGAAATGTTTAGGTATTGAAATCTTAAATCTATGGACAACCCTTGGCTGGAATGTCTAGGTATTGAATTAATACTAAATTTTGATACTAAACTTTAACACTGTTTGTGTTGGGTAATTCCAGAGTTACCAATACTGCTGCTTGGCTAAGAGAACATGGCTAAAGAATTCTGCTTTGCAGATTACAGAGTCACTTGGCTAGAGCGACCTCATCCATCTTAGTAAGCTACACAGCTACTTTGATTTATTTTGACATTTGTTTTGATTGAATTGCTTAAATTGAATTGTATTGCTTTGATCTGAATTGTTTTGATTTGAACAGAATTAAGTGAAATGTCTTATCTACTTCAATTTTATTATTTCAGTATTTTGTAGACCTTTGGTTGAGAATTGTTGTTTAATACTTTTGCTACTGCAGTATTTTCTTAGAATGTTAAAAGCACCTACTGCATCGGCATTATAGATTTGATTACCCTCTATGTACAGTCCTCTCTGGATACGATTGCTCTTTTGTGCGTACTGTTTGCTGACTTCTGGAGTGTTTGGAGAACATTGACTAGAGTAGGACTCCTCTTGAAGTACGAAGTTAATTCCTTTCAAAGTTAGCTTGTATTCTAACATTACACTAATTTTGAAGTATGGCATTTCATATAATTTCTGATTGTAAGATTTACTATGATGTGATCTCTTTTTGTTCTTAGCTAAACCTTTTAGATCACCAACAACTACAGTATTGATTTCATTTTTGATACAATAGTTCACTATGAATTTTGTAAGCTTGTGAAGATAATCACGTATAGAATTGTTTCTCTTTTTGCGAAGAGCTTTGAGACGTTTTGAGGTGTATTGGGGAGCTTTCCACTGTGAGGAGGATTGCTTGGCTAAAGCAGATTGTGCCTTTGCTATCTCCTTATGGAAGTAATGACAGATTGCTAAGTACTCACGTCCGACAATGAAAGTCTTGTCGTTAGCCGAATCGAAGCACGTGGCTAAATTGTGAATACCGAGATCAATAGCTAAGTATTTACCATTGTCTGGAAGTGCTACTGCTTCTTTAACCTCGTAGTTCAGCACGACATCGCACTTACCATTTTGTGGTGGGAAGATCATTAACTGTTTGATGTTGCTGACTTGGCTAAAGGCCTTGTGCCTTAGAAAGAGAAAAGTCTTGTCGAATCCATCCGCTTCTTTCACCATTTGTTTAAGTGTAATTGGAAGACTTAACCTTACTGTATCACCATTGTGCTTCATTCCATTTTGCATGTATGTGATTGGCATTGGTATTTTCTTGTTGTTAGGTGGTTGAGGATTTCTAATTCCTCCGGTCTTTTTTAGAGAAGTGTATGACTTCCAGGACTGGTCTAAAGATTTGCATACCTCTTGAGCTGTTTGTGATGGTAACATCTTATACCAGAAATTATTTTTCCATTTCTTCTTTTGGTAATACCAATTCGGAAACTCTTTTAGACCAAGTTCTTTCCAGTTGTATTTTTCGTAATTACAGAGGTTCCAGAGTTTACTGGCTGCGTAGCACATGTGGCTAAAATAGCAGCACTGTTCCTCTGTCACCTCTACTTGTAATTTCCTCGCTAATAGCATTTGTTTTTTTGCTTCCTTAGAATAAATTCATTTTATTGAGATTATCAAAAAGATCTTCTCGTCCCATTTCTTTAGCAAGACCACCTTCTACACAACGTTTCACAAACTTATTGCACACTTCATTTCCCATTGCTTTTCTTACATCTTCTGCAGAAATTCCGTATTCAAGGAGATTACGGTAATTCTCTTCCTCTGTGATTTCACCGTTTTCTACCATATTAAAACGTGTTGCGATTTCTTCGTTAAGGTCACACATTGATGCTGACTCTAACCAAACGTTTTTGTCGTCCTTGGCTAAAGCGCAGATAAACAGAACTTCTTCGCCTTTTTGACCACCAAGTCTAAGGACTGCTTCTGGGTTGTATTTTTCTAATTTTTTAATAATATCTTTCACTTTCATTGTTCTAATTTCCTTTCTTATTTCAAATTTCTACCTTTAATAAATCAGCATCTTCTACATCAAATGCTGTACTGGACAACTCTTTCATTTTAATTAACATAGTAATTCTCCTTTCTTCTGAACTACGATCACTCCCTTCTTTCTTTTCTTGGTTAAATGCCCAGTAAGCAAAAAGGGAACTGTAAGTTTAATTACTTACAGTTCCCTAATCGCAAGACCAAATGAAAATCTTGTTTGCCCGGAAGGTCTGCCAAGTCGCTGACAACTCACTCAATCAAATTGAAAGTAGCTTGGCTAAAGTGGAGAATGACTTTGACATCACTCCCCACTGGAAGACAAAAAATGAAAACTCTATTTGACCCATTAACTGGGTTAAAGGGTAGTAAGTTATGACCCTCACTACCCTTACGTCACGAAAAGTCTAGGAGAATTCTAGACTAAAGCGAGGAATAGCTTTGACACTACTCCCCACTAATAGAGATGTTTTTAAATGTCTTGGCTTAAATCATTTTAAACCAGTGCCTAGAAGTCTAGGCTAAAGCAGACTAGGATTTGACCCGCTAGTCTGCTATTGAATGAATGCAACGGCTCTGGCCATTGAGCCATTGAAAAAATCACCCAGTTGGAGATCTAGACTAAAGTGATGAAGAGCTGTGACCCTCCCCACCACTAACAAATTTACTTATCTTTTTTGAAGACAAGTGTTAGCCAAGTGAGGAGCATACTTGGCTGTAGAATGGTAAACTACCATCATGAATTAAATCGTACTCAGATGAGGAAATCTGAGTTAAGAGACGATGTACCGTTCCTACCATCTCTTAGGAGAAAAGTTTTGCCAAGAACTTACTTGGCAAAAGAACAGTGAGCTATTACCCTCACTGCCCTATTTACTATTGAAGTATTGGAAAAAAGTAATACGAGCCTAGTAACCTCAGGATTTTCCTTCCTTTTGATTACTAGTTTTTTATAACAACATTTAATTTAATATCGGTTTTTAGATTTTCAAAGAAACAGCTCATTTGCTAGAATATTTAGATCTTTTATAATTTTAATTAGATCTTTTTAAAGCACTGGGCTAAATCAGCGTAACACATCGCTTCCTGCGCTAAAGTCTAACTGTTCCCAGTAGGAGTACTGTCCTTTGCTAAAGTCGTGTAAGAGCTTAACTAATCTAGGTTTTCTGTGGTATAGAGCAATGAAAGAACTATCACCTTTTGTAGTAGCATAGCCCTTGTTTAAAGCGTACTGAATTGTCTTTGTTGTGCCTGGTGCAATTTCTGTTGTTGCTGTGTTTCTAAATTCAAAGCAAGTTTTACCATTGAAGACTTCTAAGAGATTACTGAAAGTAACAGGGGTTTCTTTAGAAGTGTTTTTGATTGTCATTGTAACGACATTGTATTTACCTACTTCTACTATTTTTCTACCTTTCTTTAATTTGTAGGTAATCTTAACGTCTTTGTATTTCATAGTTCTTTTAGGAACAACTGTAATTGCACACTTGTAGATTTTCTTTCCAGCTTTAGCCTTTACTATAGCTTTTCCGACTGAGGAGGCAACTACAGATCCAGTTGCTGGGTTAACCTGTACGAACTTACTTCCTGAGCTAAATCTGACTTTGCCTCTGTAACCTTTGACTTTTAATCTCTTTTTCTGTCCGCATTGGAGAAAAAGTTTAGTGTAGTTAAGGCGTGGGGCTGTTTTGGCCTGTGCGGAGATAACTGGGCTAAAGCTGGATGCAGCTGGATTGGAATGAGTTGCTGGGCCAAAGCTAGTTATCATTGTCAGTGCTGCTATTGTTAATGCTGTTGTTTTTATTAATTTTTTAATTTTCATTTGTATCTCTCCTTTTAATGTGAGTTGTATTTGTAGTCTAGAATTGTAGTTAAAATTTGTAGTTAAAGTTTGTATGTAAAGTATACAATTAAATCTGTATTCTGTAATCAATCCTAGTTTATTGTGTTTTACCAGTGAATGCAATCTCCTTTCTTAAATTTGGGTAATAAAATAGCTCAGTTGGAATTGCTGGGTTAAAGTGGCGGTGTCGGATTAAATGAAGAGATGATCTAAAGAACAGTACTGGACTTAAGCTACTTCAGATTAGTGTACTCTTCAGCTACGTGCTTTACACACTTCTTCTTCATGAATTCAATAATCTTTGTATCATTACCGCTTTTATAAAATTGTGCTAAGAGTGCTTTGAAATCTTCCTGATCTGCTATGTTAATCTGGAAAACACCAATGTCGTTCTCAATTAATATTTTATTTGCCATCAACTGTGCAACACGTTTATTACCATCGAGAAATAAATGTGTTTTTGTGATAAAACAAAAATATTTTAAAGCTCTTAATTCTGGATCTTCGATTTCGTTTAATTCGTATAATTTACTTAAAAGGAAGTATAGCTGTGATTTTGGTGGCATACCTAAAAACCGTATGATACCTCTTTTACGGAACAACATATTACCAACAATTCTATTAAACTCTTCCAAATAAGATAATGAATTGTAACGTCCTAAATTATTAAACAAGAATTGCCAAGCACACTTCATATTTATAACAAATAATACTTCGTTAGCAGTAGTTATTGTTGGTGCATTTCTAATGATAGCTTCTGTTTTCGAATAAGTAGTTCCTAATCCTTCCAGATTAGCACTTTTCCAAATACTGTCCATTAGTAATCTCTTTGCCATTGCTAATGCTGCATCTTTCATTTCAGCATATCACCTCCTAGCTATTATGTTGTGTGAATTCTATTCTTTACATCCTGCTTTGTTAAGATACTCTTCGTAGTCTGGCAGCTTGGCTAAATCGAAGCTAGCAATAGGATACTTGCAGTAACCACTCTCCATTGTGTAACAAGTGTCCTGGGCTAAACCGGATGAAAGCAAGATCTCAAAAATACCTGGCATGTTGTTAGTATCAATGCAAGCTAAGTGGTTAGGCAGATCTTCTATGTTTACTGTAACATCTCCGTATCTCTCATGTGTGCCTGCTACTAATGCTACTACTGCCAGGTTACCATTGTTAGTGTAGGTTGCACGAACTAAATCTAAATCATAAGTCTTTCCCCAATTTGTGTATGTAATTCTGTTATCCATAATTAGCTCCTTTTAAATAAAATAGCCCAGTTGTGATTAACTGGGCTAAAACTGTTTACTCTTTGTTGTTATTTTTTATTAAAATAAATTCATCCCAGTAGAAGCACTGGCTAAAGCAACCGCCTCTTTTGCCATGTTCATAGCTGCTTCTTCTGTTTCATGTGCTGCCATAAAGCCATTGGCATGGACAAATATTGTACCTTTTGGAAATTTAACTTCTTTTTTAACATACTTTTCTGGCATCGGTGCATGATTGGTAAAAGCACCTACATAAGTAGGAACACTCTGGGAATTCCACTGACCAGTTGGAGTTCTGAATACAACCACTTTAATCTTCTTGTCAGGATATGTTGCATTGAAATTGCACACAGGAGCCTGCCAATGCATCAATTTTCCCATATTAAAGATATGTGAACTGTACTGATTTTCATTTTCAGCGTACTTTGATAAAAGTTCTTTCATTCTTTTTCTATTCGCTATTTCTTCACGAATCATGAAAAGCTGTCGGTCAAAAACTATTTCTGCCATCTCGACTGCCTGAGCAAATCTTTCATCGGAAAGCTTTGAAGACTCTGAAAGACTTGTGTTGAAAAGTCTAATCCATGAGAAAAGATTTTCTCCTAAATCACTCCGTTTCTGCCCGTTATCTGAAGCCTGGACTGAATCAAGAACATAGTCATGTAACATTTTTAATTCTTCGCCCTCATATAATTCGTCAGCAACTTTACCACATGCTGCCATTAGTACTCCATTTTCTTGCGCAGGATTGTCTGAGGAATGATGGTCATACTTACCACCACCGACATCCATGATAATGTCAGCTTGGACTAAAGTTTCTGGGTTTCTGGAACGAATTATTTCAACCTCTCTGCTAAGTCCAAGTTCTTTTAACTTATTCTTAATCATGGCTACGCACAAAACATCATCTGCATGAAAAACGCCATTGTGTACAGCAAGCTTTAAAACACCATTGCTCTCTGTTAAAATTTCTTTAATTGTTTTCATTGTAAATTCTCCTTTGTTTATTTTAAGAGATTATAATTAATGAAAACGTTAAGCAAGGTTTGTAATAAAGTGACACAATCAAGATTAGCTTAGCTAAAAGGTTCTGGACTTCTTATTCATTTTTTATCTACATTGAAATCCTGTTTTATTGCTTTTTGGATAACGCTCCTCTAACATTTCTATGCGGATTAAACTACTGAGCTAAAGCTGGCTTCGCCTTTCTCACTGGGCTAAAGCTGCTTAGAGTTAGCACATCAAAGTTTGTCCCATAGCTTTCCTTCTTTGTAATGTTTTCTACAAAGTGCTACATAGCTTTCATTAGCACCTAGCATGATCTGTTCACCTTCTCGTACAATCTTTCCATCTAGATGTCTAACATTGCAATGTGCACGTTTTCCACACCAGCAAACCGTTGGGACTTCTTCAATAACGTCTGCAATCTCCATCAGTCTTTTTGAACCAGTGAATAGGTGATTTTGGAAGTCTGTTCTTAAACCGTAGCAAAGAACTGGGATGCTACAGAAATCTACAATGTCAGACAATGCATCTACATCTTTCTCCGAAAGAAACTGTGCTTCGTCGACAAGGATTGTATCTACCCTCTTTCCATGGTAGGTGTACTCTTTACTATCACCTTCTATGATTCTCCATGTCTTTGAGACTTCTTTTAGAAAATCTTCTACGTATTCTGCCGGAGCAGACAAACCTATTCGAGAGGTTATCTTATGTTTGCCATCTCTATTGTCTACCCTTGGTTTTAACAGTACAGCATACTGTCCTCGCTCTTTGTAATTATGATGAACCATGAGAATGTTAGCAGACTTAGAACTTCCCATTGCTCCGTATCTAAAATATAACTTTGCCATAGAACTCCTTTCTTCTTGGCTAAAACACTTAAGTGATCTAAAGATAATCTTAATTCGTAACGTTCGCTTCGCTCTCTTGATCTAAAGATAGCTGTCGCTACTGCCATTAAGAATACTGCTGCTATGATTATTATCCCATGTGATCACAACCTAAAATGCAAGCAGGAATTAATTCTGCCACATCTTCGCAATTAGTATATATTCCAGAACCCTCTGGTGCGTAGAACATATAGTCCGCATCCAGGCACTTCTCCAAAACAATACCGGCTTTTACACCTACAAATGGTAAAGTGTACCGCAGCAATTCACTAGAGTAGTTCTTGGCTAAAGCCATTGCGAACTCATCATTCCAATAGGTATCTTCATCTACCTCAGACACTGATAAAGTGTAAATAGAGTTCTTAATATCTTCGCTGTCAAGTACTTTATTTTTATGTATCCAAAACATTGCGTATAAAACAAAGAACGCTGCGATTCTTTCCCACTGCTCTTCACTACAATCTTTTGTAATCTTAAGAATACTTGGAACATCTGGCTCTGTTGTTGGTTCATCGTCATCTTCAAATAAATAATACTTAATTACTGGTAATTTACCATAAATCATTTCTAAAATATCTTCACTATACCACCCATAAACTTCTTTGATTGCATCTAAAGGTTGCTCTCGGATTGGTAAGATTGGTGAGATATTTAACGCTCTTTCGTAGAAACTAGCATTAAAATCTCCCAAGTCTTTGAAGATGAAACTACTACTTGAACTGTTTGTTACAAAATCTGTTCTTATTTTCATTTGTTATTCCTCCTATTTGTCACTTCTCCTATTAAAATAACCCAGTGTGATTACTGGGCTAAAGTAATGCACTGGGCTAAAGCTACGACACTTTATTATTGTTCTAAAATAAATTCATTGTCTTTTTAGAACTTACCTCTTTTTTGGATTTTTCCGAGAAATGATTCACTGCGTCTAATGTATAGCCAAGTGCAGAAGGGTAATCAACGCATCCACTATGATTATCATTATCACACAAATCTTCAGCAAGATTTGTATACAAGACTACCTTGCTAAACCAAGAAATACACTGCTGTTTATTTGGTTGAACAGTAAATTTTAAATCTTCTGCAAAATTTCTAAACAATTTTTCTGCCTGTTGTTTACCATTTTCCCAATCAAAAGGAAACTCTTGGCTAAACTTACCTTTTGTTGAAAGCTGTAATGATACGTTAAGAATAAAGTTTTCAAAATGTGTAAATAAAATATGAAGCTTACAGTTCTTCGGTAATGCATTAACTAATGTTACTAACTCAGTTAGAGGGTGATAAGATTCGGTTACATCAATCGTCATAATAACTTGACTACAATTGTACATATTCATGTATTTTATTATATGGTTAAAAGTACCATAAAATTCATTATATCTGCGACCAACACCTTCTGCTAAATCATCTGAACAAAATAATCTTACACTGTGAACATCACTATTTTTGATTTTAAATTTATTATTGCCTGCAGGCACATTTTCTACAGATTTAAAAAGTACCTCTTCATTTACCCTAAACGTTAATTCCAGCTTCTCAAATAAAGTAAACCCGTTACTAAAATCTTTGCTAAAGTAATCACAGAGTAACATTTTCAATAATTGTAAATCGGAGTACTCACTGTCAAAAGCGATTGTTAACTTGTAATAATCGTTCTCTGTTTGTTCGAAGGAAATACGTTCATCTTCAAGATTATCAATTAAAGTATAAATGTATTGATTTACTAACTTAGATACTAAGGCATAAAAATCATTTTTTAAATCTTTTAATTCAGAATGATCACTAATAAAATAACTGAATTTTACAGCAAACTGTTCTAAATCAAAGTCATATTCATTAAGTAAGCTTTTGTAATGTGATACTAAATCCTGTAATGGAAATTCACATAAAATAGTTAAAAGATTGTAAAAATCTACATCACTGATTTCTTTGAATACTTCTGAAGAAAGAAAGAGTAACTGGCTTTTAAGCTTATTTTCTAAAATTTGATTGAAAGAATCGTATCCTCCTGATGTTTCACACTTGCTAATTGTACTGCATAAAATATATTCTAAAGTGCCTGCATAACGAAATGTATCAATTGTTTTAAATCTAAAATCTATTGATACAAGTAAAACATCTTCTGGTATTGCAGCACAATCAGTAGCTGTGATTAATGCTCCAGGCGCATTAATATTTTCTCTAATTCGGAGAAGCTTTTGCACATCAGGAGACTTGGCTAAAGCTTCGATTGCAGTAGCTTTTCCACTATCTTTTTTACCTGTCAAAAGTATAGTTTCTTCTGGTGTGATAAAATTTAAAGCTTGTTTAATTTCAGGTGTTAATATCTTCATTGTTTAATTTCCTTTCTTTTAAATAAAATAAAAAAGAGCCTCTAAATTGAGACTCTTGATTTAACATATTATAAGTGACTTAGTTAAAGTGTCACACTGGGCTGAAGCTGTCACGCTTTTGCTGATTTAACACCAGGATGTACACTCTCGTATCCCTTTATCATCTCTTTTGTTATTTTCCAGAAGACTGCCTGGACTTCTCGTCCTCTTGCTATCCATTCGTTCTGTGTTGGGGTTATATTGAAAATGTCATTCCAACTCTCTTCTTTTACTCCTTGTCGTTTTTCCGGAGCTAAAGCATCATACCATTCGTGCTGTAAATCCCATTCCTTCTCATTATGTGAGCTGTCAAGGAATGAATCGTTAAGTACGTAATGCCAAGCATAGAAGTCTGACAGTAAAACATCTTTATCGTCAATCTCTAATTCAATGCAGACTAAATTCTCTCTTTTGTCACTGAAATCTTCCTGTTCGAGGTCTGGCTTCTTGTTTTCCCAATCTGTTTTATACCATGCCCAAATTGGCAATTCTAAACCATAAGGATGTTCTATTCCACGACTATCCATCTGTTTTACCAACCAGTAGTATGCACGTTTAAAATCAGAATCTGAATAAACCGGATTACAAACGAACTCTCCTTTTTGTTTTATTATTTCCAGAACTTCCAGTGGTTGTATTGTCCATAAACGCAATATACCACTCCTTTCTTTTTCGTTTATTGTACTAAATGTTATCTTTTACTAAGTGTTTTGCTTATTCATTCTTTGCTTAATTATTCTTTAAATTACTCTTTAAAGTCCTCCTCACTGTATTCACAAAGTTCAGAAATTGCATTAATTTTTTCATCTAAATCTTTCTTTTGTACTAGTAATTTATCATACTCTTTAATGCTATCAGTATTTCTAAGTCTCTCTAGTGTGTCATGTTTTTTCTTGGCTAAAGTGTTATAGCCTTCAGTAAAATCAATCGTTTCTGTTACTTCTATTTCAATTGGTTTACCACAATGTGGACAAAAACTAATTGGATAATTATCATAAAACGTAAAATCAGTATCATCCACTTCAATGTCCTGCATACAAAATCGTGGTTCATCATTTGGACTACCATTGACAATATCGTCACATGTAAACACAATGCAAGGATTATTTTTTAAACTTTCACAGCACGTTTTATAAGATTTATATTTGTAGCTATAATATTTTCCAAATTTAATCTTTACTAATTCAACTTTCATAATGTGTACTCCTTTGCTAAAAATAAAGAGCTTGGCTAAAGCTGCCAAGCTCTCTATCTCTATCTTATCTAAAATACATCCATAGAAATCATTTCTTCATACTCAGGATTATTATGTTTCTTTCCAGCGTAAAAAAGACCTAATTCATTTTTGTGAGAACCCCAATAATCCAACACAGTGTTGACTATCGTTGCATTGTAACCAATTTTATGGTTTGATGCGAATCTTTTATAGATATCAGTTATAGCATACACAGGTGTCATACCATAATGCTTAGCCCAATCAACAAATTTTGTATTTTCAATTTTTACTTCTTCGCCGTTGTGCTTAAAATCAGTTAGGAGCTCACCTAAAGACTCCTCTACTGGTAATAAATCTCCCTTATTATAATCATAGAATACTCCGCCAACATCATAAGCAACTTCATTGCAGTCTTTCCAAACAATGTGACTATAGTTACGATGCCAACATACAGTTCCTCGGTTAAATGCTGCTTGTAGCATAACAGCAAAGTAATAACAATATCCTGACTCAAACTGCTTGTAAATTGCTTCAGCAGATTCTGGTGTTCCTTGTAAATTAACAAAATCAAAAATAAATTTTAAAACCTGTTCATCTGCATTTGCTTCAATGTTTTTAGTTTCCTCTAAGTATTTTTTAAATTCATCTTCTTTATTTTTCATCTTATTCATTTTTTATTCTCCTTTTCACTTAATTCTCTTACTTGATTATCTCTAGAACTTCCAGTTGTTATATTGTCCATAAATGCAATCTACCACTTCTTTTTCATTTATTGTGCCAAATGTTGCTATTGTTTTTATTAAATGTTTTGTACTCCCTTCACTAATCGAAGTTTAAATTATTTTCAAGCTTATCTTCTTTGTAAAGAGAAAAAGCTTGAATGTAATTTATTTTCATATTAACTCTTCGTAATTCACTATATAATTTTTCCATAGATTTCTCTTTGAAGTTATTATTCGAAGTGTTTTCAGATTTACTGAAATTTCTAAGTTCTTGCATTCTTTTTAATAACTCTTCTCTTTTCTTGACTAAAGCAGAGAACTTTTCACTACAATCAATAACCTCAACCGTTTTAATTTCAATAGGTTCTCCGCAATGAGGACAAAACTTAATTGGGTAATTTTCACACCAAGCTACATCATCAAGAGACTCAGTATTTGTTAAACAATATCTTGGCTCATTGTCTGGTGTTTCTTCAGTTAAATTGTAATTTGTAAAATCAATACAAGGATTATCTAAAATATCATCACAACAAGGTTCATACTTTTTAAACTTGTATTTGTAGGAATCTCCGAGATTAATCTTTACTAAATCTATTTTCATAATGTGAACTCCTTTGCTAAAAATAAAAGAGCTTGGCTAAAACAACCAAGCTCTCTGTTACCGTTATATGTGGTTATTACTTCTCACCATTAGAGATTACTATTGTACGCTCCTAGTACTTGGCTAAAGTAATAGTAATTATTATTGGGGTTACTTTTTGGTACTGCAAAAATTACTTTGTTAAAGCTTCGACCGATTGCCTCTCTAATTAAAAGTTCTGCAACTGTACAAGCGTCCTGCCGGAATACACCACAACCCCATGCACCTAGAATTAATGTGTTAACACAATTATCCTCTGCAACATCATACATGAATTTAATTCTAGAAGCGAGTGCCTTAGTATTCTCTTCGTAACTGATACCCTGTCTGCCTGCACCGTAGTAATTAGGGGCAGCGCAAGTGAGAACATCAATCTTTACTGATTTGTTTTCTTTCTCTGATTTCCTTTCGAATACAATAGAAGGACTATAGAGTGCCCTGTTGGTGTAAAGTGCATGATTCAGATGTTTTCTATTCCAATCGTAGTAGATGTGTTCGAACTGGGCTAAAACAGGAAACAGTGTTGATTCTGCGCATAACGCTTCCTCCTGTGCGAATGCACCACTAGCGTATCCACCACCTGGGTTTTTGTAGGAAGCAAAGTTAAGTACACAAACTCTGTTACCTCTTTTACCACTTTTGGAACTCTCTTCACAGTGTTTCATTAATGTTGTTACTGTGTCGTAAGGTTCTAGGCTAAAGAGGACTTCGTCACCACTGTCGTTGTCTTTAGTGTACTCTGGTTTAAGATCCGGTCCACCATAGACAAGTGTGTTTTCTTTGCTAAAACTTATTTCTTTGTTAAATCTTTTTGTCACATCTTCAATGTGCTGTTTTGCTAACAATGTTCTTTCTAATTTATTCATAATTGACTTCTCCTTCCATTATAGATGTTATTATCATATCTTTTGGATATAAGTAAAGCCCAGAACTCCGTTGAAAGAGGTCTGGGCTAAAGTGTTCTAGATTTTGTATCACTGGGCTAAAGCTCTGTGGTTACTAGATCTTCTATCTGTTCGTACAGTGACCAGTATTCCATCCCATAGAGCCTTGCACTATTATCAACAATCTTTCGTTCTTCTTCTTCATCTGCATCAGCGCAAGGTATTGTTATTTCAAGCTTGTCTAAAAGTTCTTCGAAGCAATCTAAGATTCCACTAACTACTTCTCTCCTTTCATCTTCAGTCATTGCTGTCAACATCACTTTTCCTCCTTTTTAACATTCTCTCTAAATCAAATAGTAAAAAATAAAAACGTACAGTCAAGATTGGTGCCACAATACTACCGACAAATACTATCAGAGCCATTGATTTGCTAAAATGACAAGCTAAAGCAACTAAAGTAAAAACAATAACTAACAATATCATTTTACTAACTATTTTTGTGGTACTTTTCATTTGCGTTACCTCTTTCATTATCTTTTTAAACTTTCTTGGTTTCTCTATTTCATTATTAAAAATGTATAACAGACCTTTTTCTAAAGCGTGTTTTGTATTATTGACTTTCTTACCCAATATGTTAGAATAAACTAAAATATTAATATACTTCGGAGGAATTATAATGTCTAGAATAAAGGGAACAATAACACCAAGTGAGTATGAAGTTTTAGAAGTTATGTGGAATGCTGATGAAGAAATGACTGCTTCTGAAATAGTTAAAATCTCTCAGAATAAAACATGGAAAAGTTCATCTGTGCATCTATTAATGGCTTCTTTGCTAAAGAAGGATTTAGTGGAAATAAGTGGGTTTAAAAAGACTACAAAGAATTTTGCAAGAACTTTCAAACCTAGCATTTCCAAGAGTGATTTCATATTAAACGAAGCTTTAGAGTTCTTTAATAATGACTTAGATAAATTCTATGATATGTTAATAGAAAAATCCTCTAATGATGTTTTGAAACGTACCAAAGCTAAGATTGAGAAAAGACTGGGCTAAATGGAAGAACTGGGCTAAAGCGATCACTACCAGCCCAGTTTTATATCTTCAATCTTAGTTAAACAACTTTAATGTTGCTAATGCAGATTCAAGCTCAGGATCTTTTTCTAAACCGCTTTCATCTTCGATTCCAAATGTTGGTTCTTTAGGGTAATTTCGTGGCGCTGTAATTACCTGTTGGATTTTTCCTTGGCTAAAGTAGCCACAAAAGAAATGAAGAAACTGTTGGAAATACTTATCCAAATGTGGAGGTAACCAGTTATCACTTCTACAGAGAAAAACAGCATCGTAATCATGCTGCTTTAAAATAGATAAGTCTGTTGTGATTTTATCAATGCCGGTGTAATCTTGCTTTTCGTATAACTCCTCATAGTTCTCCGGAGCAATCCAAATTATCTTAGTATTGGGAATTTCTTGTTTAATAAAATAACACCAGTTACCACAGTCTTGTGTTTCCATTTTTACGTTATCATTGTAATAGTCCGCATGAAAATCTACATTAACTATTCCTAACTTCTCTGCTTCAGAAGTACTAAATTGCTCCTGTATAAATCCATAAATGTATTCGTGGCTAAAACAAGCTAATACGGGAATGACTTGCTTACAGTTGTTCATGAATACATTTTCTACAAAGTACATTTCATTTGTTTTACAAGTTACGGTCTTTATTAAATCTGCAGATGGCTTGAAGTCATACTTACCTTTCCAGACCTGTTGAGAAAGGCTTGGTTGTAAATCAATACCATCTGGATATTCCATTAGAGCTTTTGCATTAGCATTTTGAAAATAATCAAAATCAATGCTTAGTACTCTAAAAGTTTTATTATTCATGCTGTTACTCCTTGTTGCTATTAACAATTAAAATAAAGTCATGCTACTAGTTTCTTGAGGAATACAGTTCTGCATGAAATAATCTATTTCCTCTTTGTAAGTTTTCTGTTCCTTTTGGAATAACTGGGCTAAAGCGGAGAAATCATTATCTCTTGCAGTCTTCAATGCTTCGATGTATTCATTCCTATTTTTATCCTCGATGATGAAAGGAATGAGATCATTGTTTAGACATTCTCTAAATAAAATTAATCGTCCAGTCCTACCATTACCGTCTTGAAATGGGTGTATTGTTTCATAACGAGTATGGAACTGGGCTAAAGTGGTTAATGACTTTTCCTGTTTATTGTACCACTCTAAAAGATTTTTCATCTCTGTAGGTACATCTTTTGGTAATGTAGTTCTGTTATTACCGATAATGTTTGGTCGTGTTTTATAATCTCCTATAACGTAACCATTTGCCCTGTCTTCAAAAACTCCGGACTTTAATTCATAATGAAATCTCTTTATTAAGTCTTCTGAGAGTTCCTGGTCTAAAGTGTTTATCATTAAATTAAACATTAAGAAATGACCATTCATCTCTTCAATGTCTTTAGCTCTGTAGTAATCGTCTGACTTTGGTAAACTTCCTGTATCAAACAATGAAGCTGTTTGCTCTTTTGTTAATGTACTTCCTTCAATCTTATTAGAGTTATAACCAAACATTATTTGTGTCAAAGCATATATTCCGTAGAAATCTCTTCTTTGCATTTCTATGATAAAACTAATTGAAAGAATAGAATTTATATTCATATACTAATACTCCTTGTTGCTATTGTTTCTTTACTCTATTATATCAGCTTCTCTAAATTGTATCACACTCCAGACTCTCCATTCAACTAAATCATCGAAACTAATACACCATCTATCTTTGTACTCACTAATTTCATAATCTATGGCATCTTCGCAATTCTCGTAGTCCTCTTGGGAGGTTTCCTGGGCTAAAGCAATACAGTCCTCCTCTGTTCCAATCCTCAAAACACCAATATCAATTCCTTGATAAGCGTGATGCCATATGCATAGAAAATCACCATTGTTCACTTCTATCTCTAAAATACGGTTACTATAGAAGCTTGGTACTCCAACCTTTGGTACAGGATTTTCCCAATCGCAGCTATGACATCTAGTACCATTGATACGTTTGTAATTATTATCCATCTCTTTGTATAGATCCATACGAGTGTTTTGCATAATCTCATTTTCTGATAATTCTGCATTGCCTGATGCTATTATGTTGTCTTTGATATTTTGTAATGCTTGTTCCTTTGCTAAATTGAAACTCCTATGAAAGCTGAATTCGACATTTTCATAGTTCTCATGGTCTATACCATATACTAAATAAATCTTCATTCTTATTCTCCTTTTACACTGATTATTGTAATTCAATAGTAATAAAAAGAGCCATTAGCTTTTACACTAATGGCTCTTGGTTAAATCACAAGTTTCTCATCTCTATACCCTCCGGGATCTAAAGATAGTGATTTCGTACTTGTTCCATTTAAAGGTCTTTCGGCTTCCATCGGTTCTTTAAATTGTTTGGTATCTCTAAAACAGTTACTAGTATTTTGTTACAGAAGATGTATGCGAAATTACCATACAGTCTGATGTTGTTGGCATTTTTGTTATTAAAGTACAGAGATGTAATCCAACGATTAATCTGTCCTCTGGTGTCACTGTGTTTCATTCCTGTGTAAAAAGCTTTCTCAGCCATGCGGGTTGCTGCTTTACGGCTAAGACCACATCGTTCATGTAATCTTTCGTATGCATGTCTTGAAACTTCTATTTTATCTTCTGGCTGTTCCTCTAAATGTTCTTCTGATGTTTCCTCTTCTGGAATGTATGTAGTGTTTGTTTGGTATTCTTGGTTAATGTTTTCTTTGTTAAAGTTGTCTTGGTTAAAGTCTTCTTTGTTATTATTGGAAAATAAATCTAATTTTAATAATTCACTCATTAGCACCCCTTCCTTTCGTTTTATTGTGTATTAATTGTCTACTGCTGAATCATCAGTAGACTCTGTTGTTTTTTGTGATCCATCTTGTAATCCATTTACACAAAAATCTTGTATGCTATCTTTTTGAATACCGTCTATCTGTGTTAGAGATTGTAACGTGGCTAAAGCTGCATTGGATTCCGAGATGGCACTCTCTAGTTCTGCATTGTACATATCATCCAGTAAAGAATTTAGTATTTTAGCGTAACCATCAATAGTGGTTTCTGGTAAATTCTCAGCCTTACAGTTATTAACGATTTCTTTAAAATAAATATTTCTATATCGAGCAATATCAATATTTCGGAATTTGTAACCTTTTTGGATATTTTTCTCTATCTTATCTAAAAGTAATTGTATGTTTACATAGCTTACTGCATTATAGCTAGCTTCTACATCTGTAGAAGAGTCCTGGGCTAAATTGCTATTTTGCGAAGCAGTGTTCTGTGTTGAAGTGGAATTCTTGGCTAAAGTCTCGCCTTGTAAAGTGGATCTGGCATCTGAATCACCATTGATTAAATCTTCATTAGGTTCTGCCATTGCAGTAATAACACAAGCTGCTGATAATAGAATCAGTGAAAGTTGTTGGAGTTGCGGAGCTATAGCACATCCTAAACCAACAAACACACAAAGTAACAATGATAGCTTAATAAATGATAACTTAGATAATCCACGTCGAATTTTGTAGAACACATTAGATTTATGTTTATCAGTAGAATTTACATTGAGACTTGACATACCTCTCTGCTCTGCTGTTCTTTCGCCATTAATAATCTTTAATACATCTTTTGGATGTTTAACATCACACTTCTTTAAGAAGTCTAATTTAATATTCTTGATTGTCTTATTGTCTAAATCGTCATACAGAACTATGAGATTATAATAATCCTCTGACGTTTGACGACTAATACCATTCTCTTTGATGAATTCGAAAATAGTAAACAGTATAGTACACTCACTATGTATTACATTGTATTTTAAATCGTCCTTCTCTAAATATCTTAAATATTTTGTTAGAATAAATAAGATAGTGTATGCATTTGTAAGAGTATCTATATAATCAGTAGTAAAGTATTCTATCCTATCTTTAAAGATTTTATGGATTGGAATATCAATCTTTTTCTTAAAAGAGTTTTCAAATGCACTGCTTATATCACTCCTTTTTAAGATCTTATAAACCTTTCCGATAGACTTCTCAATAACATCTTCACAATTATTAGAACTGTACAGATCTCTTATTTCAGCTAAAAGTGTTTTTTCTGACATGTTTATTACCTCCTTTGACGTACCGTCGCTTTCTTTCAATGTAATGTCATTTTCTATCTTATAATTCGTTCTTCTGGTAATTTAGATTTGTAGTGGTCGTTTTTAGATCTATGTTAGAGATGTGAAGGCACTTTAGAATCTTGGCTAAATCTGTGAGAGTTCCGATCCTGGGCTAAAGCTCGCTTTGCTCTCGTGATCTAAAGATAATCACAAGTTCCTCATCTCTATACCCTCAGAGATCTAAAGATAGTGATTTCGGACTTATTCCATTTAAAGACCTAGATTCGTAACTGTTCCCTAAAGTCACGTGATCTAAAGATACTGGCGATACTTCCATCGATGATCTCACTTTGTGAAACTACTTCATGGATGGTCCTGAACTGAAGTTATAGTACATAATAAAAATAGCCATTAGCTTTTACACTAATGGCTATTGATGCTGCAGAATTAATTGTTATTGTAGAATTATTACTGCTTATGTCAGATTATGTTGTGATGTGTTGGATTATATTGGTGGTATTTAAGAGTGTTGCCAAACTTCAATTACATCTCTTGGATTGCTTGGTTAAAGCGCTCCAATCTTCCATGTACATTAGCTGAGTTGGCAGTTCCCTGTTTACAGAATTGCATGAACTCTTCGTCCTCTTTGTAAGTAGCAAGGAAGTTATCTAACCATTCGAAGTACTTGGCTAAATCTCTCTGCTCTTTCTGCACTTTACATACTCCGAAGATCATTAGACTAAGAAGTGTCTTAGTCACTTTGACTCTTTTTATGTAGTGTTCGTTAAGCTTGTCTAAAGCTTCTGCAATAGCAATTACATTTTCTTCGTTAATGTTCTCGTTAGCATTTGTGATGTATTTGATCTTATCGGTGTTACGTAAACTATCGAAAGGACATTCTGGGCTAAACTCCATTAGCATTAATACTTCGAGAATGGTGGAGACATCTGTAGAAGTAATAAGTTGTCTCTTGGTTAAAACCTTCTCAAAGAAAGGGTTATCCGTAAGTTCTTGAATATCATTGAGTAAATCAACTGACATGATTGGTAAAAGCTTTTGTACAGCATTGAGCGCTATTCCACTATTAATTCTTGTGTAGAAATCATTCAACTCTTCTCTAGTGTAGTCACTAATTTCACAAATAGTTAAGGATGCATCGTCTAAAGCACTTTTTACCTCATCGTCTAAGGCATCGTACTTCTTTCCACCGATTTCGTATTTCTTTCCATCAATTGTTATCTTTCCTAAAGCACCTGATAGCTTAAAGTTCTTAACTCCGTCTTGCTTTATAATGAACTCTTTAAGATTTCCGATACGCTGGTTACCGTCTGCCAGGTATTTAACCTTCTTGCCGTTTTCGTCTTCTTTTACAGTTATGTAAATAATTCCGATAGGATACCCTCTCAGCAGAGAATCTATTATCATTGATTTACCAAAGTTGTTGTACGCACCGGTTGGTCTTTGGATATCGAGATTAAGTGAGATTTTACCTTTCTGTACATCTTTCATTACTGATTCGACTGATCTACTTACTGTTTTGAATTCCATGCTATACCTCCGAACTACTATTTTTACAATAATATTATTTTCTTTTACAATAGCACATTTGAAATTTTTTGTAAATAAAATCAATTCGTCGTGATTCGATTCATGAGAGGGACTGGGCTAATGCCTTTCAGGATCTAAAGATATTAGTTGTGATTTTAGACTTATTCTGGACTAAAGTTTTTTAAGCCATATAGCATCGTAATCTGCATATTTAGAATTCATCTTCTACTAAACGTAAATCGAAGTCTCTTAAAATATGACTGCTAAAGAGTCTTTGCAAAGGTTGTATTCTTTTGGAGACACCGTAGGCACCTTCTGTCCTACTTACATATTGTAATTCCCCATCTACACTTGTTAACTCCTTTTTGGATTCTTCTGGGCTAAAGTTATTATGACCGCTCTCATCAGAAGGTTTTGTTGTTAGAAGTGCTTGATTGCAGAATTCTTTATTTGTGATCTTTTTCAAATAATACAACTCTTTGTTCTTCCTTTTCTTTTTGGAGAGTTCAGTAAATTGTAACTGCAGCTGCTCACACTTGGCTAAAGAGAATTTAGAATTCTCATGTAGAGATTCAATCACTTTGCTAAAGCTTCTTAGATATTTAACTATTCCAAACACTGGAGAGTAGTAAAATTGTATTGAACCATCTGTAGGATTTACCATAATGTGATGGCGATAGTCAATGTCTACAATACATCCATGGATATCGCCGCTTAATCCTAATTGTCGTAGTTCTTTTGACAAATGTGTTTGTACATTTCTAAGTGGTGCAAGCAATCTAAGGTATTTAGAGATTACTAGGCTAAAGTTCTTTACAATCCAATCAATATTAGTATCTTTTGTAAGTTTTTTAGTCTTACCACCATTAGCGATTGAAATACCTTTTGAAGGTCCTGAATCACATATAAGGAAAAATCCATAGTAGTCGTCTTGCTTGATTACATAGAATTTTCTATTACCCTTACTGATAAGATTACTTATGTATTTACCACTGTTGATAAACTCTCCGGCGTATCGGTAAAACTGTAAGTATGTTTCCACTGTTGTTTCATGAATACCATCTTCTAACGATTCGTATGGATTTAGACTAACACCAGTTGTTGCTTTCTTAAAGGTTATCTCTTGATTGTGATAACCAATTTGATTGTCAGCGTACACTACACGATCTTTTTTCTTCTCATAGTAATTCCTATGGTTATGCCCAGTAAAGTAAATTGTTTCTTGGTTAAAGTGGTTAAGACAGGAAAGCGTTGGATAATGGGAGGCGCAGATAAAACATTTATTCTCTTGTTTTGCCTGGGTTAAAGCTTTGTAATATCCATCTTCAAACTTAGTTCCCTCTTCTATCTCTTCTTCACGAGTAAAGCCATCGTAGCAAAGTGTATTGTTAGCATTGAAGTGTTCGTCATACTTTGCAAAGCCTGTTCCACCATAGAGAATCAAATCAACCCATTTTGGATCACCGTCCAAGTATGAGAAACGTTTTAATTCCAGCATTTCATTTTGGAGAACGTGAATACCGTACTTGGCTAAAGAGGTTTTATAGAAATCTACAGCCGATGCGATAGAATCGAAATCGTAGTATTCATGGTTACCAAGAATAAAATAGATATCTTTTAGTTTATCTAATTTAAAGTCATTCAAAGTAATTTCTTCAAGTGGTTTATTGCACTCTTTTTCTAATTCTGCTTTGTCTATATTTAACCATCCTATTTTTTGTCCAAGAGAAGCTATCTCTTCGCCACATTCATTTAATTTTTGATTTAATTCAATGAATTCTATAATGTCCTCGATTTCTCTATCTGTGAGATTAAGTTTTTGAAATGATTTTAATTTTCTAAAATATTCAAAAGCACTCATTAAATCTTCTCCGTATCTGTAACGATTTCTATAGTTTACTAACTTTTGTAAATTGAAACCAATGATAGATTTTTTTATCTCTATTGCTTGTAGTAAGACTTCTTTGTATTTTCTTTGATTCTGTAATTGCTTCTCTAAGGTTCCTGAGTTAAATTGTTCTCTGCAATTAATTAATTTATGTTTGAAATAAGTGAAAGAACTTTTACTACAATAGATGCGTAGAAATTTAAAGAACTCAATTACCATATTGTGATCCGTGGCTAAATCGCCATTAATGATTCTAATACTGTTGAAAGTGATCGACTCGGCTAAAGCTTCTGTAACTTGTCTGAGCATCTGTTTGACATCGTTATTATAAAATTTCAAATGGTGTTGTAAATGTATGTCTGAAATGTAATCTATAATTATGTCATTTCCTTTACCATAGTATGTTAATGGTGTAGTTAATTCTTCTATCTTTTTCATTAACTCCTGTTGGGACGTGTGTTGAGTGTTTTGAATTGCTGTTGTATTATTCATCGTTATTATTCACCTCCGTTGCAGATTATGCAAGTTGTTAAATCACAAGTCCTTATCTCTGGTCGTGATTTCAGACTTGTTCTGGATTAAAGCTCTTTGTTATTACCGTCTTCTCTCTGTAAATCACTAATACACTTTTCTATGTAAACTCTTTGAATTGCAATGAATGCACAGAAGACTAAATTGATAACTAAGAAAATAAACAAAGCTGCTACTGCATTTGTGTGTTCGTGAACATTTCTAAATGTTTGCATACATCCAACAATTCCGAATGTACTGATGCAAACTACCATGCTAAAGAAACCTTTAGACAGTAAAAACATTTTACTGTAGTTTTCCTGGGCTAAAGCTTTTAGAGTAACTCTACGTAAAATTATACTAAGACTGAGTGCAACAATCAATGTTATTGTCCAAAGTAATGCTGTTGGCCAGAGTTCTTGCAGCAATTTGTTTTTGAATAAGAGAATGTAGTAAACTAAGTAGGGTAAGCTTACTACTGCTATGGTTGTGCTTAGATGATGTTTGACTTTATTTTTAACTCTATTTTTGATTGTGATTGGATCTTTCGTCATGATTAATACCTCCTTGGTTTTTAAACTTGGCTAAACTGGATTCTCTTTTGTTGTGATTCAAATTACTCTGTTTAAAGATAGAAATGAGAAAAGCCAAGAGCTCCTGTTACAGAGATCTTGGCTAAAGTTGTTACTATGCTAAAGCTCTTACTTGGCTAAGGCTTATTGTTATTATCATTATCGGATTCCAGAATGTTCCTCGTTCCACTTGTCTTTGTCGAAGTTGTTTGGATCTATTTCGCCATTTTCGATTGCTTCTTGGAGCATTAGAACACTTCGGACTGTCATGAGAACATGCCCTAAAAGGTTTTGCCCAACTCCATCTACAGTACCCCATGTTCTGTCTCCCCAAGTGTTTCCCTCTTCCAACCATTCTCGTCCTGTTGCAATTAATTTCTGCTTAAGGAATTCATTCTGAGAGAACTTGGCTAAAACGACTTCATACATTACATGTAATTTAATATCTTCCCAATCCTTCCGAAGTGTTACCTTATAGCCTTCTCGCTTTGCTTCAACTGGTGTCATTGTTTGGAATCGTTTACGATCTTCCTGGTCTAAGGTCTTAGCAGCCTGGAAAGCGGCTTCTGAGCTAGGATAAATTAAACCTTCCCACTCTACACTTGTTTCATAGAAATTACTAAGAAATCTGTTAGCACCTCTAAATTTGTTAATCATTACTTTACCATTTTAACCTTTCTTTTTAATAGAATTGTATAGCTTGGCTAAAGTAATTAAGAGGTTCACACACTACCATTCTTTCTCATGGTTTACTTTTAATCATAACACATAAGAGCATTTGAATAAAACCCAGAACTCCGCTGAAAGAGAGCTGGGCTAAAGCGAAACCAAATGAACAGCATAATTAAATGGACAATTAATCTGCAGTTTTGTACATCTATCTTAAATACAAGTTGTGTATTACTGTAGAAATTTATAAGTATTTATTAGTTCTCGAAAACGTTATACAGAGTTTTGCTAGTCATGTTTCGTTGTGCTTTGATAAAGACAAGTGCTAATATTATCATGGCCAAAACTGTTACTAATGCACCTGTAATTCCGAAGCTTTTAAGAAAAATGTCTAAGTTAGCTGAAAGTCCTAATGTAAATATTAAAAATATATAAAAGTAAACTAAATTGATTACTTTTGTCAATTCAAGCAATACTGTCACTACTTTGAAATTATTACTACTATCATGTGTATCTATGTCTTTAATAATAGTAACAATTTCATCATCTAATCCATCTATATCTAATCCATCAACACCTGAAAATTTGTCAACTTCTGCTACTTTTTTATCTAAGTCATTCAAAGTCTCACTAACCTTGCTTAAAGCTTTTTCATACTGATTTAAAGTTTCAATTAAATTAAAATCAGTAGGATTACTGTAGGTTGAGAGAAATCCTGTGCTAAAGTTCTTATATATTTTACTATAGCTAAATAGTAACATTGCTAAATCCAGAAAAAGCATTCCACTAACGATAAGCACAGAATATATCGGTGTAGTTGCATAACCTCCTCTAAGTAAATAGATAAAATACCAAATAAACGGTAACAATGAAACTATCAATGCTATTGTAATTTGTTCTGTTATCTTTTCTAATGCTGTGTTGTTCATGTTAAACCTCCTGTGAAATGAAAACCAAATTCTCTGATTAAATTATGGCTTGGCTAAAGCAGCTACGTTTAATGAAGACTTGGCTAGAACAATCATTAAATCGCATGCTTTGGTCTTTTAAGAATACTTGGAGCAAGTATTTTATAGCCAACTGAACGGAATTCATTCCAATCACTGCTCTTATCTTTTTTGTAAATAACATAAGGTATCCCTACATACTTCTCAATGAAATCCTCCAATTCATTTTGTGTGCTAAAGTAAATACTATAGTTATTAAAATCTGTAAGATTAAGTTTCCATTCGTATGGACATTCTTTAGTTCGAATACAATGTCCATTCTGTAAACTACAGAAATGATCGATAAACATCTCGATTACTTTTGGATTCTCTGCTTTTACTTTAGTATTTAAATTTTTAGAAATTATTTCATCAAGAAGATTTTCTACTTCTAATGAATTGTTTGCTTTTTCTGCAATCCTTCCTTTCACACTTACTGTGAATGAAATCAATAGATTTGTTAACTGCCCGGTAGAGGAAACATTTGTGAAACCAATTTCTAGCTCACGAAGTTGTTCTGGGCTAAAGCTATTAATACCTTCGCCTTCTATGTTTTCAAGTATCATACAATACTGTTTAGCATAAAATAAATAATCAAAGAAGTTTACCACTTCTGGTTTATCTTTCATTGTGTTTATTAAAATCTCTGCAAATGTCATTTTAATTCTCCTTTAAAGTATTTTTAAGAAAAGCCAAATCCTCCGATTAGAGAAGACTTGGCTAAAGCTGACACACTTCTTTACAAAGTGTTATTACTTATTAAGCTTTTTAATCTCATTAGTAGTTTTCTTGTAATTATGATCTAACAAGATTGCACAGATAACTATTAATCCCATTGCAGCATAAACTAATTTATCGTATTTAAGTATTGTGAAAATCTCTGTACCCAAACAACTACTGATTGCTATTGCTGCGAATCTAAGTAACATTATTATACGAGCATTAATGCATACGCTTACTGGAAATACTTTATTTTCATCAAACATTTCATAGAAGTTTGTAAACAACTTAGAAATTACTATTAGTAAAATTCCAACTGCCACTAGTTCTATCGCTACGAGTGATAAAAGTTTTGTATTATGTAGATTTGTGAATAGAAATGGAAGCTGCAACATAAATGGCAAAAGAGAGATTACATTTGCCCTTCTATTTAAAGATTCTACTGAAGACATGTTTGGACTGTTGTCTTGGCTAAAGGTCTTGCCTTGGCTAAAGTAATCGTCTGAGCTAAAGCCATCTGACTCTTTCTCCGATTTAGTTGGAGACTTTTCAACTATTGTTACTCCACATAAAGAATTTAGCATTGTGCCAATTACATCATTTAATGTCACGCCTGTTTCCTCGCTTCCTTTATCTTTTGCACCCTCTTCACTTTCTCTATATTTTCCTGTATCTATTTCATTCTCACTAACATCTTTTGGTAATTTATTATTTTCATTTAACATTATGTTATCCTCCATTTCATCCACATCTTCTTCAGGTTCTTTTATCGTTTCTATTTCAATATTTAAAAAGTTTAGTATTTTGTTTTTAAATGCTTCTTCGAAATCTTCAATATAATGAAAATGTACAAGTATGATTATAAATACACCTAATGCAAGAAATGAAGCAACTAAATTTCCTACTTCCATAGCCGTGCAAAACATAGGAAGAAAGCATGCTACGCCATGTAATACTAAAGTACTCTCTAAAACTACATAATATAACTCAATAATATTAGAAAGACTATCTACATCTTTCGCAGTAATATCTCTGGCTAAATGATACATTGTTGTGACTTTTCTTTTAATTAATTTGTAGCAAAGTGTAGAAAGTATCAACAATATTAAAGAAATAATTAAAAGGTTTCTAATAACCTTTTCACTACTATATGACATTACTCCTTTTGTAACTAAAAATAGATAAACAGCAAGTAATAAATATCTGAGTAAAATATTCCTTAAAAAATGTTTTAAAAGATAAAAATGTATTTTCTTTATATCCATGCCAATTCTCATCTTAACTCTCCTTTGTAAAAAGCCAAGTCATCCGATTAGAGAAGGACTTGGCTAAAGTGGTTGCTAGCTGTGTTAGATTAAGTCAGACATGAAGACATCTAAATCCCACTGTGTGATGATGTGAGGCTCTTTATGAATCTCGGACTCCTGAGCTAAAGCCTTCTTAATCCACTCTTTATCTGCTGTAAAGATTACATCCGCATCTTCCACTCTTTCTACAACCTTTCCACGAGCTAAAGCATTTAGAGCAGCAACCTGGAACATAGTAGTTCTTTTGAGATTAACCATTGCATACGCTGCTAAGGTCGTTCCGACTAAATTGTTTTCAAGATTATTGGACCTTTCTATTCCTATCTGTTTTGAAAGGTCTGTCCAAATTATTTTACGCTCTTTGCAGTCGATTACTAATGGTACAGAAATCCTACTTGTTGAAGTTAATGAAATCTGATTTTCCACAGTTGTAGGTTCATAGATTTCGCCAGAATTCAAATCTTCTCGTTCCATCCAACCAAATGTACAAGGTACTTGGTTAAAGTTTTCGCCAGAATACGAGTACACCTGCGGTACTACGTAGTGAACTCCTTCACTTAACATGGCATCCAAATCCACATCAATAAACTCTGAAGCTCCTTTACTGCCAAAATCATCACCATTAATAATATCACCTGAGTGATAACACCTCAGTGAAGAATTTTCTAATTCAGTGTATGAGACATGTCCGACATAACCCCAATTTTCATTATAGAAAGCTACAGACAAATCTAAGTCAACGGGATAACACCCAAATTCTGTATTTGTCCACCAAATGAAGAAACGAACGTTTGACTTGGTTAAAGTAAATCTACTTCCCCTTGTCATTGATTTGTATGTACTGTTAGCACTTCGTTGTGAGAAAGGAATAATGAAGTTCTTTAGCTCATCATCAATCCACACGTTTCCAAGTGGGGAGCGTTTAGAGTATTGTTTATCCAAAGCGTTTATGATTACGACACGTAATTTTGTGGTGTCACCAATTTCTTGGCTAAAGCTGTCAAGAAGTTGTATTTTAGCTACGTTTCCTTTTGGCATTACTGTGCGTAGATCTTCACAATTTCTGTACTGAAAATGTGCTAATGTCTGCAGAAGTACAGGTGTGCTGACTTTGTCTGCCACTGTGCTAAAGCTTTCAACAATTTCATCAGCATAGTCAGGGTAGTCCCGTAACAACTTGTCTAATCGTCTTGCGAATTCTCCAGGGCGTTGTGTAAGTAGTCCTAATAGTGTTTCCATTTCGTCTTTGTTGTGTTTCGAAGACTTAATGAGACCTTCTACTTTGCCTGTCCAAAAGAGAGGTTTTTTCTCTTCTCTAATTGATTTGAAAGCTAATTGTACTTTTTTGAATGCTTGCCCTTTGAATTCTCCAGGGTGAAGTCTTTCTCCAAGTCTAATCCATTGTTCTCTGTATCGCCACATATCTTCCTCAAGGTTAGAACACTGGGCTAAAAGGCTCATGATAATTCTACGTTCCTTACGAGAGAAGCTTTTGAATTTGGTATTCTCGGCTAAAGAGATATCGCCATCAGATAGTGAGACTGCAAGTCTAAGTACATCTGTAACTGTCTTGTAGTGTTTAGCTAAGACTTCAGTTTTTTCTTCTTTTACCAGCTTTGCACTAATCCATGCTAGAATTTCTTTAAAAGTGATTTCTTCCGGAATCCAATTCCAGCTCTCTTCTACATTCTCTAAACACCACTCCAAGTCTTTGTAGTCTTGCTGAGCCAAAGAGGTTTTACTGCTGAGGAGATTAGTAAAGATCTCTTTTAAATCTTCTAAATCTCCTAGAGTTAATTCCTGTCGTTTAGATAACTCTGTTAAAGGTGCTCTTTCAACCTTCTCGTATTCAGGAAGCCAAGTACCGAAACTAATGTAATGTAAGATAGCGTTAATCCAAAGTTCTGCATCGTCGGCTTCTGCTACCTGCTTTGGAAAATTAGGATACATTACTTTGTATTCTTTATCAGCTCCGATCAAAGCCTTAAGTGCTGGAATTAATTCTTTATACAAATCATCAATTACTGCTACTGGCTGCTTGGCTAAAACTAAAGCAAAGTTTTGTTCTAGACTAAAGCCAAGACTGCTGAGATTAAGTTCAAATGTGAAAAGATGTGTTAAAGACTCCACAACGATTTTGTTTAATGGTGTTTTTAAATCAACAGTAACTTTGTGTTTTCTTCTTAATAAAATTTCATTTAGCATAACATACCTCCAAATGTAAAAGTGCCTAGACTCGTTGAAGAATCTAGGCACTGTGCGGAAAACAGAAAAACTAAGACATACCCAATTTTTTAATAGAAGGAAGTTTTTCTATAGCCGCTATTTTTAGTTGTTTGTGGAAAACGGAAAAACTACATTGACACCTTTCTTAATAGAAGAAAGCTTTTCCATAGCCACCATAAATGGAAAGCAAGAAAACTAAAATCATTTTTTGTTTTCTGTAAAAGTAGAAGGAAGTTTTCTCATAGCCATTTAATAATTTATTATATTTTTACTCAAAGAGTAACATGGTTTTAAAACATCAAGTTCTTGGCTAAAGTGAACACAAAAAGAGGTCCAGTTAATACCAGACCTCTTTGAATTTCATCTTCACTATAAAAACGATTTTATTACATCTACCACTTCATCCAAAATATCATTAGGACATTCCTCTATAAATCTTGCACCGCGAGCATTAACATCCAGCATTCTTACTTGATCAGTAAGAATTACACCAGTTGTTTTTGTTCGGTCATCAAGATTTATGTGTGATAAAAAATTTCTATGTGTATTCGTTATTGGACATATAAATCGTAAATTATGAAACCTGTTAAAGTCGTCATTACTTACAACTAGTGCTGGTCTAAATCCCTTCTGTTCATGACCAGCTTGCGGATCAAAATTCATAGTAATTATATCACCTTGTTTAAAAGTTACCAATATTCATCACCTACAGGGGCACCTGTGTCAATTTCCTCTACCTTTTCCCCAAGTTGTTCTCTTTCTAAACAGACTTGCTCAAAAGGTTTTCCATAGAATGCCTCCACCCTTTCTCTAAAACTAAGGTATTTTGGTTTCTCGGCTTTCTCAAGAACCATTTTTCCATCGTGCACTGTAACATTTAAATTATCGTTTTCCTTTATATGCATTTGTTCTAAAATTTCTTTTGATAAACGGATTGCCTGCCCGTTTCCCCACCTCCTCACAGGAATCTGTGTAGCATACGTTGTTTCCTTTGGTATTTGTGTTAAACTTCTAATCATAATTCTTCCTCCTAGTATACACGATGTATATACCTTATATTAAGTATATACATTGTATCTACATTAGTCAAGCTTTTTATTCTTTAAATCTCTTATCCATTTCTTCTTTGAGTTCTTGCTGTGCTTTTTGTTTCTCAATCTCATGCTGTAATGGATTTGGGTGCTTGGTTAAATAGGTTTCGAGAAATACCATCATAGCTGCAAAAAGTAAAGCCACTACTAAGGCTATTCCTATGACCTTGGATAAAATTCTGTAGATTACTTCCATTCCATAGTACATTGCAACGAAACCTCCAGCGACTGAAAGAGCCAACACAATGAACCAAACAGTAAACTTAGCTATTTTACCTTTGTTTATCTTTTTCATTCTTGATTACTCCTTTGCTGTTAAATAGTCATATTGTCAATGTAGGCTGGATTTGTTAGGTCCATCTCAATGTAGTTAAAACCTTGTAAGACTGCAAAGGCAAGGAGACTTAAGACATCTTTTGGAAGATGTTCTAGCTGTTGCTTAAGTTTCGCCATTGTGAGGTCTTTTGGTAATTTCATTATTACAGAGTTCTCTGGGCTAAAGTGGAAAATAATTCCTAAGCCAAGAGTGGCCGGTGGTAACTCTATTGTGCCATTGCTGTTGGTCACTGGTCTAAAGTATTTTGTGACTGTGCCTTGTGACAAGTAATCATTACCGATTCTAATGATTCTAGTTGTTACTGGTTCAAAGGGTTTTCCCATTTCTATCGTACCTCCTATGTGGAAATGCTTAGAGCTGTTGTGATCTTTAGTCTAATGTGATCTTATTCTATTAAGCTATTATTTTTCTAATTCTTAACTCTTTTCTAAAGATGATTAAACTAAGTCCACCAAGTACACTAAATCCCATGTAGATTGCAGCAAACAATGCAGCTACTAAGACATTTAAGAATTCATTTGATTCTACGAATGTGAATTTCGTGGCCAAAGTGATTACGAGAAACATTACTGCAAATGCAAATAACACTAAGAATTTGTTAAAGATCTTTTTGAGAAAAGCTTCCCCATCACTATGTTTACCAAGACTTTTGTCTAATGTGAAATCAAGAACTACAGCTACTATAGCTAAAATTACATGGAACGCTACAAAGAATCTGACTGCGTATTTCATTGCTGAAATCAATGGTAATCCTTTGAGAAGTGTTACACTTAAGAATAAACCGTATGGAATTATTATCAATGCTATTAAACTTGAGATTAGTTTTAGATTACTTTTTGATGCGGAAGTCTCATTCGCTGTTGGAGCCTCTGGTACTTCAGAGATTTCTTTTGGTTCAGAGATTTCTTTTATTTCTTTCATTCTGATTACCTCCTGTTAGGGTGTGTTAAGATGTGTGCTTATTTCGGGTAAAAGAAAAGATCTGAGCTAACGCTGCTCAGGTCTTTAAATCATTTATTGTCTTTTCTTTATTTTTCATTAATATCTCCTTTAAAGCTAGCAATCGATCAAAGAGAAACCAAAGATGATTCCAATGATTATTGATGCCGCTCCTGGCATCCCAAAAGTTGATTTGCTAAAGTCTGCACCAATTCCACATAACAAAGAACCAAACATTGTGAAAATGATGGCACAAACTATCCTAGTACGTCTTTTCATTTTGTGTTACTCATCTCCTAACATGTCTGAGATTCTTTTGGAAGTTGACTTGGTTAAAGACTCTCTGGCAACAATTTGTAGTTCACTTTCTTTGATACCATCCATTGTAAGCATTGCGTCTAAAGTATCAATTGAAGCTTTTGTTTCTAACTTATTAGCGAAACTCTCACCAGGTTTTCTTAAATCACCTAAAAGTGATTCTAAAACTTCTTTGATTGAGTCTTCAGCCTCGCCTTTTAATTTTGAAGTTTTGTATAAATTCAAAATTTCTTCTTTGTAAATTTTTTCATAATGATTTCTAGAAATATTTGCAAATGTGTAACCTTTTTCTAACTTTTTATCAATCTTATTAATTAACTGTAAAATCTCAGAATCATTCTTCTTTCTCTTTTTATCTTTCTTTTTCTTTTTCTTATTTTTAGTTTTAACTGGGTCAGACTTGGCTAAAGCTTTTTGTCCGCAGTTAGAACCAATTTCTATTCTAAGTGCATCCATTTCTACTAAGTCCTCCAGGAAATCAATTACTTTATCGACATCTGACCGTTTACCAATCTTATCAATAGTAAAGTAAAAAATAGTTAGTGCCATAGCTGCAATGATCACAAAAAATCCAAACATTTTAATACCTCCTAAACCATAGTTATATACGCCAAGATTACGGCAAGAAAGCAAGCAATCATTAAACCAATGTAACTAATCTTTTCTTGTAAATCTCGTAAAGGTTCTTTTTTCTTTTTACTACTATTACGTAATTCTTCCAGAAGTTCTTTAAGTTCAATTGTATCTACAGCATCTGCAATGTCTTTAACATTCTTTTGCTTATCACTCATTTGGAATCTCCCCTTTAGTTTCCTTTTTAATTTCCCTTTTTAGCATAATAAAGCTAAACCCGGTTACTAAGCTAAAGCCGACAATTAATGTGGCTATTAAGATAACTACCAAAACATTTAAAAACTCGTTTGATTCCACAAAAGTGTATTGCTTTGCTAAAACGATTACAAGTATCATTACTGCTAATGCAAAAGCAAGCAACAACTTATCAAAAACATTCCTGAGAAGTACTTCGTTATTACTGTGTCTGCCTTTGTTCTTTTTAAGTACAAATAATAAAATACAAGTAATGATGGTACATGCTAAAGCAAAATATAAATAAGCCATAGCTGCAGATTCCATAGATAGCAGCAATGGAATTTCATTCATTAAATTTGCAACTACAAATAAGCCAAATGGTATTACTACTAATGCAACTAAGCTTAAAATTATTTTAATGGTCTTTTTCAAATAAAATACCTCCTTTAAATTAATGTAACATTAATTTTGTTTTGACCTTTATTGGATAACATTTTTTAAAATAAAAAACCTGGGCTAAAGTTGCTCAGGTCTTTTGAATGTTATTAAGTTGTGTTTGTTTGAATTCTACTTTCGTAAATCTTTTGTTACAACAAATACAGTTCCTTCGACTACGAAGAAAACAAATGTAGTTACTGCTCCTCTTACTGCTGCACTGACAAAAAGGTTTACCAAACCTTCTGTAGTTCCAACATCTTTTGACTTCAATAATGCAGTTAAATTTTTCATTGTATCGTCTCCTTTGCTAAAGTTGCTATGATTAGTATTTGTTATTCTTACTTTATTTAATCATTATCGTCGTTAGACCAATCAGTTCTGACAAGAACGTCCTCCGCTCTTAAATCCTCTCCGGGAAATTTAATCCATAGGAAATCATTGTAACTAACACCATGTGTCTTTCTTACAATGTCCAGAGGGACGTACTTGGTTAAACCGCAAGCAGCAAGGAGTTCTCTAATGTCTGGTCTTCCTGGGTCCCAACATCTCATCTTTAAAACTTCGCTGGCTTGATATCGTGAAAGGGTCATGTTGGGAAAGAGTCGTTTCATTGGATTCTTTTCTGTAGACTCTACGTATACCTTTGTACCTTCGGAATGTACCTTAGCGGTTAATCTGTTTTTCCACCAGACCTCCAATGAGAAGTCTTCTAAATGTGGTGGAGCGTAGTTAACAGTTGTGTCTTTATTGATGGTCTCATTAAAACTCTTATCAAAATTCAATTAACATCACCTCACTTGATCTGTTTTACTTGATTTTATCACACTTGATTAAAGAGTTCTAGAATTAGAAGAAGTGCATTTGATTAAGCTGCTTTTCGTCCTGCTGCTCTTTACTCTGATCGTCCATTAACTCCTTTGTTATCTCTTTTCCGTTTACATTGATTTCAAAATTAATGGCAGGGAAGCACTGTTGAAATACTTTAAACCAGGTTAAAGGTGGCGTGGCTAAAGTTGTTAGTGTAATGAATACACCACTATTCTCCAGTAGTGTTCCTCCTGGAGAAATTACCTCTTTCCTAACATCAACACCACAACCTATTACATCAAAAGGTGTTCCCCAATTGAGATTACAGAAATCTCTTTGGCAGAAGTAACCATGAATTTGCTTATTGTGACAATACAACTCTCCTTTTTTGTATAGCCTTTTAAGTCTATATAGATTAATGCCTAGAGTAATTTCATAATACCATTCTCTTGGATTTTTTGGTACATCTATTCCTAACTCTTTTAGAACATCTATCTGAAAATCACTAAGTGGTTCACTTGAAAGACCATAATCTGTGAAGTACGTGGCTAAAGCCTTTTCAACTAAATTACCTGGCATTTTATACAAATAACTAGGTATCGGGATTAACTTTTCAAAACTGAAGTTTTTAGACATGAAATATCGCTCACAATCTTCATTACCGTATTCAGGAAAATAAATCTGTGTTGTTGCTGTTGGTAATGCATTGAAGTCTTCAGTTGTCATCATGACGTAATGTTTCATAACCTCCTCCTACTAAATCTCCATTAAAAAATTCCCATAGTATTTAACTTAGGTTCATTATCAGTAGTCACTGATGCTGGTTCTTCATGAATCTTTTCTAAAGAACCCCAATGTAATTTGTATGTGACAATTATATTACTGTCTTCGACAGTTATTACAAAATTTAATGCAGGATACATTTCGCTAAGCACAACTAACCATGCTAGTGGTGGCTTGGCTAAAGTGGTTAATACAACACCTACGGTGTTTTCAGTTGTATGAGAAATAACTTCTATTACATCAGAAGGTGTTCCCCAAAATCTACCACAGAAACCAACTGCTGTAAATGTTTTAGTACGTTTATAGTTTTCGTAATACTGATACCCTAACTGATAAAAACGTTGCCAAGTCTCTGTATCACAATTTGCAGTACATTCTCGGAACCAATTGTTGAAATCTTCTGGTATAGTAATACCTGCGTATTGAAGCATTTCTACAATGATAGGATAATACCCTGGCATCATTTGTGGGTTACTTCTGCCAAAGCTAGTTAAGTACGTGGCTAAAGCTTTTTCAATTACTGGACCATGTACTATCTGGTAATTCTCAGGAATAGGTATTACCTTATTAAAGCTAAAGTCTTTTGTGAATAAATCTAAGCAATTTGCAATCTGTTCAGTACTAAACTGTACTGTTGTGTACACTTTAGGTAAATCATTAATTTCGTTCGGTGTCATTAATTCATAGGTTTGCATTGCTGTGTTCTCCTTTCTAGAGTATTATGGAAGGTGTATACAGGAGTGAGTAGGAGTGAGTAGGTTATGTCTCCCCTCCTGCCTCGCTCCGCTCGGCAGTCAGGTCGACGCGTGCTCGCTGCGCTCGCTTGGGGCTGCCACCAGTGCTCTCTTACGTTCGCGAGATCTAAAAATAGAAGGCTATCCTGAGCTAAAGCAATCACTTGGCTAAAGCGATTACTGAGCTAAAGTCTTCCCTGCTGAATACAATTAAATCCCATGTTAACTATTGCTAATACGGGATTATTGCATGGTTATGTAGTTCTCTTTAGTCCTCCTTGATTACTTCTCCATTCTCGAAAATGTAATCGTAATTACCATCGTCTGTGAGTATTCTACATTTGAATCTTATGTGTGGGTAACGAATGCTTAATGCCTTTAGGATTGGCAATGGTTTGCCATTCACTGTGCTAAAGCTGACTTCGTCGTTCAGCACTTTAACACTAAGAGCATTAAGAGGTGTTCCCCAGTACTTCTGACACCAACTATGATGTGCAAGGCATTTGTAGCGCATACAGTTATTAAAGTATTGCTCGCCTAAATCTACAAGTCGTGTGGCATCGTTGTTGTACTTCTCAAGATGCTCTTTGTATCTCTTATCTAAATCTCTGTAGTCTTTGATTAGTAAACTATCTAAGAAGATTAGTTCGTCTTCTGTTAGAGACTGGGCTAAAGAGTTCTGTTCTGAAGAGTTATCAGTGCTAGAGTTCTCATTTCGCTTCTTGTCTTCAACAAAGTAAGCAAACAATGCTAAATCAACCAATGGTCCACAAGTCATCAGCAATGGTTGTGGGATTGGAATGAGTGAAGTGAAATTAAAAGTCCCTTTGCTAAACTCTTCTAACTCTTTGATTCCTTCTGCCTGAATCTGTACATCTATTTTATCTGTATTGTGTTTTAATTCTTCATTTGTTAATCTGTCTAAAACATTACTCAAAGTAATACCTCCTTTTGTAATGTGTAGTTATTATGTGGATTATGTAGTTGTTGTTGTTACTTCATTAATGTACTGCTACTGTTGCTGGCTATCATGAGTTTTCTCTTTGTTAAGAGATCTGTAATATACTCACTATTCTAAGAAGTCTGTGATAACCTGGCAGGCATATTCACTGCACATATCGTGAAGAACATCATGTCTCATTCCTTCAATCTTAATGCGTCGAACTGCAATTCCTAATTTACGATATCCATCTATTACTTTGTCTACTCCCTCACTTACTGGATCTTCTTCACCATACAGAAAAAGAACATCAGGTATGATTGGGTTCTTGACTAAAGAACTAAATTCGTACTTAGCAGTACTGCCATTTAGTTCCTTATTAGATTTGATAGATTGTGCTAAAGCTATGTTCTGGGTTAAAGTCGACATCTCATTCTCACTTAAATCTATCATCCCATTTATGAATTCCAGGAAGAACTTCGGTGTCACTTTAGTTCTAATTCTAGGGTCCTGCTTGTACTTCTCTAAAGCAATTTGACTTCTGAACAGCCAGTCGAATTCACTTAGAGCATTTGGAATTTTCTTATTGTATGAATCAAATAACATTGATTGGACAAATTTGGACGGTGTTGCTAAAGTGTTCTTATTACACCTGAATTTGGTGAGGAACTTGGCTAATGTGAGGCTAGACTTAGCAGGCATACCAGTTCCTACCAATACTATCTTTTCCACTGTGTTTGGATATTTCATTTGATGACTTCTAACTAAGAAAGAGCCTAAAGAGAAACCAAGCAAACAGTATGGTAACTCTCCGTACTCTTTTGTTAACTGTTCTTTGAACATTTTCCTGTGTTGTTCCAGATTATCGACTGACTTCTCCCATGATTCCATGTAGAGTGCTGGAATTCCTGGGTACAGATTGTCACCATGTCCCTCTAGGTCGTAACCGCAAACTACATAACCGAGTTCGTTAAAGTACTGGGCTAAAGCTTCGTACCTTCCGATGTACTCAGTCATTCCATGTACAATCTGTAGTATCCCTTCTGGTTTATTCTTTGTTCTCCATATCTTTGAGTATTTCATTTTCTGTCCTCCGTTGTTGCTGTGTTAGATTGTCTGTTATCTAAAACAAATCTCTAATTTCTTTTCTTAGATTTTCTTTCTGTTTTGCCCTATTTGGTTTTCTTTTGGTTTGATGTTCACCATGTCCACAAGCGTAGGCATTGTATCGAGGCATCTGGGCTAAAGTGTTTTCAACACTACTGCGGTGATAGTACGACTTCTTTTCTACTTTCATAAATACCTCCTGCGATGTAATTCTTCAAAATGCAAAAAGGGATGCCGTTTGACACCCCTCTTTATTTTACCTCCTTTGTTTTATTTTTAGTTTATTATCTTCTTTTATTTCTATTTTAAATTAGTTTTCCGTTTTGTGACTAAATTACCAATTGCACTGAGTAAACCACAGACTGATAACATCAATACAATCACTTTCAGGAAATGTACGTCCTCTTCTAATCTTTCTAAACGTGCCTCTGTTAAAGCATTAAAATCTTTCATTGTTACCTCCTGCTATCTTATTAATGTAAATACTTCAAAAGTTATTTTCTCTGTTTCTGTATCGTAGTATACTGCAAAGGTTTTACCACCACTCTCGAAGGTGTATGAGATCTTGGCTAAATCTCTTCCATCATACATAGTATTATCTGTGCTAAAGTAGACTGCTTTGCTCTCGCCTACCCCTATTTCAATCTCTTCACCAATTGGTGATGCCCAGAAGATCTCCCAATCATTCAATAGAACATTTAGATTGTTTAATACTCTGATGGGTTTGTCGAATTCATTTGTGAAGATCACTTTGATTTCATTGAATTGCCATTTCTTTTCAATTTCTGTGGAGTAGTTACTGAGTATACCGCCTGCAGTACACCCGTACTCCAATTCGATCTTTGGAAGTTTGATTCTTACAATCTGTACTGTGGCAATACAAAGATTGTACCACACTCTTCCTTTCTTTTGCAGAAGTTTGACCCTTACTTTACCTTCTTGAAGAGCTACTAACCTTCCAGAGAAAAGGAGCTTGGCTAAACCTGAAACACCTTCCACCTTCCACTTTAAACTACGTCGCTCTTTATCACTAAGATTAATCTTTTTATCATTCTTATCTCTAACATAATCAAAAAGATTTATCTTTTCTCCAGGTGTCATTCCAATTAATGGAACTATCTCTAGCTGCGCAGGTAATTCAGACTTTTCACAAATCTCGAATTCCATTGCTTCGTGTATAGTGAACTCCTTTTGCTGAACGTCTGGCAGTGCATTACATGTGCCAGTTCTTCCTTGGCTAAAGCTGCCTTTGCTCTTTTCCGGAAGTGAGTTGCAGGTGTGGACTGCTTCAGAATTCACTAGGCTAAAGCTATTCACCTTGTTGTATCTTCTCTTCATTACACCACTGCCTTCTTTCGTCCAATAGCAAAATGTGAGAATACACTTTTGAATCTCTGGAGGTTACTGTCACTTCCACATGCACTACCTGGGATTGCAAAGATTATTTGATTAAAACTGCGATGATTGACCAATACATCCCTAAATGCTCTTGCCACTGCTGTTGTATCATGTCCAAGACTTCCGCATCCCCACGCACCAAGAATTAATGTAGTGATTCCATGCTCTTCTGCGATTCTAAGAATTAAAGCAATTCGTTCCTTGAACTCTCTCATGTTTTGTGTATTTGTGAAACCGTATGTCTTTGCGATGTTCCAGTTCTGAATAGAACTACTGATTACATCAATACGTCGTGTTTCTCCGTTCTTCTCAAATACAACGTAAGGAATATACAGTGCATGCTTTCTTCCCATTCCGCAATTAGCATGTGAACGATTCCATTTATAGTACTCGTCAAACTGGGCTAAAACATTGTAAAGGAAGGAATGATTACACAGGTCAGCCTCTTGATCAATTCCGCCGAGTGTGTACATGCTTCCTGGTCTTCCGTATGAAGCAAAGTTAAGAACAGCAGAGTTAGCACCTCCGTATTTCATTACAACATCTGAGACATCTTTGTTCTCAAAGATTATCTCCATGTCACGTTCTGCTCTTTTGATTCCTTGCAAGTCTACGTAATCCTTGGAAAAGTATTCCTTTGTTCCGGCAACACTGATCTCTATCTGTGTACCGTACTTCTCTTCCATTTCTTTTGTGTGTTTGTCAGCTCTCTCATCTGTTATCATTTTTAATTCTCCTTTTCTCCTTTTTCTAAATTATGAGAAATTAAAGTGAAAAGTTAGGTTTGTAATTTTCTCATTTCATGAGGATCTTCTTGGCTAAAGAACTGAATTCGTCTCTGGCGATACTGCCATTCAGTTCCTTATTAATTGTTTCACTGTTCGTAATTTTGAGCTTGCTCTTAACTAAATAGGAAATCCTAGGCTAAATAGGAAATCCCAAAACCAAAATGAGAATCTCAAACCATCCCCTAGGAATGAGAAAACCCCCAGCCTTAACTGGGGGAATTGTTTAAATCAAGAGTACGTTAGCTATTACCCTAACGCACCCACTCTTCGAAACACTACTTGAGTTCCTGAATCACTTCAACCTCTCAAGAGTTTTGTGGGACTTAGTCCCAAAGGTTTGCAGCTCCTTGACTAACTGCAAACCAATCTATCGTATCGCATTGCGTAATTTACAGGGGAGGGTTTTCCACTAAGTGGCAAAACCCGGTATCTTTTCGGTCGAAATCAACTTTCGTAATTTAATGCCCCTAAAGCTTGGACAAGCTATGACCCTCGCCCAAGCTAACTCTCTTTTCTTTCTTTTCTTATGTGGTTATACCAAAAGTAATGAGTTTCTGTGTTAAACCGGTACAAACAAAACCTTTTGATTTTGTTGTATTAACTTTGACAAGCAAAATCGGTCAGAAATCTGATTCGTGATTTCTTGTCCTGTTAATTCGGTCGATTGCTACCACGCTGTAGTCTATTACTGCAAATGCTATTACAGCGAGGACTATGGCTATAATTGCAACAATGATTAATACATCTTTCACATGTTCACCTTCTCTCTTCATTGATTAAAGTCGCTTTACTTCTTCTTTTGTTTGTTATTTTATCAATTGCGAGACATTTCCCAACAATTACACCTAATCCAAAGGTGAAGATTAATAAAATAAAAACTACAATACTTACTGCGTCTGACATGATATTTCTTTCCTCTCTTTCTTTCTTAAATTATCATTGGCTAAATCTCTTTATACCTTCTTTCTGAACTCTCCCTCCTTAGATCTTTTAATATTAATTTATATTGTTCTTGGTTAAATCTCTGGATTTGACAATGTCATCTTTCGGATTGATTGTCTTGTCTAAAGTACTACTTCTCCGCTTTTCTACTAATCAATGAACCTTGTACAACTAAACGCTGTCTTCCAAAATTAGTACAGGTGGACAATGTACAGATGGTTTTGTCCTTGTCTAAAGTGTTACCATACAAGCCATGGTAACTATTGATGTAGTCTTCTTTAGTGAAATTATCACCAAATTGTACAGTGTAGATGCGTGATCCCAGATTAACTATACAGACATTTTTGATTTCATATTTAAGAACTTCGTCGTAACCATTAGAGTTGTTTTTGGATGTGTCGGAGTTATTTTGTGAGGTGCTAGAGATGTCGGTATTTTCTGGGCTAAAGCTATCATCTGGGCTAAAGCTATCATCAGTACCATCGTCCAAACCGCCTGTTCCTCTTGTATGTATAAAGAAGTACTTATGCTCCTGCATGTACTGCTTTGATTTGTATTTCTTTAAACTACCGAACATTCTTCCACTCGTCATGTTATGTCCGTAAATGATGGTATTGTCATCTGTGAAATTACTGTTATTATGGTAATCAATAAACAGTGTTCCACTGTATTTGTATTTCTTGTCTAAACCTCTATGAAGATAATAGTTGTTATCATCAGACTGTACGACTGGATACTCTAGCATACCTGGGATTTCTAAAACTGCTTTGGTGTCTTTGCTAAAGTCCTTCCAATTAATACCTTTGATCTGTGTTTCATTGCTTTGTATTTTCTTGTGTTTTTTATTATCATTCTTGTTATTAGTTTCGCTATTGTTGTTGGTGTCATTGCTGTCGATCTTTTCGATACCGTTTACAGTTGCTTTGTTGTCTTTTAAATCTCCTAGGAAATACATCTTTAAAGCGATTACTGCTGCTAGGATTACGACAATCAAAACAACTATGGTCACTTTACTAACCTTTTTTGGTTTTGCACCTAAGTCTTGATGTTCTATGACATATCGACCTTTTTTATTATCTCTTTTATTATTTTTTGTATTAATTGTTATCACCTCTTACTATTTATTGATGTTTATTGATGTTTCTGTGAAATTAGCCTAACTTATCATTACTTATCACAATTTATCAGAACTTATCATTACTTATCACAATTTATCAGAACTTATCACAACTTATCGGAATTTATCGGAAGTTATCATTAGTAATCGGAAGTTATCACAACTTTTCATTAGTTATCAAAACTTTTCAAAGTTTTAGAGTTGAAGTCCTCCCTTAAGATTAGAGAATCTGTCTTGTAGGAGGACTTCTCCAAATGAAGTTCTCTATTAATTTTCTAGTTGTGATGTGTGAGAAGCATTGAAGTATTGTGATGTGCGTGGAGGAGTGGGATTGTTATGTCTCCCCTCCGGCGCTCCGCGCCTCCGAGTCGACGCGTGCTCGCTGCGCTCGCTAAATGACTGGCGCCAATGCTCTCTTACGTTCGCGAGATCTAAAGATAAAAGGTCTTGACTAAAGCACTGCTTCGCAAAGACCTGGGCTAAATCACTACTTCCGCTTCTTGATGAAGTTAGGTAATTCCATTCCATTGTAAGTGTCGTCTTCTGTTCCGATTGTTTCCCTCATCTTCATTCTTTTGTATCTCTCATGTAGTGATTTAACGGTCTGTCTGGTTGTTAAAGTAATTACACCAAGACCTTTTGCTTCCATGAAAATAAAGTCTTTGTTTTCCACATTGTCGATTGTGAAAGCTGGTGGCAGTGAGAATGGTGTTTTGAATGTACAATGGTAGAACATTTCTGAAATGACCACTGCTTTCTCTGTGCTAAAGCTTTCTGGTAATCTAAATCCTTTTGGGAAAGTGCAGCCGTAGAAAAGCCTTAACATGTTAACAGCATTTCCTGTGCTAAAGCTCTCAGGTAAACTAAAGTTATCAGGCAATTCTGCATGAAGGAACATTGAATTAAAGTTAATACAGTTTCCTGTTCTAAAGTTCTCTAGGATGTTATGTTCAGTAGGTAAGACTGCTCCGCAGAACATAGCACTGAGATCTTTAACATTGTCTGTGTAGAAGTACTTAGGGAATTTAAAGTCTTTAGGGAATTTGAAATTACTAAACATACGTGACATATTAATTACACTTTGTGTATCAAAACCTTCTGGCAGACTAAAATGTCCTTTTACTTTAAGTGAACTAAACATAGCCTCTAACGAGTTCGCACTTACTGGGCTAAAGCTGTTAGGTAATTCAAAGTCACAATAGAACTCAGCATTGCAGAACATCTGTTTAAGACTAATTGCATTTCTAGCATTGAAGGAATCTGTAAATTTAAATGGAACTTCTACCTTAGCACCTAAGAACATAAAACTCATATCTTTAACATTTTCGCTAGTGAAGTTGGTAGGAAAGTAAATTGTCTTTGTAAAGACAGCGTTCTCAAACATGTTAGCCATTGTAACAATCTCGGAAGTGTTGAAAGCATTGGTGAAAGAGAACTTATTATTTAGTTCTATTCCGGAAAACATTTTGTAGCAGGAACTTGCATTGACTGGTAACTCAAGTGTTCCTTCCGGAATTTCTTTAACACGTAAGAACATACCGGCATCGCTATCAATGCTGTACTGGGCTAAATCAAAAAGAACCCAATTCTGATTGCCAGACTTCTCTTTGTACCATGCGAATGATCTATGAGTGTTACGTCTTAATGCTTGTACGCAATCTTCTTTAGCGCTTTCTGATGTTAAGTCTACTATGTAGCTAAATTTGCCTTTTATGAAGGTGAGAGTGTTTTCGTCACCATCATGAATACCTTCTGGGAATGTAAGAATTACAGTATCACTAAGATCCACCTTAGACCTTGGTATGGTACGACTTTCTGGTTTAAAGCCTGTCTCGTCCTTACTGAGATCGAATGAGAGATCTGCTTTAACACCTGGCTTCGCTATGTTGATCTCTGAGGTTGGATTGAAGGGTGCTTTTGGTTCTGGTCTTCTTCCAAGTTCTCCATGTGTCATTTCATGCAAAGCTTCTTCTCTTTTTCTCTTACGCTCTTCTCTTAACTGTCTCTGACGTTCACACTGCTTTTCGAAATCACTTCGACTTCTGCCAGCCTTTGTAGAGCCCATAGCGTGATCTGGGCTAAAGCGGGAGTCTTTGTTGTCTTGGCTAAAGCGAGAGCTTGGAGGTGCTTGTGTGTGACGCTGTTTTGCACGTTGACGCTGTGCTTCACACTGTGCTTCAAAGTCAGCCATTGTACGTCCCTTTGGTGTTGGGAATTGTACAATACTGCTGTCACCATCTTCGTCTTCTAGCTTAGAGACATCCACATTATCTGGTAATTCTAAGTCCTCTGCAGCGCTACTTACTATTCCTGTTTTAGAGAAGTTAACTTCTTGTTCAAGTAATTCCTGCTCAAGTAGATCTTCACGCTGTGAATCGGAATCATGCTGAAAGTTCTTGGCTAAAGTGGACTCATGCTGTGCATTGTAATTAGTATTCTTATTATCAGAGTTTCCTTTGCTAAAGAAGTCCATGGATTTTACTGTGGTACTTTTTGGTTCATTTTCTGAAGTTTTCTCTGATACATCTTCTACTACTCTTTTATCGTCTTCTGGATTAAATAATTCTTTCATGTTAGTAATTCCTCCTTTTGTTTTTTCTTCATACATTCTCATGAAATCCTTAGCGTTCAATTCACTGTTCATCTCCTTTTTGTACTGATTTTCCTTTGAAGAGCTGTACTCATTTATTCCTTTGAATGCAGATGTTCCTCTCGGATGTAGGCTTGTATTTCAGCAGTTTTGTACAGATTTCAACAAATGCAAAAAGGGGATTAAGAATTTGGTTTCTTAATCCCCTGCTTATTTGTGTACTTAATTGTATTATGTTAATTGAATTGTATTATTGAGATTACGTGGTTAAAGTGGTCACTTAAACATAGTAAAGATAACCACCATCATCATCCATAACTGCTGCATCAATACCAGTCTCGTTCTCATCATAATTAGGTAAGCCATAGCAACCTAAGAAGACATCTTCTGAACCTTCGTCTGAACTTGTATCCCAAGCTTCTGAACAGTAAATACAAGCTATGTCATTACACTCTAAGAACATACCGGTAAAATCGATTACTTGGCTAAAGTCCCAACCATCCAATGTCACTTCTTCCAGCATCTCACAGTAAGCAAACATCTCTGACACATATTCAAGACTATTAGTCTCAAAGTGTGAGAGGTCTAAAATCTCTACGTCACTTTCGGAGAACATGGAAGACATTGTTCTTACATTTCCTGTGCTAAAGTGTTTTAGCATATCGCTGCTAATACCTGTACTCTCTTCAAACATGTGTGCCATTGTTACAACATCTGTAGTTACAAAGTAATCAAAGTTAACCCCAGTTAGATCCATGTCAGAGAACATTCCTAAGCATGAGGTGCCATTGACAGGCATGATAGGTGCAATCCCACACTCTGGAATATAGCGTAAGTAACTAATACTATAATGGTTCATTACTTCAAAAGATCTGCTATCGTACATTACCCAATGCTTTTCACCGCTTTCCTCTTTGAACCATTTGTATGTGATGTTCTCTGTCTTCTCTAAAGCCCTAACAGCATTTTCTCTACTACTTTCAAACTCTGGATCGACCGAGAATGTAATGTGAGGTCCTTCAATGATGAAAACATTATTAGGATTTGTATCATCCCTCTGCACGTTGATCTCTTTCCCAATCTCCTGATTTAATTCGTCTTTAAACATCTCTAATCTCCTTTTCTTTTTTAATAGTTTGTTATAATAAAAGAAAATATACTATAAGTTTTTAAAGATAACATTTTGGAGTCTCAGACTAGCGTTTTGGAGTTATAGACTAGCATTTGAGAATAGAAATTCTATAAGAAGTGCATGTGATGTACGAGCTACAAATAGGTGTATGGAAGATCTGGGCTAAAGTAGGATATGTCAAGAGACCTGTCATTTTGAAAAATATAAGAGGATCTTGACTATGACTGTAGTGCTTTAAGGTCCTGTGCTAAAACTCTTTTGCTTGTCATGGTTAAATAACCGCCGTCCTTTATTGGTCTTGCCATGGCACTTTGTACTAGAATATTATTACGATAATTAGGTAAGCTAATACATCTTTCAAACATTTTGTAACCGTCCAACACATCCTGTGTATCGAACAGCTTTGTTGTTAGAATCTCTTTTAGAGAAGTACATCCTAAGAACATACCTCGTGTTCGTTTGGCACTCTGTAAACTAAATCGGCAGAGGTCTAACTGGGTTAAAGCTTTACAACCTCTAAACATATCAGTGTAGTCCACTACGGATTCTGTATTTAATAAACTTGTATCTAACTCTTCGAGATTATTGCAGAAAGCGAACATTCCTTTTATCGTTACTACACCTTCTGTGCTAAAGTTGGAGAGATTAATCTTTTTGAGGTCCTTTCGGAAAGCAAACATAAAAGCGCATGAGCTAGCATTGATAGGGAGTTCCGGGGCTAAAGTGGAATCACCAATGTAATGTAGAAAGCAAGGTCCGCCTTTAATTCTTTTAACCTTGTACATTGAGGTATCAAATAGAACTAAACGTTTATCTCCTGTCTCTTCTCTAAACCATTCATAGTTCTTACTTGTGCGTATTCTTAGATCAAGTTTACATCTTGTCATGTCTTCCTGCATTTTTAGATTGTACACATTATTGCAGTAATTATAGCTTTGACTTGGGTCAATGCAGAGTGCTAATACAGCATCATCATTCTGTATTGGTCGTGTTAATGCAATGTTAGGTGATACTTTTATTTTGTTGTAGCGATTATAGGTATTACGACTAATCTGTTGTTTCCAGGTATTTAGGGTATTTTTGGTTATTCTTAGATTTTTTATTACCACTTCTCCCTTTTTCGCATACAATGCCAATAGATTAACTTTTTCGCCAATAGTGAAGTCTTTTGGTCCTTTTAACTTAAGTTGAGCTATGTACATTCTGTTGTCTAATGTTTTGGAGTTTTGCTTGACTAAAGTTAAAGGGTCTTCCTGGGCTAAAGCATTTTGAAGATCATTCTGTGTTAAAGCTTCATACATCTCACGTCGTGAATATCTCGATTTGTACTTATCAGTACTGTCAGCAAGAACCTCATGTCGTGATGCTATACTATATTCTGTCAGTAGTGGTTCTTGTAAAACTGCTTCTCCACTTTCTGTTATGATATTTCTTAGATTTGTACATTTTGAGAAAATATTTTTTATCACTACCTCCTTTCGGTAGATCTGGGCTAAAGCTGAATCACTAATTCCGATGGTGGACAGAGACGTATCACAGGAGAACATTTCACGTAGTGTGGTTGCACTACTAAGGTCAAAACTACGAATGTCTAACAATTCAATCTTTGGGCAATCTGCAAACATTCTATACATACGTTCCACCTTCTTTGTATTGAAGCACATTAGATTTAATTGTAACCTACTTTTGCAGCCTTCGAACATTCTATCCATGTTGATGATATTTTCTGTGTTAAAATTGTAAAAGCTAATCAGCACATCTTCTGTAATGTCACTGAACATTTTGTAGCATGTGGTTGCATTAACAGGCATGAAAGGTGCTACACCATATTCTGAATTGTATTGTATAATTCCTCCGAGAACTACTCTAAAAGCTTTTGTGTTGTAAAGTACCCAATGGCGCTTACCGAATTTTTCCTTTGTCCATGCGAAGCACTCATGGGTTATTTCGTTAATCTTCTTTGCACACTCTTCTCTTTCCTTTTTGTAATTTAAATTTATAATGAATGGGCGTTGTAACTCTTTCGGTGCGAGTTCTTTAATGTGTGGGTTTGCGTTAGGATCGATTATGTCTTCAAGTGTGAATGCTAGTAAACCCTCTTCATTCTGTATTGGTGCATGATTTCTATTCATTTGATTTTCCTCCTGATGATTTTTAGTTTTTATAAATGTTTTGGAGCTATGGGATGTTTTGAGAATGTTTAGAATATGTGTGAGGTGTTGGGTGTGTAAGGGTGTTTTGAGGAATGTGAAATATTTAGTGAATGTATGGGGAATGTAAAAAGCCTAGTACTCCTTTGACAAAGTACTAGGCTGAGTTGTTTGTTGTTGTACTTGGTTAAATTCCACTTTGCTAAAGCACTTACTGGGTTAAATATCTTAATTCGTAGCTGTCGCTAACGTATTCACTTGATCTAAAGGTACTGCCATTAAGAATACTACTTTGTTAAAGCCACTCCATCACTCATAGTCATCTTCTTCTCCAACGTAATGGAAATAACCACCTTCGTTAACGCTATAGCACATTTCTAATCCAGTACGACCATCTCTATAATGTGGTAATCTATAGCAATCTTCGAATACATTATCAGCCGTTATTGTTGCATCTGTGTTCCATTTGTCGGATACATCAATGTGGTAGAGATTTTCACATCCTGAAAACATATAACTAAAGTTCTTTATGTTTTCTGTGCTAAAGCTGGATAAGTCTAATGTCCAGAGATTCTCACAGTGTGCGAACATACTGTAGCAGGAAGTGGCATTGATTGGTAATTCCGGGGCTAAATCGCTAGACTCTTTATAATGTAAGTAAGAATCTTTTACTTCATACATCTCTATATTGTAAAGTACCCAATGTCTGTCACCTGTTGTCTCTCTGAACCAATTATACTTGGCTAAAGTAATAGCATTGACCTCTTCTTTAACTTTTTCCCTTTCTTCTTTTGAATTAATATTTAAAGAGTAAGTCTGTCCGTTTAATCTAAAGCGGAGAATACCGTTCTCATCTTGGATGAGGCTTGACGATGCTTCGCTGGATTTAGCTCCTGCGTCACTAAATAGATTCATTTTGTCCATTTTTAATTTCTCCTCTCTTTTTGTGAATGTGATGTTTTCATTTTAGTTTATCTATCTATTATATTAATGCATTATCTCGGCACTTCTTGACCTCTTTAGAAAGCACTGGGCTAAATATCTTAATTCGATACTAACGTATCTGCCATTAAGAATTCTGCTTAGCAGAGCAGTTTGTACTGAGCTAAAGTACTGCTGCCATAGAAAATAAAAGGGAAGCTCCTATTACAGAACTTCCCTCTGAGTTGCTTGTTATTGTTTTATTATTGCTAGGTTAAATGTATCTAAATGGATACAAAATAACCGCCCTCTTCTGTTGATTTTGCGTAAGTGCCATTAGTTCTTGTTTTGTTAAAATTTGGTAACCCATAGCATCCATTAAACATATTTGTTGCCTTAGCAGATTCATTTAAAACAGATGGATTGCTTTTGATAATACCTGTTAAATTCTTACAGTTAGCAAATGCAAGTCTAGCATCCCTTACATTTGAAATATCGAAATTATTAATGTCTAAAGCAAACAAAGACTTACAACTATTAAAAGCTGAAAACATAATTTTCAGTCTAGGTGTTTTGAAATTAGAGAGATCAAGCATTCGTAAAGATTTACAATTAACGAACATTGATTCAATAGAAAATACATTTTCTGTATTAAAGGAGCTTAAATTAACTCGTTCCAATGATTCACAACCTGCAAACATTTTGTACATAGTTTCAACCCGTTGTGTATTGAACATAGATAAATCTAATTCCTTAAGACTACTACACCCATCAAGCATGCCTGTAACTATATAAAGCTGATCTGTTTTGAAATTTGTAAAATCGATCTTTGCTAAAGATTCACAACCAAAGAACATTTGAGACATATTCTCAACTTTACTGGCATCCCAGTTAGAAAGATTTAAATGTACTAAACCTTCAGATAACATAAACATAGCTCTCATATTCACAACATTAGAAACATTGAAACATGTTAAATCTAATTCTTTTGGCAATTCACATAAGAAAAACATCTTATCCATAGTTACAATATTTTCTGTGCTAAAGCTGCTGAAATCAATGTTATCTGCTAATTTACAGCTAGCGAACATATGTCTACATGAAGTGGCATTGAATGGCATGCATGGAGTTAAATCATTTTCATGGCGATATTGTAAATCTCTTATACCGTCGTGGAACATTTCTGTATCATAGAACACATAATGCTGCAAGCCAGCCCTTTCTTTAAACCATGCAAACTTTTTGCCATTTTCTTTGTTAAAGTCTTCAGCAAAAGAACTTCTATCTTCTTCTGAATTAACATTTACTGTGTATGTCTTACCATTGTAATTAAATGTTAAATTTCCATTCTCGTCTTGGATTGGGCTTGATGACACTTCACTGGATTTAGCTCCTACGTCACTAAATGATGCTTTGCTAGATTTGTCGTTACCTCCAAATAGGTTCATTTTGTTCATTTTTAATTCTCCTTTCATTTTTCATGTTATAATAAGAGATCTTTACTAAAGTGGTTTGTACTGGGCTAAACCCTTGCAAGATCTAAAGATAATCTTAATTCGTAGTTACTGCTACTGCCGTAACGCTACTATGATCGCTTAATCTAAAGATAAAGAATTCTACTTTGCGGAGCATAGTACTTGGCTAAAGCGCTGTTGCCATAGAAAGTAAAAGAGGGAAACTCCTATTACAGAACTTCCCTCTTAGTTATTATATACTGTTTTGTTTTTCTGTGTAGTATCCTCATTAAGAGCGCCTAAAGCTCCCGTCTGTTAATCTATTTTGCTACTTTTTCTATAAATTTAGCGTCTGTGTGCTCGTAGTATTAAAATAATAAGCAGAACCAAGTAAAAAAGCAGTGCACCGGCACCAAAGACTACTAATATACCTGCGATACTACACCAGAAGCCTATCATTATAAATATTGCATTAATTATTTTTTTACTGTCTATACCTCTTTGTTTTTTTAATATGTATAAACCACTTAAAATATAAAAAATACCAATAAAAATTGACAAAATAGGATTTACAAGAAAAGAGAAAAACATTATCATCATCAATGCCACACCTGTTATAGTCATGATTTTATTACATTGATTTTCCTCTTCTTTCTTTTTTATATACTGTTCGTTAATCACTTTTTTATTCTTTTCCATCTAATTCATCTCTCTATTCTTTTAATTTATGCAGTAAAATACTGGTCAGATATTCTTTGCTCCACGGAATTTCATCGAAAGTTTTATCGTTACCTCTAAATAACGTTTCACTGGATTTAGCTCCTGCGTCACTAAATAGGTTCATTCTTTCCATTCTTAATTCTCTTTTCATTTTTAGATTATAGTATTTAATTCTTCAACGATTTCAAATAAGAATTTTGGTAAGTATTTCTTCAAAGTTTCTAAAGATCTTTTCTTAAAATACATAATCTGTGTTCCAATAATACTATCATCTTCTTCGGAATATATAAGATAAATATTATTATGAACTTCGTCAGAATATGTTGGCACAGATGTATTAAATGTAATCAGTAAATTATCATATTCTTTATCGTAATAATAACTATAATCTCTTGCTTGTGACGATTGAGATACATTAGTGTTTTTACTAAATGATACTTCGCTGGATTTAATTTCTACGTCTCTAGATGTAATCATTTTTAAGTCTCCTTTCTTTTTGTAGGTTATATGTGGAGATCTTTACTAAAGCGGTTTGTGCTGGGCTAAATGGAGTGTACTTGGATAAAGCACTCAATGTCCAGAAAAGAAAAAAGGGAACCCCTAATTGGAATTCCCTGGACTAAATAGATTTGTACTTGACTAAAGTTCTGTTACTTGGCTAAAGCAATCAGACTCTACTACTTCAATAAAAACAGATAACCAGTTGGTTTCTTTTTACTATTAAGAATCTTGTATAAAGTGGTGTCTCCAGTTGGATTGATTGGTGATGCCATTTCAGCATCAACTTGTTCTGCGTTATATCTTGGTAATGAAGTACACCAATCAAATACACCCATACCATTTACTTTTTCCTGTAATTTCCATTTAGGTGATACGTAGATACGCTGAAGGCTATTGCAGTCATAAAACATACGATATAACGATTCTAAAGAAGCGGTATCAAATGAAGTTAAATCTAAGAACTCTAATGAATCACATTCAAAAAACATACATTCCATGTTTACAACATTTTCTGTGCTAAAGCTGCTCACATCCAATAAAAATAAATTAGAGCAATCCTCAAACATATACCTCATATTTTCTACTGATTCTGTATTAAAGTTAGATAAATCAAGTTTTACAAGATTACTGCAGGTTGAAAACATTCCTTCCATTGTGGTGATTCCTGTTGTATCAAAACGTGATAAATCAAGGTATCTGCCTTGGTAATTATAAAACATATGGAAACAACTACTGCAATTCAATGGAATGATTACCTTATTTCCTGCCGTATTATTCTCTTTATAGCGTAAACATTTTAAAATCCCAAGCTTTCCCGCGTAAAAATAATCTGTATCATAAAGCACCCACTGTTTATTTCCTGTTTCTTCTTTGAACCAATCAAAAGTATGTCCAAATCCTAAATTATTAAGAGTTTCTTTACAGTTTTCTCTTGATTCTTCGGATTCTGAATCTACAGTGTATTTGTGATCTTTGTAAAGAAAAACTAACTTAGTACCTTTCTTTTTGAGAAGTACTGGGCTAAAGTTGGATAGCCTAGTCTTCTCCTCAAGGTTATAGTAGTTAACTTTAACTGTGCCGTCTTCATTGTTACTAAACGCTGGTTTAATCAATTCGTTATCAGTATTGCCTTTAAATGAATTCATTTTGTTCATAACTAATCTCCTTTCTGAACTTTAGTACTGAGTTAAAGCACTTAGTCCCATAAAATAAAATGGAACTCCGTAATTAGAATTTCCTTGGTTAAAATGACTATGTTATTATTTACTAAATCTGATTTTTATATATAATACCAGTATTGTAACAATTATCAACATCTATATTTTCTTTGCTAAATTGGTTAGCTTACTTTGTTAAAGTTCATCTGCAGAAGCGTATTCACTGAATTTATCCTTATGAATGACGCAGCTTTTTACCCAGCTTACTTTTCCATTCTTTGAGGTTCTGTAATAACCTGACCTCACATGTGGGCATTTTTCAGTACTGGCATGTGGCTTGTGTGGTGCGTGGTAAACCATATCTGTGTTAAAGTCCTCGAAACTACGCACTGTAATTTTTCCCTCAACACGTTGTGATTTATACGGTGTCTGCTTGACTGCAATTTGGTTATTATCTGAATTGTTTCGAACTGGTTTGGATTGCTCCATTAATGTGTCAAGTTCTGGCAAGCTAACAGACTCAGCTAAAGAATTAAGCTTGGCTAAAGATTTGGTCTTTCTCTGCTCCTCTTTATTAATTAGATATTCCTGAAGACATCTTAAAACCGTGTATGCCATCTGTAAGTAACCACTAGGACAATCGTTAATATATTTTACGCAAGAATTACTTTTGCTATAAAGAGCTTTTTTGCACAAGAAATCAGCACCTTTTATTGTACAAACATCGCAGGGTGCTAATACTGGTTTATCATAAATATTATCAATTCTAAATTCATGTAAACCAACACATCTATCCCATATATAAATTATTAGAAAATCGCCGTTTTCGACACCATCTGAATCTTCTGGTACCATAGCTTCAACATGGAATCCTAATCGAGATGCTCTGCCTTTTCCCTCTACAAAGATTTCAAAAGTCGTATCTTTAGGATATAACTGTGCTAAAGCTTTCAAATCAACTGAACCACATCTTAATGAATCATCATATTGCACACTCTTGTATGCATCTTCGGAAATTAAAAACAACTTAGAAGTTACCTTATCTTTTGTATTAAAATATCCATGCAATACATTGCTATATTCTAAAGTACTAAGAAGAACATAGCATTGATAAAAGAGTTGGAAGTATGAGCCTAAATTTGTAGAAGTTTGCGCCTTCTGTTTTAACTCTATTATCCTGTTCTTCATGTTATTCTGTCCAATACCGTCAGTAAAACAAAGTTGTGGAAATTCGTTGATACATACATTTACAACTTGCATAGCAACATTAAATAATTCGCTTCCGTAATTTTCTTGATTAGAGCAAAAATCTGGATTTGTAACTGTAAGCATTATACTACTTGCACCCCAAACAGCCTCCATAGTATCTAATGGAATTTTCTTTGTAAATTTAAAGAATGGTATGTCATTAAGATTTATTTTTCTTGATTTTCTGCGTTTAGGTTGTGCTTGAGATACTTTAGTTTCTGCGTTGCTTGATTTGTCATTACTGTCGAACAGGTTCATTTTGTCCATTTTAACTCTCCTTTTCTTTTTATAGGATATAGTAAGAGATCCTAGCTAAAGCGGTTTATGCTGGGCTAATGCACTTAATACCTAGAAAAGTAAAAAAGGGAACTTCCAGAATTTAATCCGAGAGTTCCCTTGTCTAGAGCCACTACCTATTTTACTACTGTTAAGCAACCACCTTCTTCTACTGGCTTAAATAACTCAACTACTGTTTTATTTGTGCTAAAGTTCGGCAATGAGTGACATAAAGTAAACGTATTAGCATCATTGTAAGCGGTTATACTTTTTAAGAAACCTTTATTCACTTTAAGTTCGCTTAGTAAAGTACATGCATAAAATGTACCAAAAGCATCTATTTCATGAGTAGTATTCAGTTTCCAGTTTGATAAATCTAATTTCTTTAAAGAGATGCACATCTCAAACATATAGTAAAGTTTTTGAACTTTATTTAGACTCCAATTAGATATTACAAGATTTGATAAAGAGATACATCCTTTAAACATATATGCTAAAGCTTTCACATTTTCCATATTAAAATTGGATAAATCTAAAGATACCAAGTGTTTACTTTCTGCAAACATAGAGCTCATATCTTCAATGTTACAAGTATTGAATTTGGAGAAATCAATTGAAGTTACACCACCGTGAAATTTAGCAAACATTCTAAAACAGCTTGTTGCATTGATTGGCATAACAGGGACAACATTAGCATCTCCAAGATAGCGATAAGCAAGAAAATCATATTCATTTTCTTCTGGGTCGTACTCTTCATCATTTTCATAAAATTCATCCATTGCAGGATAATACATTAATGTATTGTATAAAACCCAATGATATTGTCCACAATTTTCTCTAATCCAATCGTACTTGGCTATAGAGTTAGCATTTACCTCTTCTTTAACTCTTTCCCTTTCCTCTTCAGAATTGACATTCAGAGAGAAAGTATTGCCCTTTAATGTAAAGGTGAGATTACCTTCTTCGTCTTGAATTGGTGCCTCTGGTAATGTTGCAATTGTTTTTGATTCATCGAATAAATTCATTTTGTCCATGACTAATCTCCTTTTTGTTTTCTAATTTATAGTGAGAAGGCTTGTCTAAAATGGTTTAGCTAAATCTTCTCTGGGATGTAAAAAGGAAAAGCACTTTGACATGCCTTCCCTCTAGTATGATGTGCTAGGCTAAAGGGTCTTGATTAAAGCAATGCTCGTGGGCAAGGATAAATATCGAGACTCCATTTATAAGAAATATAAATTGTTTCAAGTGATTCACAGTAGTAGAACATATTTTCTGATGAAACTACGTTACTTGTATCGAACTTACACAGATTAAGCTTAATGAGTGATTTACAATAGGCAAACATATTACTCATATCAATCACATTACTTGTATCGAAATTGGCAACGTCTATGAAAGTAGCGTTTGAACATCTGTAAAACATGGAATTCATATCGGTAACCTTAGATGTATCAAACTGACTGAGATCAAGATAGAGTAATGCTGTACAGTATTCAAACATAGAACGCATTTCAGTAACATTAGAGGTGTTGAAGCCGCTAAGATCTAATGTTATGAAATTAGAACATCTGGAAAACATGTAATCCATGTCTACTACATTACTTGTATCGAAATCACTGAAATTTAATGTAGGTAGATGTGAACAATCACGAAACATTGCATAGCATGATGTGGCATTGATTGGCATTACCGGGACTAAAAGACTGCTTTCTTTGTAATGTAAATGAAAATCTTTTATTTCATACATTTCTGTATTGTAGAGAACCCAGTGTTCTTCTCCTGTCTCTTCATCAAACCAGTCATACTGGACTAAAGAGTTAGCATTGATTTCTTCTTTAACGCGTCTCCTCTCTTTCTCTGAATTGACATTAAAACAGTAATCTTTTCCGTCTAGGCTAAAGTGGAGAACTCCATACTCATCTTGAATTGGAGCAGTAGTGTTCTGGGCTAAAGCACCGAATTCATACTTATTAGTACTATCATTTGGTTCCTTATCAGATTGTGATGAAGTTGTATTCTGGGCTAAAGCGTAGATATCGAAAGCCTTCTTCCAGGAACGAATTGAATTGGCCGACACTTTTAACTCTTCTGCTGCTTTTTCAATTCCTATCTTTTTTGCCAGTGTGATCGCTAGCTCTTTAAATTCTTTTGAGTATATTTTATCTTCGTCGGAGTCTTCCTTACTGATGAATGGCTCTTTGCTGTCTTTGAAAGGTGCTTTGCCGGATTCACCCTTACGGATAAATAGGTCCATTAATTTCATTTCGATTCTCCTTTCTTGATGAGTGTATTTCATTTGTAGTGCTTATTACTTCAATATTAAGTAACCTCCTTCTTCGATTGGTTTTGCCATTGTAATATTGGTCTTCTCTGAGCTAAAGCTGGGAAGAGCATGACAACCTGTAAACACAGTTCCAGCACTGCGTACATTGTTAGGCTTCCATTCATTAGAAATATAAATGGATGTGAGTGATTTACAATCAAAGAACATGTAGTTCATATTAACTACATTGCTTGTGTTGAAACTACTTAAGTTAAGCATTGTAAGATTTGAGCAGCCTGAGAACATGTTGCACATATTAACAACTCTACTTGTGTTAAAATTACTGAGGTCTAACTGGGCTAAAGCTTTGCAGTATTCAAACATAGAACTCATATCGGTCACATTGGAGGTGTTGAAATTGTTTAATTCAATTCCTTTGAGTCTTTCACAATTATGAAACATAAAGCACATGTCAGTTACATTAGAAGTGTCGAAATCACTTAAATCAACCTGTGTGAGATTTGAACAATCTCGGAACATAGCATGGCATGAAGTTGCATTGATTGGAATTACCGGGGCTAAAGCACTGCCCTCTCTGTAATGTAGATATCTACTACGGTCGAAAGTTTCTTTTACTTTGTACATTTTAGTATTGTAAAGGACCCAATGGTTTAGTCCAGTTTCCTCTTTGAACCATTTGTACTTGGCTAAAGAGTTAGCATTGATCTCTTTTTTGACATGTTCCCTCTCTGCTTTTGAATTGACACTAAGGGAATACGTCCTACCTTCTAGGCTAAATTCAAGATTACCATTCTTGTCTTGGATGGGCGACAATAGTTGTGTATTCATTTGATTCTCCTTTCTTTTCATAGGATATAGTTAGAGATCTTAGCTAAGATGGTTTATACTTGGTTAAAGCCTTAATACTGCTGGAAAATAATATCTTAATTCGATACTAGCGTATCTGCCATTAAGAATCTTACTATGTAAAAAAAGGGAAATCACTTTGATATGATTTCCCTCTGAGATGCTCTATTTAAATTGACTATTTCTTCAATGTTAAGTAACCACCCTGCTCTGTTGGTTTTGCCATTTCTATATTGGTCTTTTCTGAGCTAAAGCTTGGAAGAGAACAACACTCTTTAAACATATCATCTGAATATACTACCGAATTAGTATTCCATTTATCGGAAATGTAAATAGTAGTAAGCTTTTTACATTTAGCAAACATTTCTTCTATACGAATAACACTACTTGTATCGAAACTACTAAGATCTAGATGCGTTAATTCTTTGCAACCGCAGAACATCCAATTCAGGGTAAATACTTTACTGGTGTCGAAATTACTGAGGTCGAGCGATGTAAGGCTGGAGCAGCCATCAAACATGAATTCTATGTCAAGGGCGCTAGAGGTGTTGAAATGGCTTAGATCAAGCTTGATTAATGATGAACAGCCGGAGAACATATAGCACATATTAGTAACGTGGCTTGTGTCGAAACTACTGAGATCAAGCTGGGCTAAAGCACTGCAATCCCTGAACATGCAGTGCATAATAATAGCACTACCTGTGTCGAAATTACTGAGATTTAGCTGAGTTAATGATTTGCATCTCCAGAACATCGCATACATTTCAGTAACCCTTGAAGTATTGAAATTACTAAGGTCAAGTTGAGTCAATGATCTACATCTATTGAACATACAGCTCATGTTAGTAACTTTACTGGTGTCAAAATTGCTGAGGTCTAACTTTGTTAATGATGAACAATTGTTGAACATATAGCTCGTGTTAGTAACCTTACTTGTATCAAGATTACTAACATCTAATTGGATTAAAGAGTAGCATTCAGAAAACATACCATGCATATTAGTGATATTTCTTGTATCTAAATTACTGAGATTTAGCTGAGTTAAAGTTTTACATTTACTAAACATCAAATAGCAAGAAGTTGCATTAATTGGAACCACCGGTGTTAAAGCACTGTGCTCCCTGTACTGTAAATGATCCTTATCAGCAACATACTCATCAATAATCTTTATGTATTCATACATTTCAGTATTATAAAATACCCAATGTTTCTCTCCAGTCGTTTCTTTAAACCAGTCGTACTTGACTAAAGAGTTAGCGTTTACCTCTTCTTTAACTCTTTCCCTCTCTTCTTCTGAGTTTACATTTAAAGAGTAAGTCTTTCCTTCTAGGCTAAAGGTGAGGTTACCATTTTCATCTTGGATTGGCGCTGGTGGTAATGCTGCGGGGTCTTTTGGTTTGTTGTTGAATAAATTCATTGATTTCATTTTGATTTCTCCTTTCTTTTTGAGTTATAGTTAAAGATCTGTGTTGAAGGTATTTGTACTGGGCTAAAGCCTTAGCACTGCCTGAAAGTAAAAAAGGAACCCTCAAAGTTTGTCTCTGAGAATTCCCTGGGTTAAATTGATTATGTTATTATTGATTAAAACTTTTATTTCTTCAATGTAAAGTAACCACCCTCTTCGATTGGTTTTGCCATTTTAATATCTACCACGTCTGAGTCATAATTTGGCAGTGAAAAACAATCTCTGAACATACTATTTGAATTTTCTACCGAATTAGTCTTCCATTTATCAGAAATATAAATAGTAGTAAGTTTTTCACAATAGAAGAACATATCACTCATATTGGTAACATTAGAAATGTCAAAACTACTGAGGTCTAACTGAATTAATGATTCACATCCGGAAAACATTTCATGCATATTAGTAACGTGGCTAGTGTTGAAATTATTGAAATCAAGTTGAGTTAATGATTCACAATAGTAGAACATTCCACGCATATTAGTAATATTACTAGTGTTAAAATTACTGAAATCAAGCCTGGTTAATGATTTACATTTAAAGAACATAAAACAACAAGATGTTGCATTGATTGGAATCACCGGTGCTAAATCACTATCTTTTCTATAATATAAGAAATCTTTAATATCAGGATATACTTCATACATTTTAACATTGTAAAGAACCCAATGTTTTTCTCCCGTCTCTTCTCTGAACCAATCGTACTGGTCTAATGAGTTAGAGTTCACCTCTTCTTTAACTCTTCTTCTCTCTTCTCCTGAATTAACATTTAAGGAATAAGTTCTTCCTTCTAGGCTAAAGATGAGATTACCATTCTCATCTTGGATTGGTGCGGGTGGTAATTTCTTGGCTAAAGATTTTTTCCAAGAGTAGATAGAGCTAGTAGACACTCCTAACTCTTCTGCTGCTTTAGTTACTCCAACTTTAGAAGCTAAATTAATAGCTTTCTTTTTAAAGTCCTCTGCGTAGATTTTCTTCTTTGGTTTTGTGCTTTCAAACAAATTCATTGATTTCATTTTGATTTCTCCTTTCTTGGCTAAATCACTGTAAATATGAAAAGGGAACTCCGTAATTGGAATTCCCTTGACTATTTTTATATCTATTATTTAATTCTTTCGTTATTTCTGGAACATCAGTAATGTAACTATTCTTCCCTCCATCCTTGATTAGGGTCACTATCGGACGGGCTACATTCTTCATATACAGAATTTTTCAGTCTTGCAATTTTTATTGGATATTTTAGCACAGCATTCTGTTCATTGTAACAAGCTATGCTTATTCCGATTTTTCTTTTAAATTCATTTCCGTATTTTTCTTTCATTTCTTTATCTGACAATACTTTAAAATCTTCCAATGCTTTACAACGCTTTTCGTATTCTTCTAAAGCAGCCTTAAAAAATTCTTCATCTTCTGGGCGATTTCCATATCTTTTTCTATCAGGTTTTATTAAATTTTCTATTGTTATATAGTTTTTATTCCAATCAGCTACTAAATCGTAAATATCATGATTTCCAAAATTACCATAGCCATCATAACACTGTTCTAATATATTCTCTTTTCCAAATTCTTTAGGAACTAAAACATATACATCTTTTATCTCATTGTTTACAACCTGTTCCTTTGTATCACATGTAATCCAACTAAATTGTCCCATATTCTTTTCTCCTCTCAATTTCATGTATTTATTATATCAAATAAGCGCAGTGTTTTCCATAACAGAAATGATTTGTTCGAAATACGGTTTTCATCTTCTTTGAACCAATCGTATTTGGCTAAAGCGTTTCACCTCCTTACTTTACTACTGTTAGATAACCACCGTCCTTAACATCGACTAACATTTCGTAGTTAATTCGATCTTGGCTAAAGTGTGGTAGATTAACACAGCCATCGAAAACGAAACAGTTATCTATGTACTCTCCCGTAACCCATTTTGTGGATACATAAATTCTTTTGAGGCTTTTGCACCCATTGAAGAAATTAGCAAAGCTTTTAACATTAGAGGTATCAAAGCTAAGTAAGTCTAATGTAATTAGGGATTCGCAATTTTGAAAGATGTTTGCCATTGAAATGGTATTCGCTGTGCTAAAGTCTTTTACTGAAAGAGTAGTTAACTTTGTACAGTCTTCGAACATCCTTGACATATTTATTACGTTTTCTGTGTTAAAGTTGCTCAGATCTAACTCTTTAAGATTATAGCAGGCTTCGAACATAGACATCATTGTTACAACGTTTTCTGTTCTAAAGTGACTTAAGTCTAGCTTTTCTAGAGTGATGCAGCCATGAAACATATCGCAGCAAGAGCTGGCATTGATTGGTAAAACTGGGGCTAAACCGGAGTCTACGTTGTAATGTAATCCTACACTATGTTCTGTATACATTTCTGTATTGTAGAAAACCCAATGGTTTTTACCGGTCTTCTCTTTGAACCAATCATAGTGTGCGTGATGTTGTTCATTAAATATTCTTTTTAATTTTTCTCTGGATTCTTTAGAATTTACATTGACCTCGTAGTTATATTTGCCATGACCAAAATGAAGAAGGCTTTCACTGTTCTGCTGTCTTTCTGGGCTAAAGCTAAGAGTATCCTCATTGTTAAAACAAGGTTGTCCAATACCAAAGCACAAAATACCTTCATTGTCCTGCTGTGGTACTTTGGAGAAGTCATTGTGAATCTTTAATGCTTCTTCGATAGGTTTTAGATCAACCGGTGTTATTATTCCGAAATCAACTGGAGTTCTTCTGGTCCATGTGTCGTAGTAGTGAGATTTGTCTGGCAGGCTATCACAATGATAAAACATCTTTTTGTATTCATCTGCGTCTTCCATGTAATCTAACTTCCATTTCTCTGTGACTAGAATTTCTCTAAGATTCTCACAGTTGTAGAATAGTTTTCTCATCTTTGTTACATTACACGTATTAAAACAAGTTAAATCAAGATGGCTTAATTTACAGCAATTCTCAAACATACTGTCCATAAATTCGAGATTAGGAGTGCTGCCCTGATAGAACTCTTCCTGATTGAATTCTAAGTCTAAGAATTCTAAATTTCTACAATTCCAGAACATGTAAGACATATTGGTTACATTTCTCACATCAAAGCCACTTAGAATTAAATAACGAAGTGACTGGCAATTGTAGAACATTCTTGCCATGTTGTTTACGTTTGCTGTATTAGAGCCTGATAGATTAAGTCTTTTAAGATTGTGACAATCTTTGAACATGGCACACATGCTAGTAACGTTTCCTGTGCTAAAGTGTTCTATGTTAAGACGGTCTCCCCTATAATGCTCAAACATGTAACCCATTTCAACTACGTTTTCTGTGTTAAAGCGAGACAGGTCAAGCTCTGTACAACATCTAAACATTTCATAACAACTTGTTGCATTGATTGGTATTGTAGGAGCTTTGCTGGATTTGTCTTTATAATATAAATGCCCATAGTACACATAGAATTGATTGGTGTCATAGAGAACCCAATGCTCTTTTCCACGTATCTCTTTGTGCCATGCAAAAGTCGTATTGGACACTTCGTTAATTTGTTTAAGACAGTACTCTCTTGACTTCTGTGAATCTGTGTTTACCATGTAATGGTGGTTTTCTTGGCTAAAGCAGAGAATACCTCTATCATCCTGTATTGGTGCCACTGGAAATTTATTCATTTTGATTTCCTCCTTGCTGTTTATTTTGGGTATAATAAAAGAGCATTTGACTTTTACATCAAATGCTCTTGTGACTATTTATTCTATTCTCTAGTTTTGTTATTCTGTTCTGCTTCTATTTTCAACTTGAAACCATCAATTCATCAACTCATTATATAAGCATCATTATAAGCTGTTTCTAAAGTTGTATGTCCGTTTAAATGATTATAATCTTCTTTACAAACTCCATTTTTCATTCTTCCATATAATCCAAAGTAATCTTTGACAAGTGTCAATTCATCAAAATACGGATGCTCTATAACTTTCCATTTAACTGTTCTGTTTCCTTTGTTCACTGTAAACACTTTATTTAATTCTACCTTCATGTTTTGTTCCTCACTTTCTTTGTTTTGTGTATAATAAAAGAGCATCTGACTTTTACATCAAATACTCCTGCGGCTATTTATTCTATTCTCTAGTTTTGTTATTCTGTTCTCAGTTTCCTATTTACTAGAAAGAGTGAGGAGGTGTGGAAAGGAGTGGGTAGATTATGTCTCCCTTCCTGCCTCGCTTCGCTCGGCAGTCGGTCGACGGCTTGCTCGCTGCGCTCGCTGTGGGGCTGTCATCAACGCTCTCTTACGTTTGTGAGATCTAAAGATATCCTAGATTCGAGTTTAGTACCTCTTCCATCTAGGATTTAAGCTTGGCAGTCAGCTGGTTCTCCTGGGCTAAAGCCTTACAGAATCTAAAGATGATCTTAATTCGTAGCTACTGCTACTGCCGTCTCTAGTACTACTTTGCAAAGCCGTTACTGGGCTAAAGCACCTTACTTTTTCAATGTTAAATAACCTCCTTGCTCTACTGGTTTTGCCATTTCGATATCTATCTTCTCTGTGGTAAAGTTTGGAAGAGAACAGCATTCTTTAAACATATCGACATCTTCTGTCACCTTATTAGTCTCCTTATTAGTCTCCCATTTATCAGAAATGTAAATAGTCGTGAGCGATTTACAATTGTAGAACATATATCTAACACTAACAACTTTGGAAGTATCGAAGTTTTCAATATTGAGTAATGTAAGATTTGAGCATTTAGAAAACATTCCAGACATATCAATGACCACACCTGTGTTAAAGTTTGCAATGTCAAGTGCTGTGAAATGTTGACAATTATAGAACATCCAACTCATGTCAATTATGTGTGAAGTATCGAAACTACTGAGATTGAGTTGTGTGAGATTTGAACAGTCATAGAACATATAACTTGTTTTAGTAACTTTAGAAGTATTGAAATTACTAAGGTCTAACTGAGCTAAAGCTTTACAATTATCAAACATAAAACTCATATTAGTTACATTGCTGGTATTGAAATTACTTAAATCTAACTTTGTTAATTTTGTGCAATCTGAGAACATACCAAACATGTAAGTAATTCTGCTTGTGTTGAATATGCTAAGATCGAGTTGTGTGAGTTTAGAACAATTATGAAACATATAACGGCAAGAGGTTGCATTAACAGGAATTGTAGGAACTATACTACAAAGTTCTTTATAATGCAGATATTTATTTAAAATACCAATAATTTCATATATTTCTGTGTTGTAAAGAACCCAATGCTTCTCTCCGGAGTCTTCTTTAAACCAATCATACTCGGTTAAGGAGTTAGCATTTATTTCATTTTTAACTCTTTCTCTTTCTTCTTTTGAATTGACATTAAGTGTGTATGACCCTCCTTCTAGGCTAAAGCAGAGAATACCTCTCTCGTCCTGTATTGGTGCTACTGGAAGTTTATTCATCTTGATTTCCTCCTCACTTTCTTTGTTTTGTGTATAATAAAAGAGCATTTGACTTTTACATCAAATGCTCCTGCAGTTGTTTGTTTTATTCTTTTGTTTTATTATTTTGTTCTGCTTCTCTTTTCATTCTTTGTCTTTTTCATAATAGATCTCCTTTCTTAACTAAAGTCTTGTAGTCGCTTAAAACAAAAGAGGGAACTCCGTAATTGGAATCCCCTGCTAAATGTTATTAACTTCTATAGATTACTGGAACGATTAAGTCCTTCTCTTTTTCTCTTGTTTCTTCTGGTACGATAATTCCTAATTGTTCTTCTATCCAACCGGCAACCATGCGTCGATGACAGAATTTCTTTTTCGTTGCTAAATCTTTTGAGGATTCGAAGCAGACTAAAGTGCAGTCTTTTAAATCTTCGTATACCTTTTCCGGATTTAATTTATCAAGCTGTGAATAGTAAGCTTTTCTAAAGTACTCAAAGCTTTCTTGGCTAAAGTCCTGGTCATGTGCCAGTTTAACCAAATCCCAGCTTGGCATGAGTGATTCATAGCTTAACATGTACTGCACTCCTGGTGGTGTTGAGCGTGAAATGCTGACATATCTCACATCACTAATCGGTTCATGCATAGCTTTCCAAAAGTAAGATGTTTTCATAATTCTTATTACCTCTTTTCTTTTTAGAAATTATAAAAACACATACTTCAAATTAGGGTTAGCTATTTATTGCAGTGAAGTAACTACCAGCTACATATCCATTAATGAAACATTTTCCAGTTTTCTACCTTTTGGTGTAAAGTAACCTCCTTCGGTCTTTGGCTTAGCCATTTCGATTCCTGTATGTTCTGGGCTAAAGCCTGTAAGATTCACACAATCTTTGAACATTGGCTGCGAAATATCATCTTCAGATAACATAGATAAATCAAATTTATAATTCGCATTAATGATTGCGAGATTCCTACAATCTGCAAACATCCCGTCGGCTTTTTGTAAATTTTCTTTACTAAAGCCTGTAATGGAAAGTTCAAGGAGTTTTACGCACCCAGTGAACATGTAACTCATGTTTTCAACTTTAGGTGTTTTAAAACTAGAAACATTTATAAATTGTACATTATCGCATCCATTAAACATTGCGCAAAAGTCATCAACATTTTCTGTATTAAATGAGCTTAAATCAATGTTTTTTACTTTGGTCCAATTTTCAAACATTGAACACATATCTACCACATGACTTGTTCTAAAATTACTAAAATTTAAATTCTCAACCTTGTCGTATAAGTTAAACATTTTATAGCAAGAGGTAGTATTAAATGGTAATGTAGGTGCTGGTCCATATTCAGGACAGTATCTTAAATGTTCATAGGAAAACATATATCCACCAACAACTTCATACATTTTTGTATTGTAGAGTACCCAGTGTTTCAGACCACGTTCTTCTCTAAACCATGCAAAATCAGCTCCTGTTAGCATTTTTAATTTACGCACACAATCTTTACGTGCTTCTTCTGAATTAACATTTAAAGTGTATTTATCAAAATTAATAATAAATGATAAAATACCTTTCTCATTCTGGAGTGGTTCTAGAGTGGCATCAGTGAGAGATTCTTCTCCAAGTTTTGTAATGACAACTTTATTACTAGAAATGACTTTATCATCTTCACATGTTTCTTCTGAATCACGATATAGACGTAAACTGTTTGCATACTGATAAGTCCAATCTCTAATCTTATCTAAAGGAATTCCAAGTTCATTAGAAATCGCTTCGTTGCCAATCTTCTTGGCTAAAGTGACTATACTTCTCTTTAAATCTTCAATCTCTGCTATATCATCAACAGATAAGCCTGCATTTAATTCTTCTGATTCTTTGAAACTACTTTCTCGTTCATTCTCCTCTTCTATTATTTCTTTTCCCACTTTGCTAAAGAGATTCATAAAATCCATAATACTATTCCTTTCTTAAAATGTGAAAAGGGAATGCTCCTATTCTGAAACATTCCCTCTGATATTATTTATTAAATTTTCTGCTCTTATATTTTTCACTATTCTTTTTATTGGTGAAGAGTGGACCACCCTTCGGGATCTAAATATATCCTAGATTCGAGTCTGTCGTCTCTTCCATCTAGGATTTAGGCTCGCTATGGGCTGGCGGCGCCAGGGTCTTGATTAAAGCTCTGCTTCGCACTGTTATTAGCCTAAATCTGAAGATATCAAGAAGTGCAGATTAAGGTTACTTACGCGCCAACAGTTTAAAATAAACTTAGTGGATTCAGTGATTTGTCATTTCCAATAACTGAAAGTTTCTGTAATTCTTTTGGTAACAATGGTTTAACTTTTTTCATATTATAATTAGACATGTAATAAACATCTAAATTATCTTTATCATATTTATATCTACTATCAGAATACTTGGTCGCTAAATGAGTGAAAAATCTTTCCCAACTGAAGTATTTAGAACTTTCAATGTAATTGGAAGGATCATTTAAAATCTTATCCAGATCAGGTATAGTGAAAATACCAGCTTTTAATAAAATCCACTCAAAACTTTCTGGCATCCAAATGTATACACGTCTATTAGGTTTCTTTTTTATATAATCATATAAGTCACGTATTCTACAACCAAAGGCTGCACCATCAACAATACAATAAATTCCATTACTTTTTGAATTTGATATAGCTTGTCTAAATTTTGTATTTCCTTTAGCAGATTCTATGTTACAGTTTTTGAGAAATTTAGTAAAGAAATCAAAACCAGCATTACTATCTTCGGTCATTACAGTGTCAAAATGCATAGGTGAATCTTCAAAATTAGAATATATCTTTTTGAAACTATACACTTGTCTAAATACTTTTTTGTCTTCATAACTATACAGAGTATAAATTTCATTAACACTGTAAGGTAAAGCATAAATAGGTTCTCTATTTACAATTACAAAGTAATTTCCAGAATCACGTACAAATCTTGCAAATTTATGAGTAAATACAAAATCATTAGATTCTTCTATGAAAATTACATGATTTGTTAAATCTTTGAAAGACCTCTCCCAATCCCCATCAATATGAACATAGTAATCAGCATTTGTATTCACAGTAATAAAAGGATTCCCTTTACGTTTTAAAGACGCATTTAAAATATTGAGAAGTCTTGTCTTGCCTGTTGCACTATCTCCCTGTAGAATAGTAATATTTCTCTTTAATTCAAATTTAAAAAATAAATCTTTAATTTCACTACTATACTTTTTAGCAGTTACTTCAAAATTTATTACACCTTTCATTACAATTACCTCATTTAAAAATAGGCCGGGCTAAAGTTCCGTCAAAGACACTACTATCTGCTGTAAAGATTTTTTCTATATATTCTTCAGAATTGTGAACTTCAGCACCAGTGTTTAATATTTTAATATCAAAACTACCTGTAAAATCCATCATGTAACCGAGATAAATTGTTATGTCTTTTTTCTCTGCAATCTTTAATATCCATTTAGCACAATTATCTCCACAATGGTTTGCATTAAAAATAAATCCGTCTGTTTTCAATATCATCATTAAAGTCTTTACCCCTCCGGATAACACTTCTGGTAGAATTGGTCCGAGAACTGGACTTTCTATTATGTGTGGAGCTATTACCTCTGATTTATCTACATCTCTTATCATTTCTTTTACAAATGGATCTTTCATCCATTCTTCATCAAACAAATATTCAAAATAAAAGTCTATAGCATCTATTACTTCTATTGGAGTTCCATCAAGATTTTCTCCACCACGAAACCATATATTTAACATAATATCACCTCTTTTCTTTTTATTATAGCAAGAACCTAATTAAGTAGCAAGGTAAGAGTTGGATACCCTTTGGAATCTAAAGATATCCTAGATTCGCACTTAGCACCTCTTCCATCTAGGATTTAGGCTCGCTATATGAGCTGGCTGGCGCCATGATCTCGGCTATAACAGTTACTTAACTAAATCACTGCTTCGCGTGATTACTGGGCTAAACCTATAAACCTTCTAATCTTCAGCTGGTTCATAGGTCTTTTCAAAGATATCCGGCTTGCATGGATACTGCTCACCATCTACTCCTGTTATTATATAATCTCCTTTAGAGGCTATCATATCTCCTTCAAGAGTATGTATAGTTAATACTTTATCTGTTTTGTATGCTTCGATTATTATAGGTTTCTTACGATATTTTTTAGTCTTCATAGTATTCATTTTAATTTCTCCTTTCTAGGCTAGAGTATTGTAAATATAAAAAGGGAATTCTGTAATTTGAATTCCCTTTAAATTAAAATCTTATTAAGTAAGTGATTTACAATCACTAAATATATCTTCTATACCTGTCATGTCTTCTGCTTTAGATCTTGAAGGATCTAGTTGAGTAAGTGATTCGCATCCAATGAACATATCTTCTACACCAGTCATGTCTTTTGTTTTGTTATCCACAAACGACGTTTTACTAGATTTGTTATCTCCGAACAACGCTTCGCTGGATTTGTCGTTACCTCCAAATAGATTCATTGATTTCATTCTGATTTCCCCTTTCTGTGCTAAATATCTTAATTCGTAGCTGTTGCTAATGTATTCACTTGATCTAAAGATACTGCCATTAAGAATACTGCTTTGCATAGTGGTTTAGCCATTTCAACGTCAGTCTTTTCTGGGCTAAAGCTCTTGATGATCTAAGAAGTATTATTTAACTAAAGATCAGATGGTGATGTGAAGTAACCTCCATCTTCAATTGTTTTAGCCATATTACTTCCAGTGTTTTCTGGGCTAAAGCTAGGCAGTGAAACACATCCGAAGAAGAATCCGGTACGACCAAATAGAAGTCTTGGCATTATGAAATTGTATGCGTAGATCTCCATGAGGTTCTCGCATTTGAAGAACATTCCTGTTGCATCAATCACATATCTAGGATTGAAACGACTAAGATTGACTTTTCTTAGATTTGTACAGTATGCGAACATTTTACCTACATTAATAGCATGTATTGTGCTAAGGCTGCTGAGATCAAGTTCTCTAATTTCAGTGCAGTGTTCAAAGACTCCTTCCATTAAATCAACATTTGACGTATCGAATGAATCTAGTTTAACAGATAATAAATTTGTACAACCCTTGAACATGTAATTCATTGTACGAAGATTTTCTGTGTTAAAGCTACTTAAATCTAAATGTTCAAAGTAAGGACTGTCTGCAAACATATAATCCATCATAATAATGTTTTCTGTGCTAAAGCTATTGAAGTCCAACTCAGCAAGAATTTTATAGTTAGAAAACATTCTGTAACAACTACTAGCATTAATTGGTATTATTGGATTTCTTCCGCAGTCTTCGATATAATGTAAGAATAGATAATTCCCATCATGTTCAACTGTGTACATTTTACTATCATACAAAACCCAGTTGTTCAGTCCGGTCTCTTCCCTGAACCAATTGAAATCTCTTCCAGTATCTTCATTAAGTTTTAATCTACATTCCTTACGGGCATCTTCGTTATTTAAATCTACAATGTATTTGGTATCTCCAATGCTAAAGTACAGCTTATTGTTAGAACTTAAAATAATTCTATAGTTGTTGACTGCGCTTTCATTTATTACATCGTCTGTGATGTTTATCTTACCTTGTTTGTATTTAAAAGGGACTTTGTTGGAGTTGTCATTACCTCCAAAGAAATTCATTGATTTCATTTTGATTTCTCCTTTCGTTTTTTAGGTTATAACGGAAATACTTAGTTAAAGGGTTTGTACTGGGTTAAATATCTAAATTCGATACTGACGTATCTGCAACTTAGAATCTCACATTGTAAAGCATTATATCTTCAATATTAAGTAGCCACCTTGCTCTACTGGTTTTGCCATTTCGACGTTAGTTTTCTCTTCGTTAAAGTTTGGAAGTTTTGTACAGTCGAAGAATATGCTATCAGAAATTGTAACCTCGTCTGTGTTCCATTTGTAGGAAACATAAATGTCGGTGAGATTTTTGCAATGATAAAACATATAGCTCATATCAGTTACTTGACTAGTATCGAAATTACTGAGGTCAAGTGATGTGAGTTTTGAACAATCGCAGAACATATGACTCATATCAGTCGCACTACTTGTGTCGAAATTACTGAGATCAAGTGAAATGAGACCTCTGCAACAATCAAACATAGCATACATATTAGTAACATTAGAAGTATTGAAGTTACTGATGTCAAGCGATGTGAGACTTGCACAACTGCTGAACATATAACGCATATCAGTAACTTTAGAAGTGTCGAAATTACTTAAGTTAAGTGCTGTAAGGCTTGAACACCCCTCAAACATATAACTCATATCAGTAATTTTAGAAGTGTCGAAATTACTTAAATTAAGTGCTGTAAGGCTTGAACACCCCTCAAATATACCAAACATTTCAGCAACTTTAGAAGTGTCGAAACTACCAAGGTCAAGTGATGTGAGACTTATGCAATACCCAAACATCCAACTCATATAAGTTACATTACTTGTGTCAAAATTAATAAGGTCTAGCGTTATGAGGCTTTTGCAATTACAGAACATTTTACACATAACAGTCACTTTACTTGTATTGAAATTACTTAAATCAAGTGTTGTGAGGCTTGAACAATTAGAGAACATATTATTCATATCAGTCACTTTATTAGTATCGAAATCACTGAGGTCAAGTGATGTGAGCCTTTCGCAACTACTGAACATATAACTCATATCAGTAACTTTACTTGTGACAAAATTACTAAGGTCAAGCTGTATTAAAGCTTTGCAGTTATAGAACATATGATTCATAGCAATCACTTCATTTGTATCAAGATTACTAAGATCAAGTGATGTGAGACTTGAACAATTGTAGAACATATAACGCATATTAATCACACTACTAGTGTTGAGATTACTAAGGTCAAGTGATGTGAGTTTTGAACAATTTTTGAACATATAACTCATATCAATTACACTACTAGTGTCGAAATTACTAAAATCAAGTGATGTGAGTTTTGAGCAATTTTTGAACATATAACTCATATCAATTACACTACTGGTGTCGAAATTACGTATGTCAAGTGATATAAGCTTTGAACAATCGCAGAACATACAGCGGCAAGAAGTTGCATTGATAGGAATTACTGGAACCAAATTACTATCTTCTTTGTAATGTAAATAAAATTTCCAATAAACTGCAGTATGTTCTATTTCATACATTTCTGTATCGTAAAGAACCCAATGGTTTTCTCCTGTACCCTCTTTAAACCAATCATACTTGGTTAAAGAGTTAGCATTTACTTCTCGTTTAACTCTTTCTCGTTCTTCTTCTGAATTAATATTTAGGGAATAAGTCTTTCCTTCTAATTTAAAGGTGAGATTACCTTCTTCGTCTTGGATTGATGCAGACGACTTGGCTAAATTGGGAGTACCAAAAGTCTTCTGCCAAGAGTAGATAGAGCTGGTAGATACCCCCAACTCTTCTGCTGCTTTGATAGCTCCAATCTTAGAAGCTAAGTTAACAGCTAACTCTTTAAACTCTTTTGAATGCTCTTTCTTTTTTGGTTTTGTGTTTTCCTTGGATTTGTTGTTACCTCCAAAGAAATTCATTGATTTCATTTTGATTTCTCCTTTCTTGGCTAAAGGGTTATGAATATGAAAAGGGAACTCCGTAATGAAGTTCCCTGGGTTAAAGTACTTACGTGATCTAAAGATAATCTTAATTCGTAGCTGCCGCTACTGCCATAACGCTCCTATGGTCGCTTGATCTGAAGATAAAGAATCTCACATTGTGAAGTACTTATTGTTTCAGTGTTAGATAACCTCCTTGCTCTACTGGTTTTGCCATTTCTACGTTCGTCTTATCTTGGTTAAAGTTTGGAAGAGAATAGCACTTTTTGAACATTTTAATTGAAAATTTAACTGAATCAGTATTCCACTGATTCGAGACATTAATAGTAGTAAGGGAGTCACAGTATTTGAACATATAATGCATATCAGTCACGTTTTCTATATTGAAGTTACTTAAATCAAGTAATGTGAGACCTGAGCAATCTTCGAACATATAACTCATATCAGTCACTTTACTAGTATCAAAACTACTTAAGTCAAGTGATATGAACCTTGAGCAGTAGCTGAACATATAACTCATATCAGTCACTTTACTTGTGTCGAAATTACTTAAGTCGAGTGATGTGAGACTTTGGCATTTACTGAACATATAACTCATATTAGTCACGTTACTTGTATCGAAATTGCTTAAATCAAGCGTTGTAAGGCTTAAGCAATTGTCAAACATCCAACTCATATCAGTCATTTTACTTGTGTCGAAATTACTTAAGTTAAATGATGTGGTACAATCATAGAACATTTTATAACAACTACTAGCGTTGATTGGAATTACCGGAGCTAAATTACTATCTTTTTTATAATGTAAATAAAATACATCATCTCTTATCATTTCATACATTTCAGTATTGTAAAGTACCCAATGCTTTTCTCCTGTTTCTTCTTTAAACCAGTCATACTTGGTTAAAGAGTTAGTATTTACTTCTTCTTTGACTTTTTCTCTTTCTTCTTCTGAGTTAACATTGAGAGAGTAAATCTTTCCTTCTAAGGTAAAAGTGAGATTACCATTCTCGTCTTGGATTGGTGTAGGTAACTTAGCTAAAGTTTTCTGCCAAGAGTAGATAGAACTTGTAGATACTCCTAGGCTTTCTGCTGCTTTAGTAACTCTGATCTTAGAGGATAATTTGACTGCTTTCTTTTTTAAGTCCTCTGTGTAGGTTTTCTTTTTTGATTTTATGTCTCCAAAGAGATTCATTGATTTCATTTTGATTTCTCCTTTCTTGGTTAAATGTCTAAATTCGATACTTGCGTATCTGCCATTTAGAATCTCACATTGTGAAGCTATTTTAATCCCCCGGTAAAACAAAAACCCTTAATGCAAGCAATGTGCTTTACACTAAGGGTCTGTCTTGTTATTATGTTTTTCTCTTCTTTTCTAAAAGAGATTTAATTTACTTAATTTATCTGAGGTATTATCTGATGTGTTATCTGATGTGTTATCTGATGTATTATCTGATGAGGTGTCATCTTTAAACAACCCGCTCACATCTACTACCTCACTGGTGTTGATAAGTTTTGTGATAGCTTCGTTGGATTCTGCTGCCTTGTCGACCAATTCACTTACATCTGAGATTCCTCTGCAGGATGGATCTTTCATAACAGTGTCGATTGCATCTTCGACGTTATTAAAATGTATTTCAGTATTCATTATATTATTAACTCCTTTTGTTGTTGTGTTTGACACTACTATTATCTTTACCTCTTTCGGTAAATACATTTCAGACACTAGGCTAAAGCTGTGATTAACCTTTAAGTGCTTGAGCGCATTACAGTAGCCAAACATACCACGTGTTCCAACTTTTTCCTCCATATCAAAACTACTGATATCTAAATCTGTTAATCGTGTACATCCCCAGAACATTCCATCAATAAAGCTTGTGCATTTGGTGTCGAAATTACTTATGTTAAGTTGTTCTAATGCAGAACAATCATTGAACATGTATTGCATGATAACTACTTTCTCTGTGTTAAAGTTACTTAGGTCAAGTTGCTTAAGACTTTTACAGTTAGAGAACATTTCTCCCATATAGAGAACTTTTTCTGTGTTAAATCTGCTTAAATCAAGCTGTTTGAGACTCTCACATCCATAGAACATTTGTCCCATGTACTCTACGTTATGGGTGTCTAGTCCACTGAGATTAACTTGTTCAAGACTAGAACATCTAAAAAACATGTGAGTCATCTCACGCACGTTTCCTGTGCTAAAGCTGCTTAAATCAAGCTGTTTAAGATTTTTACAGTTCATGAACATACAGCACATAGTAACAATATTTTTTGTATCGAATCTACTTAAATCAATGTTCTCTAAGGATTTACACCCATAGAACATTTTTCGACAAGATGTGGCATTGATCGGAATTGTAGGGAAGGCGTTGAGGGTTCCGGCCGAATTGCCAATTGTAGATGAAATCTTGGCTAAAGCTCCATCCATCTGGGCTAAAGCATTTTCCTCCCTATAATTTAAATATCTCCATTGTCCTGCACTATCATACTTTACTAAGTACATTTCTGTATCGTAAAGAACCCAATGCTTATTACCAGTGTCCTCTTTAAACCAGTCATAGAGATGTTTTGAACGAGAGTTTACCTCTCTTTTAACTCGTTCCCTTTCCTCTTCTACATTGACATTTAGAGAGTACTTGTGATTTTCTAGGCTAAAGCACATATCCTTGCACTCATCAGTGTCTGCGAATGTATTTAGTTTGAAGCAGAGAATACCACTTTCGTCTTGGATTGGAGTAGAATTTATTTTATTCTTCATTATGTTATTAACTCCTTTTATTGTTGTGTTGGGCATTACTACTATCTTTGAAGCTCTTGGCCAAAGAGCTCTGGGCTAACGCACTTTATTGTCATTCTGCAGACTTCTTTATCTCTGCTTTACAATTTCCAAAGATAAGTTCATGCTCGTACTTATCGAGATTAAATGGGTGTTCCATGTAAATTTCTTTTAGACTATCACAATCGTCGAACATAGCGTATGATCGTACGACATCGTTCAAATCAACGTCAGGAAGATTAAGTCTTTCTAGAGCTTTACAATTACCAAACATACCTAAAGTGTATTTAGCCTTCTTCCAAACTCCTTGGCTAAAGCTTATCTTCTTGAGACCTTCACAGTTAAAGAACATATATCCAAAATCAAAGACACGACTCAAATCAGAGTGTGTTAAGTCTACTTCACTTAATTTAGTACAACAGTCAAACATAAAAGCCATTCCTTTAATCATATTAAAGTTAAAGTTAGCAATGATCTTTTCTAGCTTCCCACAATACCCAAACATTTCGTTTGCATCGCTTACTTGGCTAAAATCCCATCCTTCCAGATCTATTACTTTTAATCTACGGCATCCAGAAAACAGGTATGACATATGAAGCACACTGTTTGTATTGAAATGCTTTACATTTAATTGTGTTAATTTATTACAACCATGAAACATTCCATTGAAGTCTTCAGCATTACTTGTATCAAAACCATCCACATTTAAATCAATCAAACTATCACAGTTGTAGAACATGTCAGAAAAATCTGTGACATTATGAGTTCTCAAGCTACTCAGGTCTAAGTGCTTTACTTTACAGTCTTTGAACATACCGCTCATTGATGTTACACCTTCGGTGTTAAATGTGAGAATATTTCGGTCTGCACCATTGTCTTGTGTGGTAGTAGAACTATTTACTTTAAGGCGATCTCCAAGATCAGCTTTTAGAAACATGTAATCCATATTGACAACATTGGTTGTGTCGAACTCTGTTAGGTCTATTTCGTGTACATTGCTATCAACGAACATAAAACTACAGGTGCTGGAATTGATTGGTAAATGTAGTTTACCTTTGAAGTCTTTTC